>Ga0080004_1126436_pt1 | contig 34699 bp, 38 predicted proteins | sample WasSprMetagenome_FD_69207 | JGI IMG/M metagenome (GOLD analysis project Ga0080004, IMG submission 69207) | Sulfidic aquatic microbial communities from Washburn Spring, Yellowstone National Park, USA - WS (SPADES assembly) (version 2) | ecosystem: Environmental > Aquatic > Thermal springs > Hot...
AATGGAAAAATCTTTGCCGAGAGTTGTTGTTATCAAAGATTACAATGAAGTTGATGCAGATGCTATCATTAGAACATTGAAATCTATTGATATTAAGGATTTTGGCCATATTACAATAGATACTGCTACTAAAGATGTTTGCATGGATATAGGAGAAGATGCATTAGTAGTAAGAGCAAGTAACAATAGAATTGAAGAAATACTATTCAATGGAGAAAAACTAAAATTACCGAAAATTCTAAAAACAGAAGAACTTAAAAAGCCAATAAAAATTGTTAAAATTGAAGATATTGGTGAAGTTGTTATAGATGAAGATGTTAAAGACATTAGAGTAAGATTAAGAGATACCATTGTAAAAATTTACTATGATGACTTTGGATTAGCTTCAATACTTGTTGATGATGTTATTGTTTATAAAGCGAGGGAGAGATAATGGTTTCTAAAAATTCAAAAATAAAAAAGAGAATCTATCAATACGATGCTCAAAGCTACTTTTTCTTTGTGAAAGTCGGCTACTTTCCAGATGGAGGCAGATAAAAATGAAAGAAATAAAGAAAATCATTGAAGAAATAATAAATAGCAATAATTGGCTAAATGGCTTCTATGATTACTTAGATGGAGATGTTTTAGCAATTGTAAATCAACCTGAAAAATTTGAAGAAGTTGTAGAAGTAGTAGATTTACAAGAATTATACAATAAACTACGAGAATTTGAAGGAGTTTTCAAATACAAAAACCTTCTATTTTTCAATGATTGGCAATATGGAACTTTTGTTTATGATATAAACAACTATGAAGATTACATAGAACATCTAACAATGGATGCTATCCCATTTGATCATTTCATAAAAATTGTAGAGCAACTGCTATGATTTCTCCCCCTTTTTTCTTGAAGTGATTGAAATGAATGAAGAAGAAAAATTTAAATCTTTAATGTCCTGCCTATTTTCTCCAATAATTACTTGGCCAAGTTATAGAATTGATGACATACCTCAAGAACTACTTGCAGATGTTAGATTAGAAAGAATAGAAAATATGATAAAAAGCATAAAGAATGGTGAAGAAGTAAAAGAAGCTACCGATGTTGAAGCATTGATATATCTTTATACTGCATCTCTTTCAATGCCATTAGATGATGAATGGACAAAAATATATCTTTGGCTAACTAAAAAACACCTTGAGAAGAATAAGAAAGAATTGCCAGATTTTCTTAAAGAAATTGGAGAGCTTGATGAATATGAAAAAGAACTATTAAGTAAATTGAAAAGATGGATATACAATGTCCAGCAAAAGCATTTCAATAATAAATACAAAGAATTCAAAATCTGCCATACAAAAGAAGTAAATGAAGAACAATTGAAAAAACAAAAATCATTAACAGATTTTCTTAGAGGTAATGGAAAATGAGCAAAGAAAAATTTAATCCTCCAACATGTCCAATTTGCAATAAAGATCTATTCATAGTCTATGAGAAAATCTATAATGTCTGGTATTTTGATACAAAGAAAGGAATATACAAAAAGACTGTTGATACTATGCAAATCTTATGCCCAGATTGCAAATCTGAATTGAAAGCAATATTCCCAGATGGAATAGAAAAATATGAAAGCATGGTGAAGAAGCAATGAAGCTAATAGAAACTTCTCTTGATGACTTTTTAAATGTCAAAGAAGGAAAAGAATTGCCAAAAGAAAAGCAAATACCTCAAAATTCATTAATTCTTCCAAAAGGAGCAATGAGTATATACATTGATGAAAAAGGCGAGGCAACTTATAGATATGATTTAAATTGCTATATTAATAGCAATGAAGAAGCAATAACTTCTTTAATTTATCTATTAAGGCTAAAAGAATACTTAGAAAATGCTTTTCATATCGAAAAATCAAAAGTTAAACCAACATATATAAGCAAAGCTTATGATGACGATATATTTGTTATTGTAAAAGCAGACATTGAAGCAAGAGTTTCAAATGAAGTCATTGAGAGAAAAATAAAATTTGAAGAATTAGAAGTAAAAATTGCAGTATATCCAATGAATGCAAATATTAGAGATTTAAGCGATTATGAACCAAAAATTCCGAATGAAATTGTTGATGAAGCAATAAACAAAAAAGATTTCTGCTTTAATTGTGGAATTCCATTAGATCCAGTATATAAATGCTATTTTACATTAAAAGAACCAATAAATAAAGGAATGATTATATGCATTAATTGCTTAGGTAGTCTTTCAAATAATGATTATAATGCAGAAATTGCATTTGAAAAAACTGAAGAAAAACAAGAAGAAAGCAAAGAAGAAAATGAAGTTATTGAAGAGGGCAAAGAAGAACAGATAGAAAATGAAATTGCTGAAAAAAACGAAGAACCAATAGTAGAAAATGAAGAAGTTGAAGAAAAAGAGGATAAAAAGCAGGAAACTATAATAGAAGCTAAGCCTAAAGGAATAATGAGGATATACTTTTCAAATGGAAAAGAATTCATTGAGCATCTTAGATTGCTAAAAACAATCAATGATGATGCATGGTTTAAAATAACAAATGAAGGATTTCAATATGGACAATTAGATCCAAGCAAAATTTCAGCAATTTTCATGAAATTCAAAGCAGAAATTGAAAACTTTAAAGAATGCAAATTTGGAATATACCTTGATGATTTCATTAAAATTATTAACAATGAAGATTTAAAACAAATGAATAATAAAGAATTAACATTTGAAGTTGATTTGGAAAATAGAAAAGCAAGAATTCTATCTTCTACAATAAACATTGAAGGAGATATTACAATTGAAGATGAATGCAATGAATATGAAGATTTTCAAGAACCAAAAGCAATTTTGAATGCTGAAGCAGAAGTAGATTTAGCAAATTTGCTTAATTCAATTAAAGGATTTGATACTGCAAAGATAATTCTTGAGAAAGGAGAAAGATTATTCATTGAAGCAAGAAAAGAAAGTATGAAAAAGAAAACATTTATTCCTTCAAAAATAGCAAAAGGAGGAAATGAAGAATCTATATATGATGTGAATTTCTTAAGCAATTTCTTAAAAAGAGCAATAAAACTAAAGAAAATTGCAAAAATTAAATTTAGCAATAAAATGCCATTGAATATAAAATTTGAAACTTCAATTGCTGAAATAAGCTATTGGTTAGCACCAAGAGTTGAAGAGCAATGAGCGAAGAAATCATTAAGAAAATTGAAAAAGAAGGCTATAAAGACAAAGAAAAGGTATGGAATACTTATAATGACTTGAAGAATTCTCTTAGACATATAGAGAATTTTATTATTGCACTACCAAGCTTACTTGCAACTTTTTATACATTACTTAGATTCTTAGGAATGAGAACTGAAATAGCAATTATTATCATCGATTTTCTTGGATTAATTGCAGAAATATTGGTTTTATATTACTACATTAAGACAAAAAACTTTATAAAGAGGGTAAGGAATATAATAATCGAAGATCCTATGAATATAGACAAAGAAGACATATTAGAATTTCTTCCATATTTATTAATGGCTATAATTGCATGGATAGTAGTGATATTAATAACTTTTTCTTAATACTTTAAACTTTTAAAGGAGTTATCTCTAATAATAATTGAAGATCCTATGGATAAAGAAGATATACTAGATTTACTTCCATTGTTATTATACTTAATAGCTTCATGGATAGTAACAATACTAATAATTATTTCTTAGATTTTTGCCGATTTCCTTTGATTTCTTCCCCCCTTTTTTTTATTTAGCCTCCAAGATAAAGATGAATTCTTTATCTGGAAATGGCTAAAAGGGGGATCGAGAAACCTTATCCTATAAGCTTAATGATTATGATGCCAAATGAACGAGCTTGTCTCGTGAGGATAGCCACTCATATGAAAGCTTATAGGAATAAGGTTTCTACGAAGAAGCTTTAGCCCAGTAAAAAAGATGATGAAGCCTCTCATTGCTGAGTGGTGGGGTATGATTGAGGAACAATGAGCTGAAAGGCTAAAGCTTCTTTTGTCATGCCTGAGGGATACCTAAAGGGGCTTAACCTTTAGGAAAGCAGGAAGAAGCCGTGAGTGAGGGCTTTGTGCTCACTCATGGGGAGAGGCGAAGTGGTAAGGGTTAAATCCCTGCCACAAGCCTAAGCTAAGAGATTTTCAATGATTTTCTTTGATTTTTGCCATCCCCTTACTCCCCCCTCTTTTTTTCTTTTTCGCCTTTGGATATTAATGAATTTAATATCCAAAAAAGGCGAGAGAGGGAGGGAGGAAACTACCATACGGAAACTATGAGCTTCTCGCCTAGCAATGATTAGTCCTTTGAACAATCGAGGGGAACACTTCAAGGAGGAAGAGGACGATGAGAGGGCTAGTCCTTCCGAGACCTCTTCTGAGAAGGAAGTGAAGTTGCAATTTCATTATACATCCATACATTTATACTGCCATACCAAACTCGGCTTCTTCCTCCAATGCAACTCCTTTCCTTACAACCTCACTCTCGAAGCTCCCCGCACATAGAGGCTTTTGAAAGGGGGCATTTCATCTCCTTTTTCCCTGCTGAAAAATGCAGGGGCCTCCGTAAAATGGAGGCCAAAAAAGGAGGTGAAATGCTCCCCACCCGAAAAGGGCAAAGGCCTCTGGGGAGCGTAAAAATGATTAGAAAATATGCATATAAGGTTGTAAGGGGGGAGTTAATATTCAATGATAGCAATGACAAGCAGAAAATTAATGAACTAATAATGGAGTGGCACAGTGCAGTATTGCAATATGCAAATATGTATGCAAAAATTGGAAAATTCATTGATATTAAAACAAAGTTGCCAAAGAATCTTCAAAAAACTGCAAAAGAATATGCTAAAACATTAGTTAAACAAAATGGCAGAAATGCAATATTTACAACTATTGAGAAAGCAAGAGAAATGAAGAATGAAACTAAAGAGAAAATAAAGAATGCAGAAAACATTGTTAGCAAAGAGGCAATAAAACATTTAAAATATAAGAAAATCATTGGAATAAACAATAATTTCATTCGATTGGAAAGGAGTTATGCAAGAAGTAACGATGATTTTGAAACTTTGAATATAACATCATTAGAACCTTATAAAACAATAAAAGCTTTCTTTAGATGTAAAAGAAAATCATTATTGTTAGAAGCTTTGAATTCACTAAAGAGAACCAAGCACTTTAAAGAAATTGAATTATGTGATCCGTTGATTAAAAAAGAAGACAATGGATATTTTCTTATATTTCCAATAAGGAAAATTGTAGAACTATCGAACATTGAAGACTTGTCTAAGAAGCTTGATAAGAAATTTAACATACTAGCGATAGATGTTAATCTTGACGATGTTTGTTTCGCAATTTATAAAATAGATGCTAATGGTTATAAAAGAATTTTCATTGATAGAATAAAATGGAACATTGCAGAGTGGCAAAGAGTAAGAAAAATTGATGAATTTGCTCAAAAAAGGTATGGAAATCATGCTACGAGGTTATGGAAGAAGTTAAGATTAAGAAATTTAGGAATTTGCCAAAGAATTTCTAATGAAGTTGTTAAGATTGCAATGAAGTATGATGTAAAAGCAATAGTTTATGAAGATTTAAGCGGTAATTTTAAAAAGAGAAATAGAGACTTAAATTATGAAATTCATTCATGGTTCTATGGAAAAATCTTGAATTACTTAATAAGCATTGCAAATTGGAATAAAATTTCAACGATTTATGTAGATCCTAAAGATACATCAAAGAAATGTCCAAAATGCAATAATGAACTTAAAGAATACAATGGAAATCTTCATTACTTAGAATGTGAGAATTGTGGTTTTAAAGATGATAGAGATCATATTGCAGTTGCAAATATAACAAAGAAATTCAAGGAGCTCCTTCTAAACCCTAAGGGTCTGGAAGGAGAAGGTTTAGGAATTCAACCCAAAACCTTCCTCCAAGCACAATATACGCGATGATATGAGCGAAAGCAATGAATTAAGCATTTAAAGGATGCTTGGCGAACGAAGCCACAATGAATAAATCATTAGCATTGGAGGAAGAAGCTAGAGTTTAAAGACGAGTTCTATAATACATTCTCCATTATTTTATGGAATAAACTCATAAAATAATGATAAACATACTTTTTCATTTCTGGAAATTTTTCTATAGAAGCTGATTTATATGCTGCAACACCAGATGCTATAGCAATTGTTTTAAGAATATGAAGATCTATTTTATCAATCGTATCTTCACTTGAATGATAAAATTTATCCGGCCATTGATTTAACATATATGCAGGTATACCAAAATCAAGATAGATATCATGATCGCTTCCTGATTCATAATCTACAACACTAAATTTTATAGATAATGCATTACTTAATCCACTAAAAGATTTTATTTTTGAGAAAGCTTTTTCAATTTCATAATATAAAATAGCTTCTAAAAAAGAAGTTTTGAAATATGGAGCTCTAACAAGCATTAAAGTTGAATTTGTTAATTCTTGTTTTTCACCAATCATATCTAAATTTATTGCAGCAATAATTTTCCTTTTTATATTTGATAAGAAAGCAATTGTTCCATAATATTCTGGATACCAATAAAAACATATTTTCCTTAAAGGTTTTTCAAGTATCCTTTTATCTAAAGCTCTTTTCATAGCTATAGCTAATTCAATTAATCCTGCTGAACCACTTGCATTATCATTAATTGTTCCTGCTGGATGACAATAATGAGCTAATAAATCTATTTCTTCTTCATTATCTCCAATGCTTGCTTCAATAATTTTTATTTGAGGATTATCTCTATACTCAATATCAACTTTTGCTTTTAAAATTACTTCTTCATTTTTCTCAAGCATATTTAAAATAATATTTGCATTCCTTTTTGAAATATTTAATGCTATTGCATTTGCTTCATTTGCTTCTTCAATATCTAAAAATAATCCAGAGTATGGTATAGCATCTTCAGGAGCTTCTTTTTTATAAAATATTATTCCAGAAGCTTTATTTTTTATTGCTTTTTTATAAACAAAATAAGGATTTCCATATGATAAAATTATTTTTCCTTCAATATTTTTATTTTCATAATCTTTATCATCTTCTCCTTTTCCTATATAAACTACAGGAGCTTCTATTTCTCCTCCAGGACTATGTGCTACAACTAAAGTTTTAGTATTAATAAATGTATGAAGTAGCTTTTCTTTTGGTTTAATCATGTATAATTCTGCTGATTTAACATTCCATCCAATTAATGCTTCCATTAATCCATATCTTTTACTATATGGATAAGAATAAATTTTTGTATCTAATCCATTATCATTCAATTTTTTTGCAATATATTCAGCAGCTTCTTCTAAATCTGAAGAACCTTGGATTCTATGATAGCTTGATAGATTTACTAAAATACTTAAACATTCTTGAATAGAAAATTCATTCATTAAAGCTTCATATACATTCATAAATAAATAATTGTTTTTAGAAAATATATTTATTTTTCCATTTATAAAACTTTATATTAAAGAAAAAAAGCTTTATTGATATGTCTCAAAAAAAGGAAATTGCTGAATTACTTGAAAGAGTAGTTCGATTGGAAACAAGAGTAGATGAAATGGAAAAACGTTTAGAAAAAATATCAAATTATCTTAAAGAACTTTATTCTTATCTTCAAAAACAACAATCACAATATTTAATATAAAAAAAAAGAAGAAAACTAAACTGGTGGTGGCGGAGGAGGAATTGGAGGCGGAGCTTTTCCAAAAAATGCTTTAACGTGAGGCCTTGTTAAATAATAAAGTATTAATACATTAATAAGAATTGAAATAATGCCACTAGGCAAGCTTATTAAGCCAAGCAATATGCCTATTATAGAAAATATAAATGTTAATGTCCAAGCCCATCCTTTTCCAGTCCATAATCCATAAGCAAGTAAGAAACTTACTAATCCTAATATTAATAGAACTATGGTAGCTATTAATACAATTAATTCTATAAAACCTTTAAGAAAACCTGCTTCAGGCATTGCTCCTGGCATGAATTCTCTTATCATTTCTAAGAATAATCCAATAATCAATATACCAGCAAGGTATATTATTCCTCCTATTGCTTCTAGAATTGCTAGAATAGTTACTCCTAATGGTCTTTCTCTCTTTTCCATAACAAATATTATTTAAGTGCACTATTTAAATCTTTTGATTTATTTTTTAAAATATAATATTAAAATGAGAATAAAAAATAAAGTAAGAGTTATTTAACTCCTAAAAAGTTATACATAATCGTTTATTTTAGCATTAGGATGAAGTTTATACCATTCATCAATAGTCATAGAATATTCCTTTTCTATTCTAGAACGATGAAGAGAATTTAATGTGCAAAATGGAATGATTGATCCATTTGGTAGAGCATAATGTATTACGCATCTTTGAACACGTGCAACATCAAAATTGTTATAATCCATAAAGTGCATACATCCAATCATTATCATATTTCGAATAAGAGAACCAAGTGCTTTATAAGAACCTTTTGTTAGCACGTCTTTAAATAATTTTCTTACATGTTCTTCTTTAACTAAAGGTAATAATTTTAATAATTGCAATTTTGCTTTTGTTTTACCTCCTTCTATAGCTGTATAATATATTTGCCAAAATGTTTCAGCAAAATTATCAACATCTACTATTCTTGTTATTGGAATTATTTTTCCATTCTCCACAAGTATAAATGTTGCTGCCCCACAATATGGATTCATTGTAAACCTTGGATACAATCTATTTTTTACTTGTTCCATTGCAAGAGATATTGGTACAGGCCAATCAACTGGTCTAAAATCCCATCTTGTTATTGCTCCATTTGTTTGTTCTTCTATTAATTTTAATACATCTGGAGTTGTAATTCTCATTTCTTTTATTTTCTCTTTAGTTGCTCTTCCAACAAAAGATATTGGTTGAATATTCACACATCTTACAACATCTTTATTTTGAATTGCATAATTTATTATATTTCCAAGTTCATTATCATTAACACCTTTTGCTAATGTTACTACTAATACTATTGAATCTAAACCTATTTTTCTTGCATTTTCTATTACTTTTTGTTTTATAGGTATTAAATCTGTTCTTCCTCTTAATTTTTTATATATCTCTGGATTTAATCCATCAAATTGTAAATACAATGTTGACATTCCAGCTTCCCTTATACTTTTGAAATATTCTATATCTTCTGCTAATCTTATTCCATTACTATTTACTTCTACATGTGTAAATCCTAATCTCTTTGCTTCTTTTATTATTTTTGGTAAATCATTTCTTAAAGTTGGTTCTCCTCCTGAAAATTGTATTGCATTTGGAGCCCATGGTTTTGTGCTTCTTAAATTTTTTAGCATTTCTACTATTTGCTCATAATTTGGTTCATAAACATATCCTATAGCTCCTGCATATGCAAAGCATACAGGACATGCCATATTGCATCTATTAGTAACATCTATTATTGATAATACTGTATGAGATCTATGCATTGGACATATTCCACAATCGAATGGACATCCATTTATTGTATCTGTTCTAGGATTCTGTATTCCTGTTCCCATATATTTTGCTTGATCCCATTTTTGCCAATATTTATAAAGTTCTGCATCTCCCCAATAAATATCTTCAAATTTTCCATGCTCAGAGCATGTTTTTTCAAGATATACTACATTGTTTTCTTCATATACATGCATTGGAATTAATTTTTGGCATATTGGACATATGCTTTGTGTCCATTTATCTATTTTTATTTTTTTCTCTTCTTCTTTTTCTATTACCTTCATATTCTTATATTCTCTTTTCTTAGAAAAATAAAAACATTTACTTTTTCTAAAATTTATATATAACTTATTTTATTCATTGCTAATTATAATAAGAGTGATTTCAAATTGTCTATTTATAAAAAAGCTTACATTGCTATATTAATGATGGGAATAGTTAGTTTATTTGGAGATATTGTTTATGAAGGTGTAAGAGGCATAATACCTGATTATTTAAAATTTTTAGGTGCTTCAGCTACAATTGTAGGGATTATAGTTGGTTTAGGAGAATTAATATCATATTTCTCTAGAATTATTGGAGGATTTTTAGCTGATAAAACTCATAGTTATTGGCCTTTAATGCTTTTAGGTTATGGATTAATTTTTTCTTTACCAAGTTTATTTTTTTGTAATTTTTTTGGAGGATGGATTTTAGCTGCTTTATTAATAATTATTGAAAGATTTGGTAAAGGGATTAGAGCACCTGCAAGAGATACAATTTTATCTTTTGTTTCAACTGGTGTAGGACCTGGAAAAGCTTTTGGATTGCATGAATTATTAGATCAAATTGGAGCTATTCTTGGTCCATTAATTATTGCTGGAATTTTTGCTTTTACTTCAAGCTATTCAATATCTTTTTCTTTTCTTTTTTTACCTTATTTATTACTTTTAATTTCACTTTATTTAGTTTATAATTTTCTTAAGAAATATGAAATACCTTCTACTATGGAAAAAGTTAAGATTAATATAACAAAAGGTATAGTATCATTTTATATTCTTGCAATAACATTAAATAGTATAGGTATTCTTCCATCAGCCTTAATTCTTTATAGAGCTTCTCAATTGGCTGATATTGGAATAATTGATAGATGGTTTATACCATTGCTTTATGCTGGAATACAACTTATAGATGCTCCATCAGCACTTTTTTCCGGCTTTATATATGATAAAATTGGTCTTTTAACATTGGTTATACCATTTATTATTTCATTCTTCATTTCTCCTATAACTTTTATTCCATCAAATAGTTTATTAATAATTATAATTTCAGCCATATTGTATGGAATTGTTTTAGGTGCTCAAGAATCTATTTATAGAGCTGCAATAGCAGACATTGTTCCACAAAATATACGTGGAACAGCATATGGAATTATGAATGCTGCATTAGGAATTGGCATTCTTATAGCAGGCTTAATATATGGATATTTATTAGATATAAAAGCTTCTTTATGGATAATAATTTTAATAACACTTATAATAGAAAGTTTTGCATTAATTTTAATCTTATTTGTTATTTCTAAAATTAGGAAAATTAAATAATTTTTCTTAAAATATAGAAAATCTTTTTAAATAATTAAAATAATGTTTTATTAAAAAATTTCATTAATTAATGTGACATTCTTATGAAAATTGCAAATTTTTATTTAATGATAATTTTACCATTCATTTTTTGGACTGCAAGATACTTAATTAATCCAATTTTCCCTCTTTATTTAATTAGCATAGGTGCTTCAAAATTTCAAATTGGAATAATTATAGCAATCCCTTCATTAATATGTATTTTTACAAGGATTCTATTTGGATTTGCTTTATCTAAATATGGAGGATGGAAAATTATATTTTATGCTTTATTAGCACAAATTATATCTTTCTCATTATATTTTTTAATAAATAATCCATTATGGCTTTATTTAATTGCGATAATAGATGGATTAAGTTATTCATCTTTTGGTCCTACTGGTATGGAATTATCAATAAGAGTTTCTAGAATAAATGAAAAAAATGAAGCAATTGGAAAATATTTAGCTTCTATCGGTTTTGGAATGGTTTTAGGTCCTTTATTATGTAGTATTTTCATTTTATATTTTGCATATAATCAACTTTTTCTAATTTCTATATTTTTCTCAATTATTGGATTATTTTTATTATTTGGAATAGAAAAAAATAATTTTGATCAAGAAAAAATAAATATTAAAAATATAAATATTATTTCTTCTTTAAAGAATATTGTTAAATCTAAAAATATTTTAATTTTATATATTTCAACTTTATTATTTGCAATATGTCAAGGAGTTTATAATACTCTTTTTTCAGTTCATTCTAAAAATAATATAGGATTAAATGATTCAATTATTGCTTCTCTTTTTACTATAAATGGATTAGCAAATGCTTTTATTAGAATTCCATCTGGAAAAATTATTAACAAATTTGGAAAAAAAATTATTTTAATAGGAATGATGTTAATCTCTTTAATGTTTTTCATAATATCTATAACTAATGAAATATCATTTCTATTATTAGCAATGATTATGTATGGCATAGGTTGGGGTATGAGAGCAGTTGCTACTGCTTCAATGGTAAGCGAATCAACTTCTGAAGATCTTAGAGGAATAGCATTAAATATTTTTTGGAATATGTTTGATATTGGTTCTATGATTGGAGCAATAATCGCAGGATTATTAGCTACTTATATTTATATAGGATCAATTTTTATTATTTGTTGTATAATACTTTTGATTGGTACTAGCTTAGTTATTTTTATAAAAGAATATAAAAGTTAATATCTTCCTATAGTATCGAAATTTAACAATATGAGGGTAAAAATAGACTATCATGTTCATACTAGCTATACATGGGATGCTAAAGGGAATGTTGAAGATTATTGTAAAATTGCAGAAAATAAAGGAATTGAAGAAATAGTTTTTACCAATCATTTTATTCCATTTTTACTTAATATTCCTAAAGAAAGTATAACAAAAGATGGAATAGAAAAAAATTTTAAGGAAATTGAAGAAGCAAATAAGAAATATAATTTGAAAATTAAGATTGGTTTAGAAATAGATTATAATATTGCGTATGAAAAAATAATTGAAAATATTTTAAATGAATATCAATTTGATTTTATTTTAGGTTCAATTCATTTTATAGATGGAATAGATATTATAGGAAATCAAGCATCCATTTTCTTTAAAGATAAAAGTATGCATGAAGCATATGAAAGATATTTCTTAGAATTAAAGAAACTTAGTGAAAGTGGCTTAATAGATGTTTTAGCTCATCCAGATTATATTAGAAGAAGTGCTATAAAATATTATGGAAGAGATTTTATTTTTGAAAATAATAAAGAAATTATTGAAGAACTTATAGATTCAATGATTAAAAATGATGTAGGATTAGAAGTTAATACTTCTGGATATAGGCATGGATTAAATGATTCTTTTCCAAAATTAGAATTTTTAAAATTTTGTTTTAAAAAAGGTTTAAGAAAAATTACAATAGGATCTGATGCACATTCGCCTGAATATTTAGCTTCTTATCTTGATAAAGGTATTGAAAAAATTAAAAGTGTTGGTTATAATGAAATATGTATTTTTAATAAAAGGAAAACTTCATGGATTTCTATAGAAAAAATAATTTCTAATTTTTAAAAATTTTTATTCTAAAAAAACTATTCTTTTATTTCTTCTTTAAAATTATGCTTGCATACTTTACACATGCAATAACATGTAAAAGATGTTTCTCCTAAATTGCTTTTAATAGATAAAATTTTAACATTTCTTGAGCCACAATTTGGACATCTAATGGATATTCTATATTTAGCTCTATAAACTAGAAAATATGCTAATAGAATTGATAATAAAGAGATAGCAAAAGCATAAATTAAGTCTAGCATATCTTTTTACCTTAACTCAATTTCTCTTTTTAATTTTTTTAAAAATTCTTCTTTATAAAAACTTTTCCTTTTTATTTAAGGTATGTATATTGAGAAGCTCCCGCTTAAATTATAAAATATTAATCTAGCTTTACCTCTTCCTGGTTCATATGGCGAAGGATAAGCAATAATTATTTTAAATGTTTTTGCTCCATAGTATAATTCTTTTTCACTTCCTTTAAAAATCACTTGATGAATATTGCTTTCAATTTTTGTTATTTTATTTGGATAAACTTTTTCTTCAATGCTTGCTACTAATGCTCCTTCTCCTTCTGCAGTTTCATATTCATAAAATATAACTGGATATGTATAATTTGTATTAGATTTAGCATATATTGTCCAATTTAATAAAACTATGTAAGTTCCTGTTTCATTATTAAAATGAATATTTTTCACATTTATCTTAAAATCTATAATTGTGATATTATATCTAAATGTAAAGCTTTCAATAGTACTATTTTCTATTAATTTTTTTGAAGTATTAAGAATCATTGTTTTATATTCAATAGTTTTACTTGTATTTATAAAGGATGTTGTATAATTGGTAATAAGCTCATTATAATTATTTTTATAAAAAATGATGATCAATAATGCTATTACTATAATCGATAATATTGCTATAAAATATTTTTTCATTATTTTCACTTTTTAGTTAATTTTTTCAGAAATAATTGGTTCTAATTCATTCTTTATATCTTTTAAGGATTTATATTTTTTATCACTTGCTTTTTTAAATATATCAGAAATACTTATATATAAAGAAGAAGTTACAAATACTTTCTTTTTTCCATATTTTTCTATAATTTCTTTTTTAGATATAGGAAATTCTATAGGAGATAATTTTTCTATAATAGCATCTATTCCCCATAAAGTTTTTGGTAAAGTATTCTTTTCTAATAATTGTTTAAATCTAATAGAATCTTCATACATATTAATATTATTGAATAAAACATATATTTCATTTGCTCCTTTAGAATAATTAAAAATTTTTTCTTTAAGAGAAATAAGATCATTATCTGAAAATTTATAATAATACATTTTTTTAGATAATCCATGAAGTCTATAATATGCTATTTCATTTATATAACATGGTTTATTTATGAATGGATCAACAACATGTGTTATAGAATATTTTTCTAATAATTTTGAAAGTTTATCATAAATTTCTAACCATTTCTCTCCTCTAGTTTCCCATACAATTTTTAATTCGTTATATTTTATTTTTGAAAAGAATTTTTCAACTCTATTTAAATATTCTGGAGTAAAAGATCCTGGAGTTTGAAATAAAAGTATTTTTGATTTAAGAATCTTGCATAATTCAATCATTTGATTTAAGTAATTTATACATTCCTTTTTTATTTCCATTTTATAAGTATGAGTTATTCCTTGATATGCTTTTAGAACGTATTCAAAATTTTCTGGTGCTTCATTTCTCCATTTTTGAGCTAATTTTATTGAAGGTATTTTATAGAAAGTAGAATTTATTTCAATCAAATTAAATTCTTTATAATATTTTTCTTTAGCTATTGGAAAGCCACAACAACCTATTTTCACTATAGTCATAATTTTTCACTTTTTATTTAATTATTTTTAATCTTTTCATTGAATCTATAAGTTCTTCTATACTAGGTTTAAGAGATAAAACAAGAGGTACATAATCTAATTCAGCTAATTCTATAGCAAGTTTATCTACATCATCTTGACTTTTAGGACCATGTATTACAACCATTTTTGGTTTTATTGGATAAATCCTTACAGCTACCATAGGAGACCTTCCTTTACTAACATCTATGAAAATTAATGCTCTCATAGAATTTATTCCAAATAATTGAATAAATTCATTTCCTGTAAGTGTTTTTATTGCTTCAATACTATTTATTATAGTATAACCATATATTGGTAAATTTATACTTTCTTTACAAGCTAATATTACTCCATCAATTGCTTTAGTAATATCTTGAACAGTTCTTGGAATAATGAATTCAGCCATATCTAAAATTACTTTACTTAAATCTTTAGGTATTAATGAATATTTTTCAATACAATTTCCTCCTCTTTTTTCATCTATAGAAATAAGAGTTGAAACAAATTTTTTTATAAAAGAAGTTCCAGGAGATTTTCTTCTACTTTTTTCATAATCACTTAAAACAGATGGTACAAAGCCAATTTCTTTTGCTAATTCACTTTTAGATATTCCAAATAATTCTCTCCATTTACGCATAGCAGCTCCTGGATCAGGAGACATTATTATTTCTCCAGCTATTCTATTCATTAAAGATTCCTTAGCTAATTTCAATGCTTTTTGATTTTCTCTAATCATACTTTCACTCTTTTTATTTAAAAACACTTATTCTTTTAATTAACTATTATAAAAATGCTTTAAAATTATTTAAGCTTTCTTTTAATATAAATTTTATTTTTTAATAAAGAATGAGCATTTTAAAAAATTTAAATACTCTATAAATAAAATTATAAGTAGAGCTTTTTAAAAAATTAATTAAAAATATATAATTACCTTTTATTAAATCAAAAATGATAAAAATATGGTTGAGAAAAACTATAAACCTCCAGCTTCTATTGAAGTTGAAGATTTAAAAAATTTTGCTAGATTAACTATGGGTTGGTCAAATGAATATAGACCTTTATTATGGGGATTTACTTATAAGAGAAAAAATATTCTAGGATATCTTTCTTCTTTACCTTATTGGAAAGGAAATTTACCAATATTTGCTTATACTGTATTAGATAAAGAACCTAAAGGATATTTAGCTTATACAAATCTTGAACGTGAAGAAGTTTTCTTTACAAATGATACAAGTAATAATAAATTTGTTTATGCTGCAATAGTTGAAATAGATGAAGTTCCTGAAATTATATCTTATTCTATTAAAAAAGGAAAAGTATTCTATGAAAAACCTGTAAGTATTAAAGTTAAAAACATTAATTCTCTTTTAAGAGTTTTATTAATAATGTCCGAGGGTGGATATTCTCCTCCTTTATGGTTATTTAATAATAAAGATAAAAATATTCTAGGTGCTATAACACCATTTTATGATTATTATGAAGCAAATGCTTTACCAGTATTTTTCTATATTGAAAGCAATGAAATTTCACCAAAAGCATTCATAAAATATCTTCCATCTGAAGAGAAGGAAATTTTATCTTATACAGATTATATAAGTGATATGAAATATTTTTATGCAAGAGTAATAAAAGTAAAAAACATGCCATTTTATACAAAAAGAAAAAGCCTTTCACTATAGTTTAATTTCTCTTTTCTCTAGAAAATATATTATTTAATAAAAATTTTCTAAAAGATAATTATCTCAAAAAATTATAATTCAATACTTTTTCCTGCTTGAATAGGAATACATTTATCTTTAAAATTTTTAATAAATTCAATTATTGCTTTTTGACCAGTACAATGACAAGGCATAATTTTTTCAGGATTAATTCTTTTTAACTCATTTATTGTTGCTTTTATTCTTTCTTCATTAGCATTTATTAAATGAAAACCTCCTAAAATTGCATATATTTTATTTAAGCCAGTAATTTTTTTGGAATATTCAATCGTATTAATTATCCCAGAATGTGCACAACCTGTAATGATTACCAATCCTTTATCATTCATTTTAAGAAAAAGTGCTTGATCTTCTAAAAGATTATCTTTGATAATTTCATAATCTTTTAATGTTAAAAAACCTTCTACTTTTTCATACTCATTAATCCTTTCAATTTCACCACTTACGATTATTTCAGGAGTTATTTTTACTGGTTTGCGAGATAATAATGGAATTCCACCAGCTTCTTCTATTTCTGAAATTTTAAATGGAATGCCTATATATCTTAAATAAGGTTTTTCAGCAAATTTTAAATTTAAGCAATTTGGATGCATTATAATTAATACTTTTTTATTTATTTGTTTTAAAATTTCTATTATTCCACCAGTATGGTCATAATGTGCATGACTAATTACAATAATATCTATTTTCTTTATATCAATATTCATTTCTTTTGCATTATGTAAAATTACATCTGGTGAGGGGCCAGTATCCATTAAAATATTTATTTTCTCCTTTTCATTAAAATATACTTCTATAAATAAAGCTAATCCATGCTTTGCTAAAATATTTGGATGTTCCATATCAACAGAATCGTCAACAAGATTTGTTATGTATATTCTTTCAATCATTTTAAATCATTATATATTATAATTTTTAAATTTAATAAATTTTTCTTATAGCAATATATATCCCAATTAAAGCTATTGGACCACCTATAAAAGTTAAAAAATTAGGTATTTCATTAAATATTATTATTGCTAAAAATGTTGATCCAATAGGTTCACCCAATAAACTTATAGCTACTTTTGTTGCTTCAACATTTTTTAAAATCCAATTATAAATTGTATGTCCAAAAATTGTTGGAATTATTGCAAGTAAAAGAAAAATTAAATATTCTCTTAATGAATAAGGATACAATTGTATTTTTAAAAATATACAAGCTATTATTAAAAATATTGCAGAAATAGCATAAACTGGTGTCACATATAAATATAAATTCATTCTTTTCCTTATTTCCCTTCCGCCTATAATATATATTGAAAGAGCTATTGCTCCTATTAATGCATACATATCTCCTAACAAGTTATTCTCATTAATTCCATAATCTCCAATAGCTATAATTATTGTTCCAATGAATGCTATTATGATTCCTATAATAGTATTATAATCTATCCTTTCTTTTAAAATGTAATATGAAAATATTGCAACAAATATTGGTGAGGTATTAACAATTATTACAGAATTTGCAATAGATGTATAATTTAAAGATGTTATCCATGATGCAAAATGTATAGATAGAAAAAAACTAATAAAAAATATTTTTAATAAATCTTTTCTAGAATATTTTTCAGAAATATTTGAACCATAATAAATCATAAATGGTAAAAGAATTATTGAAGCTATTCCAAGTCTATATGCTGCGATAACTAATGGTGGGGCTTTACATAACCTAATAAATATTGAAGAAAAAGATACTGCTATTACTGCAATTAATAATGGAAAATAAATATTTTTAATTTTTTCTCCCATAAATACCACTTTTTTATAAAAAATAATATATTAATAATTTTAAATTTTTAGCTCAGTTGAGAGGAGTTTAAATCATTTATTTTTTCATTCCCCGCCCCTATTTTATCATCATCGCTAATTATTATAAATTTTAGAGTGGAATAAAAAAATTTAAATTAGTAAAATCTTATATTTTTTGAAAAGTATTTTTTCATTGGTGAAAATAGATTGAAACCTAAAATTGGTTTAATGACTTTATCTCTCCCTAGAGAAAGAATAGATTTAGCTATAAAATGGAATAAAATTGCTATTGAAAAAATAAAAGAGAGAAATATTGATGTTATTTTTAAAGAAGAACTTGTTTATAATATTGAAGATTCTTTGAAAACTACAAAAGAATTCATTTCAAAAGGAGTAGATTGTATAATTTATTTGATTGGAACATGGATATATGTTCCAATGGTTGTTAATGCTGCTCTAGAATGTAATGTACCAATATTATTATGGAGTATAAAAGATCCTGCTACTTTCTCTCTTACTGGAGCAGGAATAACACATGGTTCTCTTGATGAAATTGGAATAAAACATAAATTCATTTATGGTTCTCCTGAAGATGAAGAAGTTTTAAATAAAATTGTTACATATGCTTATGCATCAATGTTAAAAAATAGGCTTAAAAAACAAAAACTTGGATTAATAGGTGGAAAACCATCTGGAATGTATACAACAATGGTTGATATGTCTCAAATAAAATCTCTATTTGGAATAGAAATCGAGCATGTTGATCAATATAGAGTTTTCTTAGAAGCTGAAAATGTAAATGAGAAAATAATAAATGAAACATATGAAAATATAAAAAATGATTTTGGTAAAATTCTATGTTCAAAGGAGAAAATTTTAAAATCAATTAGGCTATATCATGCATTAAAGAAAATAGTTAATGAAGATAAATATGATTTTATAGCTGTAAAATGTGCTGATGAAATGCTTAATTACTATATTTCATATTGTTTAGCAGTTGCTTTACTTAATGATGATGGAATAATTACTGCTTGCGAGGGGGATTTAAATGCTGCTTTAACCATGCAAATACTTCATATGCTTAGCAATGAGCCTGTAGTTTTTGCTGATGTAAATGATATTGATTTAAATAATAATATTTTAAGACTTGTAAATTGTGGAGCAATAGCTACTAAATTAGCAAAATCTAGAAAAGATGTTGATCTTGAACTTCAATATGAGTATATGGGTAAACAACAAGGATGTACAACAGTTTTTTGTTGTAAACCTGGAAAAGTTACATTAGCTAGATTAAGCAGAGTTAAAGGTAAATACGTTATGTTGATTGCTTCTGGAGAAGCTTTTGAAGAAACTAAAGAAAAATTTAAAGAAACAAGAGAAAAATGGCCTCATGCATTTATTAAAATTGATGGAAATATTGAAAAACTATTAGAAAATATTAGATCAAATCATATGCATATGGTTTATGGAGATTATAAAGATACTTTAATAGAATTCTGTAAATTAATGGATATAGAACCAATTGTAATATAAAATTATTTTTAAAAAACATTAACTTATATTAAAACCATTCCCCTTAAATATCTTGTTCCAACAATTTTTAAATATATTAAACATGCTATTAATGAGATAAGTTGCAAGATTGCAGCTTCAGCAGCTATAAAACCATGCATACCTGCATGTTGTATATCATCAAAAACTTTCACTGGAGCGGTCTCTATAGCAGTAGGAGCACTTAATAAGAAAGCAGTAATGAATTCATTAAATGATAAAACAAAAGTTAATAATATTCCAGCACTTACTCCAGGGCCTATAAGTGGAAGAGTTACAGAAAAGAATGTTCTTAATCTACCTGCTCCAAGACAACTTGCAGCTTCTTCATATGAGGGGTCTAATCTTCTAAAAGCTACTATGCATGAAAGAAGCATTATAGGCAAAAAACCACAAGAATAAGCAACTATGAAACCCAATATATTTAAACAGAATTTATATACTAGGTAATAAGAGAGTATAAGAGCTAAAGCATAAGATATTCCAGGAATATACCATACGGATGTCATTATCAAGCCTATTATTCTCTTTCCTTTTAATTGATATCTAGTTAATGAAAATGCTGCCGGAATAGCTATAGCTACATCTATTATAACTGTTGCTATTGCAATTATAGCACTTGTACCCAATTTAGGCCAAAATATTCCAGCCATTTTTGTATAATTATCTAATGAAATACCCCCATTTGGGTCTATAATTGATCTAAAGAAAGTTACTAAAAATGGAATCATTAATATTGTGCAACATAGAATAACATAAAAATATGATAATCCAGATTTTATTTTCTCTTTAGTTCTATAATTCATTTATATCAACTCCCCTTTACCAATTTTAATAGATAAAGCTGCTGCAAAAATTGCTAAAAATACTAAAGATACAGCTAATGCTGCACCCATTCCAAAGTCCATCATCACTAATGAAATAGCTCTAATTTGAACAGATACAACCCTTTGACCTACTATAGCTCCTCCCATAAGTAATGGTATAGCATATGCTCCTAAATTCCATCCAAAAGCCATAAGCCATCCACTAAGTATGCCTGGCATACTTAATGGAATAAGTATTTTAAACAATTTATTTAATGGTCCTGCTCCAAGACAACTTGCAGCTTCTTCATAAACTGGGTCTATTTCACTTAAAGCAATGCCTATTTGAAGTACAGCAAATGGAAAAGTATATATTGCTAAAGCTACTATTGCAGAAGGCATAGAATAGAATGCTTTAAAAACTTCTATTCCAAATTTTTCAAATAATGGTGCTAACGGACCTTTAGGCAAAAATAAGTACCATAAACCAAATGCAATATAAAGTTCTCCAAATAAAGGAATTAAAAGTATAGATCTAAAGAGATCGCTGAAACGTTTAATTTTTCTTGTCATTAAATATGCAAATGGGTATCCAAATACTACATCAAGAAAAGCTGCTGAAGCAGATAGAAAGAGAGTATTTTGATAATCAAATCTATAAAGTGTAAAAGCTTTATAGAAATTTGCTAAAGTTATTTTTGGTGTAAAAAAGAAAGAAGATTTTTCTGTAAAACTTACAAATATTAATAAAATAAATGGAATTATAAAGAATAAGATTGATATTATTATTGCAGGAAAAGCTAATAAATATTTTTTAATAGAATTTATCAATTCTTTTTTATTCATAGGATTCAACCTTATAAAAAAATAAAAAAGGAAGTATTAAAATATTTTTATTTTTAGCCACCGATAAGTTTCTGGTAGTATTCAACCCATTCAGGTGCATGCTCATTAACATATATCCAATCTATTTTAACTGCTGCAAATTTTTTGACATCTTCTATTGTTGGAAAGACTTTATAATAGTTTTCTTTTCCTCCCCACCATTCAGGTATAAATTGCTCATAATAGTATCCTAATGGCCCTTCTGTCATTCCAGCCCATAATTTTTTAGCTTCGGTTCTATCTAATTCAGCAAATCCAGGAGCATTTATATCTGGGAATTGAAAATCTGGGCTAAGTAGCCAATCTACATAAAGTTGTGCAAGAATTGGATGCTGTGCTTTCTTAGGTATCCATACTACTCCAGGTAAGTTTGGCATAAATGGTTTAAGCAATACTCGTCCAAGCCATTTTTTTCCAGCTGCTTGCTCCATTTCATATGAACAACACCAATAGCAAGTTATCCATGTAATATTCTTTTCAGACAATTCTATTATTTCAGCTTCATCACTTGTATATTTTAAAACATTTGGATGAATATTCTTAGCAACCCATTCTATTGCTTCTTTCATTTGATCTGGATTCTTATAATCTTTCCCAAGAGCTGCAGCTATAGTTACTAAGAAGCCCCAGAAACCATTATCTGTGAGTGACCATAAAGTTATTTTACCTTTTAATCTTGGATCTGCAAAATCTGTCCATTCGTCTATCCATCCAGCATGTTCTAGATTTACAACTGGTGCACAGAAAGCATGTTGCTGGAATTGAACACCATATGGTAAATAATCTTTAAAGAAGAATGGATCTACTAAATTCAAATTTGGCACGAGTGCTGAAGGTAAGAATGGTTCAGCTACTTCTTTTGCTACTGCTTCTTCAAAGAAGTTTACTTCTATATGCATTACATCATATGGAGCCGGCATCCCAGCAGCATATGCAGAGTATAATTGATACATAAATCCTCCTTTCGCTTCTTGCGTGCCTACTACATCTATATCTACATCTACTCCAAACCTATCTTTAACATATTTCTTATAAGAGTTTAAGAAATATGTATCAACAAGACCCCAATAAGTCCAATCTGCTACTATTACCTTTCCCTCTTTCTTTATTTCTTCAACAATTTCATCATATGTCATATACTTATTTAATATTGGAACCCATATTTTTCCTCCTGGAACGACATACGGGGCTGCTTTTTCAACAGTTTTTGTAACCGTTGCTCCAGGACCTGCAACTGTTTCAGTTTTTGTAACAGTTTGAGTAATTGCAGCAGGAGTAGGAGCCATAAAGCTTCCAGCAAAGAAACCAACAATAATACAAACAATAGCAATAACAGCTGTTGCTACATAAAATTTTGATTCAGGCATTTTTCTTACACCAACTTTTTCCTTAAAAAGGAATATGTAGTTACTAATATTTAAAAATTTATTCAAAATTGCTTTTATTAAGTTTTTTATTTCTAAAAAGACTAGATTTTAAAATTCTTTTTTCTAAAAATGAATTTCATAACTATATTTCGATATATTCTTAATGAATAGAAAATGATGGCTTATAAAAAGAAATATTGAAATATTACTTATTAATTCATTATTTATAGTATAAGATAATGTTAAGGAAAATACGTAAAAGGTATGTATTGTATAAAGTATTAACAGAAAAAGAAGAAATAAATGGAAATGATATACAAAAATTAATTGCTAAATCAATTCATAATTTATTTGGTTTAAAAGGCTTAATAGAAGTTTCTCCAAAAAATATTTTATACGATTCTTCAAGCAAATTAGGAATAATTCAATGTAATCATTTTTCAATAAATAAATTATTTTCAGCTTTAATGATTATAAATGAAAATAATAAAATAGTTATAGACCCTATTAAAACAAGTGGATTATTAAGTAGGGTAATTAAATATATTAAGGAAAAATAAAAGGAAAAATAAAAAGATCTATTTTAGGAAATATTTTTTATTCTTAATTATTTCTTCTTTTATTTTTGAGAAATTATTTTAAAATAAAGTATTTTTAGAGTAGACTTGCTTAATTTAAAAAGATTTAAGTTAGAATATAAAAATAAAATTGTGGGGATGAAGCGGCCGTCCCAGACTGATTAAAGATGAAGAAACGAGCTTTGCCGACCCAATTTTTTATATATAATTTTAAATAGTGGGATTATTATTGAAAATAAGATATAAATGGAGGAAATAGATATGGCATTAGGTATAACAGGAGCTTATGATAGAGCAATAACAGTTTTCTCTCCACAAGGGCGTCTTTATCAAGTAGAATATGCCTTAGAAACTGTTAGATCTGGATCTACAGCATTAGCAATTGTTTGTAATGAAGGAGTAGTTTTAGCAGCTGAAGAAATATTACATTCAAAATTACAGAATCCAAATTTCTCTTGGAAAATATTTCAAATAGATAAGCATATAGGTGCAGCTACATCTGGATTAAATTCAGATGCAAGAGTACTTGTTGATAATGCAAGAATACAAGCACAAGTTATAAGACTTTCATATGATGAAGACCCAGCTGTTGAAGCAATCACAAAACATATAGGCGATATTGCTCAAATGTATACTCAACATGCTGGAGTAAGACCATTTGGTGCAGGATTATTAATAGGTGGAGTAGATAAAAAAGGCCCAAGCTTATTCCTTGTAGATCCAAGTGGAATGTATTTAGAATATTTAGCATGGGCTATAGGAAGAGGGGCTGAAAAAGTAAGAGAATATTTAGAGAAAAAATATAGTAAAGAAATAAGTCTTGAAGAAGCTATACAATTAGCAGTTTCATCATTAGTATATGCTACTGAAAAAATCGAAGAAGAGTGGACTGTTAGAGTAGCTTACATTCCTGTTAAAACAAAAACTTATACATTAATGCCACAAGAAGAAATAAAAAAATATTTAGAAAAAGCATTTGAAGAAAAGAAAACTTTAACAAAATAAATTTATTATTTAATATTATGATCTTTTAGTAAAATACTTTAAACCTTTTTTCCTTATAATATATAAACTTTCTATAAAAAATTAGCTTAAGCTAAAAGTATAAGTTTATTTGATTCTAAGAAAAGTATTATAGAAAAATCAATAAATCTTATTAAAGAACAATTACTTATTATTATAATGAAAAAGTATGGTTAAGAAGAAAGTTTCTAAAAAGAAGAAAGTTAAGAAAAAAGTAGAATCACCTTATATAAAAAGATTAAAGAATACAATTGAAAAATTAAAAAATAAATTAGCTGAATCTGAAGCTACTAAAAGTAAATTAGAAGCTGAAATACAAGATCTTAAATTAAAATTATCTGAAAAAGAGAAAATAATTGAAAATACAAAAAATAAAATTAAGGAATTAGAAGAAAAAATAGCTTCATTAGAAATTAAACCTCCAGAAGGGCGTGTTTAGCTTCCTACCATAGTTTAGCCCCTCTTTCTGGAACCAGTTTGCATTCATGTTGAATGAATGCAAACCAGCACTCCTCCCATTAGGGGGCACAGCAGAGTAGCAAAATGCTACTCAACCCTTATTGCTAATTTGTTGAAATTAGCTCATTAAGAGCTTCTCCATCGAGCAGGGTCACCGTCTCATTTGGAGAATGCTGTTTCCTATGAATAGGAAGCTTGGCCCACGCCTAACCTTCCCCTAACATGAAAGTATCGGGGAAAGGTTATGTTTTTTAAAATATTCAATTGTTCTTTTGAAAATATTTTTATTTATTTCTAATATTATCACCTCTTTTTTTTATTATTATATATTTTTAAGAAAATATTTAAGCATAATTCTTTCTTAGATCAAATAAATTTTAAATAATTGTTTTTAATAAATAAAAATTTATAAAAAGGCTTTTATCTTAGCAAAACTTAAATAATCTGGGAAGTTTCATAATAAAAAATTAAAAATTAATTGAAAAGTTAATATTTCAATATTTTTAAAGAAAAATAAAAATAATTATGTGATATTTCATGCCTAAGGAAGGATATACTTTAGCTAGATTACATAGAATGGGAGAAACTTTTGAAATTTTGGTTGATCCTGAAAAATCATTAAAAGCTAAACTTGGAGAAAAAATAAGCATAGATAAAATACTTTTATACGATGAAATATATAAAGATGCAAAAAAAGGTATTAGAGCATCTGAAACATCATTAAAAAAAGCTTTTAATACTACTGACCCATTTAAAATAGCTGAAATAATATTAAATGAAGGAGAATTACAAATAACAGCTGATCAAAGAAGGAAATTAATAGAAGAAAAAAAGAAACAAATAATAGATTTTATTTCTAAAAATAGTGTAGATCCCAGAACAAATCTTCCACATCCACCTATTAGAATTGAGAATGCATTAAAAGAAATAGGAGTATCTATAGATCCATTCATAGATGCAAAAGAGCAAGCTACAGCTATAATTGAAAAGCTTAGAACAGTATTACCATTAAAAGTTGGTTTAATAAAATTAGCTATTAGATTGCCTGGAGATATTGTTGGAAAAGCTTATGGAACAATAAGAAATTATGGAAAAATAATTCAAGAAGAATGGCAAAAAGACGGTTCATGGATTTGTTTAGTTGAAATAACAGCTGGTTTACATATAGAATTAATAGAAAAATTAAATACATTAAGTTCTGGGAGAGTTGAAACAAAAATTATTGAGAAAAAGTGAGAAAATATTATGAGTCCAATATACTTTAATGAAAGAGAAATTGTTTTACCAGGTCAATTATTAGCTGAAGGTAAGTTTATTAGTGGAGAAGGAACATACATTATAGGAGATAAAGTATATTCTTCTCAAATAGGATTGGCTAAATATAAAGATGGGGAAATTTCTGTAATACCTTTAAAAGGTCCATATATTCCTAAAAAAGATGATGTAGTAATAGGAATAATTATCGATATTAAGCCTAATATGATAGATATTGACTTGGGAGGAGGATTTAGAGCTTTATTAAAAATTTCTAAAAGATCAGAAATAAAAAATTTGAATATTGGTGATGTGATAATTGGTAAAATAATGTATAGTGGTTTAAAAGGAATAATTTTAAATCATGAAGAAGGGTTTAAAAAGATAGATAAAGGATTAATTATTAAAATAATACCTACAAAAATTCCAAGAATAATAGGTAGGAAAGGGTCTATGATAAATTTATTAAAAAAGGAAACTGGATGTGAAATATTTATAGGAAGGAATGGATTAATAGTTATAAATGGTCCATCTCCAAATAATGAATTTGCAGTTGCTTCAGCTATACGTATGATAGAAAAGGAAGCTCATACAGCAGGGCTTACGGATAGAATAAGCAATTTTTTAAAAAAATGGAGTGAAAAATATGGAAAATAAAGGGATAAAATTAATAAATGAAGATGGAAAACGTATAGATGGAAGACTATATAATGAATTAAGACCAATAAAAATGGAAGTTGGTGTACTTGAAAAAAGTGATGGTTCTGCATATGTTGAGCAAGGAAAAACAAAAATCTTTGCAGCAGTTTTTGGACCAAAAGAATTGCATCCAAGACATTTAGCATTACCTGATAGAGCTGTTATAAATTGCAGGTATCACATGGCTTCATTTTCAGTTGAAGAAAGAAAGCAACTTGGAATGACTAGAAGAGAAATAGAATTATCAAAAGTCATAAGACATGCATTAGAAACAGCAGTATTTCTAGAAAAATTTCCAAGAGCAGGAATAGATGTATTCATAGAGGTCATACAAGCTGATGGAGGAACAAGAGTTGCAGGTTTGAATGCTGCTTCATTAGCATTAGCAGATGCAGGAATATATATGCGTGATTTAGTAGTTGGTTGTGCTGTTGGGAAAGTTGATGGAAGAATTGTTTTAGATTTATGTGATATTGAAGATAAGTATGGTGAAGCAGATATGCCTATTGCATTTTCTCCAAGATTGAATTCAATACTTTTACTTCAATTAAATGGAAAATTATCTATAGAAGAATTTAATGAAGCAATTAAATTAGCTAAAGAAGGATGCATGAAAATATATGAATTAATGAAAGAAACATTAAAGAAAAAATATAGTTATATAATAATGGAGGAAGAATAAATGTCTGAATATTTTATTGGAAAGCCATCTTCTTTTTCAATAAAAATATTGCATGAAAAAATATATGAATTACTTTCAATGAATAAAAGGCTGGATGAAAGAGATGCTTTAAGCTTTAGAGAAATAGATATTAAAACAAATATTATAGAAAAAACAGATGGTTCTGCCATTGTTTCACTTGGAAAAACAAAAGTTATTGCTGGAATAAAACATGAAATTGAAAAACCTTTTTCAGATAGGCCAAATGAAGGAATTTTTGTTGTTAATGCTGAATTGCTTCCACTTGCTTCAAAAAGTTTTGAACCTGGACCACCTGATGAAAGAAGTGTAGAACTTGCAAGAGTTGTTGATAGATGTATAAGAGAAGCAAAAGCTATAGATCTTCAAAAATTATGTTTAATAGAAGGGGAAAGTGTATATTCATTATTCATAGATTTATATATTTTAGATTATGATGGAAATTATTTTGATCCATCAGTTTTAGCTGCAGTTGCAGCTCTTTCAGTAACTAATGTTCCAATATATAAAGTAGAAAATGGAAAAATTATTAAAACAGAAGAGCGTATGAAAATTCCTATGAAAGATTTTCCAGTATCTGTTACTTTAGGAATAATAAAAGATAAGATATTAGTAGATCCAACTCTTTTAGAAGAAGATTCATTAGATGCTATTTTAACAATAGGTTTTGATTCTAATTCAAACTTAGTTGCAATTCAAAAAAGTAATTTAGGAATTATTCCTGAAAATTTAATTGAAAAAATAATATTTATAGCTAAGGAAAAAGCAGATTTTCTTAGAAAAAAATTGATGGAGAGTATTTCGAATGGTTAAGAAAAGAACTAAAAAAACTGGGCCGGTAGCTAGATATGGAGCTAGATATGGAGCAACTTTACGTAAAAGATATCTTCAAATAGAAAAAAGTCTTAGAGCTTCTTATCCATGCCCTAAATGCGGAGCAATAAAAGTTAAAAGAGTTAGTATTGGAATATGGAAATGTAGAAAATGTAATTATACCTTTGCAGGAGGAGCATATACACCTCAAGTAGAAATTAAAAAAGAATAAATTATTTTAATAATATATACTTCATTAATAAAAATATTTTGAAAATGATAGAAAAAGCAAAAGCTAGAATAATTTTTAATATTTCAGAAAAAGAAGCTACAATTATTTTAAATTCTTTATTGCCTGAAATAAGAAATCCTGCTACAAATAGATCAAAGATAAACTTATTAATTAGAAATGGAGAGCTTTTGATGGATATAGAGGCAAAGGATATGACTGCATTAAGAGCTGCATTAAATTCTTATCTTAGATGGATAAATATGATAATAGAAACTTTAGGAGTGATTAGAGAAAATGAGTAAAGAAGAAGAAATACCTCCACATATTAAACAACAAATATTAAGATTACAGCAATTACAACAAACACTTGAAATAGTTATGTCTGAAAGACAAAGATTAGAAGCTGAATTAGTAGAAATAAACAATGCAATAGAAGAGTTAAATAAAACAACTGAAGAATCTAATATATATAAACTTGTTGGAAGAATAATGATTAAATCTAATAAAGAAACTTTAAAAAATGAATTAATGGAAAAGAAAGAAATAATGGAAACAAGAGCTAAAGTTCTTGAAAAACAAGAAGAAAGAACAAGAGCTCAATTAACAAATCTTCAAAAAGATTTACAAAAAGCATTATCAGAAGCAGGAATATCTGTTTCATAATAAAATTTATGTATAAATCATTTAAGAAACTTGATAATGCTTTTAAAAAAATAAATAAAAATAAAATAGCTATTATAAATCATATTCATGGAGATCCAGATTCAATAGGAGCATCATTTGTATTAAAAAATATTCTCAAAAAAATTTATAAAAATAATAATTCAATAATTATTATTCCAGAAGGTGCAAGTACAAATTCTACTAAATTAATTGAATATCTTAATATTGATTATTCAGAAGATTTTGAAGAAAATATAAAAAATTATATTTTAATAGATGTAGGTTCTATTGCTCAAATTTCAAATCTTTATGAAAGAATTTCAAAAGAAAAAGAAAATTTAATAGTAATTGATCATCATGTATTTAATAAAGAGAATTATCCATTTGAAGCATTATTCATAATAAATGAAAAATATTCATCTACATCAGAAATAATATTAGATTTTTCAAATTATATTTCATATAATTTAAATAAATTGGAAGCAGAAGCTTTATTTGCAGGAATATATTTTGATACTGCAAGATTTTCTATTGCTTCTAAAGAAACATTCATGAAATGTTGTCAATTAATAAAAATAGGAATAGATCCTAAAGAAATAATATCAAAAATTGAAGCTTCAATGGAATATTCTGAAAAAATTGCTAGATTAAAAGCTGGACAAAGAGCTAAAATATATAAAATTAATGAATGGATTATAGTAACTTCTCATGTAAGTGCATTCCAATCTTCTGCTGCAAAATCTCTTTTACAAGCAGGAGCAGATGTAGCAATTGTAGCTGGTAAAGAAAAAGATTCTATTATAATTTCATTAAAATCTAAACAAGATTTTTATAAAAAAACAATGCTTGACCTTGTTAAAGATATTTCTATAAAAATTGCTAAAGAATTTTCTGGATATGCAGGGGGTCATTCTACTGCTGCTGGAATAAAATGCTCAGGAGAAATAGATAATGTTTTAGAAAAGATAATTAATGAGATAAAAAATAAAATAGAGAAAAGCAAGTGAGAAAGCATGCATATAATCGAAATAGAAAATCTAAGTTTTAGATATACTACATCTGATAGAAAAATTTTAGATAATATAAATATGGTAATAGATGAGGGAGAATTTGTTTTACTTATTGGTCCAAGTGGATGTGGAAAAACAACTTTATGTAAATGTTTGAATGGATTAATACCTCATTTTCATCAAGGAATATTAGAAGGGAAAGTTATAGTAAATAATTATAATGTAGCTGAAACTCCACCATATGTTTTAGCTAGTTCCATTGGAATGGTTTTTCAAAATCCTGAAAATCAATTATTTTCATTAAGTGTAGAAAACGATATAGCATTTGCTTTAGAAAATTTAGGATATTCAAGAGATGAAATAAAAGAAAGAGTAGATTTTGCTTTAAAAGCTGTTGGAATAGAAGATTTAAGAAATAGATCTCCTTTTGAATTATCAGGAGGGCAACAACAAAAAGTTGCTATTGCATCAATATTAGCTATGAAGCCAAAAATAATAGTTTTAGATGAACCAACTTCTTTTTTAGATCCTTTATCTGCTAAAAATATAATAGATTTAATATCTGAATTAAGGAATAAATTAAATATAACAATTATACTTGTTGAACATAGACTTGACCTTGCTGCAAGAAATGCTACAAGAATAATTTTAATGGATAATGGAAAGATAGTTTTAGATGATGAGCCTAGAAAAATTTTTTCAAGAATTGAAACAGAAGTACTTGGAGTAGCAACTCCTAAAATAATTAGAATAGCAAAATCTATAAATAAAAAATATAGAATATTTAATGAATTGCCTTTAACTATTGAAGAATTTTCAAGTATTCTTAGGGGGAATCTTATTGATAGAAGTAAATAATATAGAATACATTTATCCATCAGGAATTAAAGCATTAGATGGAATTAATTTAAAAATCAATAATGGAGAATATGTAGCTTTAATGGGAGAAAATGGAGCAGGGAAAACAACTTTAATAAAACATTTTAATGGATTGCTTAAGCCGACTAAAGGGGATGTTTATATAAATGGAATTAATACAAAGAATGAATCTGTAGCTAAACTTTCTAGAATAGTTGGAATAGTATTTCAAAATCCAGACCATCAATTCTTTGAAGAAAATGTTGAAAAAGAAATTTCATTTGCTTTAAGAAATTTTGGATTTAAAGAAGAAGTTATAAAGAAAAGAATTGATTGGGCTTTAAATTTCATGAATCTTGAAAAATATAGAAATCAACCTCCTTTTTTACTTAGTGGAGGAGAGAAAAAGAGATTAGCATTAGCTATAATTTTATCATGGGATCCAGAAATAATAGTTTTAGATGAACCAACAATTGGTCAAGATTATATTCAAAAAGAAAAATTAATGCAATTAATAATTCAACTTAATACACAAGGAAAAACAGTTATTATAGCTACACATGATATAGAATTCGTTGCAGAATCTAAGCCTCGTGTAATATTATTATCTAAAGGGAAAATAATTGATGATGGACCAACTGAAGAAGTATTAACAGATATTGAGAAAATAAAAAAATGCTCATTAATACTTCCACAAGTCACACAATTAATGTATAATCTTTCAGATTTAGGATTTCCAAGAAAAATTGTAAGTGTTGAAGATGCTGTAAAATTGATTTTAAATAAATTGGAGGGGAAATGATTGAGCCTTCTTGAAGGATTTAAATTTAAATCAATTCAATCTCCAATACATAAACTTGACCCACGTGTAAAATTAGCAATGTCTTTTTCAATATTTTTAATTTCAATGATGTATATTGAAATACAAATTTCTATTTTATTATTAATTATTCAATTACCAATAGCATATATAGCTAAAATATTAAAAGAATGGATAAAATCTCTTTCAAGCTCATTATTCTTAGCAGCATTTGTATTTTTTATGAATATTGGTGTAAGCTATTTTTCTTCAGGATATATGCTTACAATATTCGATATATATAATGCATTAGCATTATCTATTAGATTAATTACTCTTTTTACTGCTTTTTCAATATTTTTATTAACAACTACTCCAGATGAATTAGGATTAGTTATGAATTCATTTCGAATACCATATGATTTTACTTTTGCTTTCATTATGGCTGTAAGATTTGTTCCAGTTTTAGTAGGAGAATTGCAAACTATTTTAGATGCACAAAAATCTCGTGGATTAGAAATTGAAAAAGGGAATTTAATAAAAAGAATAAAAAATTTAATACCAGTATTCATTCCTCTTCTTGTAAATGTTTTTAGGAGAAGTATAGAACTTGCTGAAGCACTTGAAGTAAAAGCATTTGGTGCTTCTAAAAAAAGGACTAATTTTAAAGAATTAAAAATGGATAAAATTGATTATATTTTATTAATAATCATAGTGATTATGCTAGTAATAGCTATATATGCTAGATTCATTATTATAATAAAACCTTTAATAGCATAATTTTATAAACTTTATAAAAAAGGATTAGAAAATAATTCATTGATATAAATGGTTTTAAAACCAATAATTTTAGCTGATTATAGAGAAGAAAAAAGTGGAATAGAGCAATTATTAAAAAAGCAAAATGTGATAGTAAAATTTCAGCAACTTACTATAGGAGATTACATAATTTCAGGAGAATATGTTATAGAAAGAAAGACTGCTAAAGATTTTGTACAATCCATATTTGATGGAAGATTGTTTGATCAAGCTAATAGATTAGCATCCGTATCAAAATTTCCAACATTTATTATAGAAAATCCATTTTCAACAATCTTAAATGAAGTAAAAAATATAAATTCTATTTTTGGTGCATTAATAACATTATCTTATTCATATAAGATACATATATTCTATTCTGAAAATATAGAACAAACAGCAACAATATTAGCTGTAATAGCTAAGCATGGAAAATATGAATATCCAATAGAACCAATTTTTAAAATAAGGAAAAAAGCTGAAACATTAAAAGAAAAACAAGAATTAATCGTTTCTTCAATTCCTGGAATAGGACCTAAAACTGCTAAGAAATTATTAGAAAATTTTGGAAGTATAAAAGCAATTTTTACAGCTTCTCCAGCTCAACTTTCAAGGATAAATGGTTTAAGTATAGGAAAAGCAATAAAAATATATCGTTTAATAAATGCTGAATATCCTAATTCAAAAAAGAAAAAAGATGAAATATAAAAAAAGAAATACCTTTATATTAAATGTTTATAGTAAAAAATATATTTATTCATTTTCTAAATTTTCAAACAGTATTGGAATTTCTTTCTCTTCCACTAATTCTGGAATTCTATTATCTCTTTCTCTGTTATCAATTAGTATTACTTTTTTTATTTAAAAGAGCCGTTTACATCACTTTTTTAATAATGAAAATGATATCTTACCTTGCTCTTTCTTCAATAGTTCATAAAGTTCTATTTCTTTTATTTTGAATTCTAATTAAACTTAATAATATTATCTCCTAAATGTGTTAATACTGCTTTCTCACTTCTATATTTAATTAATCCCAATTCTTTTAATCTATTCTCTTCCTTTTGAAATATTTTCAATATTGCTTAATGCTTTTAAATCATCAATTTCTATTTTTTTAACTTTATCAATTGTAAGAATTGTTATTTTTTCCATTATATCTTTTGTTATAATTTCAAAATCAAAATTTGTATCGTTTTTAAAATAATTATAAACATGAGGATAAATGCTGGTTTCTAAGTCTTAAGTTAAAATCTCAAAAGAAATAATTGAAAAGTTTATATATTACTTAATATTATATATTTTTAGCCCCTTTAGGAAAGCTTAGCGGAAACTCTAAAATATTTATTGTATACCTAGAAGGTTAGACCTTTTTTTGACATGCCTGAGGGATATCTAAAGAAGCTAAACTTTAGGAAGAATAATTATACTTTTCTCCTTAATACAGGAATGAATTTCCTGTATAAGAAGGGGAAAAAGGGGGAGAGTGGGCATCCTTCTATTTCTTTCTCAATGATGAGTGCAATGATTGGGAGCTAAGCATATTGCGAACTCTCATGAGGTTCCCCCCTCTAAGAGAAAGAATAGAAGGTATGCCACGCTGATTACTTTGAAGAATGCCATCTCTTCCTCCTCTTGTTTATAATATCTATG
>Ga0080004_1161802_pt1 | contig 34631 bp, 29 predicted proteins | sample WasSprMetagenome_FD_69207 | JGI IMG/M metagenome (GOLD analysis project Ga0080004, IMG submission 69207) | Sulfidic aquatic microbial communities from Washburn Spring, Yellowstone National Park, USA - WS (SPADES assembly) (version 2) | ecosystem: Environmental > Aquatic > Thermal springs > Hot...
CGTTTCAATCCCACTATGGTGCGATTGCAAGGCGACGCACACGTGAATGGATTGAGGAGGCTGACATGGTTTCAATCCCACTATGGTGCGATTGCAAGGTAGCCGGCGCCATCTATCAGCCATTTAAGCTCGTGTGTTTCAATCCCACTATGGTGCGATTGCAAGTGGCGAAACAAGATGGATACCAGCAGAGGGCATGCAGTTTCAATCCCACTATGGTGCGATTGCAAGCTGTTTCCTCTTTCTTTGCCATCTCGCCCCACCTCCGTTTCAATCCCACTATGGTGCGATTGCAAGGACATTGACAACTCACCTCTTTAGGTGTTGACAAACGTTTCAATCCCACTATGGTGCGATTGCAAGCTGTTTCGAGACAGTCTCCTGTTTCGACAGGAGATGGTTTCAATCCCACTATGGTGCGATTGCAAGGCTATGTGACTATGTGACTATGTGTTTATGCGCTCAAAGTTTCAATCCCACTATGGTGCGATTGCAAGTGTGACGCCATACCTAATACATGCGCATAAAAGAAAGGTTTCAATCCCACTATGGTGCGATTGCAAGATCCAAGGTTCAAAAATGATGCTTGAATACCGCTCAGGTTTCAATCCCACTATGGTGCGATTGCAAGGTGTTACAAATTATGCAAACGGAAGGCGCTGAAAGGTTTCAATCCCACTATGGTGCGATTGCAAGTCGTCTTGAGCGTTCGCCTCATGGGCTTGTTTTCTCATGTTTCAATCCCACTATGGTGCGATTGCAAGGAAGAGCTGGGGCGGGATGCTATCCAGCTTAGCCTTGTTTCAATCCCACTATGGTGCGATTGCAAGTTGAAGCCATTAGAAGCCTTTCCGCTCAGGCTAATAGGTTTCAATCCCACTATGGTGCGATTGCAAGGCTTGTAAGGCAATCCCTCAGGCTTTTGAAGGAGCGGTTTCAATCCCACTATGGTGCGATTGCAAGTGTGCCGAGCATTTCTCTCAGCGAGCAAGTTTTCATGTTTCAATCCCACTATGGTGCGATTGCAAGCTGAGTAATCATCGTCGGGAGCATTTGGGCAGCCCAGTTTCAATCCCACTATGGTGCGATTGCAAGTCGGTGTAAGAGAGGCTATCTGAGGTAGCCCGCCCCGGTTTCAATCCCACTATGGTGCGATTGCAAGCTATGACTATTATGTGCGGTTGCTGTGCGCCTGCTTGTTTCAATCCCACTATGGTGCGATTGCAAGTGAAGCAGCGATATGTCTGGGTGCGCCCACATGAGGTTTCAATCCCACTATGGTGCGATTGCAAGGAGAGAGGAGGAGTGTTATGACGAAGATAGAGTTCAGTTTCAATCCCACTATGGTGCGATTGCAAGTCGATTAAGGATAAGATAAAGTGCACATATAGCAGTTTCAATCCCACTATGGTGCGATTGCAAGCTTGGAGGACTTGAAGGAAAAATAGTTTGGTGTATAGGTTTCAATCCCACTATGGTGCGATTGCAAGTCTCCTAATTCCACCAGCGCATTCTGATCTATTAACCGTTTCAATCCCACTATGGTGCGATTGCAAGCACGCTTCGTTGGGTTCATCTTGTGTCACCTCCCTTGTTTCAATCCCACTATGGTGCGATTGCAAGATTGTTTAACCACCCCGACCCCTTCCTCAGTCAGAAGTTTCAATCCCACTATGGTGCGATTGCAAGATTTAAGTATGCCGAGATGATGCTTTTTGCGCCAACGTTTCAATCCCACTATGGTGCGATTGCAAGTTTATGTCCGCTGGGAGCGGCGGGAGTATGAAGACAAGTTTCAATCCCACTATGGTGCGATTGCAAGCTATGACATAGTATGAGCCAGTGTCCTCGTCATAGATGTTTCAATCCCACTATGGTGCGATTGCAAGGCGGACGCTCCGTCAGCCTCGGATGTGGCATGTTAACATGTTTCAATCCCACTATGGTGCGATTGCAAGATGGCAATCCCGTCGTAGCTACGAGCAACTTGACGAGTTTCAATCCCACTATGGTGCGATTGCAAGCAGGATGGCGCAGGACTGCGTAGGAGGGCGCAGGCGGTTTCAATCCCACTATGGTGCGATTGCAAGGAGGGAGGGGATATGATTGTCTACGAAGCTTGCGTAGTTTCAATCCCACTATGGTGCGATTGCAAGGAGATGTAGAAGTAGTGTCATACGACGAGTTAGTGGTTTCAATCCCACTATGGTGCGATTGCAAGGAGGAAAAAGGTGGGCAAAATATTGAAAATGGAAGTGGTTTCAATCCCACTATGGTGCGATTGCAAGGTGCAAGGTGTGGGTTAACGACCTACGACGAAGAAAGCGTTTCAATCCCACTATGGTGCGATTGCAAGGAATGCCATTTTGCAGAAAGGAAAAGGAGCTGCTTTGTTTCAATCCCACTATGGTGCGATTGCAAGGATGGCGCCGGCTACTGGTTTGGCGAGTTCGGCGTCGTTTCAATCCCACTATGGTGCGATTGCAAGCCCTACCTTCAAAAAAGCAGTTTAGCGCAATCGCCGGTTTCAATCCCACTATGGTGCGATTGCAAGCGGTGAGGAGCTTACCAAATTTGAGCGCCCCTACAGTTTCAATCCCACTATGGTGCGATTGCAAGACGGGTGAATTTTCGCGCCTAATCCGGCGCCAGTCGTTTCAATCCCACTATGGTGCGATTGCAAGTGCATCAACTCTCACTAACATGCTTAGGATATATGGGTTTCAATCCCACTATGGTGCGATTGCAAGGCTCACTCGTCTTCGCCTCCTTGCTGGGGTTGGGCGGTTTCAATCCCACTATGGTGCGATTGCAAGTTTGCGACAGCCCCACTGATGCTCTCCCCAGATGCAGTTTCAATCCCACTATGGTGCGATTGCAAGATGCATTTGTAAAGAGCTGGGGGGATAGGCATCTCAGTTTCAATCCCACTATGGTGCGATTGCAAGTTCCCTTTCGCCAAGCGGCGGCAACCCCTTTCCCTTGTTTCAATCCCACTATGGTGCGATTGCAAGTTTATCAAAGTTGATGTGCATGCTTGCGTGTTCGTCGGTTTCAATCCCACTATGGTGCGATTGCAAGGCCAAATCCCGCAAAATTGACTGAAACCGTCCATAGTTTCAATCCCACTATGGTGCGATTGCAAGGTTGATGCTAAGTCATTCATTGTGCAAGACTTTGTTCCTTTCAATCCCACTATGGTGCGATTGCAAGTGGTTTATACGCTCGCTTCTTGATATTGCGAGTTATCTTTCAATCCCACTATGGTGCGATTGCAAGCTTTGTTGGTATGATGAAAGCGCAAGACGGTTTAAACTTTCAATCCCACTATGGTGCGATTGCAAGCTGACGGAACTGTCGTCTGTGTGTTAATCGATAGTGGTTTCAATCCCACTATGGTGCGATTGCAAGCCCCAAAAACATCTTTTATACCGAGCTCAATGGCTCGTTTCAATCCCACTATGGTGCGATTGCAAGCTTGCGATGATGAGGGGAAGTTGCGGGTTATGGGCGATGTTTTTGTTTTGGTTGCAGTCGACCTTCGGTTGCCCTAAACTCCTTAGGAGGTCGACTGCAGTGTGAGAAGTAAAAATTGGGCATAACGAGAAAAACTACGCCACCTCAATTCTATGTCGTTTTCAAGGTGCGGAAATCGGGTAGGTCGACTGCAACTGTCGTTTACGATTATAGCGCGCTGTCGTAAATTTGCTACGGTGCAGTTGTGGCTTTGATTGTTTGAGTGAAGGTTGGGCAAGTGCTTCAAGGTGTGGCTAATGCTTCATGAGCAGGCATTAAAATTCATTGGATGGCTTTATACCTTGCGCTGAATCTGGCACGAAGGGAGATGAAGATGAGGATAGGGATTGATGGGAGGGTGCTTTTTGGGCGCAAGACTGGTGACCGAAGTTACATCCTTAACCTAATTCGCTACCTTCCGATTGTGAGACCAAACTACGAGTTCGCTGTGTTTGCAAGGCGAGCTCACACTGCCTTACAGGGAAGCTTTTTCGTTCCTACTAACATGCAGCGGATGGTCAAGTTGCTTCTCCTTGACAGCCCTTTCGATTGGCATTTCTCTCAAGTGGCTTTGCCATCTGCCACAAAGGGAGTTAGAGCAGAACTGCTACATGTGCAATACATAGGTCCGATGGTTGTGAGGTGCAAGTTCGTCACGACGATTCACGATGTCAGTTGGCGCAGGCTTCCAACATGTTTCCCGACTCGCCACAGGATGCTCCTGAACATTTTCATCCCGATAACGGTGCGCTTAGCTGATGCCGTCATAACCGATTCAAAGGCATCAATGAGCGACATCGTTTCTTTCTTCTCGGTCCCGCCAAGCAGAGTGCATGTCATACCGCTCGGTGTTTCGGAGGTTTTCTTTGAGCGACCAAGAATGGAAGAGTGCGAGGCTGTGCTATCAATGTATGGGCTGAAAAGAGGTTATGCGCTTTATCTTGGAGTCGTGCAACCGAGAAAGAATTTGCATCGCTTGGTTGTGGCGGTGTCACTGCTTCGTGGTTTTGGCATGTGGAAGAGAGGTTGGGAACTCGTCATAGCTGGCAAGCTCGGCTGGTATTACGAGCACTTGATGAAAGCCGTTTGTGAACTTGGCTTGGGTGATGTCGTTAAGTTCATAGGCTATGTTGAGGATGAGCATTTGCGCCATCTCTATGCGTGTGCGAGGGTTTTCGTCTACCCATCGTTGTGGGAAGGTTTCGGGTTGCCAGTTGTTGAGGCGATGGCTTGCGGGACGCCCGTTGTAACATCTGATTTAGGGGCGCTTAAGGAAATAGCCGAAGGTGCAGCGTTGCTCGTCAACCCATATGATGTCACTTCACTCGCCAACGCAATTTATGAGCTTATGAGCGATGATGAGTTGTGCGAAAAACTGAGCAGGGCAGGGAGGGAGAGAGCCGTCCACTTCTCATGGAGAAGGACTGCAGAGATGACAGCTTCAGTTTACGAGGCAGTGCTTGCGTCTCAGGGAAGCCGATAGTCTCTTTTGTCATTGTCAACTGGAACGCAACTGCTTTTTTGAAGGGTTGCTTGAAGGCTATTTACGAGAATGTCTCACTGCCGTTTGAGGTCATCATCGTTGACAACGCATCAACCGATACCACTGTGGAGGAACTGCATTCCCTTCTCTCTCCGTTCCGAAGCGCCAAGCTGATAGTAAACAGCGCCAACTTAGGCTATGCGAGAGCTAACAACCAGGGCATTGCTGAAAGCAGTGCCCCGTTCGTCATGCTTCTCAACCCAGATGTGCTTATTCATCGTGGTTGTGTTGAACGCCTCGTTGATTTCTTGAGGCAGAACGAGCATGTGGTTGCTGTTGCACCGAGGCTTCTATATCCCGATGGTAGGACACAGCCAACTTGCAGGTCATTCCCGACACCTTTAGCGCTCCTTTATTCATCAATCGGGCTTGACAAGCTTATGCCACACTCAAAAGTCTTTGGGCGCTACAAGATGACTTGGTGGAAGCATGATGAGCTAATGGAAGTTGAACAACCGATGGCTTCGGCATTGCTCATACGAAGGGAAGCGCTACTTAAGCTCGGTGGCTTTGATGAGCGTTTCCCTATCTTCTTCAACGATGTTGACCTTTGCTACAGGGCACACAAGTGTGGCATGAAGATTTACTTCGTCCCTGATGCGACAGCCACCCACTATCACGGCGCAAGCACGAGACACCTTCGCGGGCGAATCGTGGTTGAATCTCACATCTCGTTATTGCGCTTTTATTCAAAGCATTACCAAGCGACCATGCATCCAATCGCTTATGCGTTTGCGAGGGCGTTCATCATGCTCTCTTTCCCAGTGCGCTACCTTGTGGTCGTGCTTCGCCTCTTAATCGCAACTTAAGGTTTAACTACCAACCTGACCCAGCGGTGCTTGCCGAAGCGCACTATGTCACCAGTCTTGACCTCAACCTTCGCAAACCTATCTGTTATGCGTTTTCCGTTTATCTCCACTGCGCCTTGCTCAATCAACCTGTGTGCTTCCCTGTTGCTTGATGCAGCTCCGATGGCTCTGAGGAGTTTGGCGAGTTGCAACTTCCCATCTTCTTCTCCAAGCTCGCTCAATGACACAACGAAATCGTAGGCATCCTTTGGTAGCTCGCGCCTTGAGAATACTCTTTCAAACTCTTCCTTAGCGCTGTTTGCAGCATCCTCACCGTGATAGATTCGCACTATCTCCCAAGCGAGGCGTTTCTTGGCTTCCATGGGGTGACCGTCAAGTATCCTCTCAACCTCCTCCTCTGGCACATCCGTGCAAAGGATGAAGTAATCACGCATCAGTTCATCTGGTATTGACATGAGCTTCCCGAACATCTCCTTCGGGTGCTCGGTTATGCCGACATAGTTTCCGAGAGACTTGCTCATCTTCTCCTTCCCATCGAGCCCTACAAGGAGTGGCATGAAGAAGCCGACCTGTGGCTCTTGACCTAAGCGCCTTTGCAACTCTCGTCCCATGAGTATGTTGAACTTCTGATCAACGCCACCCATTTCAACATCGGCGTTCAAGACGACCGAGTCGTAAGCTTGGCATAGTGGGTAAAGTATCTCGTGCAGGCGCAACTCGTGTCCTTCCCTTAGCCTCTTTGAGAAGTCCTCCCGTTCGAGTAGTTGAGCGACCGTCACCTGAGATGCGAGCCTTATGACATCCTCAAAAGAGAGCTTAGAGAGCCACTCACTGTTGAATGTGACTTTTGTCTTTGCTGGGTCAAGTATTGTGCAGTATTGCTGGGCATAAGTTTGTGCGTTGCGTTCCACCTCTTCCCTTGAAAGCTGTGGTCTTGTCTTTATGCGCCCTGTTGGGTCACCTATCATAGCTGTGAAATCGCCGATGATGATTATGACTTCGTGTCCCAAGTCCTGAAACTGCCTTAGCTTCCTCAGGACAACAGCATGCCCTATGTGCAGGTCTGGGACGCTCGGGTCAAGCCCGAGCTTTACCTTGAGTGGTTTGTTCGTTGCGACGCTCCTCTTAAGCTTCTCAAGGAACTCGTCTTCAGGGACTATCTCCGCAGCACCTCGCTTTAGGAGCTTGAATTGTTCCTCGGCTGGAAGCATCTCAAATCACCCCTGCGAAAGCTGGCGAAGGTTGAAGCACAGTTACTAAGGATTATGCCATATCGCTCATTTTACCATTCGTGCACAGGCATTCATAATTGTAGTGTGGCTCTGATTTCTTGTCCCTGATACGAGGTGTTGAGCAAGTGTGTCCATTCCTCACAAAGGTTTGCTTGGTGGCGGGAATGCTATCACATCTCTTGCGGAGACGAAAACCAAACTTGTATGAGCCTTATGAACGCCTCAAGCCGTCTCCAAAAGATGTTGAGAGGGCGACGAACTTGAAAGTCCTCATAAGGGGAGTGCGCTGGGACGACGAAAGGATAAGAGGCAGGTTGCGCCAAGTGGACGATGTGCTCTATGTCGAGTTCAAAGATGAGACCCCCGGCTACTTCTGGCACATTGACACCGTTAGCGAATTGCTCAAGCTGGCAATGCTTGGCTGTAGAAACATAGAGCTGTATGATGACGAATGAGGCAATGGTTTCATCCGCCCCAGCATCGCCGTTAGTCATGCGGGTGGCAAAACGATGGTGAATTTTTGTTTCACATACTAAAGCGATGGGAGGCTCAATGGCATGCGATGGCGATATCGCCCAAGCTTAATCGTAGCGATGCTAACAGCCTTAGCGGTGCAATCGTTCATGCCTCATGAAGCGTCCTCGCAGGAGTTGGTCAGCGGTGCGCTCAAGATCAGCTTTGACGGGCGCACAGGACGCATAAAATCAGTGGCATTCGGCGGATCTGTGTGGAGCGGTGATGGTGGCTTTGATGCGTTTGATGTCTCAAGTGGTAAGGGTGGAAAGCTCACTGGCACAGCGAGGAGGCTCAAAAGCGGGCAGGTGGAGTTGCAATGCGCTTCATCGGAGCTTGGGCTTAAACTGAGCGCACTGCTCACAAGCAAGGGGAAGTGTATTGAAGTGAGCGGTGAGCTCAAAGGTGATGGTGAGCGGGGCGTTGTCTTGTCCTTCATTTTGCCTATCGATGCAGTCAATTGGTATTGGTGGGACGACATGAGGAGGGGACGCAGGATATCGAGCGGTGTCTACAAAAACACCGTAAGGATGCCCATGAGAGGTGAGCATTCCCCATACCCACTTTGTGCGGTGACCAGCTTGAAGATGGGTCTTGCCATCGGGATTGATCTGAGCATACCTGTGATGCATCGCTTCTTGTATGATGCTAACTCCATGAAGTTGCGTTTGGAATACGATTTCGGGTTGAGCAGTTCGGCTAAGAGCACTTGCAAATTCAGGTTCTCCGTGTTCCCCGTCTCAGAGCCTGCGTGGGGGATGAGAGGGGCTATCGCCGACTACTATGAGTTGTTCAGTTCATCGTTCGTCAAGCGCAACAAAGTTGATGGCATATGGATGCCGTTCACACCGATAGCGAAGATTGAACATCCTGAAGATTTCGGTTTCGCATTCCACGAAGGGACATCGGGCGCAGACTATGATGATGAGCATGGCATTTACACATTCGTCTATGTTGAGCCATGGTCACTTCGCTTTTACTTGCCTTTGGATGCACCGAGGAATTTGAGCGTGAGCGAGTTGCTCTCACACGAGGCATTGAAAGCGGTTGACAAGAGGTTGCTTGAAGCTGTTGAGAGGTGCGCTGCGCAAAGCCCCGAAGGGACATTCCACACAAGGAGTTACGCACCAGATTGGGCGATGGGAAAGCTCGTCTACGACTTCATCGCAAACGCAGACCCAGACATAACTGGTGGGTGGACGAAAGCTCGCCTCATGGATGAGGTGATAGAGAAGGCTTTCTCGGAGCACCGCTCAAAAGGGGTCGAGCTTGATGGAGTTTACTTTGATGGGTTTGGTGAGTGGGTGAGACCACAGATCAACGAGCGCAAAGACCATTGGAGTGTGAGCGATTTCCCGCTCTCGTTCAGTTGGGAGACGAAGCGCCCATGCCAGATCACTTCCTTCGGCATCTACGAGTATCTAAAAGCGGTCGCTGAAAAGCTTCACTCGGAGGGAAAGCTCGTTATGGCAAACGGGTATGTGTGGGCTTACATACCGTTTTCGGCACACTGGATTGATGTATGCGGTAACGAAATACGATGGACGAAGATGAGGGATGATTACCCGTTCTTCGATTACAGGCGTTTCCTCGCATACAGGCGTCCATACCTACCGCTCAACAACGAGGACTTCGAGAAGGTTTTCACCGCGGAGCTTGCGAAGGAGTATTTTGACTGGGCGCTCTTTTACGGCTTCTTCCCTTCATGCTTCAGCCCGACAGCATCTCATGTCGGCAACTATTGGAACACACCGAAGTTCCACAACCGAGATAGGCATCTCTTTCGCATCTACATACCGTTATTGCGCATGCTGTCAAGCGCTGGCTGGAACCCAATCACACAAGCGCATCCATCTGGGCATGGGATGCGTTGGTTTGATGTCCTCAACTCGGATGTGCTCGTTGAGCGTTTCGGCGATTATGCCACCTCACAACTCTTCTTTACAGTTCACAACCGCACAGAGAAACCGATAGCTGACACAATCCAAATCGACTACAAACCGCTCGGCATTGACCCAAGGCGCGAAACGGAGCTTTGCATAGTTGAATTGCTCAGCGGTCAGCTACTCAATTGGGATGTAGATGAGATGCACATAAAAGTCCCAGTCAACATCGCGAGGCGCTCAACTCTTATGCTCTGGGTCGGGAAGAGGAGCGACATCTTGATGTGGGCGTTGAAAAGCGCATGCGAGTTCATCAGTTCATCCGTTGGGCGAGTGCCTAAGACAGGTGGGCAGGAGAAGCTAATAACGGAACTTGAAAAAACTTTGGAACTGTTAAACGAAGCCAAAAGCATCGCTACGGAAGGGCTTGGAAAGCTTGGCAAGGAGGGCAAATATGAAAAGCTACTCAAGTCGCTCTCAGAAGCTCGTGGGAAACTCGTTTCTCTTTGCGACGGTTATGAAGGTGTGCCTCAATCCGAACTGCCGATATTGAGGCGTGCTGAAGTGCTCACTTCATGCGCTATACAGCTCGCATCGGGCTTGAGATGGTTGCTCAATTGCCAGCGCCTCGTTTCACCGGGTGATGTTCTCGTCTCGTCAATCAGCTTCAGGCACGGAATGAGCAGCATTCTCAGCATGGTTCAGTCGGAGCTCACATTGAGCGCACCATCGCACGGGAGCTTTGCCCGCTCTTTTTACACATGGCGCAATGTCCCTCCAAACACCGACTGTTGGGGCTCTTACAGGCTCAACATACCGGGGTGGTTGAAAGAGGGCGAGATGCTCTCGCTTGAGCTTTGCATGCGTATACAAGTTGCTGGCGTTGAGTTGCAACTTAGGCAAAGCGAGGAGCTTGAAGTTGTAAAACCTTATGGGATGCGCTCCGAGATCGTTTCAAGCAACAGCGGACTGCTTCTGCTCTTGAACTTGACTAACAACACATCAAGAGGTGTTGAGGGGAAGGTGAATGTGAGGGTTGATGGGAAACAGGTTAAGGTTGAAGAGGATTCCGTTACGCTTCCAGCGCTCAGCAATGTTGATGTGATATGCAAAGTTGATGCTAAGGATGTTGAGCCGGGTTATCACAGAGCCGAAGTCAGCGTAGCGCTCGATAGCGGGTTGAACCTTTCCGATGCCTCATCTTTCGTCTATGTGCCGCCTTCGGATAACTTGCTTTCGGATGGAGGATTTGAACAGAGTAAGTCTCTTGGCTCTGTCTGGCGAGTAAAACAAGGTGCGCAAACGAAGGTATCTCTTGATGCAAAGAAAGCGTATGCGGGGAAAAGTTCTCTATCGGTTGTGTCGCAGAGCGAGGATGGCTCTGCGGTTGTCTCGCAAAGCATATCACTCAAGAAGCCAGAGAAGGCATTCGTTGTCAGTGGCTTGAGCTACACAATGGTGTTGTATCCGAGCGAGCGTTCCGAGAGCTGTGCTATAAAGCTCAACATGGAAACGCTTTCCGAGGGCGAGCTTGAATTTGCGCTCCCAGTGGATGTTGATACTGGCAGGTGGCAGTTAACACACGGCATCTTGTTCACCCTCGACCCGATAACAACCCTCTCATTCTCCGTCTCGCTTGACGGGCGCGCTGGGTTGATTTGGTTTGATGAACTCTTCCTTGCGCCAATACGAGTCAACGACAAAAACATCGCAGTTGATGCGAAAGTGAATGTTGACAGCTCCTTCCCGAATTACGACCCCAAGGCGATAAACGACACTCGTGGTAGCTTCAGCATTGCAGAGGATTGGGCGAAAGTTGCGTGGGCAAGCTCTGAGACAGAGCAACCTCACTTTGTGGAGTTGGAGTTCCCGAACGAGGTGACGCTTAGGAAGCTCGTCATATGGTGGGCTTTTGATAAAGGTGTATACTACACATCGAGGCGCTATTCCATCCAAGCGTATAGCGGTGATGGGTGGCATGATGTTGTTCAACATCAAACAAGCAAAGATGAGCCATTCACTGTCCACATATTTGAGCAACCGCTAAGGTGCAAGTGCTTGCGCATCTTCCAACCAGTTGGCGGTGGCAACGAGAGACGCCCAAACTTGATGTGGATATCTGAAGTTGAAGCATACTGATGAGCTCATTGGGGGAGTGCTTTGGCATGCGCATAGCATGTAGCACCTCTGCCTTTGATGAGCTCTTCAAAACGAATCAGATGACCGTTAGCGACTTCTTCAGGATCGCCTCCAGCTTCGGTATTGAGGCTGTGGAATTGCAAGTTGAGCATTTGCGCTCGCTCAACGAGCCTTACTTCGCCTCATTGCTCAAGGAAGCCGAAAGGGAAGGCGTTGTAGTTGTGGCGCTCTCTTTTAACAACCGCTTCGGTTTCCCAAACGAAGATGTGAGGGATGGGGAACTTAAACGCATATCGCACCTCATCAGGGTGGCGAGAGATATAGGCGCAAGGGTCATCAGGTTAGTTACTGGGGAAGGTAAACGCATGGAAGCTCATTATGAGGAGCAGAAGAGATGGGTAGTTGATGCGTTCCTGAAGGTCGCTGAGGTGGCTGAAGATTTAGATGTATCTGTAGCCATCGAGAACAGCGATGAGGTTTGTCTTCACCCTGACGAGCTTTTATGGCTTCTTGATGAGGTTAACTCACCTTATGTTGGAGCTTGCCTGAACGCCTTCAACCTCCTTGCATCTTGCGGGTTTGATAACAAAGCTTTCTACGAGGCAGCGGAAATGCTTGCTCCGTTCTCGATGCACTCAAGGGTTGTCTTCACAGGATTTGACGAGAAGGGCAACGACAAGCTGATCAACTATAGCAGGTTGATGAGCATATTCGCTGAATCTGAGTATGATGGCTTCCACTGCATAGCAGGCTTCCACTCAGAACCGCTTGATAGCTTTCCGATCGCTGTGAAGCTTCTCCTCAAGAGCATTGAGGAGGCTCTAAAGTCCTTCAAGGCATGATCAGCTCTTCATTCCCAGTTGAAGCGTTTGATGAGTTCCTCGAGCGTGCTCAAGCCACTCTGCTTGCCATGAGCATGCTTTTGCAACTCTCTTTTCACACAGCTCAGCAGGTCAAACTCGGTGTCGCATTCCTCGGGCTGGCAGAACAAAGACCCCTCACCAGTTGCATCCCAGAAGTCGAGGAGCTTCATTGTTACAACGAGCCTTGGGTTCTCTTTATCAACGCGCTTTGCCATGTAAATTTCGACCACATCTCTGTCATCGATTCCGAGCGCCTCACAGATGGCGTCTTGGACGAGCTTGACACCGTTATCAAGGTCCCTTGCGCCGATAGAACGCAAGAAGAACTCATAGTGCATTGATAGCAGGCGTTTGCATCTAAGCTTCTGCCACCCTTCCATTTCGTTTTGTTGGTTTGGGCTTCCCATGCAAATAGAAGTCATGCTCAACTCCCCGCTTGCCTTTATCTTCGAGAGAGCCCTGACGAGCGAACGCTTGTAGACTTGTGCGTCGTTGCTAAGCGTCAGGAGACCGTTCCTGAGGTAATATTGGTGGTTGACGCTCGGTGGGAGTGGCAAGATGAAGCGGATTCGCATCCCAAATACACCTCACTCTGTTTGCCCGAAGAGCCTGCGTATCCTTTCGTGAGGCGAGCGTCTCCCTACGACCTGAGCACCGTTAACATTGTGCGCTTGGAAGAAGTATTGAGTTTCGCCAGCCGTGTTTATCCCGTTAAGCGGTTTAACGCGCACTATGACTGGATACTGCTTTGTAGCGTTCCCGATGATAAGCACATGGTGCCTTCTAAGGCGCTTCACGAACGAGCTCATCGTCTCGACATCTGTGAGGGCGCACTTGGCTAAGTGCCTCACATCGTCATCGAAGGGTGTGTTCATGATGAAGAGGTTGTCGGCTTGGCGCAGGACAGCTTCATCAAGGCTTCCTATCATGTTCGTGATGAAGAAGCAAGTTATGCCGATATGCCTTGAGCGTGTTACGATCGTTCCTATCGTGTTCTTCGTTACATAAAGGTGAGCCTCCTCGAAGAAGACGAAGGGGAACCTGTTTGTGCCCTTCATGATCTCGTGCTCGCAAATCTCTTTTATGATCTCGATCACCGCTTGAACGAAGCCGAACCTCGCCAGAGGCGTCAAATCGGATATGTCAATGATGAGAGCCCCACCGTATTTTATCTTGCTGTATTCCCGTTTCAGGTCGATGGCTTCGTCTGGAGTTCTGGCGAACACCCTCGTGTTCCTGACCGCTTCAAGCCTGCTCCTTATAGCTGCATTGACAACTTCGTTCTCAGCAAGCTCGTTGTGCTCAGCCATCTGTATGAGGTGCTCAATCGTTAGGAACGGAGGTTTCTTTCCCCTCAACTCCATTAGCCGCATCTCTTCAAACAACCCGAAGAGCCTGTTTTCAAGGTGCATCGCGGAGACCTCTGGCAGACCGAACTTCGTTAGCATAGTAAGGAGCGGTTGGATGCCAAACTGCCTTAACCCGAGCTTCAAATTTGAACCAGCCTTTAGGTGGATTATCCCGGGACGCACAACTTCACCGGTTGTTGGATCAACCTCGAGCTTCGGCAAATGGATGTATTCCCTGTTGATGTCAAAGACGATGCATGGTGCGCCAAGCTCCATCAGCTCAAGCAATATGACTTTAGCAAGGTGTGATTTACCACACCCTTTCACTCCAGTTATGATGTTGATTTTCTCAAGATGCCTGCCGTCTATTCTGACTGGCTCTCCCCTGAGAGTGTAGCCTATCTCAATCGGGTTGCCGAGGAGTTCAATGCAGTTCTCGAAGAGTTCTGGATCTGGCGTCCTGAAAACATCCACATCCCTGTGAGGTATCCACCCGTCCCATTGATCCCATTCGCCGTTTGCGAGCTTCCTTATCTTGCATATAGCCACTTTGAGGTTGCGCTCCTTCGACAGCGTTGATGAAGCTGCCTCAGACAGAGCTTCAATCAGCTCTGGTGAGATTTCTTCACCGCTGTTTTGCAAGGAGTCCTTCGAGCCGTTGCCGTCTTCCCTCTTCCCATCGTTTATAGCCAACCGCAAAAGCTCGCGCACAAGCGAAGGATAGTTGAGTGACCTGAAAGCTATGACTTGCACTATCAAGCCGTTCTTGCTATCCCTTTCCCTAACGCAGAGAGTTTCTCCAACCCTCAAGTCCTCTTCCCTTGGATCGAAAACGAGCTCCATGATGTCGCCCTTTATCTGATAGACTTCGATGCTCATCGAATACCACCCCGCTCATCCAAAAAGCCAAAGTAGGTTTATCCATCCCTGAGCGCTTTGAGCGTCTCCAAAATCACCTTCAACTCCTCCTCACGCAATGAGCGCAAGCTCGGGCGTTTGACCTTCTGCTTCGCAAGCTCTTTCAGCTTCCTCAAATCCCATCCCAGCGAACGCCTCAGCTCATGGATTTGCCTGAGCAATTTTATGCGTTGACTTTGCCCGCCCTCGCTTGTGCATCCATGAACCAAGCACCTGTGGAGGTATTCGGTGACCGATGGGAAGTCAGCCTGAAGAAGTTCTCGTTCATCTTTAACATTCCAGATCGCTCTTATGCGCTGGCGCAGAGCTTTCTCCGTTAACCCTTCTTTGTCGTGCCATCTCTCTACAACCTTGCGTATCGCTTCCTTCAAAGCCTTGTATTGCCTTTCGGTTATGATGCCAGAGGTGATTGACCAACCCATCTCTTTCACCACTTCTTCCAAATCTCAATCCACTTCGTAGCCGGCGCTCTTCAAGATCTCGTAAGCCTCCGAGGAGGAGATGCGCCATATCTCGGCGAGCCTGTCAAGCGATATCAACCTCCTTGAATATGCCTCGAGAGCTAAGATGGCAAGCAAGGGTGGTATCTTTGGAGCCTGTTCTTCTCTTTCCTCACTCTCGCCATACAGCGTTCTCTCAATCCTTTCAACCGAGACTTTCTCCATCCGATCAAACTGGGTTTGTTTTATGTATCCGAGCTCCTTAAGCCTTATGAGCATAGCCTTGTAGCTGACGCCGAAGTAGCGTTTCAAATAAATCACATCTTCAACGCCGATCTGAGAGGGGTTGAAATTGCTTTCAACGATGTTCCTCACACCCTCCTCTGGCATCAGGAAATGAGTTGCAAACAGATCGGCGAACCTTTCCAAATCTCTCTGGTGCGGTGGGGAATGACCTTCGCCAGTCTCACATGGGTGGTAACCGCTGGATCTGTCTTTGATGAAGTGGCAATACTCGTGAGCTGCGGTGAAGACTTGCTTCCCTTTCGTTCTATCAGCGTTTATGAGTGCGAAAGCCCCTTTCTCTGGGTCGTATGCGAATGCGCCATCAATTCGTGAGTTGGGTAGCGGTATTCGTATGATGTGAAGACCTTGGTTTTCAAGAAGGTTGAAGATGTCGCTGATCGGGTCATCGCCCAGCCCCAACCTCTTTCTTTCGTCACTCGCTACCTTCTTGGCTTGCAGTGACATCTCAGGTCTGAAGGAGGGCGTAGTGCATTTGTATTCTGGGGCTTCCCTCTTCCTCACAGCGAGTATCTTTTCAAGCCATGCGTAGTCCTCACAGCGCTTGACGAATTCCTCCAACCTTTTCCTATCAGCTTTGTCGATGGGTGCTGCCCTCAGTAGCATGCTGAAAACATTCGTTGAGCTTTCCTCACCGAGGAGCCATTGAATATCAACATTGTATAACTCGGCGAGCTTCTTCAAGATCATCAAGTTGGGCATTCGCTTCCCGCTCTCAATCATTGAGATGTATTCGCGGGTGCACCCGATCTTCTCAGCCACTTGAGCCTGCGATAACCCAAACTCCCTGCGCTTCGCCATCAACTTATCCGCCACACGCCGTGCAACGCCTTTGTCCATCCCTCACCACCTCTTCCAACTCAAGAGTAACTCATTGTAACATGAAGCGAAGTTTTTCACTGTAACAGTGTAACACACTGTGACACAAAGTCAAGTGTCAAGCGTGGTTGCCTCTTTCAACTCTCAAGCAGTTTTTCTATGGGACGCACCTGCGCTAAAGTGTCTTTTAGAGCGACTTGTGCTGTAGGCTTTTAAAACCGTTCGTTAAGGGGGCATTTGAAGATGGCTTTGCAAGAGGAGGAAGAAAGGCAACAGGAAATGATCATGCAACATGCATGGGTCTTGCGCAGGCTGTTGCGTGCCCGAACTGTTTTGCTCATGGGCACGATCACAGATCAAGTCGCAAAAGAGATTACCACTCAGGTTCTCTTGATGCAGGAGGAGGACGAAAACAAACCGATAACCGTTTTCATCAACTCACGAGGCGGTGAGGCTGACGCTGGCTTTGCCATCTACGACATATTGCGTTTCGTCACGCCACCAGTCAGGACAGTTTGCACTGGCTTGTGTGCCAGCGCAGCCATCTTGCCATTCCTTGCAGCTCCGAGGGAGAGACGCTTTTCATTACCGCATTCTCGCTTCCTATTGCATCAACCAGTAACGACAGTTGTTGGGGTGGCTTCTGATATCGCCATAAGCGCTAACGAACTGCGTCGCCTCAGAGAACGCTATAACAGCATCGTGGCTTCAGAAACTGGAAAGTCCGTTGAGCAAGTCACAGCCGACACCGACAGGGATTTTTGGCTTACAGCCGAAGAGGCTCTTGAGTATGGTCTTGTCGGCAAGATCATAACGAGCTTGCGAGAGTTTGAAAGTTAGACAGCTTCAAACGAGCGAAGATGCTCATCACGGTGCGTTGTGAGAGCCAGTCCCACAACGCATGCGTTTGCGCAGTTTGTCCTCCTTTGAGCTGTCCCAATAACCACAATCGAGCTCAATGAACACGGTCGTGTAAGGCAAAGTGATTGTGGTCTTTAGCACCAACACATGGAACAACTTCGCAGCCTCGCTCACCTTGTTGATCAAATCCAGATGCGCTTGTTTATGCACTTCGATCCCGTTAAGCAGTTGGTTGAACTGTTGCCTCAGCGTTGTTATCCCGGGGGCATCCTGCTCATCAATGTGAGCGAGTTCCTCGTCAATGTAAACAACGGGTCGTATGTGAGGGCATTGCTGTATGTGTCCGAGCACCGTCCTCAAAACTTCAACATGATCAGTTTCAGTTGCAAGCGTCTTCACTCCACTTGACGATAGCATCGGAAACGCCGAATCTGCGATCAGCACCCAGTTGCGATGCCCAAAGAGCTTGAGCATCTGCTCCATTTGATTGATCCACTTGTGCGCATGCTCATGCGAATCGTGCATCTCACACTCACCCCTTCCAAGCCACCGAGTTTTGAGGACCAGTTTCTAAAGTTTGCACCACCACGCCAAGATGAGCCAACCTTGTCGTTCAGTAAGATGCAGTAAGATGCATAATGCCAAATTGGAGTGCTGACAGGCGATGCATTTGGGAGTGATGGGCGATGAGCTCACTCGATGAGATAGTTGTAGTGGCGCCGGGGAGGATATGCCTCTTCGGTGAGCATCAGGATTTTTTGGGCTTGCGCGTCATAGCGTGTGCTATCAACCTGCACATAACGATAAGAGGGAAGAGAAGGAAGGACAGGCTCTTCATAATCAACATGCCAGACATAGGTGAAACGGACACGATAGACATTTCACAGCCGATCACATACAGGAAAAAACGCGACTACATGCGTTCGTGCTTGAATGTGGTATTGCGTGAGGGTTATGAGATAACCTGTGGCTACGATGTTGAGGTGCGTGGCAACATACCGATCAATGCTGGCACTTCAAGCTCATCAGCGCTTGTGACTGCGTGGACGAAGTTCCTTTTGATCGCTTCAGGCTCGCCCGATGCCGACGACCCGATAAGGGTGGCAAGGCTTGCACACAGGGCTGAGGTTTTGGAATTCAAAGAGCCCGGTGGCATGATGGACCACTTCACCAGTAGCGTCGGTGGGACGATTAGCGTTGACTGCAGAGAGCCGTTTGAGGTTGAGCGCTTGAATGTCCAGCTAACTGGTTTGGTGCTCGGAGACTCGCTTGAGAGGAAGCAAACACTTGATGTGCTTCGTTCATCGAAGGAGGATGTCTTGCGCGGGATAAGGCAGTTGAAGGAATGGATCGACGATTTTGACCTGAGGGAGACGCCGACGGAAGTCATCCTAAGTTATGCGAGGAAGCTCGAAGAACCAATCAGAAGGAAAGTGGTTGCAAATGTTTACAACCGAGACATATGCCTCAAAGCGCTTGAGATGCTGAGGAGGGGAGATTTTGATCCTGCTGAACTTGGGAGGCTCTTGCTTGAGCATCAAGCTCACCTGAGAGATGGCTTGGGTGTTTCAACGAAGAAAATAGATGCCATGATAGAAGCGGCTATGGCAGCTGGAGCGCTTGGTGGCAAGATAAACGGCTCAGGCGGTGGCGGGTGCATGTTCGCGTATGCCCCAGGTAAGGAAGAAGCGGTGGCAAGGGCTATCGAGGAAGTTGGTGGTGTAGCTTACATCGTCCATGTTGACCCGGGCGCAAGGCTTTTAACCCCACGATAGCGCGATTAGATGAACTCATGTGGTGTTTCAGCGCCACCAGTTTGCCTTGAGGCAATCAAAATAGAAGAGTGCGTTATCAACTGGCACATTGCTCGGTATGTGGTTACCGACCGCAAAGAAGAAGCCCATGCAACCCTTTGCGAGTTTGAGCGTCTCCTCAACTTCCTTTTTGATTTGTTCCTTCGTGCCGAATGTGAGCGTCCTGCAATCGACTTTGCTACCCATGATGATGTGGCTATTGCCGTAGCGCTCAACAACATATTCAAGCGGTATGAGCGGCTCAAATATGAAGCCATCCGCACCTGCCTCTGCTATATCGTCGACGAACTGAGCCCAATTGCCATCCGAACAGAAGAGCACGAGCTTTCCCGCTTCATGCAAGACTTCCCAGAGCTTTTTGTATCTTGGGAAGATGAAGTTTCGGTAGAAGTCGGGGTGCATGAATGGACCTTGCGTCCAAACCATATCGTCGTGGCAGATGAAAACATTGATCGATGTTTTTGCCCATGCCCGATAGTGGTGTAGCGATAGCTCAAAGAAGCTGTCGAGGACTTTAGCAAAGCTTTCCCTGTAGGCAGCTGCAGTAAGTAGCATCTCCCATCCGAAGGCTTGTATTGCACCTGACACAAGCGTTTTGTAGTATCCGCCGGGGCAAACTTGGTTTGGGTGTTTCGCTTGAACACTCTTATGCCAAGCTTCGTAATAGCTCACGAGCTCATCAAAGTCTGGCAAGCCGTATTCCTTGACAGCATCAAATGAGAGCACTTCATCAACATCTTTGAATGGGCACGAGACAGTTGTGCGTTTATCAATTCCGCCTTCAAGGAATTCGGCGTGCCCCATGTCTGTTACCCTGCCACGCTTCTCCCAACCGATCGGACCATCGTTTGTGAGCCATATGAAGTCATATTCCCATGCATCGTAGAAGGAGCGCCAAGCCTCCTCATCATGCAACGGGTCAAGCCCAGTCACGGCTCTAACGAGGGCGTAGTTTGAACAGTATTCGGTATGCGCCACCCTCTCTGCGAACTCAAGCCTCAATGCTTTCATGCCTATTTCATAACTCATGCTTCCCCTTCCCCCTAAACGCCGCTGAAGGCGCTGAAGCCCCCATCAACGGTTATGACCGCACCAGTTACAAAAGAAGAAGCATCGGAGCAAAGCCAGATGACTGTCCCGATCAAGTCCGATGGGTCGCCAAACCGACGCATCGGGGTGTGAGCCAGTATCGTCTTAGCTCGTTGTGTTAGCTCGCCAGTCGATTCGTCGATGAGCAAGTAGCGATTTTGTTTCGTCAGGAAGAAGCCGGGGGCAATCGTGTTGACCCTTATCTTGGGAGAGTAGTTTTGAGCCATATGCACAGCGAGCCATTGTGTGAAGTTAACCACCCCAGCTTTGGAAGCTGCGTATGCTGGCACCCTCGTAAGCGGTCTGAAGGCGTTCACTGACGATATGTTGATGATGACACCCTCGCCTCTTTCAGCGAATGTCTTCCCGAACACTTGGCACGCAAAGACTGTCCCAAGCAAATTGAGCTCACAGACGGCGCGCAGAGCATCCTCAGGCAGATCAAAGAACGGGTTGTCGTCGTTCGTTGTTGCTTGCTGGATGTTCCCACCAGCACCGTTGATGAGTATGTCTATGCAACCAAGCTCATTCAATATTTGTTGGCGTGCCCATTCAAGTTCTTCCTTCCTCGTTACATCCGCCTTAACAGCGATTGCGACGAAGCCGTCGGAGGCGATGCGCCTTGCGAGTTCCTTCGCAGCATCAAAAGCTATGTCAAGGATAGCCACCTTTACTCCGCACTTTGCGAGGGCAGTGCATATCTCACTGCATAGCACGCCAGCACCACCAGTCACAACAGCGACTTTCCCAGAGATGTCAAACAGCGAATTTATCAGGCTCATCATCCACCACCCTTGAAACCCTCATGAAGCTCACTCGTTGTATACGCGCACCTCGTAAATCTTCGCCGATGGATCGCCGTTTGTTGCGTGCACGAGTATGCGCAGTCTCGTTGAAGTGACGGCATCGAACTTGTGTATGCGTCTCCTCTTGAAGTTGCCTTCAACTTTCGCTATGGTTTCCCACTGCCCTTTCGCGTCATCAAACCTTTGAAGTTCGTAGTCGCGCACACAGCTTGCGATGGCGAGTTTTGAGCGGTGCCTCGCATCCAAATCCACATCGAAGGTGAGGTAGACGGTGTTGAATGTTACCGGCTTGCCGAAATCAATCTCAAGCCATTGGGGCATCGGCTGTGTCGGGTCTGAACACCATTGGTTCGGTTGGAATTGACCATCGGGTGTCATCGTCGGGCGTGCATACCCGTTGATCACATTCTTCGGATGGAAAGCCTCGCCACAATCGATGACGAATTGAGGTGATGTGTCAATAGCGTAGTTGCCGGGCATCCTGTTCCATACTTCGCCATCCACTTTTGACCTGTATGCACGACACCAACCAATCGGAGGGACTTCACTCGCCAAGTGCCAGCTCAAACCCTTGACTGGTGGCAACCAAATCCAATAATGCTTTTTCGGTGTCACTGCGACATTGAAGTCAAACCTTACCCAATGGTCACCCCTACCTTTGACGACGGCTTTAGCTGTAGCCAAATCGACCTGCGATGAGAAATCACCGAAAGTTTTAGCCTCCCTCAGGTGCGCTACGACTTCTATCGGCTCTTCAACATCGCTTCGTAGCCACACAAAGACCGACTCAAGCTTATCTGCGCTTACGAGGAACTGCTGTGCACGCGCATGGTCGAGTTGGTGGAGACCGACGCTCTTGACTTTCCTTCCATCAAACCGCTCAAACCGCTTGTAGCTTGAAGCGGTTGCCATCGCCTTGAGCGCCAAATCTCCCTCATCCTCGTTGCGCAAGCCGATTATGTATGCATCGCCCTTGAGAAGGAGTTGTTGCAGTTCCCTTATGTGGCGTTGAGCTACTTCCCTTGGCGTCGCATTGTATTTCAAGCAAAGGTATGCAGCTGTTCCGACTGCCTGCCCCATCGTGCCGATTGTTGCCATCACCCTCGTTGAGCCAAACGCAACATGAGAAGCGCTTATGTGTCTGCCCGCAAACATCAAGTTGCTGATGTTGACTGAATAGAGGCAACGGAACGGTATGCTGTAGAGTGGGACATGCTTGTGTATTGATGGCGTCCCTTTGTCGAAGATGCCCAATGGCGGATGAAGGTCTATTGTCCATCCACCGTATGCGACCCTGTCATCAAACAAGACCGCCCTCTCAAGGTCGCTTTGCTTAAGCACATAATCACCGATGAAGCGTCTCGACTCGCGTTTGCCAGCGACATGCCCAACCCAAACAAGGTCGTAGTTCTTCGCCCTATCGCTGTGGACACAATGGTTCTTGATGTGATCCCAAACCCCGAACAGTATGCGCAAAAGCTCATCCCGTATTTTCTCGGCATCCTTTATCGTGTCCATTGTCCCACCATACTCAATCCACCAAAAGCCGAAGGAGAAGTTGCGGTGATCTCGGTGTGGCAGTGATGCTTCATCTGGGAACTTGTAAATCCAAGGTGGCGGAGTGAACTCAACTGGCTTGCCAGTGTCGCGTGCCGCAAACAAGAGCGAGCTCCCGAGCGTATACTTGTCTGGCTTCTCTGGAGCCATGTCCTCTCCATATTCGTCTCTCCCCTCTCTGCCCATGCGGAATTTAGCGCCAGCACTCGCTGCGAAGTCACCATCACCGCTACAGTCAATGAAGACCTTGCCCCTGACGATGAAGGGTTGCATCGTCACAACATCAACGCACTTTACAGCAGCTATCTTCGTTTTGTTTTCCATCATCGCCTCAACAGCCCTCATGCCGAGGAACAGCGTCACATTTGGCTCCTGCTTGATCAAGGCGAGTATACCAGCATCAACGCTCCCATGCTCAAGTGAGGCTTCCCTTATCTCTTCAACGATCCCAGTCTCACGAGCAAACCTATGCCCACCGCCAGTTGCGCCCTCAATGCCGACGCGTATTTCGGAACTCGCATTGCCACCTAAGACTGGTCTGTCTTGGATGAGCGCCACTTTGCACCCATGTCTTGCTGAAGCTAACGCGGCACAACTTCCGCCCACACCTCCACCGATCACGACCACATCAAAGCTACCCAACTCCCTTGGCTTCGGCTCGCCGAACAGCTCAGCCTTGAGTTTGCGCACGCTATCGGTATCGTTCGGTGGTTTGAAATCCAAGTCGGTGGTCAGAAGCAACGCATCGCATCGGCTATACCACCCTGTTAAGTCACGAATGATTAACTGTGTTTCACCACGCTCAATTTCAAAGGTTCCGCCATCCTGCCATACCCACTCATCAGTTGGTGAAGTCCCAAACTCAACCTTTGATGGCTTATCGCCGACGATGACTTTGAACCTGCCTGGGGTGTATTCGGGTAGCCAATTTTTGCATCTCACCCAAAGGCGGTAAACGCCAGACTTAGGTATGCTGATGCTCGTCCTCGCATCGGCTACTGGCTTTCCCAACCCGATTGCGAGCAAGTATGCTGAGCCAACATGCATTATGAACTGAGTGTCGACAGTCCAGCCACCCTTTTCCTTAAACAACTCCGCCTCCTGCCAGATGAAAACATTTCCACCCCGTTCGGTGGAAAGCTCCGATGGCATCGTGGCAAACGGCATCGCCGTTGACACCCACAAAGGCACCTGCACGATCAATGTCAAATAATCGCGCATCTTCAGCATCACTCACCACCCCCTCTTTTGCTTGCCCTACATCATCATTTTTCAGTGTTAAGTTCTCGGCAAGGTTCATACGGCTGAACAACCTCAAAGAGGAAGCCAGCCTCTTCATATGCACTCTTCAGGCGTTTGAGGTGTTGTTCATCCCAGTAGATGCCGATAACCGACCCACCCGAGCCGGGGAACTTTGTTGGAGCACCGAGCTCCCTTCCGAGTTCGATCATCCTGATGTTGTCGCTCCCGAGCACTTCATCACCGAGCACGCTTCGCCTGATGTCAAAGTTGCGGTTCATCAACTTTGCAAGCCTTTCGTAATCACGCTGTATGAGCGCTTCTTTGGCTTCCTCGGCTATTTCAATCCACTGCCTTATAGCGTCAATGACCTGTTTGTCACCGTGCTCGTAACGGAAACGCAAATTGCTATGCACCCTCCCAGAGAAGGAGGGCACTCTCACCCACGCGAGAAACAGCGGTGGCAAAAGCGATGTATCCAAGTTCTCGTAATGCCCGTGCCCGTAGCGCTCCATCAACTCCCGTGAGAAATCCATGAACACAAGCCCATCATAAACTTGCGCCACGCGGTCTTGTAGCCCTGCCGTTATCTCAAGCTCGTCTCGCTCAACACTGAGGATGATGTTCGGCAGTATCGGCTTCGGTATGTGCTCGTATGTCAGACCGAAGAACTTCATCAGCGCACGAAAGAGGGCAGTGACTATGGCACTTGAGCCACCCAAGCCAACTTGCCTTGGAACCGTTGTATCATACTCAACCTTGAAGCCTTTCTTTGGTAGCGCTATCCCCATCTCACGGCAGTATTGGTTGAAGCGTTTACAGCCAGCAAACAACAATCTCAACCCACCGTAGTAGCCATCCCTTGTGGCGATGGCTTCAAGCTCGTCGAGGCTTTCAAACCTTGTTGGGTCAAACTTAGGGTGCATGACGAGTTCTATGGAATCGCTCTCGCTCACACGCACCTTGGCGCTGAAATTGCTTATGGTGCACGCTATCGTTTTACCGAAGTAGCCATCGGATGGGTTTCCAGCGATAGCGATCCTCGCCCTCGCTTCGCCTTCAACTATCTTCACCGTTTTTCACCTCTGAGTGAGCGCATGATGTTCGCCATCTCGATCGCAGTCATAGCAGCTTCGGCGCCCCTGTTGCCCTGCTTACCGCCAGCCCTTTCGAGCGCCTGATGCAAATCGTCAGCAGTTACAACTCCAAAAATCGTTGGCACACCAGTTTCAAGCGCAGTCCGCGCTATGCCTTTCGCTGTCTCCGATGCCACATACTCAAAGTGAGGCGTGTCACCGCGAATGATGCAACCAAGACAGATGACGGCATCGTATGACTTGCTCTTAGCGAGTTCATATGCAACCAGTGGTATTTCAAACGAGCCTGGAACCCAAACGATCTCTATGTCCTCCTCCCTTGCGCCATGCCTCTTTAGTGCGTCGAGAGCGCCGTGAAGCAAACGCCGTGTGATAAGCTCGTTGAATCGGCTGACGACGATGCCGAAGCGCAAACCCTCCGCAAGCAATTGCCCTATGACCTCACGAGCCACAGCCTATCACCTCCGTATCACAAAATCGCCTTCACCAGCGCCCTGCAAATTATGGTCAAAACCAGAACCCACATCGCGATGTCACGCCGAACAAGCGCGCTTGGACTATAACTGCTCATGAGCAGGAAGGCAGTGATCTCACATGCCTTTGAAACAACCGAAACAGTGTATCCGATGGACATGTCATCTGGATAGCGCGCCTCAAGGATGACGAACATGCAGGATGCGAAGGCACAAATGAGAACGCAAGAGAGTAGTAGCGACAGCCGAATGTATCTCTCAACAGATCGCAATGCTGTCGCTGAAACTTTCCCTTCACCTGTGGTTTCGCGGGCGCCGACTGACAGCACACGAAATGCCTCTGGGAATGCGCAAGCGAATGCTATCGCCCTCAGGATGATAATGATGCTTGCCCATGGTATCTGCCACGGTATGCCGTTGTGCTTTGGGACAATAGCCTCTGGCAGAAGGACCCACCTTGCCTGAAAGTAGATGTAAGCGCTCGCAAGCGCGCAAAGCCATCTGGAAATCGCATCCGATAGCTCAAGCGATGATTTGGAAGCGCCTTTCAGCTTCACCCATATCGAGGATGCAACGACAGCAATGACACCGACGAGTAGCATGAACGCCTGTTCGGAGAAGGGAATGGGCAAGTCGGAGTAGACGAAAAGAGCACAAAGTGATAGGAGCGTCAAATCGTAAACACCGGAAGCGAACAGCTTCAAATGACCATCCTCTCGCTCACCCACTGCTCGATCCCACCTCCAGCGCTTCAACTTCTTCAAGCAATCCATCAAGCCCGCCATCAACGAACCTCGGCGTCATGTTGAGAGCCGAGGCAACGCATTCTGCGAGCGCTTTTTTGAAGTCGCCCATGTTTATTGTTCTCTTGAGCACGCTTCCCATGTCATATATGACATCGCATGGCAGTTTGCAAGTCTTGAGCAAGCGAAACATGCTCAGATCAACTGCCACATTAACGGCGATCCCGTGCATTGAGACCCATCTCTTCACCGCGAGCCCGACGAAACCTATTTTGCGCCACTTCCCATCAACGAAGACCCAAGCGCCTCGATGGTTTCCAAGCCTCACTGCATTAATGCGCCACATCGAAAGCGCTTTCATCATGGAGACCTCAAGCGCATAAAGAAATTGCATGACATCAAATCCAGCCTCCTTGAGGTGCACAATCACATAAGCGACAGCCTGCCCCGGAAGGTGAAGCATTGCGCCACCACCACGGTTGCATTGGACGATTGGGATATCGGTTGAGCTCAATGGTGAGGATTCTTTTTCCGACGGCTCGTCAATGAGCAAATCTTCGTTTGAGCTGTTCCTTCCGAGTGTTATCGTCGGCTCATGCTCGAGTAGTAAAAGTTTGTTAGCTATCAGGTTTAGCGAACGCAAGTTGCGAAGCCTCTCTTGAAGCTCAAGGCAGGGAAGGTATGGGACGGAAACACCGATGTCATGGATGTCAATAACTCTTCCCATCAATTTGGCACCACCCTCTCAAACAGCAGTGCCTCATACAGCTTTTGAGTTTTTTCAATCATTCGCTCAAGCGGGAAAAGCTTGATAACGATCTCCCTCCTCACTTCGCGCATCGCCTCACTTCGCAACTCCTCGTCACAGAGGAATTGAATGATCGCTTGAGAGAGTGCCTCACATGATTTTGGTTGGACAAGTTTAACCATCTTCGAAGCATCCCCGTATGCGGAGGCGATAGCTTCAAACAAATCCCTGTTACCAACGACATCGCTCAACACGACTGGCAAACCGCAAGCGAGGGCCTCAATCGGCGTATATGGCATCCCCTCGTAAAGAGACGGAAGCGCATAGACATCAAATGCGCTGTAGACGCTCCAGTCGTCACGCACACTCGTCTCAAATACGATATTGCTTTGCACACCGAGTTTCACCGCCAACTCCTTGAGCATCCTTTCACGCTCACCGACACCTACGAGCACCAAGTATGCGTTGTTAAACTTTGACAGGATGAGTGGCATTGCACCGATTAAATACTGCTGTCCCTTCTGAGCCCTGAAGTCGCCAACACAGCCTATGAGCAGTGCGTCTTCAGGTATTCCCCACTTGTTGCGCCACCTCAACCGTGCTTCATCGCTGTATCGCACTCTTGAGAAGTCAACGCCGTTCTCGATCAGGATGAGCTTACTTGGGTGGACGATGCGCTCTTTGAGTGCCACTTCCATTTCGCTCCTCGAAACTGTGATCAGGGCGTCCGTGAACAGACCGAGAAAACGCTCAACGCACACAATCGCAGTCCTCATAAGGCGGTTGTTGTGCATGAAGAGGGCGAACGCATGAGGCGTGTAAATGATGATTGGGACGCCAGCCACCTTCGCTGCTATCCTCGCTATCAATCCAGCCTTACTGCTGTGTGCATGAACGATGTGTGGACACAGCCTTTTGATGATGGCGTAAACCTTCAAAACAGCAACGGCATCCGCAATGGGCGATATGCCTCTCCTCATCTGGACGATGTATGTTTTGATGCCGATCGAAGCCATCCACTTGATGTCGTTTAGAAAGCGCCTATCGCGCAGAGTTGAGCAGATAACCGATTGGCAAAACCGCCCCCTGTCAATGTGTTGTAGGAGGTCAAGCAAATGGCGTCTTGTGCCACCAACTGTGGCTTCGAGCACATGGACGATCAGTGGCTTCATCATCCCATCTGCCCTTCCACGAAGGTAGTTCATAGCTCAAACTGAGCTATAGCCTTACGATTCACCTTCCAAGCAAGCCTAACAGTTTGCGGAGGCGCTTTTGTATCGAGCTTTTAAGGAAGCGCCCAAATGTTATCGCCTCGTTCATGCGAAGCACCCACGCGATGATGCCGAAGAACGCATATCCGACGATGCTACCGAGCAAGAAGTTCAGAAGATGAAGCATCCTGCCGGCTTCGTAGCTTGGTGTGAGTTCGTATAGCACGATCATGAAGAAGGCGAGGGCGATTGAGCATATGCTCATTTTCACACCAAACGGCTTTAAGCTACCCCAAGGCAAGCCACCAAGCCATGAGTTGAAGATGGCGTAGACGAAAAGCATCTTGATAAACTTTGAGACGACGAGGGCGAAAGCGAACGCTGGCAAACCGGCGTTGAGGATGAACACCCCCGTCAGTAGCGTCACGAAGAAGATGGCATCGGCAACCACTCCAAGAAGCGTTGGCACAAGCGTGTTGCCAAGGGCGTAGAACCATTTGAGTGTGGGTTCTTCAAGCGCGAAGACTGTCAAGCCAGGGAGGTAAAAGAGCAGCGCAGATAAGACGAGCTTTAAATTTTCGCCCCTGAAGCCGAGCAGTCCCCTCGTGAGCGAGCCACCCAACGCCATCATGATTATCGTCGTCGGGACGAAGATGAAAACGATTATGCGGAAGACCGAAAGAAGCGATTCCGCAAGCTCTTTCTTTTCCTTCTTCGCGCTCAGCTCCGAGATGAAGGGGTAAATGACGACACTTATTGCGTAGGCGATTATCTGCCACGGTTGGTCAAGGAGCTTCCTTGCATAGCCGAGTGCTGCAAGCATACCTTCGCCTATCCTGCCAGCAACGATGGTCTCACCCCAACTCCTCACAAGCGCTAAGAACACACCCAAAAGTAAAGGTAGCATGAGCACGCCAGCCTTGAGCAAGTCCTCGTTTCTCACATCGAGAGATGGTCTTATGTATTTGAACTTCCCCTTCAGCCCTGGCAGTTGAACAAGAAGCCTTAGCATTATGCCAGCTATGGCGCCGAGGATGGCTGCGATGACGACTTGCGTTTGCGTTGGGTGTCTCGTTACAAGGGCTATCGCTCCAAAGCTAACGACAACGCAAAGACGACGAAGCGTCTCAGCGAGCGCTGGCAGGGTGAAGTTAGCATAAGACTGCAATGTGAGCTCAAGCAGGTTTGAGAGGCAGTAGAAAACGAGGAATGGGAATGTGAAGCGGAGAGCCACTACAGCGAGTTGGAAGTTCTCAACATCCTCGTGCAAGTAATGAAGCATTAGCAATGTGAGCTTGTCAGCGAAGAAAGCCCCAGCAAACGCTATGGTGCTCAGTATGACGGCAAGCAATGTCCCCATGACATTGGCGAAACGGAACGCCGAGGCATCGCTGTTGAGTGTTTGGCGCGCAACGAAGAGCGGAAGGAATGTCGGCTGGAGGAGCTTCTCAACCTTTGTGTAAAGTTCAACGAGGACTCTATCAACGACGAAGCGGTATATGTCAGCTGCAGCGCTCACACCAAGCAAATGCGCCATTATGACCTCTCGCAGTATGCCAAGTATGGGGTTGAGCGCTCTAAAGCCACTCACCACAACAGCGTATTTGGCTATGCCAGTGCGCCTGTCAACAGCCTCCTTAACTTCGCCAACGATTGTCATATCCTCTCCGTCCATACCTCTCACCTGCCATCGTGCTTTTAAGGTATCACGCCTGTGATAAGCTTCCCAAGCCTCTTTGCGTTCTCATCAGCGATGAAGCTGGTGAGGAGCTTATTGTAAGCTCCCTCGGTGACTCGTTTCCTCAGGCTCTCGCTCGAAAGCAACCTCTCAATCGCACACGCAAGAGAATCACAGTCACCAGCTTTGAAGAGCAACCCAGTCTCGCCATCCTCAACGAATTCTGGGATACCACTTATGTCAGAGGCAATGATCGGCAATAAGGATGCAGCAGACTCAAGTATCACATTCGGCAAGCCATCCCTGTCACCATCTTTGGCGATGACGCTTGGCACAACTAACGCTGATGCGCGGGCATAGTATTTGGCTACCTCTTCATGTCTGACACCCCCGATGAATGTTATGCAATCGCTCACACCAAGCTGTGTTGCTAACGATTGCAAATTGCTCTTCAGCGGACCGTCACCGACAATGATGCATCTCACTTTACCACGGAGCCTCTTCAATGCCCTGAGCAGAACATCGACACCCTTCTTTGGGATGAGCCTGCCAACGAACAGCAATGTTGCGCCCTCACGGAATGGCAAGCATCCAAAAGCGGTGTTGGAGAAGCGTTCCACCTCGTCACGCAGCAATCCGTGATAGACAAGGTGGGTTTTACCTGTTGCTTCACTGTATGTGTTGCGAAGGTGTTCCAAGTTGGCTCTCGTGCATGTGACAACGACAGATGCCTTCAGTAGCTTTTCCCTCATGGCGATTGGCTCAACATAGATGTCGTATGCGTGGGCGCTCATTGAGAAGCTGATCCCGCTTGTCAATGCAGCGGTAAGCGCTATGCTTGCGGTGATGTGTCCGAAGTGAGCATGTATGCGAGTGACATTGTGGTGTTGCAGTTCCTCGGCGAGCCAGAAGCCAACTGGGCAGTGAGCTAAATGCCAGCGAAGCCACCTTAGCCTTCGCCAAAGCGGTGTGCTACCGACACCGCCCAATGGCGCACAAAAGATGAAATGGGCTAAGAGGCGTTTGAGCCCGATGTTGAAGTTGAGTTGTGAGCGGATCACAGATGAAGCGACCGATGGCGAGTTCACTTTTGGGAGCTCGACCACAAACGGGTAGATCCGCCTCGCAACATAGTCGCCGTCGTCAGCCTCATTGACATCCATTGCGTATATGCGCAGTTTGTAGCCAGCGGTAAGGAGCGCAAACAGCTCGCGCAAGATGAAGCGCTCTGTTTGTGATGGGAATGAGCGTATGACTACAGCTATGGTTTCGCTATGGCTCATACTCGCTCACGAGCTTCCCTCTTACGAGGTTACGAGATGAGGCATTTGCTTCACTTCTTTTGTGGCTCAATCTTCTCAATGCCACCCATGTATGGGCGAAGCACTTCTGGGATGATGACCGAACCATCTTCCTGTTGGTAGTTTTCGAGCAACGCTGCGAGGGTCCTGCCGACTGCTAATCCAGAGCCATTCAGCGTGTGCACATATCTTGGCTTTGCTCCTTTAGCTGGGCGATAGCGTATGTTGGCTCGCCTTGCTTGGAAGTCTTCAAAGTTACTGCACGATGAAACCTCGACGAACCTCCCTTGCCCTGGCATCCAAACTTCAGGGTCGTATTTTTTGCTCGCTGCAAAACCCAAGTCGCCAGTGCATATTTCAACCACCCTGTATGGTAGACCGAGCAGTTCGAGGACTTCAACTGCGTCTCTGACCAAGCTCTCAAGCTCTTCATAGGAGCGCTCAGGTTCGACGAATTTGACAAGCTCAACTTTGTTGAACTGGTGGACCCTGATTATGCCTCTTGTGTCCTTACCCGCAGCGCCAGCCTCGCGCCTGAAGCAGGCTGAGTATGCCACATACTTCAGTGGAAGCATGTCACGCTCAAGCACTTCATCCCTGTGCAGATTGGTCACTGGGACTTCGGCAGTCGGTATGAGCCAAAGGTCATCTCGCTCACACACATACGCCTCGATCTCAAACTTCGGCAACTGCCCCGTGCCGATCATGCAATCCCTGCGGACCATGAAAGGTGGGAAGACCTCTATGTAGCCATGCTTTTCAACATGCAAGTCAAGCATGAACGAAATTAGCGCTCTCTCAAGTTTCGCCCCAAGCCCCGTCATGACATAGAAGCGCGAGCCAGAAAGCTTTACTCCCCTCTCAAAATCAATGAGACCAAGGTTCTGCGCTATCTCCCAGTGTGGCTTCGGCTCAAAATCAAACTTCCTCGGTTCGCCCCACCTCATCACTTCAACGTTGTCATTCTCGTCGGAGCCTATAGGGACGCTCTCGTGCGGTATGTTCGGTATGACCAAAAGCAGTTGATTGATCTCCTTCTCAACCTCGGATACCATAGCGTCAAGCTGTTTTATTCTCTCGCTGAGTGCCCTCATGTTTTCAATCAGCTCTTGGACTTGCTCTCCTGAGCGCTTCCTCCTCGCTATCTCCTCAGAGACAACATTGCGCTCGTGCTTCAACGCCTCTACTTCAACGAGCAACTCACGCCTCTTCTTATCAAGCTCGAGTATTCGGTCTATCTCCGAATCAGCGTTTTCACCCTTGAGCTTTATCCGTTCCTTCACCCACTCAGGGCGTTCCCTTATCAGGCGCAAGTCAAGCATCAATCGTTCACCCCTTTGGACTATTGAAGTTTTGCAGTAGCATGTGAAACTACCCAAAGCTAAATTTTGGCATACAGCACTCGCAAACTCAAACTGGCGCCCATGCTTCAAAGTCGCGTCAAGCAATCAGTGTTACTCAGTGTTACCTATGATGCGCCCAGATACCAAAATGCTTCTTTGGACAACCTCTCTTTGGAGGTGAACAGAGGATGCTTCATCGCGCTTCGGAAACATTTCCAACTGACATCCGTGTCCTTGAGCTCGAACCATTCTTCAAGCGAGAGAGGGCAAGGACAGCCCTCAAGTTTGGTGGCGTCGTCATGGCTGATGCCCTGCTGTTACGCTGTCGAGCGAAAGTCGAAAACAGGCGTGGCAATGTAGCCGAAGGTTGGGGCGCTATCTTCTTGGCTGACTTCTGGGCTTGGCCAAGTAGCGTCGTCGAACATGAACTGAGGGAGGAGGCGATGAGGCAGGTGAGCATCGAGTATGCGAAAGCGATTTCAAGCATGAGCGGTTACTACCACCCGATCGATATCTTCATTGAGAGCGAGGGCGAGTTGAAGAGCATTGCGAGGAGAGTTTGTCAGGAGATGCAGTTGAAGGAAGAGATGCCATTTCTTGCAGCGCTCGTTTGCGCAAGCGCTATCGATGCATCTTTGCATGACGCATTCGGCAATGTCAACGGTATTGACTCCTACCTCGGTTATGGGAAGGAATGCATGCGCGACTTGGGTTACTACCTCGGTGAAGGCTTCGCTGGCAAATACATCTCAGATTACATCAGACCATCGTATTCGCATGAGGTGCCTGTCTTCCACCTCGTTGGTGGCTTGGATAAGCTGACGCGCTCTGAAGTTGATGAGTCAGACCCAAAGGACGGTCTGCCAAATTGCCTTGAGGAATGGATTGAGCTTGATGGTGTCTTCTGCTTGAAGGTGAAGTTGAGAGGGAACGACTTGCAGTGGGATTTGCAACGCCTGCTTGATGTTTATGCTGTTGGGATTGAATGCAACAGGAGGCTTGGCAGGGAGCGCATCTTCATGACGGCTGATACAAACGAAATGTGTGAGACACCAGAATACATGGTTGAGCTCCTGCTCAAGCTGAAGGAGCGAAGCGAAGAAGCGTTTGAAAGCCTGCTATATATTGAGCAACCAACGCATAGGGACTTGCGCTCATACCCGTTTGATATGCGGAGGCTTGCAAGCATAAAGCCCGTCCTCATGGATGAGAGCCTAACTGACTTTGAAATGTATGAGCTTGGGAAACAGCTTGGCATATCAGGCATCGCACTCAAAACTTGCAAGGGGCACTCAATGTGCATGCTCATGGTCGCAAAAGCAACGGAAGAAGGCATACCATATGCAGTGCAAGACTTGACGAACCCATCGATAGCTTTGCTCCACTCAGTCGGCATGGCTGCACGGATAAACCCGATAATGGGTGTTGAGGCAAACAGCAGGCAGTTTTTCCCTGAGGCTTCAAAAGCCGAAATGGAAGTGCACAGGGACATCGTCGTGCGCCAAAACGGGGTGCTGAAAACGCACTCCCTAAAAGGGACTGGATTTGGCTACCAGATTGAGCGCATAAAGCCTTTGTGGCAACTCGAGAGCATTTCATGATGAACATGTGAACACAGAGACATGAAACATGCCCGACACTTTGAGCCGAAGGTTCAAACCAGTAGGCGAGAGGAGTCATCCTTTCCAAGCCTAATGCCTTCATTGGAGGTGAAGGGCGATGGAACAACAAGGCGAACCGATTGAGCAAATCCTTGAGCGCTACAAAGGTCAGAACGCTTTCGTCGTCATTGAAGTTCTGTCCGTTGACCCAAAGACACAGAAGCCATTGACTGGTCGTGTCATCGCCGTGACACCTGACGAAACGGAAGCAGGCTTGGCTGCAAGGAAGGCAAGGAGCGGTTACTTCCTCATCAAGTGGGTTGGCGAGGTTGAAGGTGTGGTGATTGTATGATGCCAACAGTGACTTTTGACCCAACCAACAGGCTTATTCAGGTCACGGTCATGGTCTCTGATGATTTAACGACAGCCCTAACCGTTCTCGTCGACACTGGAGCGGGGCGGACGGGATTTCGTCGCTCAACGCTTATTGGTCTTGGCATCGATGTTGACGCTTCAGAACAAACCATCCGACTAAACACCGCTTCAGAAAGCCTAACCGTCCCCGTCGTCAATCTGCCGATTTTGAGGTAGAGCACATTCGGGTTAGGGTGATTAGCGATGATTTGGGTGGCGATGACGATGATGATGATGGTGAGTGGTTTGGCGGCGGCGCAAAGTGTTGTCGGAATTTGGCACGAACCGAGTATCACCAAGCAGTCTGGGCACGCTGACCCGAAGTTTTT
>Ga0080004_1161633_pt1 | contig 34626 bp, 52 predicted proteins | sample WasSprMetagenome_FD_69207 | JGI IMG/M metagenome (GOLD analysis project Ga0080004, IMG submission 69207) | Sulfidic aquatic microbial communities from Washburn Spring, Yellowstone National Park, USA - WS (SPADES assembly) (version 2) | ecosystem: Environmental > Aquatic > Thermal springs > Hot...
TTATGATGAGCGGTTTGCTGGGTGGTATGGGGTGCCGTTTAGGGTGGAGGTATATGCTCATACGAGTAGTCCGATAATGGCGTTAAATTATCAGGAGATATTAGCGGGGTTGGTGGATAGTGGGTTAGTGCCGAGGGAGATACTGGTAGAGATGATGCCGATACCGATGAAGGCGAGGGTTAAGAAGGAGTTGAGGAAGCAGGAGGAGATGGCTAAGGTTATGGCGATGGTGGAGATGGGTAAGGTGGGGGAGAAGAAATGAGGGATTGGTTTGGTAGGGCTTGGGATTTTGTTGTTAAGAGTATAGGCGGGTTAGCAATAAACCAGAGGTGGGTTGATTATAAGCGGTGGACTGATTTTGGTGGGTCGTGGTTTCCTAAAGCGGATTATCAATTAGTTGGTCATGATGAGAGTTTTAGAAAGCCGTCATATAAGTTTTTCTGGTGGTGGTTGCGGTATGCTGTTTTTATTGTGGGGAAGATTATAGGGCGAGTTAAGGCGTTTGGGGCGGTTGGAATTAGAGGGGTTTATAGGTTAGGTGTTTTAGGAGTGGTTAAGGAGTTAGGTTCTTGTATGATAAGGGGAGTTTACAGGTTAAATGTTTTGGGGAGATGTAAGGTTCAAGGGGCGATTTCAAGTTGGGTTAGATATTGGCTTTATTTTTCAGGGTTGCTTAGGATTTTAGGGCAATGTTTAGCTGTTATAAGGATATCTCTTCAGGTTTTAGGTTTAGCTAAACTTTTAGGGATTTGTAATTTGATTATAAGAATTTTAGTGAGTGGGGCGGGCAATATAAGAGTTCAGGGGTCAGTTTTGAGTGGGATTAGGTGTTGGCTTTATTTTTCAGGGTTGCTTAAGGTTTTGGGGCGAGGTTTAGCTATTATAAGAATACCTCTTCAAGTTTTGGGGTTGGTTAAGTTTTTAGGGGTTTGCAATTTGATTATGAGAGTTTTTGTTGGTGGGTCAGGCAATATAAAAGTTCAGGGCAAGTCTTGTGTTACTCAGTATGTTTCTTGGCAACATTTTAAGACTTGGCAAGAGTGGGCTAACGCAACGGGTGGGAAGTGGTATTATATGTGTTCACAATAAAATGAAGGAGGTGTTAGCAAATGGCGACGATTGTGCAATCAGATTTTGTTAATAACATTTTCAATTCAATTTCGGCTATTGGTCTTTTTTATAATGGGTCGGAGATAGGAGCAGGAACTAATTATTCAAGAATATCGATAACTCCTGCAGACCATTTGCAAGTGACGAGTGATGCGAACAATTATTATATTAGCAACAAGGTGCAATTTAGTTTTGTTCAGGCGACCTCTGATTGGGGGGAATTTAATCAGATAGGGATTTTTGCTGGAACTACTCCAGTTTTATGGTTTTTGATTGATGTTCCTTTAAGGACTGTGAGGGCGAATGACCAAGTTTTTATAGAGGTTGGGAATTTGCAGATAACGATACCTAAGAGTATAAGTTAAGTGAGGTGATGTAGATGCCTTATACGAGGAGACCTTTCAATTATACAGGAACTTTACCTAATCAGGTAGAGAATGATTTAGGGTTGGCAGATGATAATTTTGATATTTTAGCTCAAGCTTTTGTGAACAATGACCCAGCGACTGGGATAGTGAAGAATGCAGACATGTTAGATGGTTTCCACGCAAGTCAAACTCCTGCTCCGAATGTGATAGTTCCGCTTAATGCAAGTGGGATTTTAGATTTGAGTGCGACTTATGTGAAAAGTAGTGTTTATACATTTCGCAGAGTTTATTTGACTAATGCGACGAGTGATTATATGTTGCAGGTGGGAGAGGAGGCTTATATAAGTTTTAGTAATGCAACGAGTGTGCCGTTAAGAATAGCGACTTCTTCTAACGCACTTTATTGGCTTTACTGTAGTCATAGTTGTTTGTTGCTTCCTAACAATACGACTTATTCAAATGCGTTTAAAGGTGTAGATTGGGGTTATAATTATGACGGAACAAATTTTTTTGCAGTAGGTAATGGGCTTACAGGTAGTGGATTTATGTTAGGGAATGTATCTATGAGTGGTTTTATAATATCTTATATAGATATTTCGGAATTTAAAACTATTACTCAACATGTTGCTGTTTATAGTATTGTACCATACAGCATAAGGCACATAGCATGTCATTGGATTTCCCCTGTTTCTTGGACTTCACTTGGAACTTTAAACTTTATAGAGCCAAGAACTGGTTATGTTTTAGTCAGGAGGTTAGCATAATGAAGGTATGGGCTTATATTCATCCAGAATTGAAAATACTTTGCTGTGCTTTGCTACCTGAAGCGGTTCCCGAAGGCGTTCAAGCAGTAGAACTTGAAGTAGCATCTCCTGACGATGTAGTTCTTGACAATGGACAAATTAGGTTAAAAACAGAAGCAGAAAAGCTTGCGGAAGAAAAGCAGAAAAAACTTGAGGAGCTAAAGCGGTATGTGGCTTCATTGCTTACACCGACTGATTACATTGTCACGAAGATAGCAGAAGCTCAGATACGAAATGACACGGAAGAAGTAGAAGCTCTCAAGCAAAAGTATTCAGTCCAACTTCAGCAAAGAGAAGCAATTAGAGTTTGGAATGAGCAAATGAAGCAGGCTATACGGAATGCGCAGAGTTTGGAAGAGTTGATGAGGATAGTGATTGAGTTTAAAAGCTAATGAGATTTGTAAGTGCATAGATTTTAAGGAGGTAAGAAGGTGCCTAAGAAGTTAGACCGTTGTATCAGGAAAGTAATGCGGAAGGGTTATACTAAGTCTCAAGCGTATGCGATATGTTCTAAGTCAACAGGATGGGTTCGTGGCAAAGGCGGGAAGTGGGTAAAGAGGAAGAAGAGGAAGAAGAAATGAATTCTGAGACAGTAGTTTATTTACTGATTGCGGGTTTTGTAGGCATTTTATTCAAGATAGTTTGGGATTGGTTGGTTAGTTTGAAAAAGAATAACGGAATACAAGAGATTTGTCGGCAGCGGTTTGAGATGCTTGATGATGAGATTTGCAGAGTGTATGAACGATTGGAAAAGATTGAAGAAAGGTTAGAAGCGACTTTGGAAAAAATCAACAGAAAAATAGATGAGAAGTTTGAACTATTGATTAAAATGTTGACGCATGAGCGGTCGTAGGAGGTAGTTTTATGGAAGGTTATTGGAAGCAGTTTGGTTGGCATTGGGTGATAATAGGTTTAGGTTTGGTGTTTTTTATGACTGGGTTGATTGGTTTATTTTACGAGCCGTTTCAGTTTGTGTTTAAGAAGGTTTTTCTTTTGTCTTTGTGGTATGTATTTGCTTATTTGACGAGGCTGACGAGGATAGGGCATATAGATTGGGATGATGAGTGGGCTAAGAGGTTGTATTATCTTGTTATATTAATAGGGTCGTCGTTAATAGTTGCACTTGCTTGATGAGACAGTTATTGCTCACATTGGTTTTTATATTAACACTTACAAGTCAATTTTCATACGCTGAGTGTAGGAAGTTAGTTCATCAAGTCAAGCAGGCATCAGAGTTTGTATTAGGTTTGGATTATCCTTATTGGTATAATGTGGGGCAGATTGAAGCTGAGACCAATTGCATATGGCGGACTTCTTTAGACGGGTGGGGTTCGATTGGATATGCTCAATTGACTGAAAGGTTTTTGCCTTGGTTGAGCGAGAAGTTTCCGAATTGGCGGATTAAGGGGCATATAGACCACTTCATGGCTCAAGCTTATTTGATTAAGCAGTTGATTGAGCAGGTGAAATGCAAGAAACTTTGGTGTGTGTATCAGTGTTATAATCGGTCGTGTTGGAAGGTGAATAGGGAGGCGGTGCAAGCAGATTGTATATGGGAGAGAGCGTTTGAGTTGTGTAATGGGCGGTATGTGGAGAATATTTGTGTTTGGAAGCAAGCTGGGAAGTGTTTGCAGTGGCGGACGAATTGTGATATAAATTACAACTATGGTTATAAAGTTTGGAAGAATGGAGTGAAGTATCGGAATGGGGTTATCGAGCGTGTCTATCGTTATTGGTAGGCGTTGGTTTTGGGTTTTAATTGTGATAGGTTTATTAGTTGTTGTTTTGTGGTTAGTTATGTATATGAAGAGGCAAGAAACTGTTTTTAGGCAGGCAATTAAACAGCAAGAACAGATGATTAAGCAAAAGGATGAGCAAATACAGCAGTTACAGGAGCAATTAGAAGCTTTGCAGAGAGAGCAGGTGTTAAGGGAAAAGAAGATAGTAGTTTTGAAAAAGCAAAGGATGCAGATACAGAAGCCCCAGAATGTTGAAGAGATAGTGCGAGAATTTAGAAGTTTAGGATATGAAGTGCAAATAAGGTAAAGGAGGTGAGAGGTATGGGGGAGGTGATTAGGTGTTTTCATTGTGGCAAAGAGAGGACTAAAAGTGCTGAGGGTAAATTTATAGATGGTAGTTGGGTTGATGATTGGCGTCTAAAAAATACTGAGGCGTGGGGCAAATGGGTATGTTCTGTGCATTGTTTTTGGAGAGTGGTTCATACATATGGTTGGGATTTTGATGACTGTTGTGGGAGTTGGTGTGATGCTTAGATGGCTTAAGTGGATGATAAGTGTTTTATTGGGAAGTTTATTGATAATAGGGAATGTTTATGCATATGAAGTGTGTTTTTCTGAGGAGCAGGCGAAGCAGATAATAGTAGAGCTGAAACAGAAGCGTGTATTAGAGCAGGAAGTTCAGGAGTATGAAGCGTTGATTGAGAATTTGAAGAAGCAAAATGAGATACTGAAGGAGCAAAATCGATTGTTGAAAGAGCAGATAGAGCTTTACAAAAATCAAAAGCAGTTATATGATACGGCGTTGAAGGAGTGTGAAAAGAGACAGAAGGTTGGTTTATTTGAGAAAGGCAAGTGGTTTATATATGGTGCTGTTAGTGGATTAATATTTTTGACGCTTTGGGTGAAATAGCTTGACAGGTGTAGAAGATGAAATTATATTGCAAGTAGGGGGGCACTGAGTATATGTTTGCTAATTTTAGTTTGCAAAAGTGAAAATATTAAAAGAAGACTATAACAAGGAGGGGCGGCTATGGCACGCAGGAAGAGAAGAAAAAAGAGAACTTCTCGTAAGAAGAAAAGATAATTGTTCATGAGCAATTATTTTTACATACTCAGTGCCCCTCTTTTTGTAGGAGGTGCCTATGGCAGAAAAAGAAGAAATTTTAAGAGCTTTAGGGTTAGACAAGCCTGTGCCACCCCCGACTGGGAGTGGACCTATATCGCCCGATGTTTTAAGGGCGGAATTAGGAGGTCCTGCACCAGCTGGGTTGGATGCGCTTAAGGAAGGAATGATGGCGTTTATGTATCTGTTAGCTCAGACTGTAGCTACTACTCCTCCTTATGATGAGCTAACAGAGGCAAGTTTGGATATTATGAAGCGGATAGGGAAGGTAATAGATGTGAATGAAGCTTTGATTAAGGCTCAGATTGTGATGGGTGGTTTAGGTGCGAGTGCACCTATGGCGGGTGCACCTATGGCAGGAGGTTCTACGCCGACGCCGCCGACACCACCTGTAGAAGGAGCTTCACCTGAGGGAGCTCCTGATTTAGAAGGCATTGAAGTTTAGAGGAGGTGATAACAATGGCTAAGAGAGCAAAAACTAAAGTTTTTACTCCAGAGAAGTATTCTGGAATTATTACCAGCAAGTCGGCTCCTCTATCTGGAGGGCAGATTGCTGGTAAAGATGAGCCTATTTATGAGAATTTTATTAAGCCTTCTCGTGGGAAGAAAGGCAGAAAGTAAAAGAGGGGGATAATTTATGGAAGAGAAGACTATTAATTTAGACCAATTAGGTATCCAAGCCTTACAGAAGCTTATTGAGGAAATTCAGTATGACGATGAGTTGAGAGAGAAGTTTAACCAAATACTAAAAGACACTGAGTATTATATTCCCCCGCCAAAAGAGAAAAAAGTAGAGGAAAAAGTTAAAAACGAGATAAAAAAGATTGAAGAGGAAAAAGAAGAGATAAAGACAAAGCTTCAAGCTCTTGAAAACGAGAAAAAGCTTCAGAAGGCTTATGAGATAATGGACAAATACAATATTCCTCGTGAGATGATTGCTGAGGTAGAAAAGTATGCGAGGGAAAATGGCATTCAGAAGTGGGAGACTGCTTGCAAGCTTTATGCTTTAGAGCAGAAGCAGTTGCAATCGTTGACTATTAATCAGCCTCCTCACAAGAAAAATAAAGACTTAATAAGCCGTTATGCAGGTGAGGAGGGGAAAACTAATTTGAAAGAAGATTTGCTACAAGTTTACAGAAGCATTGTAAACTTTTAACAAATTAGAAAAGGAGGTGTAAGGAGATGCCAATAACACCTTATGTAACTGACATAGGAGGCGGTTTTCGAGACACCGCCACTTTAACCAGATGGTTGAATGTAACTCGAAGAAACCTTTTGATGTATGCTTTAGCTCAAAACTTACCTAAAGTATCAGCGTTGTTTAAGCTTTTGATTGAGAAGCAAGACAGTCAGCCATTCCAGCATGATTTTGTGATTTTCCCTGTGTATGGCGGTCCTGATGCAACTAACCAAGCTAACATGCAACCTCGTTATATCGACTTCACTACAGGAACTTTCACCAAACAAGACTACTTTGTAGATGTTGAGTATGCGAGGTTTACACCTTCTGGGTTGTATCAGACATTTACTGTGAACTTCTTTGAAGGGCTAATTATGGAAAGTCCGAATAACATTATTGATACTGTGCAATTGAAGATTGAGGAAGCGATTAGACAGATGTTCCTTGCTTTGCAAACTGATTTGATGGGTTCAAGAGGGACTAACGACCAGAAGTTTTATGGGTTAAAAGACATCATTGACAATGGAGTTAACCAGCCAACTTTTGGTGGATTAGATAGAGCTACTCATCCTTGGTGGAACAGTCCAATTTATAACTACAACGATTTACTTGCGGGTGATACTGGTATACCTATCTATGCAGTAATTAACCGTGGAATTAATAAGTATTGGAACGACCACGGTAATGTTTACGGTATGCCAAAAGTTGGATTTACTGACACGATGACTTTTGCTAAGATTGCTGAAAGCTTTATGGCTTTTGAGAAATACATTGTTGGCGACATTAGAAGCATCGCAGACATTAGGGAATACAACATTAGAGGAATTGATATCGGCGGTATAGCAATCTTTCCTGACCCATATCTGCAACCATATACAGTGGGAACTCAAACTGTTGGTGATATTTACTTCATTAACTTTGACCACATTTTCTTCACTGGAGCAAGCCCAATTGAGTATTACATGCACGAGTGGTGGTCTGAAGTTGTGAACGGAAAACTTGCATTTAGTTCTCTCTGCTTGCTCACAGGGCAATTTTATACTGATAGACCGAGAGCGCATTTTGTGATTAAAGGTGTTCCATCTATGGGCATTTAATAAATGAACGGGGAGGGTAACCTCCCCGCTTAAAACTTTTTAGGAGGGTAGGCGATGCCACTTCTGTATAATCACACTTCAAAGCCGATTAGAGTGAAATTTGGTTTCGAGACTGAATGGATAGAGATACCAGCAGAGGCTGAGTTTGAGATACCTGACAATTATGCTTATGTGTTTTTTGGCTATGGGTTGGAGACGGAAGCTCAGTTGAGAGAATGTTATAACAGGTTGCGGACTTTAGGGAATGATTTGTCTTATGAGGACTTTTTGAAAATTCATGACAGCATTACTACAGCGACAGTAGTTAAGTATGGCAAGAAGAAAAATGTTGACTAATATGCCATGCCAACAGCACAGGAATATTTTCAGAGAGTTTTTGACAGGTATCCAGTAGCATGGGATGAGGGACCTTTTCTTTATAGACAGCTTAATTTTGCTCGCAATCAGGTAGCTCTTGATTGTGATGTAGTCAAAAAATTTTCAATCCCAGCTGATACTGATGTCATTACTTTGCCTCGACCTTTTCTTGCTGTAAGACGGGTTTATTATCAAAAAAAGGGCAACGAGTTCACTTATGCTCTGAAGTATAAGGCAACGGCTTTTAATCCAACTAAAAAATGGTCTGATTTTCCTACAAATTATTATTTAGTCTATCCTAACAGGATTTTTATTTTACCGACTGATTTTAAAAAGACCAGTGAGGATAAGTTTGAAATTTATTATGTGCCGAAGTGTCAAGATATGTGGAACCTTGGAGATGTTGAAGCTGATTTACCCGAGCAATTAGCAGAGCTTGTAGTTCTGCAAGTTTGCATGAGGCTTGCGGAGAATGATTTGCAGTATGCTGTGAAACAATATTTTGAGAACGAATACAAATTACAACTTCTGAAAGTCCCTAAGGCGAGTTATTTATATGGCTAAGAGTAAAAAAGTTGTAAGCATTCATGCAGATAAAAAATATAAAGGTCTTGGGGACTTATTTTATATTGAGAGCCCTATTCTTGGGCTTGCAACCAATTTAGAAGATACTAAGCGTGAGCCGTTTCATGCTTTAGAGCTTTACGCTTTGCCTGATTTGCGTTACGGTTGGATAAGTATCCCGAAAGAAACTGCTCTATCTTTGAGTTCAATTAATCACAATCAACTAAGCTCACCTGTTAATTATCTCGTTGGTTGGTCAGGTAGTAATTTGTATATTTACGATTTAGAGAGACAAAGCATCGAATACCAAATTAATTTAGATGGGGTCATTAATTCAGCTATTTTCATAAACGATGTCACAATTGCTTGTTTAGTGTCTGCAACTAATCCGTTGAGAATAATTTTCTACAAGTCAGGTGTTCAGAAAAGTTACAATAAAAATGGGACTTGTCTTGCATCTTTTAAAGGTCGTCTTTTTATTGGTGAGGGTAAGGTTTTGCATTTTACGAGTGCAAGCATTACAGACCCTAATTTTGCTGATGACCCGTTTGCTACTGCTAATGGTGGCGGGTATTTAATTCTGAATTATCCTCAGGTTTCAAAGATTTGTTATCTTTTGCCATGGGAAGACATGTTGTATATCTTTACAGATGGTGGGTTATATGTTTTGACTGTTTCTTTGGCGAGCAATTCTCCTTCAACTTTTTACATTATCGATGCGGGTATTAATTACGACTTTTCTAAAGCGAAGGTTTTGCAAACAGGAAACAGGTTAGTGATTGTTTCAAGCGTTGGCATATTTTATTTATCTGGCATGAATTTGGAGAGGATAGATTGGATAGTTGCTGACCAATTGAGTAATCTTGATTTTGTCAAATCTGGATGCGGTTATTATCAGGGGCAAGGATTTCTTTTGGTTCCTTATTTATTGCAAGACAAAACTTTGGCTTACAGTTTTGAGTATGGGCAATTTTTCTATTTGCCTTTTAAGGTGACCAATTGTGTTTTTACTCCGAGTGGCAAAACTTATGATTTTTCCCAGTCGTATCTCAGATTGCTTTTTAGCAATAACGATTTTTATTACAAATTTCAGTATATGTCAGTGCTTCATGATTATGGGCAAAATCGGTTCAAGTATATTAGAGAAGCATGGGTAAATGGGCATGGTAATTTTCAAGTAAGTTTTTTGTATGATAATTTTGGTGCTTTTCAGAGTAGATTTTATAGTGCTATTGGTCCTGATTTGTCTACTTATCGGTCGAGTTTTGGGAGGAAGGGATATAGGATTGGCATTCAGATTGTTTCTGATGATAGCGGAACATTTGCATTTGTGAACAAAATCAATTTAAGAATACATGTGCTTGGGCATGTCAATTATTTTTACTATACGGGTTAGAAAGTATGTTGTATGTGAAGATTAACAAAAAATACTATGACAAACTTGTTGACTGGATGTATGACATGGACAGAGACCATTTAAGTTTTTTGGATACTTTGCAGTCGTTATACAAGGCTTATACTGGTGCGGAGCGTTTGATGAGTTTACCTGTTTTAAGACAGTTGATTAAGCGAGAAGATTGGAATGATATAATGTTTTGGAATTATCGCATTCATTTAGATTTATATCAATTTATGGCTGATTTAGGGGCGAGGTTAACTCCACCGATAGTGGTAATACCTAAGATACTGAAGGCATCGAGCGAGGAAGATGCGATATACAAAGAGTATTTGATGCATCGGGATATTGAGCAGTTTTTACTAAGTTTAGGAGGTGGCTAATATGGGTTTATTTGGGGGTGGTAAGAAGAAGAAAAAGAAAAAGGCTAAGAGAGCGGCGCAAAGTGCTGCCGATTTAAGTGCGTATATAGCGAGGTTAAAGGCGCAGGCGCCTCATACAGCAAAAGATGAGATGATAAAGAAGCTTTTAGGAGATTTATTGCCGAAAGTAAAGGGGCAAGTCTCTGAAGAGTATACGAAAGTTTTTCAGCCAGCAGAGCAAGCGGGGACAGCGTTAGCCTCGACAGTAGCGGGATCTCCTGCGGAAGCATGGAAACAATTTTTTGCGAAGAGAAAAGAAGAGGCTGTTGAAGGGAAAATGAAAGAGTTAACACCTCAGTATATAGAGAACCTTAGTCAATTCTTAGGGGAGTTGTATAAGCCTGAGGTTGCGGTGACTTATGGTTTAGCGAAGACGGCGCCACAATGGTTAAGTAGGGAGTGGTATAAAGCGAGACCGCAAGTGGAGCAACAGTTTGCAGAGGTGCAGAAGTCCTATGCTTCTTTGGTAGAGAACATACAGAATTATTTAAAAGAGATAGGGCTTGAGGGGATAAGCGCTGAGGATATTTTAGGGCAGATATGGTCAATTAATCCAAAGCGAAAGCGAAGAATATTTTTGGTAGGAGTATAAGTGCTAAAGGCATTTTAGGGCAGATATGGATGGTGTGAAGCAGTTGCAGGATTTGATTAAGGCTTGTGTAGATTTGGGGTGGTTTTATGTTGATGATGAAATGTTTTTAGTTTGGGTTTATACTAATGAAGAGTTGAGAAAAGTGCAAACAGCAGAGGAGTTTTTAGCGAAGATGGATAGCCCGAAGGATGAAGTTTGGTTGCTTAAATGTTACGGGAAGCCAAAGTTTTCTGTGTTTAGGAGCCTTGGGCAAAAATGGAAGCAAGAAGGTATAAAGCGGATAATATGGTTTAGAAACTTAGAGGAGGTGAAAACATGGACGCTATAGGGAAGCTTTTTAAGGCTGTTTCTGGAGTTTTAGGTCCTATTAGTTCCATTATTGGAGTAGTAACTGGTATTGCTTCACTGATGAGTGCTTTTAAACCACCTAAGTTGCCTAAGTTTGAGTTTCCAAAGGAGATTTTTGACAGGCTTAATGCTCGGATACAGGCGTTAACTCCTCTTTCTGAAGAGGCAAAAAAAATAGCTACTCAAGCTTTAGAGAAGTTTAGGGCTGGGCAATTAAATGAGAGATATAAGGCTCAGCTTGATTTAATGTATGCACAGAAGAAGGCTCAAGCTAAAGCGATGCTGGCTGCGAGGGGATTAGAGGGAAGTTCTATAGAGCAAGAGATAATGAACGAGATAGACAAGTGGTATCAGCAGAATTATTATGCTTTGCTTAATCAGCAATTGCAGGATGCGTTGACTATGGCAGGTTTAAGTCAATCAGACATTAATGCTTTGATGGAAGAGCTTAAAGCTTATGGGGTAACTTGGGCAGGATTAGGGGCAGGAGCACAAGCTGCCAGTCAAATATGGACTGGAAGGATAATTGGGTTAAGTCAAGGAGGAGCAACTTTAGGAAGGAGTTTAGAAGAATTAGCAAAAGGAACAGGGACTACTTCTACAGGAATTACTCAAGGGTTAAATTTAGCTTTTCAAGATTTAGATATAGCAAGTAAGTTTAGCCAAATGTATCAGCCAACTCAATGGTTTAAGCAATATGATTTTGGAGGATAAAAATGGCTAATTCTCTTATTGATATTATACAGAGTTTAGATAAGACTTTGCAAAAAAGATTTGATGTTTTAATTCCATTTGGGGCTAAGAAGCCTACTTCAGCGCAGGCACCACAAACGCAGGAAGTGCAATCTTTTTCTGATTATCACAGCGGAACTAAGGAAATTGTGATAAATCCTATTACAGGGGCGGTAGAGGCAACTCCTAAGGTTTTTCCGCTTTATGGCGGGATAGAAATAGAGGTTGTGTCAAGGGATAAAAAGTCGTCACCGAAGACAACTTCGGCACCGAAAGCAGTTGCGCCAACAAAAAAAGCATTAACAGCAGAGACTTTAACTTCAGAAGGTATTCCTTTGTTGCCTTATACACCTAAAGGATTATTGCAAGCTCTTAAACAGGGTAAAATGACTTCAGCACAACTTCAACAAGTTTTAGTAGAAACTGCTCCTCAGGATTTATCTTTAGAAAATCTTTTGGTTCAAATTAAGAGTAAAATAGACAAACTTCCTGATGAAATCAAATCTGAATTGACACTGGCTGATAAAGAAGTAAAGCAATATTTTGATATGGTTCAAGAAAATTTAAACAAACAAATTGCATTGCAGACTAAATATGCGGATCAAGAAATTAATCTTATGCAAAAGCATTTAGATTTGATAAAAGATGTTTTTTTAGATTTGATGAAAGAAAAGCCAAAGTTAGAACCAGACAAGTGGACGCAGTTTGGCAGGCAATTAGCTATGGCTCTGGGAGCGATTACAGCATTAGCTCATCCCGAGTATGCTCCTTATTTTTACATGGCGATACCACAAGTAGTTCAGTATTGGCAGAATGAAGATGCTCAGAATTTTGAGCGTGCTATAAAAAAATTTGAGATGGCTTTGACTTTAGCAGGAACACAGATGGACTTTTATAATCAACTCATGGAGTATAATTTGAAAATTTTAGAAAAGAAAAAAGAAAAAGATTTGTTGCCTTTAGCTATGACAGGAGAATTATTGCTTACACGATATACAAAATACATGGACCTTTATACAAAAATGGCGTTAGAATATACTAAAGCGCTTAGCGATAGAGTAGGCAATTTAATTTCCCTTGCTGATTTAGTAAATAAAGAAAGACATTACAAAAGACTTGAGGAATTAAAAGAAGAAGAACTTAAACTAAGAAAAGAAGCTTTAGAAAAAAGAGACAGATATATGCAAATTATGGCTGGACTTAGGCAAAAATATTTAGACTACTTAAACAAGAAGCTTTGGTTTGAGATAGACACAAAACAGCATCCTGAAAAATACCCAGGAGTGGTTATACCTAAACTGATACCACAAGCGAAAGATTTAAAAGACGCTCTCAAATTGCTTAAATATCTTCCACCATGGGATCATTTAAAGGTGTTTGAAGAAGATGAATAGCCTTAGGGGGCAATAATGACAGAGCAAGAAAATATCAAAGCTCCTAAGCAGAAAAGCACGAAAGGGGCGATTTTTTATCCCATCAGATGGCTTGATAAGGATACTCAAATTATTTTAGAGCCTCCTAAGCAGACCACAAAAAAAGATAGCCCTCCTCCTTTAGTAATTAAGTATCCAACCACTTCAGGGGCTGTAGAAACTGTTTTAGAAGTTGCAGGTCCTCCTGAAGTAAGCGAACAGATAAAGAAAAAAAGGGAAGCAATCAAATCTTTTGCTTGGCAATTTGCAACGGACAGTATTTTTACTTTGGGAAGTTTTTTAATTCCTGAAGTTGGGCTCGTCACGCTTCCTTTTAGACTTTTGCGGATGAGAAGAGCGGCCGAAGCTATTGGGACTTTTTTAGCTAATGTCGACAAAATTAAAGCGTTTAGATATATGAAGCCATTAGCTGAAGAATTTAAGACAGCAGTATTTGTCAGTGCAGGTGAACATTTAGTCAGTCAGTTTACAGACAAAGTGAAGTCTCCTCCTTTATTTCATGTTTATCAAGATTTCTTATTAGGAAGAGCTTTTTTAGAAGCAGGTGGTAAGGGTTTAAAAGTTGGATTTAAAGCAGGTAGGATAGCATCGAAAAAGTTGATAGATTATGCTTACGGTAAGTTTCCGAAATTGCCTGAATATGTGAATAAGGCTATTAATGTATTCTTCAAGACTTTTACTGGTTTGTCATTTGAGGCGTGGAAGACTTTGAATAAGCTTAGTGGGAAATTGCAACCGCAACTATTAGAAGCGGCGATAGCACAGAAATTTTTTTCTGCTTTAGACAAGCCTGAAGTTGCTAAAGAGCTTGAGCAATATATTCCTCATTTAAGAGGTAGAATACACGAAGGAAGCAAATTTATAAGCGAAGAAAGCTTACAGGAAATACAAAAAATTATTCCAGAGTTTGATAGGAACAAGCTAAATCAGTTATCGGATGTTGTTTTATTGTATTTTTTGCGTCAAGACAATTTAACAAGTCCTGTTGTGGGTGCTTTTACAGAAAGTGTCTTGCAGGGGAGGTATAATGCTCCAGTTTTTAGAAGGGATTTTTGGGAAGAGTTAAAGGCTGATTTCAAGGAGCTTTGGGAGGAAAGTAAGCAGGCTTATGTAGAGAATGCTTGGCGAATGGTAAGAGGAGCAGTGGCGACAGCAAAAGAAGGACTGAAAATTCCTAAAAAGAAGCCAACAGAAGAGAAAACGTTAGATAAAATGGCAAGAACCTTTTTAGAGCGTCTTTATCAAGAGAACATGGCAAAATATAGAAGCGGGCGGGTTACGATTTTGCATTATTTGTTTAAACCTCTGTTTGAGTTGCATGGTCATGATCCTTTCAAGCTATTGACTGAAGGGTTGAAAGTGAATGTTGATACTAAGAAGTTAGCTCAGATGGTAAAAACTTTAAACAATTCGAGACAGCAAAGTTTTTCTATATTTTTAGAGAAGTTAGGTGAGTATGCGTATAAGTATGCAACTGACCTTTTTTTTGTTAGCAACAGGGCTTGGCAGTTGTTAAAAGGTGACCTTAGAGGATTGGAAAGGTTATGGAACAAGGAGCTGAAGAAGACAGCAGAGGAGTATTATGAGCAGTATATTCCGAGAATAGGGTTTAAGCATTATATGTTAGCTCCAACGATGAAGGAGGCGAAGTTTACTGATATTGTTGAGGCTTTAGATTTAGATAAGGTTTATTCTGAGCATATTATTGAGCACATGCAGAGATTTGCTATAACTAAGCCGTTGAGACCTCGTTTTTATCACAGTATTGAAGATGCTTTGTCGATTGGGATACCGAAAGCGATAGTTGATACTTTGAAGAAGTATCCTCATTTGATTAATGAGCCAGAGAAGTTAGCTGAAGCTGTTGCAAAGGAGTTTGGTTTTACGGGTGGGTTGACTATTCCAAAGTGGGTAGCAAACAGATTTATAATTCCGAAGTTCATGGACAATCTGTATAAGCACGTTGATGAGATTATAGCTCATCCTGAAATAGTGAAGAAGCTCGGTGATCCGACAGTAGGCAAGCAGTTGTTTACTTTGATGGATAAGAAAGTGGAAATGACTACGGGGATGCTTGATGCGTTGAAGGATTATTTTTTGGCTATAACGGGAAGGAATGCCCAAGCTTGGCAAGAAAGCAAGTTATTTACTTTTAATCGTTGGATGAAGAGATTTATATTGTTTTGGTCGCCTCTGTTTCATGCTACGGCGTTAACTCTTTCTGGGTTAGCAATTGCTGAGAAATACAAGATAAGGGCTTGGGATATTGTAGGAAGGGCTTATTTAGACAGTATGCAAGTTATGCTTAGAGGACTTAGTCATCCTGAGTTTGGTTATATGGCTAAAGAAGTTACTAAAGTGATTAACGATTTGACGAAGCAAGGCTATAAGATTAATGAGATTATTCTATCTGGATGGAATGAGGGAGAGGCTTTATGGGGGAACTATATTTTGACAGGCAGAAATATCCTTCAGGAACTGTTGCAGAAAGGAGACCTTCAAGCTTTTAAGGAGGTTGCAAAAGAATTTGAAAAGTTTGAAAAGAAGTTGAAAATAGACGAGCTTTTTCATATAGCACATGCACCAGAGCGTTGGTTATGGGCTGGGTATTATCAGGCGTTGAAGCTGAGAACTGCTTACAATTTAGTTAATGCTTATAAAAAGGGATTGATGACTGCTGAGGAATTAGTGCAAAATCTGAATACGATTAATTACATTTATGGTGGTTTGCATACTTGGTTTTATGTTGACCCGAAGAAGGCACAACTTTACAGGTTCTTCTTTTTTGCTCCTGACTGGTATTTGACGCTATTTCATAACTTCAGGACTTGGTTGTATGGTGATGCGCCTTTGGTTGCGAACTTTTTCCCATCGATTTTGCGGATGAGGTTTTATCTTTCTGTTTATGCTAATTATGCATTTAACGGGCATTCTCCTTGGGACAATTACAATTTGCAAGACCCGAAAGAGTGGGTCAGGCTATTTATGAAAGACTGGACTAAGCTTTTTGAAATTCATATACCTATTGTTGACAGCCGTGGGCATTACAGAGTGTTTACTTTGAGCCTTTTAGGTTTCGATATAGAGCCTTTAGAGATGATTGGTTTAACGCAATTTTCGAAAAATCTGTATGAGGCGTTTACTCATCCTACGATGAGTATAGAGCAAAGGTCGTTAAAAGTTACTTTAGGAACGTTAAGAGAATGGTTGGAATTCTGGTTTAGAAAAGGAAGTATGGCAGTAAGAACTTTAATCAAGATGTATGAAGCGACTAAGCCGAGGTATTCTACTATTAAAGAAGAAGGAGTTACTTTTGAAGAGGCTTTTTATGATTTAGTTCAGGGCTTTGCTCCTTTGGCGGCTTTACAGCTTATAGCGCCTGTTAGGTATCCTTACAAGGCGACACCTGAAAACAGAGAAGCTATGCTTTTTGCTACTCGGTTAAACATGTTGGGAATGAAAACTCGAGTGCATGAGACTTTGACAATGCAATTATTTGATAACAGACACAGACCGCAAATAGTTTCTGAGATTTTAACTGAGTGGTTGCGTTCATATAGGGAGATAAAGCGGGCTGAGAAAAAGTCTGGTTTAAGTTCTCCCAAGACGAAGGATGTTTATTCAAGTTTGATTGTATCTTTAAGTCATGCTTATTACAGTTACTATTTGTATCCTTGGTTGAAAAATAAAGCGCATAAAGACTTAAAAGAAATTAAAAAGGAAGCAAAGGAAATTTTGTTAATGATGAAGGAGGACATAAAGAATTCAGCTTTGCCGAGCAAGGTTAAGCGTGATTTATGGAATTCTATTCAGAGGCGATTTGAAAGTGAGTTACGTGATGCCTATAGAGCTATAGCAAAGAGAGATTTGCCTGATATAATAGAGAAGAAGATAGAGGAATATCGTATGCGTAGGGAGGTGGAATAATGCCTAAGACTTGGAAGGAGTTAGCAGAGGAGCTTAAGAGTTTAGCTGAGGTGATTTTAGAGCAAGCAAAGCGGGCGTTTAGCGAGGGGGATGTAGAAAGGGGGCTAATGTTAACGAAGGAGTTCAGAAATGCGATACGGACAGCAGGAGAACTGAATATGATAGCTCAGGGAGCAGGAGAATTAGAGGAAGAGTTTGAAGAGGAAGATATAGAGAAAGCTTTAGGTTTAGAAGATGAAGAAAGTGAAGAAATAGAAGAAGAAATTGAAGAGGAGGAGGAGGAAGATGAAGAGGAAGACTTTGATACCGATGACGATAACGAGCTTGAAGAAGAGATTACAGAGGAGGAAGATGAAGAGGAAGACTTCGACACCGATGACGATGGAGACCTTGAAGAAGAGGTTACAGTTGATGAAGTTGAGGTGGCTTCCTCTGGGGAGAAGATTATTGAGCAAAAAAGGAAAATAAACAGTCAAGTAGGCGAAAGTTTAATAACACTCGAGCAGATTTTGAGGGGGATAGCAAGGAAAAAAACTTAAAGAGGTAAAAGGATGCCTAAACAGAAGAGCGCCCCGACAGGGGCAAGTCAGGATAGTAAGCTTATTGGGTCTTTTGTGAGCATTTTAATTGGTATTTTAGCAAACATGAGAAATGTTCTTTATGTTTATACTACCACTTTGTCGGCTTATCTTTTTTATGAGGCAATGAATAAGGATGTTATTTTTACTTTACCTGTGCTGGGTTTTTTAGCTATCAGTTATTTCCCGATTTTCTATAGACGCAAAAATAATGATTAATCCTGACAAAGAGACGCTTAAGCTTATTCAGAAGTTTTATATTTTGCTTGAGAGTGCTCATCCTGCAAGGCGAAGGATTATTGCTACGAAGATACTCGAAGAGTTTATGCCGTTTGTCGTAGGAAAAGGCGGGAAAGTAGACAGTAGATACGATGCAGATGTGTTTACTCGGGCTAAGCAAGTTGGTAGTTATTTGATAAATCATTACGGCAAGGTGGGATATCTTTTGCTCGAATACTTCATTAAGTATCATGAGATATGTTGAGAGAGCTAATCAAGAAATTTTGGGCTTGGTCAAAGTATCTGAAAATCAACTCGAAAGATTACGGTCTTATTAAGTTTAGTCCTGAAAGGTGGTGGGGTTCTCAGAAGTGGTTGCTAAAGGCTATTTATACTGCTGAAGATGATCAGAGGACTTTTGTAGTTCTCAAGGCAAGACAGCTTGGTATTACTTCTCTTTGTAATGCATTAACGCTATTTTATCATCAGTTCATTCCTAATTCTAAGGGAGCTGTTTTTGTAGCGAATTACAACGACATTGATTACATCAGGAAGACTATCGTTCATGATTTTTATGACATGCTTGATGAAAAGGTTAGGGTGATGTTGACGCATAGTTCAAGGGAGGGGTTGCGTTTTGCTAATAATTCTACCATTCATTTTATTTACACTTCGAAGCGAGTTACAGGGCAGGGCAAGGCTGGGCGTGGTAGGGGTTATAATTTTCTACATGCGACTGAGGTTGCGTATTTTAACTCATGGGAGGATTTGAATGCGATACAAGCTTCTCTTTCTGATGTGCATCCTTATCGGCTCTACATTTATGAGAGCACTGCTAATGGATATAACGAGTTTTATGACCTCTATGAGATAGCGAAGACTTCGCCAGCAATGAAAGCTGTTTTTATTGGTTGGTGGACTAAGGAAACTTATCGATTGAAGCCTGAGAGCAACATTTACAAGCATTATTCTTATCCGCCGAATAAAGAGGAGAAAGAATGGATTAAGGCTGTTAAGCAATTATACGGTTATGAGATAACGATGGAGCAGTTGGCGTGGTGGCGTTATCAGATGTGGGATAGGTATCGTGGACATAAGATGTATGCTTTGCAAGAGTTACCATTTTTTGAAGACCAAGCATTCCAGCTATCTGGAGACAGATTTTTTGATGCTGTTATTTTGAAACAGTATGAAGATGAGATTAAAAAAGAGCTTGCTAACGGAGCTATTAGAGAAAAGCACTATAGGCTTACTTATGATGGGGAAAGGTTTGTATTTGAGGAGACTGGTTCAGACAAGGCGAATTTAACTATTTGGGAGTTTCCTTCAGCTCATTGTGTTTATGTTTTAGGGGCTGATCCGACGATGGGAGCTAACCCTGACAGTGACAACGCTGTAATTTCTATTTGGCGATGCGAAGAGGACAAAATAATTCAAGTTGCTGAGTTTGTGGATAATCAGGTGCCTCCTCAGATTTTTGCTCGGTATATTTTGCTTTTAGGTGGGCTTTACAATGGGGCTTATGTAAATTTGGAAGTAACGGGACCTGGGCAAACAACTTTGAAGGAGTTTGATTATTTGCGTTCGCAAGGATGGGTGCCTGAAGTTGTAATGGATGAAGTCACGAAAGAAGTTCTACAAAACAACATCAAATACATACGAGATTATCTTTATTACAGAGCAGATAGCTTCAGGCGGAGCTTTTTGAGGCATTGGAAGACAACTCCTGATTTGAAGGTTGATTTAATGCAGATGTTTAAAGGATGTGTGCATGAAAAAAAGACGGTGATAAGGTCGAGGGCTTTATTGAAGGAGATGGCTAAGGTTGTGAAGGATGGCTCAGTGATAGAGGCTGAGAGCGGGTTCCATGATGATAGAGTTATTGCTGGGGCTTTAGCGGTTGAATATTGGATAAGATACTTAAGAGGCAAGGTGCATTCATTGAAGCGGAGCTTTTCTTTAGGTCAGAAAGTTCTCAGAATTGGCAACGTGACTATTCCGCTTCACTAAATTAGGATGGTTTTAGTTTTTTTGTTTTTCAGTTCTTGTTCTTTTTTGGCTTGCTCGTAGCGATACAAAAAGTAATTATCAACGATGTTTTCTTCTTCTACTTCGAAGTGAGAAAGGAGTTCATTGAAGGTCATTTTTTCTCCTCGGAGGATGCCTTTGCTTTTTAAGCGTTCGAAAGCTTTTTCAAGGCAATTTTTTGTGAAGTAGCGTTTAACTCCTCTGATACAGAGCGCATCGGTTAAAGTAAGGAGAGCGATAGGCAAAGGATTTCGTAGGAAAATGGGATGGATTAAGCCATAAAGAGTAGCCCACATTTTAGCCATTTCCTTGGGGAATTTTAGGAGAAAGTAAAGATAAAGCACTCTTACTTCGCAAGCGAGGTCCTGAAGGTCAGAAGGGATAAACATTTTGGCGTATTTGCGTTTAAGATTTTTGAAAAAGGCAGCTTCAGCCTTCAGGACCTCTTTTAAATCTTTGAAGTCAACAAGGTTGATATTGAATTCTTGCATTATAGTTTGCCAGATTTCTTCAAAGGTCTTCTTGTTTTCTACATGCTTGATAAACATTAAGGTCATCGTTGTATAGATAACATCATGGAAGGTATGCAAAAAGCGATTGCCTATTTTATGTTGCTTGCTCATCTTACAAAGCTTCTATCGTTATTCTGCATCTTGGGGCTTTGACAGCGTATTGCTGTTTGATTTCTTTAGGCACTTGATACTCAGTTTGCCAATAAAGCTTCTGCTTGATGACAAACCTATCAACAACATAAAACTTCTCTGTTTCATTTCTGCTGAGCATTTCTGCTTGCATATCTTTTGGAATAGTGAAGGCTTCTTTAATTTTCTCAGTTAACTCCTCGTATCTTTTAGCATATTCCTCAAGTTCGGCTCTTTCTTTCAATATCATGAGGAGCTCGTTATCTTCACGGAAAATGATTTTCTCTGCTCCTTGCATCTCAGTTAGGCACATATGCTTATAGGGGCACATCAGACAAATAGACAAATCATCAGGTTTGGTTTTCCATAACGGTTCAGGGTAGGTTCGTTTTTCTACATGCTCGTTAATTCTCTTTGCTTTTTCTAAAATTTCCAGAGCTCGATCCTCATCTAAGGACATATGAATTTCCTTCCAAGAGCCATCGAAACCTCTCAAAATAAAAATCCCGCCTTCTATTTTTTCTCCTTGCTCTCTCATCATGTAAAGATACAGATTAAGTTGATGGTAGTAGCCTCTAAAGTAAAATTTGTCTGCCTCTAAAAAGTCCTCAGCTTTATTGAATTTCCGAAGGTTCCAGCTTTCCATTGATTTAATTTCGATGGCATAAACTTTCCCGTTAGTCAGGATTTTCCCGTCTATTTTCCCGCTAATCTGATAATCTCGCAAAAAATAAGGGACTTGCTGATGGATAACCTCGAAGCCCGCTTGAAGTAAATCGATAATTGTTTGCCTCTCGATGAGTTTCCCCATTTCCATTTTCATTAAGACTGAGGTAGGAAGCGGTGCCTTCTGATCCCAATGCAACCGCTCGAAAACTAAATACCTTAGGCAAGGATGCCCTAAAGAAGAGCATCTGTTACTATTAACGGGGAATTGGACTGGTTGATACTTTTCTTTAATTTTTTCTACTATCATTTTTGCCCTCCTTTTTGATGTTTTTTAGCTCTTTTTTCTTTTTCCGCCTATTCTAATTGTCCCCGTTTGTTCCTCAAAAATCTTCCTGAGTTGTATTTTTTCTTCCTCAGTCACATCAGTATAGTCGAGATAAAATCCAGACCTAAACCAAAACCTAACATCAGCTTCATTAGGATGTTTCTTTTTATTGCCAAAAGTCACGGCAACGATGTCTTCTTGTCTGAGAATATCTTCGTCTTCACCGATAACTATGAATGCCATTTCATCACCTCCTCTTTTGTTTTTTTATCAATTTTTTCTGTTGTTAGCATCTTCATTTCTAACTCTTCTATTTGCTTGTCAAGCTCCATTAAATACATTGACCTTGCGTAGTAAAAAAGTTTAACATAATGTTTTGCTTTTTCAAACATTCCAGCACTGATATAATTACACGCTATATAAGCATAGGAGTTCATCACAGTTTCTAATCTCTGCAAAAGAGACCCTGTTGCTCGGCGTAAGTCTCGAACCACTATGTCTTTTATCGGTTTATCCATTTTTTACCTCCTTAGATTTGAACTCAACTTGCTGTTCTATCTTGCCTACCATTTTCATGACATCTTGAATATTAAGTCCTCGTAATCCTAACAAAGTAGAAACTCCTCTTGCAATCAAATTAGACCGTGCGGATTTGATAACATCTGAGAGCCTGATTTGATGCGGGGGAATGTCTTGTCCCTTAGCTCTACTGAAGAAAGGATCTCTGGAAGAGCGGATGCCGATTTCCTCGATGGTTTTATCTCCCCAAGTGAAGGTGCCCCGAAAGATTACTGTGAAGTGTCCATCTTGGTCGTATTTAATCTCAGGCTCACCTATTTTGTAGGAAATGTTGAATAGGAGCATTAGTCGTTCAGCGCCGTAAGCTGAAAGATAGGCTCGACCACCAAAGTTAACCCAATCATACGGTTTCGTTAGCTTCAGGATGAGCATTCTCTGTTTAGCGAGTGCTTCGAGCCGTTTCTCAGCCTTCTCCACTTCCTCAACGAAGTAATCCTTCTCCTCGACAACCGAGGGCAATCCAGAGAAAGCTTCTGCGACAGGATCTCCGTTGGTGATAATTTGAGTGTCTACTACCTCCTGAGCATGCCCATTTTGGGCTGTTTCTTGTTGCTTGTTGAAAAGCTCACTCATGGCTCCACCTCCCTTTTTTTGTTTTTGCCTTTGCTTAAAATATAACTTAACTTTTTCATTTTGTCAAGACCCCTTAAAAAGGTATGCCATCATCAGGCGTCGGAATGTTAATCTGTTTGGAGTTCCACTCTTCTTCCTCCTCTTCCTCGGGTATCGTTATCATTTGAGACAAAGGATTAGGTCTCCCTGTGCTCCTTTGTATCGCTCCTGCAAGCTCTTCAGCTATGTTCTCAGATATTTTCTTTAAGTCAAACTCATAAACGGATACCGTCATCTCCGTCCCTGCGTATTTAATCTTTTTCGCTTTGGTATATCTCTTAACTGCCCCTGTCGCATCAGTCGTATAAAATACAGATATCACTCCCGCCTCTTCAAAAAGCTTTAAAATAGTCCTCAAATCAAGCTTTACAAAATCCCTAAAATATTCTAAACACTCCCGTGTTATATAAGCTTTCTCGGCTATCGGATCTATCTCCCCAAATACTAAATTCCTCGGAATTTGTTGATCAAGCGAATTCCTGATGACAAAATGCGGAGCTCTTGAAAGCAAAAACTCAGTAAACATAGACAAAAATCTCTCGATGCTCAAATCAAGCTTCTCTAACTGAAAAGATAACAACGCACAAAGATTTCTCTCAAGCATCCTTATCTCTTGCTGTGAAAGATTGTAAAACTTTTTCAGAAAATTAAAGCTCTTTTCTATCAACGGCGTAAAAGTAAAAATTTGAAAATGCTCAGGCAATTCTATCTCAATCTCAACTTCACCTTCTTGCTCAAGAAACTTAATATAGTCAAATGCACAACCACAAGCAATCCTCATCATCTTATGCAAATCCTGAGGTCCTACTTTTTCTGTATAGTTACCCCAATGGTCAACAGGAACCACAACATATCTTCTTTCAGCTCCTCTCCTTTCAAATTGAGGGTCTACTTCACCCGTTATGAAAACGACAGATTTAAGCAAAGTGATATCTACTGATAAGTCTTTTGTGCCTCTTAACTTTCCTACTCCTCCCGCAATTTTGAAAACACGCTCTTGAAGTTTGCTGTCTGATATTAGAGCTGTCTCATCAAAAAGAACGGGCAAATTGTGAAACCGTCTCATATAAAGCTCAAATCCTGTCTCAGTCGCATTCAAAGTCATCGGAACATTCACATTGTAAAAAAGGCTCATTACAAACTGTGAAGTCGTTGTCTTCCCCACCCCACGGGGTCCCACATCAAAAACAGTAAAACCTGAAAGATTGTCTTCAATAAATAAACTTGCTACCCCTAACACTATTTTTACTCCAAGCCATCGCCCTTCAACTAATAACTCTCTGACTAATTCATGCTGTTTTGAAGCGTTAACATATTTGAAATGCTCAACTTCTTTTGGGTCAAGGTCGCAGTATAATCCATGCTCAATCAAGGCGCTCTGATTTAGCGGATGTATAAACAAACGTTTGCTCCCTGTTTTATACCAGCCAATATCCGATAAAAACAGTTTTTCTTGGTGATTGCGAATTAAAGCATCAAGTAGAAACTTGAGATTAGCTGTATCTAAAATGGGTCGCCCAAGAAAATTCTGCAACTCAACTGTATCAAGACCAATCCTTCCTACTCGCCTTGTCTCGCAATTGTATACAACATAAACAGGCTCGTTAGTATTAGGCTTAAATCCTCTATCTTTTAGCAAAAATCCAGCGCAAACAGGCTTTAACTTTTTAGGCTTTTTGTCTTCTTTATCTTTCTCGCTATCAACCAGCATATACCAGTCATTCTCAATCAAAGCGAATACTTTAGTCCCATGCTTAATGATTTCCTGAGCTCTGCCGAGGTCATCCTCAGTATAAACTGGAACCCCTGGGATTTTGGGCTTAGAAAGTCTACCTAAAATAAATGAGGCAGTCCGTGCGTCTTCTTCATTGAAAACTTGCTGAGTAAGAATACTGATGCCTGCTACTTCTTCTATTGACTTCTTGTAAGTCTCTTCTATTGCTGATAAGCGTTGTTTGTAGCTATCATCATCGCTTAAATCTTCATATAATTCTTTTTTCAAAATGTCTTCTACTACTTCACGAGGCAAGAATAACTTTCTTGCTATTCCTGCTAAACCGAGCCAAATTGTCTGTCTCAATCCTTCTACATAGTATTTTTTGCAAAGCTCAACTATTTGTAAAAACTTGGATACTTTTGTCTCATCACCTACTTTCGGTGCGAATACTTGAACATTAGCTTGAACTCTCTCTGTTTCGTATTCTTTGCCAGCTCGCTTGTATGCTTTGATAAGAAGCTTTTTATATGCTTCGAAGTCAAGTAAGGCAATGTTTAACTCGTGTTTAAAAACATCGTAGCCATCGATGAAAACATATTTGTGAATGCCACCGTTAACTCTAACTTCCGAAGGGGGTGCTACTGCATATCTGCGACCGAATAGGAATTCGATTTTGAAAACTTCATCTGGGTCATTAAGCTTAATTGAGCGTTTTTCAAAATCTTCAGGGACATTATAAAGTCCATACCAATAATGATGCCCCCTTCGGGTTTTAACTGTGACTGTCGGGATAAATTCTTCCTGAGCTTCGAACCAAGTAATAGCCTCGGGGCTATCGCAGTCGATAATCAGCAAATTATTAAATCCCGAGACTATGCCAATATTGCCTTGATGCTTCTCCCAGTAATATTCGACTTGTCCTGTATCGTAAACCTTCTCTAAATCGAACCCTTTAATAGGGACTTTAGAGTGCTGAGCGAGAGGGATTACAACGAGACCATATTTACGATACAGACGCAAAAACTTTTTTAATTCGCTCATTTTTTGCTTCGTAAGTTTAGATTATTGACAGAGAACCACTTCTTTTCTTAAATTCTCCAGTGCTTCCTTCAGTTTAGCAAACTCCTCATCTGGGACTTCTTCTCCTCGGATATAAGTAATAGGTCCCTGAGGGAGCCAGAAAATCACTCTTTCTTTGTCCTCATCGTTTGTATCGAATTCTATGATAGGGACGATGCAAAGATTAATGTAGGCATTGCCAAGCTTAATAATCATGGTTTCCACCTCCTGCATAAATTTTAGCATAGTTTACCAATTCATCACGGCACATGTCCATTTCTTACCCTTCCGCATCTTTACCAGTTCGATACTTAACGTCACACCTCCTCTACGTCACCTCTGCAAACCTCACCATATCTATACTGCTCACTACTTCACCTTCATTTCCTCTACTATTCAGCTCAACTCTACACAAGACCTTTTCTCCTCTACACCTTACCGCAACCGCACTTAACCCAGACGCTTCTTCACGACACTCTACCTTTACTTCAATTCCATACAATTCACGACCATCAAACCCTACCTTATCAACTCTACTCAAAACAATACCTCCACAATCTCGTATCGAAACTTTTCATTACCCCTACCGCACGACTTATCACTATACTAGCCCCCTTTTTACTTGACTTAACGTCTCCTTCCATCAATTCCATTCCAAAATACTCAGCTCCTCACCCTGTCGAGACACCACCTTACTTGACAACTCAGTTCCACTTCTCATCACCATCTTGCCTCACATTACCAACTCCTACTTTACTGCTCTTTGCTCCACAAAACCCAACTCACAACCCCTCTTTACTTTATCATATCTTCTCCCTTCGTCTCCACCTCTTTTCTTGACAATTCAGCTTCCGATTTTACTTTCTCACAATAGTTAGCTTCTTCACTTTCTTAGCTTCCCCTAATACATTAAACTCCTTTACCACATACCGTCCATACCTCGCAGTCCGCCACCCAGAATGACCCCATTGGACGCCATATTCTAAAATTTTGCGGATGTGGTCTGAAGTAGGAATTTTGTCTTTTTTTTCAATATCCCAAATGACCACACGAAATTTTAACTCAGCTGGCGGATTAATCACTTCTGAGCTCGATATCGTAACTATCCTCTGACTTCCAACCCACGACGTAAGAGGTCTCGATAAGACACTGTCTGGTTGCTTAATCGGCTTACCATTACGAAGGATAGGTATCAAATCAGCCTCTGGACTTATCTTCTCTATATCCCACCCATACGGAAAAATATCAACAAACCTCGATATAGCATTCCGCAACCAAGTCTCAGACATTCTGTATTGGACAACTTCTTTCAGATGTCCTTTGACTTGGTGGTGGCTCCAGCAAAGAGCCCCTTCCTTATTTCGAAGAAATACCTTGATCTTTTTATTCTCGAATTCCTCATCCTCGTTACTTGACATCGCCGTTAACTCCTGCTGAAGCCTCTCAAGCCTCATTTCCAAAGTTTGCCTCTCCTCTTCGCTTTTTACCTTCGTTAGCTTCTTTTCGATTTTTTCGATTTCTTTTTTGATACGATCTTCAAAATAAGCCATTCCGATATCGTCAACGGGATTAATCCCTAAAATGGGAGTAATATATTCAATTGATACATCGATTATTGTTGGCATGTCTGCACCTCCTCTTTTGATTTTTTAACAGATTGAAAGGGGGCAGTAGCCCCCCTGTTTTTCCTATTAGCTCACTCTGCTTAAGACCAGATCAAAGTCAAGCTCTCTGAGCTCCTCCTCAGAGAGCACCTTGCCCTCAGGTAATCTTGTTCTGAGGACAAAATGGATGGCACTGTCGCCCTCTTTCATTTTTACGGCAATTCTGTTGAAGGGTATCTCTACCCCAAGAAGCTCCGTGAGCACTTTGGCTGTCGCCTCGTGCCCAACGGCTGATGTGAAAGGCATCTCTCGGATAATCCTCCGAGCCGTCTCAAGGTCAATCTTCCACAGGGATACCACATACCCCTGCTTATTCTGAAAATCAACTGGGACGATAAGAGAATTGAGAATGTAAAGCATAGCCCCACCTCCTTTTTGTTGTTTTTTTTGCTGAATTAACTCCCAAATGCCTTCCTTTAAAAGGTCTGACTTCGTCCGCCCGAACATTCGGGCAATTTTGCAAAGCTTCCGATATAGAATAGGGTCCACATTAGACCCTATTCTTCCTTCTGCTGTTTTTTCCTTCCCCATAGCTTTCTCCTAAGTATTTCTTGCAAAGATGAATTATCGCTCTGTTGAGCAATTCTGTATATGTGAGCCCCTCTTCTTTGCAATACTCATTTATCCGATCCAAAAACCAGTTCGACACTCTGAAAATGACCACTGGCGCTGGCATACTTCCTCCTCTCAAGCCCCTGGGGGGATTTGAACCCCCAACCCTGGGATTAGAAGTCCCATGCTCTATCCTGTTGAGCTACAGGGGCTCTCTCAAAAAAATCTAACGCCTAAATAATCTTTTCAAAGCCTTTGAGATTTTTTTCACAATCCCTTGACGCTCAAACTCCTCCCTCTTGAGAAAAACCCACTTTCCATCTTTCCAGAGCGTCAGATACTTCGGTGCCTGAATTTCTCTCTTCATCGCCCCACCTCCTCGCTTTTTTAAATTATAACTTAACTTTTCCTTTTTGTCAAGAGGGGGACTTAAAATCCCCCTCAAACCTTACTAATGCAGAACTCTGCTAACTTGGCTCATCAGCGCCTCCGTAGTCTGCAATAGCGGAAAAACAAAATCTGCATTCTCTTCAAATAAGAATATATACACTGCCCTTTTTATCACCTCCTCCCCACTTACTTTACTCAACATCTCCATGTATTCAATAAACTGCTCCTCGAACCGCTTGACTACCTCACTCATCTTTGCCCTTTGGATATCTTCCGACAATAACCCGCACAAAATCAAATACCACATATTCGAAGAATGCTTCACCTGAACAAAATGCATTATGGTCAAACGTATCAGCAACGCTAAAAATTCCTCATCGGTCATCTCACCATCCTTGCTCTTAAGATACTCCACTGCCCCCAACAGACACGCTTTCTCAAATGTCTTTGCTTCATGATTAAACTCAAACTTCCTCAAAGCTTCCAGAATTTTCCTCCCGTCGATTTGCTCATACCTGTCAATAATCTGAGATAAACCCTCGTTACTCCTCTCAACCATAGCTACACCTCCTCCTTTTTTATAATTTTTACTTCATAGCTTACTTTGACTAAAATCTCGAAATCTTGAAATTCATCATCTTCAACTTTTATCACTCTCCACCCGACAAAATGCTCACAAACTTTCTCTTCGTCTTCGTCTATCTCAAACCATTCATTACAAGCAACGCAATAATAATATATGCGATTTCTAATAAGCAAGCCCTTTACTTCCATGACTATTCCCCCTCTTGATTTTCTTCAAATCCTGCTTTATACTGTTTGACAGCACCTCCTCCCTCAACGCATAGTTTCACCTCCTCTCCCAATTTCTTACCACCGCTCCACCTCCCGCCCCCGCAAAGGGGGCGTAAATACATTTTTACAACACAATCTTTTCTCTAAGCAAATCTTCATATTTTTTTAAAACTTCATCAACTTTTTTATAAGCTTCTTTCCCATAATAACCTTTGTTATACTTCAAAATAAAATTCCTTGCTTCACAAGAAATCTTATACCACCAGACTTTGTAATTTAGACCCAAGTCTTCATACTCCTTTTTAACATCAATTGGATAAATTTTATGTGCCCCTACTTCTTTTCTCAAAAACATAAAAAAGTCCTCTAATGTGAATAACTTGCTGTCAAAATAAATCGTGAGTTTGTGACCCAATTTTTCTGCTGTCTTTATCGCTTTCAAATACTCTTTCAGCTTTTTCTCTTTTATCTCAACAATGTTATCAAAAAGAACTTCCTCTTCCTCATATCCTGAATAAGCATACTCAGCCTTTTGAATTACTTGCCCCACAAAATCTTTATAAATTTTGATTTCATAAATTGCGACTTTTGCTCCTCCAACTCCCTCAAATCCTACTCCGTTTTTGCAAATTTCTTTGACTTTTTCAATTTTATAATTGCCCTCTAACTTCTTAACTTTAATACTATACCAAATTCTCTCGCTTGTCGCCCATGACCAGTCATAACCTTCTTTTGCTTCGATAATAACTACTGCTCTTTTTCTCATGACGCGCACCTCCTCCTCTGTTTTTTTCTTCCTTCAAAAACAATACTCAATTTCTTCATTACCAACTCCCTTATTCTGTCTTCGCCCCACTTCTCCCAGAGCCTGCGACCCTCCTCTGTGAATAGCAACTCAAAAAGCTTCCCCTCTTCGATAGCCCGCTCCACTATCTTTTCAATACACGCCTCAGGAAACAACCTGAAACTCACTGGCATAGCCCCACCTCCCTTTTTTGATTTTTTAAAATATCTCCACTGCTGACTTTGTGTCGTTCACTATAACATAAAAAGTCGGATAGTTTCTCTCCCTCACCTGATCAAACATGTCCGCAAATGCCCATAACAACCGAGCAACTTTATATCTGCTCAATAGCCAACGAAATCTTCGATTTCTTTTCAAACTATCAAGCACAGCCTTTTTTTGCCAATTAATAATCAAATCTGGCGTATCATAAATACCAAATACAATCACACGAGCCCACGGAGCATCAATCGGACCACAAATAAAATACTCATTGCACCCAGACCTTTTTAGCTCGATCCCTCCAATTTGGATTTCAAAAGTATACTCGGGATCCCAACAATGAGGACAATCCGTGGGCAACCTTAATAACTCTCTCCACTCTTTCTCTGAAAAAGCAACTGCTGTGCGTGGCTCTAATCTCATCATAGCTCCACCTCCTTCGTTTATGTTTTTTAAATTTTTGCAATAAAAAACTGCACATAATATATCAACCCCTGCCCCGTTAGGGACAGGGACACTTTCCGCTTATTCAAGAGGGAATACTTCGTATTTGTTTTCTACCAGTTTCCAACCGTCCCACTTTTTGTAATAAACGTATTTTTCCGCTTTCACTTTCCGACCTCTCACTCTCTTTTCGTAATGAGAAATAACTTCGACTTCCGCTGAAATCAACGGAATAAAGACTACATAAGTGACATTTTCTTCATATGTAGAATAAGATACTCGGTAAATCTCGGGAACACTTTTTCTTCTGTATTCTTGATACAGAAACACCCTACCCTCAATCACTCGCAATTCCTCATCTGTGTAAGTCTCAAATTCAGTAGATGTGTTGTCATAATATGTGGAAAAACGAGAGTTTTTGTAAACTTGGAAATATGGAACTTTCAGAGCATATAAGAAATGAAGTAATGCAAGATTGACATTGTCTGCGAAATCGCTTAATCTTTCGATTGCTTTTTTAGATATTTCGATTTCTTGATCATTGTCAATTCGTTTCAGATAAAATTTGTCATCTCTTACAACTATCTCCAATCTGTTGTCTAAGCTCTCTTTTACTATTGCATTAATAAACTCCAAATTGAATTTCTCCATAGCGCACCTCCTGTTTTTGTTTTTTTCGTTTTTCTTTTTCTTCGTTTTGCACTTTTAATTTTTTTCATTTCATTTTTTCGTTTTTTCGTCCGCTTAGCGCTTTAGCACGGATCTCTACACTGCATCACTGCTCCACCTCCTCCCTCAACCCCTGCGCCTTCTACGGCACAGGGGCAGTAAATTATTCTGGATAAGGCTCACTCTGCATAAGTCGCTCTGCTTCATCTATTATCTCAAAAATTCCTGCTGTGTTTTCTTCAGATAACTCTCTCATTTTTGCAATACAATACTCATCGAGTTTGCTCGATGGATATCTTTCTGCATATCGAAAAATCTTCTTTGTTGTCTCTGCGTCTATCTCCAATACTCTCCTTGCTCTCTGAAGCAATCGGTTATTTGGATATATCCAGAAGGGTAATACCACAAGCACCGCTCTTTCAATTGGATCATTTGGGAAAATCCTCAACCGTGGATGTTTACTCCGCAATGCGTATAATCCATCCTCCACTAAAACCACTGCCCGATTGTCCTCTGGGCAGTGGAGAAGATAGGTAAACGGATAATCATACAACTCATATAACACACACTCTGTCTTTACAGCCATGGCTCCACCTCCCTCAGTTTTTTCTTTAAGCACCTGGGATGCTCCGTATCTGGAGCATCCTCAATCTCCCAACACCAATATCCCACGACCCTGTCCCAATCGAGCGCCCCACAATTCCAGCACTCGACTGGGCATGTATCCTTAGTCTCTTCCTCCTCTGGCTCATACCACCAGAGGTAACTTTCTCTTTTGCTACTCTTAACTTTGCTCTTTTTCCCCCTTCCCCAACTCCAATAATGCGAATGCCAGAATGAGAATTCAGGTAACTCATACCGCTTGTCCCCAAGCTCACTGATAAGCTTGGGGACTGTTTCGATTGTATACTGCAACGATGAAATGTGAATATATTCCGCTGAGCGCTGGTGCTCATTGTAAAACCCAGCACTCAAATTCACTGAGGCTACTTGAAAATGACGCCCAAGGATACTGATATCACTAAAAGTCCCTTGAGCAATCTGAAAATACTTCTCAACTACGCTGACAAATTCAGGCATATCTACTTCCTCACAGTTGTAAAACACCGCTTGTCGCTCTCCTCTCCTATCAATCTCTATGAAGTATGGGACACTGGCTAACCTCGGCTCTTCACACGCCTCCCATGCCCCAATGCCCCCTCTCTCTTCTTGGTCAGTAAATAATGCATTCACTTTTAACACCTCGAATAACCTCATTACCGCATATACTCCACATCTATCATCCCCCGCAATGCCATGTGGAGACCATATATACTCCTCATTGTAGAGGATGGGACGCTTGTCCCATCCCTTCTCTTCATATACATGGTCAATATGGGCTACCAGACAAGGTAGCCCCTCGCCCCTATGCCACAATACATAATGCTTTCCACATACGGCATAGGGGCGATTTTTCAACTCTGCAAAAAGCTTCTTTGTTGGTAATCTCAAAATTTGCAACAATTCTTCAATATCAACTTGCATTACTCTACCTCCCTCGTTTTTTTTTATTCCATTGATAGTATCTCTCTTAAAACTCTCTCCCCTGGATCTATCGAATATGTAAACAATGAGGGATGCTCCCTATTCTCAAATGCCTCATCAAAAGCATCTCTCCTCCGCTTACAATAACAATCTAAACACTCTTCAAGACGCACCATATCTCTCACTCTCTCACTGTTGCGGAAGTCCATGACTGTATAATGCAACTCTCTCCCGCATTGATGGCATTGATAACTATACAAATATTTTTCTGCACACCTGCTACATATATGCACATCCGATAACCAATGACCTCTGTTTATCGTATACTCCTGAATGTTGCACTCTTCATCATCGAAGTAATAATATTGCCCGCATATTTCACATATTGCACCAATTTTACTGGCACAATTCTCGCATAGCCACCTCCCATCAGGAGTGACTATGCTATAATCCCTGTGATGAGGCTCCTCGCACTCATCACAATAAAACCAATTTTCATCGAAACATCTATCGCAAATATAGCCCACCCCCTCAATATAATGAGCATCACTGGGGTGAATTACCTCTCCACAATCATGACAATAAACCATATCATCAAGTTGATAACTGCAATTGCGACATACTATTAAACCATTCACTCTTTCCCCCACTGTAGAATAGTAAATTGGCTCATCGTATTTTCGCAATTCGTATATTTCGACTTCCTCAAAACACCATAGGCACTTTGACTTCAATTGCCCCATGGCATCTAATACATGAGCCGAACTCTCCCACTGCGACGGCTCGTATATTACGATACCGTCGCCATTCAGATATATCGGCAACGGGGCACTCTTCCCCGTTGCAAACTTGACATTCTCGGAAAGATCAAATAGACGCCTTATCAACCGAACGATCGGCTTACTGAACCGATCGTCCTTAATTTCAAATTTCAAACTATAAAAATTTGTTGCATAGATGGCGCCGGGTATAGAATACACCCAGCACCTCCCATATCCTACCCTCGAGCCACTCTGGTAGTGAAACACTACCAGCTTGGCTCTATCATATTTTTTGTCTTCCTCTATGAGCCAAAGGGCATTTCCCTCGTTGCACCCTCCGTATCTGAAACATGAGTTGGTATCCCCTAAGTCACTGGGGATATCATACTTACTCCTTTCCCTAAATGCCTCCGCTGGATATAATCCAGCGGAGAGAATAGCTTCTTCTCCATAATGCCTTCTAACTTCGTTTAAAATCCTCGATAAAGCATCATTTGATAACGAGATACTGTGTGATTTGCATATCTGCTTTATGACTTTCTTGAATAAATTCTGCACTGGCTCGTTTTTCTTATTACGATAAAACTTCAAGTCCCACTGCCTCTCTTCCGCCTCTTTCGCTATCAACTCATAAAATTCCCCTGGCGTAATCAATATCTGCGTCTCTTTGTGCAATTTGTCCCATACTGCATCTGTCAGCTCCCGCACTGTCCCGAGCATTAATTCTGCTCTTAATTCCTCAACCTCAACTCTTAAAGCTTTTGCGAAAAGCTCATTCCTCATAGCCACACCTCCTCCTTTTTATTTTTTTTGCTCTTTTTTGCCAAAATAAAAAAAGGGCTCAGATGAGCATAAAGCCCACCTGAGCCCTCTCTCTTTCTATTTTTCTCTCTTTCACTCTTTATACTTTCCATTTTCTGCTCTTTCCCCCTCTTTTCTTCTTCTTCTTCTGCACTCTATTTTAGCTAAGCAAGCTTGAAAAGTCAAGTCCAGTTTTAGCTTGTTTTAGCTTGTTTTAGCTTGTTTTTTGTTTTTTAAGCTTGTTTTTTTTGAATTTTTTGTAAGTTTTCTCGAGCTTGTGAAAAAATTCACAAGCAAGGGAAACTTAAAAAACACTCCCCCACCCCACCACCCAACCACTACCACCACTACCCCCCGAAAAACACCCACCCACCCCCCCCCCCAACCCCCACACCAAAACCG
>Ga0080004_1072869_pt1 | contig 34589 bp, 24 predicted proteins | sample WasSprMetagenome_FD_69207 | JGI IMG/M metagenome (GOLD analysis project Ga0080004, IMG submission 69207) | Sulfidic aquatic microbial communities from Washburn Spring, Yellowstone National Park, USA - WS (SPADES assembly) (version 2) | ecosystem: Environmental > Aquatic > Thermal springs > Hot...
CGTCGGTTGTGTGCCTGAGCTGCGGGCGGGCCCCCCGTGCCGGGTCAGCTTGGCTGCGCGGCGGCGTCTCCCGATAGACCGGGCCGGCCAGACGAATCTTCTGCTCCGAGAGCGGGTCCTGGCGCGTCACCACATAGCCGTACTCGAACTCCGGCCCCAGCATATCCACCAGGATCAATATTTCCTTGGTGTGCCCGCCTTCCCCCAACAGGACCAGCAGGCGCAGTGGGCGCTCCGCATCAGCCATGACGGCGCAGTGTCTCCTCGTAGACCGCATGAATCCGCTCGGCAACGGCATCCAGGGACAGATGTTCCACCCGCCGGCGGCCGTCGGTGCGCCGGCCAAAGGCCAGCGCCATGGTCAGCTTCTCCGCGATATCTTCCACGTCCTGCCGGCAAATGTAACACCCGGGCGTGTCCCCCATCACCTGGGCCGCATCCCCCACATCGGTGGAGACGATGGGCAGGCCGCAGGCCATGGCCTCTTTGATGACCATGGGCGAGCCCTCGTAGTCGGACACCAGCACCAGCACATCACAGGCGTTCATGTACAGCGGGATACGTTCATGGGGCTGGCCGGCGGCGATGACCAGCTCGACCGGCCCCGGCCAGCGCGCCCGCAGGGCCTCCACGCCGGCTTGCGCCAGCTCCAGCCGCTTTTCGGGGCGGGGTTCGCCGGCGAAGAGCACCAGCTTCGGCTCCTTCGGCAGGCCCAGCGCACGCCGCGCTTCCTCCTGCGGCATGGGGCGGAACAGCTCCAGGTCAATGCCGCAGGGGATGACCACCGGCTTCCCGGGCAGGCGCTGTGCCATCGCCGGCGAGGTCACGATGGTGGCCTGCGCCAGGCGGGAGGCCAGGCGGGAGAGCGGCGCCGTCCAGCCGGCCAGCACCTCGATGCCGTGATGGGTCAGCACCACCGGCAGGCGCCGCTGTGTGGCGGCGATCAGCCCGCAAAAGACGTAGTGCGCGTGGATCAGGTCATAGGAATTGCCGGCCAGGCGCCGGCGCAGCCACAGCGGCCCCCGGGCGTAATTCCACTTGCTCTCCCGCGGGTTGATGAAGAGCACGTCCATCTCCAACCCCCGCCGGCGCAGGGCCTCGACCTGCTCCGCCACAAAGGTGCCGAAGGCTGGGTACTGGGGCGTCGGGTACATATTGGTCACGACCAACACGCGCCGGCGACTGGTCATGGGATGTGGTCCTCTGGGGCGCACGGATGTTCCCGCCAGGGAAACGGCATGGGTGCCGGGCGGGGCGGCAAATGCGGCGGGTATTCCCTTCCTGCCGAGCACTGCTTCGGGTTGGAAAGCAGGAGGGCGTTCAGGGCGGTCCGGAAGCCGGCGAAATAGCCGCTCAATACCTCGTAAACCAGCGTGTCGCTCACATGCTCCGCCTCGTCCTCCCCGTCTATCACCTGATACCCCAATTTGCCCGCCAGCACATTATACAACTCCGCCTGGCGTTGGGCCAAACCCAGTGTGCCCTGTTGCAGTTCCGCCGGCTGTCTGGCGCGCGCCTTCTTGGGGTCCACCGCCAGCACAAAGCCCCGCTGAGGGCGTGGGTTGAGCCAGAGGAGCAGGCGCGCCGGCAGTCTCCGCAAGATGCCGGCGTCCTCCAGGCGCGCCCCCATCTCGGCCAGGGCATCCAGCAGGTAGCGGTCGCACACCACCACATTGCCGCGCAGGAGGGGCCAGCGCACCCGATACGCGTACTGGCAGGTGAGATCGAGCCACACCAGCCACGGCCACAGCCGGCGGGCCAGCGGATGGCGGAACAGGGCCTCGCGTCCCTCCTCTGTGGAAGGGCCGGCGGATGGAGGGCCGGCCCGGCGCCCCAACAGGCGCTTCCCCAGGGCGATCATGCGCCCGGCCAGGGGAGAGGAACCGCCGCGGCTCCATACGTAGCGGGCGCGGATCCCGCATTGGCGGAAGGCGTGCACCAGCGCCTGCGCCTGGGTGGTCTTGCCGGAACCATCCACCCCGCTCAGGGCCACGAGCATGGCCGGCTGGCTGTGCAGATGGAGTTTGAGCTTCGTGCCGGTGACCAGGTGCGTGCCGGCATCCGCCAGGCGTGCCGGCCAGGGGGCATTCTCGTCGGACAGCATCTTGGCGAAGAACAGCCCCTTGCTGAAGGTGAAGCGCACCGGCAGGGGAAACCGCGCCGGCATCGCCAGGTGTTCCAGCGCCGGCCGGCGCCAGATGCCGCGCAGGGCGCGTTCGGCCTGTTCGCGCTGTTCTGCCGGCAGGGCCGGCGCCGCGTACAGGACGCGCTCCAGCTTGTCATGTGCCAGCAGGGCGAAGGCCAGGCCGGCCTCCCAGCCCTTGGAACGCACCGTCCCCCAGATATACGCCCAATCCAGCGCGCCGCGACGCAAGCAGGCATGCACCCGCAGGACATCCCCCAGCTTCAGACATTTGTTCTCGTACAGGGCATGCGCCAGCGTGATGAGCAGGGCATCCTCCAGCGAGGGGACGCAAAAGCCGGCGTCATCGGGGGCCGGCCGCCGGCGCTCCCACGCCTGCCCCTCATGCAGGAACGAGACGCTCCATTCCAGGCGCAGGTGCAGATGCACGGCGCATACTTCCTCGCCGAAGCGGAAGCGCTTGAACAGGTACTTGTGCGGCTCCTCGATGTTGCGCAGTTCGACATACCCCAGCCGGCGCAGGAGCCGCCGCGCCATGTCCTCTTTCGCCGGCAGGATGTAGACATCCAGGTTGTCGCTGGTGTGAGGGAAAGAAGGGAGCATGCCGGCGGCCTTGATGAACATGGCGGTAATGCCCTCTTCCGCCCAGGCCCGGCGCACCAGCTCAAATTCGGCGCGCTGTCGGGCAAAGGATTCCTCCTCGGCGCGCAGGGCAGTGGCGAGGGCCGGCACTTCCCACCACTCGTGCGCCGGCGCGGCACAGGCCAGGGTCAATATCGGCACCTTGTTGCGCCGCCAGAAGGCCGGCAGGAAAGCGATATCCTCGTCATCCAGCGCCGGCAGTCCCTCTGCCGGCGCGTCCGCCGGCGCTATCACGTGCGCCGTCCAGCGCGCCATCCGCAGTTCCTGGTCGTGAGGGGAGAGCGGGCGCTCCATCTCACTCCTCCGCGCCGAGGACTGCCTTGACGAAGCGGTCCCAGCCGAACGGCAGTACCCGCCGGCGCGTGTGGCCGGCGCCATCCTGCAGGGCCGCCCGCGCCGCCTGCACCCATGCCTCTTCGTCCCAGGGGGTATCCACGAAATGCATCCCCGGGCCGGCTGGAAACAGCGCCGGCAGTCCTCCGAAGCGCGTGCTGACCACCGGCAGATCGCAGGCCATGGCCTCCAGCACGGAGAGCGGCACTTCGATGGCCGGTGTGCGTTCGGCCGGCATGTCGGGCGCCGGCGGAAAGACATAGAGGTCGGCGAGCTGATACATCTCCTCGACCGCCGGCAGGTACTCTGCCAGCACCCATACGCCGGCGCGCTGGAGCTGTTGGGCCAGCTCCAGGTCCTGGCGCGTGCTGGTACTGCCCACCAGCAGTGTCTGCGCCGCGCCGGCGCGCTGTAACGCCTCCAGCACGGCCACATTGCGGCCGGCGTGAATGTGCCCCACGTGCAGGGCGATGGGGCGGGAGGTGCGCAGTCCATACTTGCGGCGGAGCGCCTCCCGCTCCGCCGGCGAGACGGGGTGGAAGCGCTCCGTATCCACGCCGGCCGGCACAAAATGGACGCGCGCTCCCAGGTAGCCCAGCAGTGCGGCGCTGGCCTGCGACTGCACGATGACGCGCGCCGGCGCGATATATGGCACCAGCCGGCGCGCCAGCATCCCCTGCCGGCGCGGCTGAAGGGCCACCATGGTCACCGGCGCCCCCGGCACGTAGCGGCCCAGCACCCAGGCGCGGATGAAAGAGAAAAGGGTCATCGAGGCGGTGGGAATGTAGCAGATGCGCTGTGGCCGGAAATCGCGCAGGAGCGCGGCGAGCTGACCGTTGACCAGCAGGCGGTTGACGTTGGGGATATCCCGCACCCCCAGCTCCGGGATATCGGCGCCTCCCGTGGTGAGCGCCAGGACGGTATGTTCCACGCCCAGCCGGCGCAGGAGGTTGTACGTCACGTTTTTGATGCCCTCGTCAAAGGGAGGGGCCAGGCGCTCGGAAAACACCGCCACCCTCATGTTTCTGATGCCTCCCGCCGGCCGGCGACTTCCTGGTAAATGGCGTAGTACTGGTCGGCGACGACATCGCGGCGGAAGCGCGCCCGGGCGATCTCTCGGCCGCGCTGGCCCATGCGCCGGCGCAGTTCCTCGTCCTGCAGGAGTTGGGTGATGCGCCCGGCCATGGCAGGGACATCGCCGGCCGGCACGATGAAGCCGCTGGCGCCGTCCTCCACCAGGTCGCGCACGCCGCCCACGTCGGTGGCCACCACCGGTTTGCCGGCGGCCATGGCCTCCAGCAGTACCACCGGCGCCGTCTCCTGCCGGGAGGGGAGGGCCAGCAGGGCGCACTCGTCATATTCCCTCAGCATGGCCGGCACGTCCAGCAGTCCCAGGAAACGGGCATACGCCTCCAGGCCCTGTTCCCGCACGAACTCCTCCACGCGACGCGGGTACACGGGGTCAATGGCCCGGCCGGCCAGATGCAGATGGGCTTCCGGAACCCTCTCCCGCACCAGCGCCAGTGCCGCCAGCAGGGTCAGGGGGTCTTTGCGCTCGCTGATGGTGCCGGCGAAGAGGATGCGCCCGGGCACCTCCTGCCCCTCCAGCTCGAAATACTCCTCGCCCACTGGATTGTCCACCCGATGGAAGCGCGCCCGCGTGCGCCGGCAGTACTCCTCCACGATGTAGGGGCTGATGGCGATGATGTCGGAGACGCGCCGGATCACCCAGCGGTCATAGAAGGCAGTGATCCAGAGGATCAGGCGGTGCTGCCAGTGGCGGAAGGTGCGCGCCTCGCGGTGGGCCACGCCGTGGATGGTGTAGATAGTGGGGAAGCCGGCGCGCAGGGCCGCAAAGGCGTACTGGCTGGTGTGGGCGTTGACCAGGTCGGGTTGAAGCTCGCGGAGCATGCCGGCCACGCGCCCGACGCCGGTGATGAGGTTGGGGATGACGCGCCGGCGGGGCCGCGAGAGATAATGCACCGTCACCCGGCCGTGCTGGGCCGTGCGGTCCGCCGGCACCTCGCTGTGACAGTGCACCACGTGCACATCCAGGTCGGCGTGGCGGGCCAATCCCTGCGCCAGGTGATAGGCCACGGCGCGCACGCCGCCGGGGATGCGGTTGGGGTCCACCGGATAGTCGATCAGCAGGGCCAGCCGCATGATCTTACCCGTCCTCCTTGCGCGCCAGGATGCGGAACGATGGGGTGAAGCGGAGCATGATGGGGGCCAGCCGCGGGCGGGTCAGCAGTTCGTTGGCCAGGTGAACGAGGCCGCCGCGCGCTCCGCCGAAGTAGGGGCGCACCGTGACGCGAAAGCCCCGCCGGCGGATCTGCCGGCCCAGCTCCAGCGGGTCCAGCAGGCGCTCAATATAATACCCGTTCACCGGGTCCAGGGGGCAGGTCTCGCCGTCCCAGACGCGGCCGGGGGGCCGGCCGGCTTCCAGATAGTCCCGCACTGCCTCCAGCACCTCCTGGCCGGTCAGGCCGGAGGTGCCCCGTGCCAGCATGTCCCGCTCCTCCGCGGAGAGATGCGGGAAGGCGCCGGCGATCATCTCCCGGCGCATTTCTACAAAGGGCTTCTCCACGCGATGGCCGTGGATGTCCTCCGTGGCCGGCCCGTTCTCAAAGGCGACCCAGATTTCCCGCGTCTTGCGGCGGGTGGGCGCGTGTCGGGCGTTATTGCCGTCGGCAATGATGAGATGCCCGCCCGGACGGAGGACCCGCGCCGTCTCATCCAGGAAGGCCTCCACATCCCGATAATGGGACACCGCCTCGATAGAGAGGACAATGTCGAAATATCCATCCGCATAGGGCATGTGCGCCACATCCCCCAGGCGGGGGTAGACCCGGAAGGGCATGTTCAACAGGGCGAGATAGGTCTCGAAGGTGCGGATCATGCCGGCGTGGCAGTCCAGCCCGTGCACCTCCGCCGCGCCCAACAGGTGCAGGAACAGGGCGGTCAGGCCGAAGCCACAGCCGGCGTCCAGCACGCGCGCCCCTTCCAGCCGGGCGCCGGCTTGCGCCAATACCGTGCGCAGGTAGCGGATGTAGTTCTCGAGCTTCCAATCCTCCCCCAGCCAGCGGTGATAGCGCGCGAACCAGGGGTCGTACTGTTCCGCCCACGCCGGCTGGAAGATCGTGCGCACCAGCTCCGCAATGTCAATCTCTCTGCCCTCGTATGTTACCCGCACCAGTGCCCCTCATTCTCCATGATACAGTGTCATGACCTCGCGATACACCGCCAGCGTCTGCTCCACCACGGCTGAGGCCTTGAAGCGCTGTAGCGCCTGCCGGCGGGCCTCCTGCGCCAAACGTGCCCGCTCCGCCGGCGAGGAGAGCAGGCGCGCCAGGGCATCGGCGACCGCCGCGGCATCGCCGGCCGGCGCCAACAGACCCGTCACCTCATGCATGAGCAAACCGTTCACCCCGCCCACCGCGGTGGCCACCACCGGCCGGCCGGCGGCCATGGCCTGCTCGATGACCACCGGCGCCGTCTCCTGCACCGAGGTCAGCAGGACCAGGGAACAGGCGGCATATTCCCGCAATAGGGCCTCCTCGTCCAACTGCCCCAGGAAATGCACCGCATCGCCCAGCCCCAGCTCGTCCACCAGGGCGCGCACGCGCCGGGCATAGGCCGGCTCGGCTTCCGTCTCGCCGGCGATGCGCAGGCTCACCTCGGGGAAGCGCTCCCGCAGGAGGGCAGCGGCGCGGATGGCGGTGATGGGGTCCTTGCGCGGGATGACCCGGCCGGCGAAGAGGATGCGGCCCGGCTCCCCTTCGCCGGCGATCTCGAAATAGGCGTCGGGAATAGGGTTCTCCACGCGGTACAGCCGGGCGCGTGTCCAGCCGCCGAACTCCTGCTCCACATAGGGGCTGATGGCGATGATATGCCGCGCCCGGCGCAGGACCCAGCGCTCATACAGGGCGTCCAGCTCCCAGCCCAGGCGGTCCTTGAGGCCCATGGCGATGCGCGCCTCCCGATAGACGATGCCGTGCACGGTGATGACCGCCGGAAAGGGCGCCGTCAGCGCCGCGCCGGCATATACCCCGGTGCCGTGCGCATGCACCACGTCGGGCCGTATCTTCCGCAGGAGCCGGCGCAGGTCCAGCACCTCCCGCCAGTGAAAGGTGGCGCGGGCGAAGCGCCGGCGCGGCAGCCAATACAGCGTCATTCTGCGGCGCTGTTCCACCCTTGTTTCCCGCAGGCCGGTCAGCCCGCTCAGGATATGCAGTTCCACATCCGGCCGGCGTGCCATTTCCCGTGCCAGCACCGCTGTCACCGCTTCCACCCCGCCCCCGATGCGGTCCGGGTCGCGTGGGTACGGCCCGAGCATCGCCACGCGCAGCGGCTTCCCGCTCATCGAGGCCATCATGCTCCTCCAGCCGCCCGCGGCATAGGAGATGGAGCATGCGCCCGCTGGGCCTCGTAGACAGCCTCGTGGTAGCCCAGCACGGAGCCGGCGATGAAGAAGAAGATAATGTTCGGATAAATGCCATATAGCATATCCACGGCGAAGCACTGTGCTGTGTACGACAGCAGGGCTACCCAAAAGGCCACCAGCAGGTCGCGGCGCATGCCCGGCCAGCGCGGCGCCTTGAGATACATCAGCAGTGAGTCCAGGCCCATCATGATGAAGGTGCCCAGGTAGGGGATAAAGCCGGAGAGGCCGGCGGTCACCAGCATCCATAGGAACGAGTTGTGCGGGGCTTCCACGCCGATGTACTGCGCCAGGTTCCCGAACCCCACGCCGATCGCCATATGCTTCAGGAACGTCTGCCAGCTCAGCCGGTATGCCTCGACGCGATAGGTGATGGGGTTGACCGCCACCAGGCGCTCGGTGAAGGCATAGCTGGAGGCAATGCGCCACCAGTTCAGCGAGATGAGCAGGGCCAGCAGTGGGGAGAGCTTGAGGAAAGGCCGGCGGAAGCGCGGATAGAACAGCAGGAACACCAGTATCCCCAGCACGCCGCCCAGCCAGCCAGTGCGGTTATAGGTCAGGAACAGGCCGGTATACATGACGCCCAGCACCAGGAGCATCAGCCGGCGCAGGGCCAGGCGCCGGTTCTCCAACATGGCGCGCCAGGCGAACGGCAGGGTCATAGCAATGGTGACGGCATGAAAGGCCGGGTTCCCCAGCAGGCCCGTCACGCGCCGCAGATGTTTGCCGTAATAGGTGCTCCCGACGGTGGGGAACCAACTGTAGCCCATGAACTGTTCCTGGAGCACCACCAGGGCGATGATAAAACCCACCGCCACCAGGGCGCGCTGGGCGTGGATCATGCGGCGCTCATCGGTGATGTAATTGCGCGCCAGCCAGTAGGTGACGGCCGGCATCAGGAAGGACTCGAAGTACCAGGCCAGGCTGGCCGGCTTGTTGAACGAAGCGGTAATGGAGATCGCCACGCCGATGAGGGTGAGCAGGACAAAGAGATCGACGCGCGTGACCGACACCAGCCGGCGCCGGCCGGTGGCCGCCTGCGCCAGCACCAGCGCCACCAGCATCGCCAGGATGAGCCGGCTGAGGCTCAGGTCGGGAATGCCCCGGCCTAATGAGATGTGCAGATGGAAGAAGCCGAAGAAAGGCGCCACCACGATCCAGATGAGGAACAGGAGCACCGGGTTGGCCAGCAACAGGACGATGAAAAACAGGAAGCCGGAATAGGTGATGATGTTCTCCGCGCCCGGCTCCATCAGGCGCTTGCCCAGGAAGCCACCCAGCGCCAGCGCCAGCAGGGATAACAGCAGTGTTCCTGCCGCTTTCAGCGCCTTCCAGGCCGATTTGGGAATGCCTTCCAATCCGTTTTCCATCATGCTCCTCTACGTATTATCCCGCGCCGGCGGACATCTTCAAGATGCAGTAAGCTGCGGTTATGCCGGCCATGCCGGCCAGCCATATCAGCCGCAGGCGGCGACGCTCTCCCAGCATTGGATCCATCAGCAGGACCAGCGCCGGCATCCAAAGGGCGAAAAAGCGCTCCCCTACATAATCCGATATTCCCACCAGGCCGGCGAAGACCGCCGTCCAGCCCCACAGCATCCATCCCCTGTCATCGGCCCGGCGGCCGTCCCGCGCCCACCAGGCCCATCCGATGACCAGGCCGTTCAGCCATAACAGTCCTTCCATCAGCCAGGGGACCGCCGGCCCGGCCGCTCCGTGGACCAGGTCCAATGCGTGCAGGATAATCCCCTCGGCGGTATCCGGCGCCCCTGGGCCGAACGCCGGCCGGAACAGCACGAACAACGGCAGGGCCAGTATCAGCCAGGCCGCCTGCCGCCGCGCCCTCCACACCGTCGGCCAGGCTGTCCATGCCGCCGGCGCCGCGTACAGGCCGGCGAAGATCAGCATAAACATCACATGCTCCGGATGCAGGCGCAGGGGATGCAGTCCCTGCATGGACGGCGGCACCAGCCCGCCCCACGTCACCAGCAGGGGCATCACCAACAGTGCCGGCAGAGCGATGGCCAGCGCCTCGCCGGCCGCGCCCCAGGTCAGCCGGCGCCTGCGCGCCACCCGCCCCAGCCACCATATCCCTGCGCCGGCCGGCAGGAACAGGTAATGCTGGCGGCAGTAGACGGCCAGGGTCGCGAACAGCCCGCCGGCCAGCAGGGCACGCCACCCTTTTGCGTCGGCCTCCAGGTACCAGCCCATTGCCAGCACCGCGAAGACCAGCCCCACGTTCACCGTATAGATCGTGAAGCTGTGCAGGAACACATAGGGCGAGAGCGCCAGGATCAGGCCGGCCAGCAGGGGCATGGGATAGCCCCGCCGGCGCGCCAGCCGGTAGAACGCCAGGAAGCCGGCATAGCTCACCAGCGTGGTCAGCACCCGCAGAGCCGGCAGGGTCAGCCCGAAGACGCGCCCCCAGGCCGCCCACAGGATATAGGGCAGGGGGCCGGTCGCCGAGTGATAATCCTGCCAGGGCACCTGCGGCCAGGCCCGGGCAAACTCCTGGATCACCCCCCAATGGAACTTGGCCTCATCCGTCTGCGCCGGGAAGGCCCAGCCTGTGGCCAGGCCGGCGGCCAGCAGGGGCAGGGCCAGCAGAAGGGCCGCCCGTATATCCTGCCGGTCAGGCCGGCTTGCGCGCCACCATGACATAGCCCAGTGTATTCCTCTCCAGAGGCTGTAAGCGGTCCAGCGCCAGGCCGGCCAACTGCGTCACCGCCACCCAGGGCAGGACCAGCGCCGCACATAATGCGAACGCCGCCCGCCGGCCGCGCCGGCGCAGGGGCCGGCAGGTCACATCATACAGATAGGCGCTCCAGCGCTGGGCCATCATGGCCCAGAAGCCGCCGCGCGGCTGGAGCAGGACCACCTCCAGGCCGGCCTGCTCCGCCAGATAGGCCAGGCCGTAGCGCGTATAGCGGTAATAATCGAACGGCTCCTGATGCAGGCCCCATTCCTGCGGCACGGTGATCAGCGCGTATCCGCCGGGCCGCAGGACGCGGGTGATCTCGCGCATCATCTGCGCCGGCTCCGGCACATGCTCCAGCACCTGGGTGCACAGCACGGTGTCCACCGCGTTCGAGGCGATGGGCAGGCGCTGGCCATCGGCCCAGATGTCGGCCTGTTCGCCGCCGGCCGCGGCCCAGACGCCCCCCGACACCGGCGGATAATCCAGGCCCACATACCGCCGCACCCGGGGCAGGAACAAATGGGCATGCCGGCGCTGTCCACAGCCCACATCCAGCAGAAGCCCGCCGGCGAACTCGCTGGCCGCTTTCAGGCCGCGCTCCAGCAGGGCCTTCTCCAGATGCTCCGGCTCGAACCAGCTCCGTTCCCACCAGGCGTTGAGCCGGCGGCGCCATCCCGTCCCCATCAGGCACCCCCCAAGACGCGTTCGTAGACGGCCTGCACCTGCGCCACATGGGCCTCCAGGCTGAAATGCCGGCGCACGTGCTCGAGGGCGCGCTGGCGCACCGCTTCCGCCAGCGGCACATCGTCCAGCAGGCGGCCGATGGCCTTTGCCAGGGCCGGCGCGTCCCCCGGCGGCACCAGCAGTCCCGTCTCGCCGTCGGTGATGATCTCGGGCACCGCGCCGGCGTTCGCCCCCACCACCGGCACGCCGGCGGCCATGCCTTCAATGATGACCCGGCCGAACGGCTCCGGCCGCACCGAGCAGTGGGCCAGCACATCCAGCGCCGGCAGAAGCTCGCCGATGCGCTCCCAATAGCCGGCGAAGATCACCCGGTCAGCAATGCCCAGCTCCTGCGCCAGGGCCTTCAGGCGTTCCAGATAGGCCGGCTCCGTGGGGTCGGCGTCGCCGGCGATGACGGCGCGAAGCATCGGTCTTGCCGGCGTCAGCTCCGCCACCGCTCGCAAAAACACCTCATGTCCCTTCCAGGCCACCAGCCGGCCGGTGATGCCGACCACCTGATGGGCCGGCGACAGGCCCAGCCGGGCACGCGCGGCATCCTTATCCCCGCTCGCGGCGAATTCTTCCGGGTCCAACGCGTTGTAAATCACCACGCCGCGCTCCGCCGGCACCCCCTGGGCGGTATGGGCATCGGCAATGGCCCGCGAGATATAGATGCAGGTACGCACCCAGCGCGTCAGCCGGCGGTCGAACCAGGTCAGCCGCTCAAAGGCCCGCACGTGGCTGATGTAGGGCACGCCGGCCAGCGCCGCCGCCAGCACCGCCTCCCGATTGCTGATCAGCACATCGTTGCCGTGCACCAGGTGGATCCTCTCCTGGCGGATGACCCGCAGTAGGCGCAGGGTGCCAGGCCCGATCTGCCGCAGGATGGCCAGCCACTCCGCCAGGGGGTTCAAGCGCCGGCGCCGCGCCGGTGCGGCCGGCCGACCCGCTCCCGCCGCCGTGTTCCCCAACACCAGCACCTTGGCGCCGGCCTCCTCAAAGCGCCGCACGAACGGATTGGGCCGGTAGAACAGCACCACCGGCTCGTACCGCTCCCTATCCAGGCCCCGCACGAGCTGGTACAGGCTCACGATGGAGCCGCCAAAGGCATGGGCCATCTCCACGTACAGGATGCGCCGGCGCATGGGTCCTCTTGGCTCTCAGCGGACGGCCGTGCGCCCACGCCGGCGCAGTGCGCCGCTCAATCCCTCGATAAATTCGAGCACGAACGCCAGGATGATGCCGACCATCAGGCTGGTGACGCCGCCGACGGCCGCCAGCCGCGGCAGGTTGGACTGCGCCGGCGCGTCCGGGGTGCGGGCCGGCTCCGTGATCTGAATATAGCCGACCTGCAGGGCCGCGGCCTCCTTCAGCCGGGCCTCGTTCTCCTTGGCCAGCAGGAAGTTATAATCTTGCTCCGCCAGGGCTACCTCGCGGTTCAACTGGTCGTATTTTTCCCGCAAGCCGATGAGCGCCAGCAGTTCCGATTCCTTCTGGGAGATCTGCTGGTCAAGCTCGGCGCGGGCCGCCCGATGGCCGGCGGCCGCCGCATCCTGCTCCGCCGCCAACTGCAGGAAGCGGCGGGCCGTCTCCTGGTAATAGGCCCGCGAGGCGGCGGTCTCCGAAAGCTTATCCAGCTCCGCCTGCGCTTTCTGCGCCTCTGCCCGATAGGACTGTGCCACGGCCAGGGCTTTCTGCTCTTCCACGGATGCCGCATCGCGCTGGGCCTCCAGGGCGCGAATGATGTCCTGATAGGCGTTCAGCTCCCGCTCCAGCGAATCCAGGTTGTTCTGGAGCTTGAACTTGAGCAGGGCATCCTTGGCCTGGGCCAGGCGGTCGCCGGCCTCCTGCAGTTGGGCGGTCAGGAACTCGCGCGCCACGCGCGCCGGCAGTGCCCGATACTCGCGGTAGTACTGGATGGCCTTGTCCACATGAGTGGTCACCAGCGATTCCGCACCCTGGGGCGTGTCCGCTTCCGCCGTCACGTAAATCGCATCCCCCTCGCGCACGATGCTGATGCGGTTGAGCACATCCAGCGCGCTGGCGCTCAGGTTCAGCTCGGCGATGGTGCGCCAGGCCACCAGGCCGTTCTTCAGCACGCTGACGAACTCGTTCTGCACGGTGGCGATCTCATCCGTGGTCGTGGTGGTGCGCACGTTCCCGAACAGGCTGACCTGCTCCGGCTCCGAACCCACCACCTGCAGTTTGACGGTGGCGCGGTACACCGGCGGCGAGGTCAGGCCGGTCACCAGGATGACGGCCATGGTGGCGATGAACAGCAGGGCGATCAGCCACAGCCGCTTGCGGATGACCTGCCAGTAGGTCAGGAATTCCGTGATGTCCATGGGTGTCTCCTCTCATCCCCTCACGTTGCTCGCCGGCGTTTCTCCTCCAGCGCGCCGGCGATGATGTCCGAGATCGTCTCCGCACGCCGGCGCCAGGTGTTCTCCTGCGCCACCTGGCGCTGGCGCCGGCGAATGTCCTCCGGGTGATCTGCCAGGGCCTGCGCCACCGCCGGCACCGCCTCCGCCGGCCCCCCCACAATATGGACCAGCTCGGCATACTGGCGCGCCGCCGGCACATCGCTGGCCACTACCGGCTTCTCACAGGCCATGTACTCGTACAGCTTCAGCGAGCTGATGTTGCGCGTCCACTCGTTCAACCGATAGGGCAGAAGGCAAACGTCCAGCGCCTTGATATAGTGCGGCACCAGCTCCACCGGCTTCTGGCCGAGGAAATGCACGTTGGGCATGGCGCGCAAGCGGCGCAGTTCCGGATCCTCGGCCGGCACGCTCAGCGGCCCGACGATAACCACCGAGGCCCTCGGGTAGGCCTCGGCGATAGCGCTGAAATAGCGCAGGTCCAGCTTGGCATTGACCGCGCCCACGTACCCGATCAGCGGCCGCGGCAGGCCGGCCATGTCCGCCGGCGGCGGCTCGTCCCGCCGCATGACCTCTGCAAAGGCCTCGTAATGCACCGCGTTCGGCACCAGGTAGGTATGGCGGTTAAAGGGGCGCTTGCTCTCGTACAGCGCCGGCGCCGTGGTGATGACCACATCGGCGCGCTGGAGCAGTTCCTGCTCGCGCCGGCGCACTGCCTCTCGGTCCGCCACTCCTTCATAGGCGGAGTACTCATCCACCACATGATACAGCACCAGCTTTTCCCCCCACTGCCCGATGAGGTCGGACATTTCCGGCCGGCACAGCCACAGGATGGGCTGGGACATGCCCAGCCGGCGCATCTGCCGGCGCAGGGAATGCCGGCGCAGGCCGGCGGTCAGCTCCCGCAGGGGGAAGCGCCCGCTGATGGGCGCATAGGGCAGGTTGTGATAGACGTACAGGTTGGACCGCACCTGCGTCACCCGCTCCCGCCAGATATCGCGCCAGGGGAAGCGGCCGGCCAGCAGTGCCTGCACGGTCTCCCGCCAATAGGTGCGCGGCTCCACGTACAGCACCCTGTTTCGCTCGGCGAACACCGTCAGCAGGTGGTGCCGGTTGCGCCAGATATCGCTCCAGGGGTCGGGCGCGAAGCAGAGGATGCTCTCACCCTCCAGCACGGCGCGCCTCCCTGCCGCCGGCAATATGGCGGTACACCTCGGCGTGTTGGGCGCCAAGGCGCTCCCAGGCAATGGTTTCCAGATAGGCGGCGATGGCCTGGCCGGCGCTCTCCATATCCATTGCCTGGGCCTGCTCCAGGGCTTGGCGCAGGGCCGGCACGCCCGCCGGCTCGTAGCAGATGCCGGCCGCCGCCTGCACCAGCGCCGGGAAGGGGCCGATGGCCGGCACCACGATCGGCTTGCGGAAGGAAAGCGCCAGCACCGCCGCACCAGAGGTCGTGACCTGGCGGTAGGGCAGGACGCAGACATCCGCCGCCTTCATGAAATACTGCACCCGCTCATCCGGGACGTGCTCCAGGAACATCAGGATGCGCGCGTCCCCCTGTGCTAATGCCTGCAGGGATGCCGCATACGCCGGCGCGTGGGCGTGGCCGGCGATGATCAGGCGCGCGGCCCCATCGTCCAGGGAGCGGAACGCTTCAATCAGCTCCTCGGCGCCCTTATAGGGCCGCAGGCCGCCCAGCATCAGATAGACGAACGCCTCCTGCGGCAGGCCCAACAGCCGGCGCGCCTCCTGCCGGCTCACGCTGTCCGGGTAACATCCCGCGTAGCTCCCGTGCGGGATGACATGGATGCGCTCCGGCCGGCGCACCTGCCGGCGCAGGGCCTCCGCCGTGACCTCATCGTGCACGTGCAAGGCATCCGCCCAGGCGAACAGGGCGGCATTGGCCAGGGCGTTGAACAGCGCATCCCGCCCCTCGTGCTGGTTCAGGTTGTGCACGGTGTAGACCAGGCGCAAACCCGCCTGCCGGGCCAGCGCTAGGCCGGCCATGAACGAGATAAACCGCCGCCAGCGCGCGCGGGCACGCGCGCCGGCGTACTGCAGTTCCGGCCAGTGAATGTGCAGGATATCGGCCTGCCGGCGGTTGCGCTGGACCCAGCCCAGGCTCAGCCGGCCCTCGCAGGTCACCTGAATATCGGGCGCCGCGGCGCGCACCCCATCGGCGAGCAGTTCCACATACGGGTTCAACTGCACCGTGGAAAACAGGGCTACCCGCAGGGGTTGGCCGGTCGAAGCGCTCATTTGGGTACCTGCTTCCCGTTGGCAAACCGCAGGCCGTTGCGCGCCAGGACCCACTCGACGCTGGTGCGCACTTCCCGCCGCAGTTCGCGATCCACCAACCACATCCCGCCGGCGTACAAACACACCATGATCATCAGGGCCATCAGGAAGGCCAGCCGCGCGTGCGGAGTGACACGGAACTGGAGCTGGAGCAGGCGGGCCACCGCTGCCGACAGCAGAGAGACGCTGAAGATCGGCCCCAGACAGCGCACATAGTCCATGGCGGTGGCGTGGATCAAGCGGTTCACCAGCGCGGCGGAGATGAAGAAATCAACGACGGACACGGCGGCCGAGAGCACGCTGACGCCGATAATGCCGTAATACTTGGTGGCGGGGTACAGGAAGAGCAGCATGGTGATGAGCCGCCACAGGGCGATGTAGGTCAGCCATTTGGGCCGGCCGCCGGCCTTGAACACGTTGCCCATGTTGGCGGCGATGGAACGGATCAGCCCGTAAATTCCCAGCCACTGGAGCGGCACGATGGCCGCCGCCCACTTCGGCCCATAGACCACGTTCACGAAATCAGTCGCGAAGACCACCGTGGCCACGCCGATGGGCACGGAAAGGAGCGAGACGTAGCGCATGGTGGCGAAGTAGACCCGCTTCATGCGCTCCAGGTCATCCTGAATCTTGGCCAGGGCCGGGAACATGACCTGTCCCACGATGCGGGTGATCTGCGTCGCCGGCAGGTTGGAGAGGTTATACGCCAGGCCGTAGGCGCCCAGCGCGGCCGCGTCCAGGATGCGCCCCACGAACATGTCATCCACATTGGTGATGGCGAAGATCAGCAGTTGACTGCCGATGATGTGCTTGCCGTAGTCCAGCATCTCGCGCGCCAGGTCCCAGTGAAACGTCCAGCGCGGCCGCCAATCGGTCACCACGTACGCCAGCGCGGAGGTAGCGGCGGCGCTGGCCAGCCGGCCGGCGACCAGGCTCCACACCCCCAGGCCGCTCAACGCACAGGGCACCGCCACCATGCCGTTCACCACGCTGGGCACCACCATGGGGATGGCCCGCTTGCGGAAATCCAGCTCCTTGGCCAGCAGGGTTAGCGGCACCTGCCCGAAGGAGGAGATCAGCATGGTCAGGCTGAGCGCCCGCAGGATGGGGATGACGCGCGGCTCCTTGAAGAACCAGGAGATATACGGGGCGCTGACGACGCCGACCAGGGTGGTCAGCACGCCGCCCACGACGACGATGGAAAAGGCAGTAGCAGAAGCCTCCGGGATGCGGTCCTTGCGGTAAATCAGGGCGGAGGTGAAGCCGAACTCGGCGAACAGGGACAGCGAGTCCAGCGCCAGGGTGGCCACCGCCACCACGCCGAAATCCGCCGGCACCAGGATGCGCGCCAGCACGATCTGGACAACAAAGGCGATGAGCTTGTTGCCAGCCTGGGACAGTGCTACCCAGAAGATACTGCTCAGCACATCACGGCGCAGGCTCACGCCGGCGATGCTCCTTTCCTTCCCACCAGGATGAAATCGCGGGCGAACAGCCCCGGATAATGGCGCGCCAGCCAGGTGTACAGGCGGTCCAGCGGCGGCCGGCGCAGCCAGCCAGGGTAAAAGCCAGGCACCCAGAGGCTCGCACTGCCATCCACGCGTTCCACCACCACCCCCCGTTCCTGACACAGCTTGCGGGCCTCATAGACGGTGAAAAAGCGCAGGTGTGAGGGGTCGGTGGGCGAGTTGCGCACATAGGGGAAGCGGCCGGCCAACAGCCACAGCCGACAGCGCCAGTGGGCGATATTGGGCAGGCACAGGATCAGCCGGCCGCCGGGCTTCAGCACGCGCACGCACTCATCCAGATGCTTCTCGTGGAAAAAGCGGTGCTCGATAGCGGAGTTGGAGACCACCGTGTCGAAGGCGTTGTCCGGGTAAGGGAGCCGGCCGTCCTGCGCATCGAGGTCTACATGCTGAACGGGCACGCCCTTTTCCCGGGCGCGCTGGACCGCCTCCCGCGACATCTCGGTCGCCTCTACCAGGGCGCCCTTGTCCATCATCATGCGGGCCAGCACGCCCGGCCCGCAGTCCACCTCCAGCACCCGCTCCCCGGGCTGGACATAGGCCAGCAGGAGCTGGAGGCGGTTCACATCACAGCGGTCTCCCACCCGTTGCCAATATGCATCATAATACAGAGACAGGTCCATAGCTTCGGCAGTATCCTCTTCAGTTGTAGCCCTATTTTACCCCGTTTGCGGCCTCGGACGAAATCCAGCACCTGCCGCAACCGCTCTTCGTCCCCGCCCAGGAGCCAGAGGGCGGCGCGGCGCAGGCGGTAGCGCCAGGGATGCCGCCGGCGCAGATGCAGTTCCGCCTTCAACTGCTCAAAGCGCCGGTACTTCTCGGCCAACTGCGCCGGCGTCAGCGTCGGCAGTTCCAACACGCTCTCCGGGCTGTAATATCCCCACAGCGTGCGCTCGCCCTTCAACATCCCCTCCCGCACCACGCGCTCATACAGCTCCGTCATGGGATAGGGATAAAAGACCGAGAACTGCAGGTCATCGGGCGCCAGCTCGCGGTTCAGGGCGATGGTCTCCTCGATCATCTCCGGGGTCTCGCCCGGCAGTCCCAGCATGTTGCAGGTGTAAATCCGCAGGCCGTGCCGGCGCAGGAGCCGGAAGGCCTGGCGGATCTCATCGTTGGTCATGCCGCGCTTCAGTACCTCGCGCCGCATCTGCTCGTTGCCCGATTCCAGGCCGATGCGCACGCCGGCACAGCCGGCCCGCGCCAGCGCCCGCACCAGCTCTTCATCGTCCAGTATCCGCTCGACCCGCGTGTTGATCCAGAAGGGGAAGCGGAAGCGCGCCGCATACGCTTCGCAGAAATCCAGCGCCCAGCGGCGGTTCAGGGTAAAAGTGTCATCCTGGAAGTTCAGCACGCGCACGGGATAGCGCCGCGCTAGCGCTTCGATCTCCGCCAGGATGTTTTCCACACTGCGGTAGCGCACATAGCGCCCCAGGCCGCGATAGCGCTCCTGCAGGCCGGGGTTACAGCAGTACGAACAGCGGTACGGACAGCTTCTGCCGGCCAGCATATCCACCCAGCCGGCGTTGGCCGCCAGGATGGCGTCGAAGTCGAAAAGCTCTCGGTCTGCGAAGGGCAGTTGGTCCAGCGGATGGATCAGTGGGCGCAGGGGGTTGCGACGCCAGCCGTCCCGCCGGCGCACCCACAGGTTCTGGATGTCACCGATATCTTCTCCCCGCTCCAGACGCTCGGCCAGCTCCAGCATCGGCAGTTCCCCCTCCCCGATGCAGAGAGCGTCCAGCGCCGGCGAGCGCGCCACCATCTCCGGCGCCAGGGTGGGATGGACACCGCCGGCGATCAGGAAGATCCCCGGCACCGCCTCCTTCAGCCAGGACGCGCACTGCTCCACCATTGGGTATTGGTGCGTGGTGGCGGAAAAGGCCACCACCGCCGGCGCCAGCGCCCGCACCTGCGCCAGGAACGCATCGCGCTCCGGTTCCTCCGTCAGATAGAGCAGGTTGGCGGCATGGCCGGCGCGCTTCAGGACCGCCGAGATATAGCCGATGCCGTGGTAATATTTGCGGGCGCCGTAATGCTCGACGCCGCCGATATCCGGATACACGAACAGCACTCGCATGATCGCATCTCTCCTTTCGTCTCTGGTCGGTATGAGCCGGCCATCATATCCCCACGTCTCATTGGGCGCGGAAGAGCAGGGGGAGATGCTGGCGCGCCGGCAGGCGATCGCCGAAGTTGACAATGCTCACTTTCCCGGATTCCACTGTCACCGCTACCTCATCCGGGGTAGTAGAAATATAGCCCAACAAATTGGTCTGGATCACCCGATATGTCCCTGGCAGGAGGTCCACGAAAACGTACATGCCCCCTTCCCGCGTGGCGGTGCGGCGGAGCACCTGGCCGGCCAGGTCCTCCAGGCGCACCTCCACCGCCGGCAGGGTGACCTCGCCGGCGTCCCAGATGCCGTTGCTGTTGTGGTCCAGCCAGACGATGCCGGCGATGGAACCGTACAGTCCCGGCTCCACGGTCGCCGTTGGCGTCGGCGTGGGGGTGGGCGTCGGGGTAAGAGTGGGTGTTGGGGTGGCGCTGGCCGGCGGCGTGCCGGTCACGGTCGGGGTGGATGTGGGCGTGCGCGTGGCCGTTGCCGTCGGGGTGGGCGTGGGCGTCCAGGTCTCCGTCGGCGTAGGCGTCACGGTGGGCGTGGGGGTCGGCGTGGGTATAGTGTAGATGACGCGCAGGGCCGGCCGCTCCGTGATGTTCGTCCACTCCGAAGAGGCCAGGGCATACACCCCGGACTGCGTCCCGCCGCCCCGCAGGACCAGGCCGTAGTTGCTGGCCGGCTCCGCCACCCATCCCTGCACCAGGTCGGTCAGGGAGAGCACCACTGTCTGGCCGGTGCGGGTGATGACTTCCGTGTCCGCCGGCTCCGCGTCCCTGTCGGCGCTCGTGTCGTTACAGCCGGCCAGCCCCCAGCTTTCGCCGGCGCGCGGCCTCTGCCAAGTGGCCTGCGAGGCGTCCCACGGCCGGCGCACCCGGTAGGCGCCGATTTCCATCTGCCGCTGGTCGGTGGTGCCTGACTGCACCACCTTCAACTGCAGGACGGCGGCTTTCACCACCGCTTCCGGGGGGATATCCGAAAGGTCGAAGCGGAGCAGGGAGACCGCCGCGTTATCCGCCCGCACCCAGAGCTGGGCCGCACTGCCGAAGTTGGAGGTCGGGCTCCATCCGCTGATGTAGGCATCCCGTGCGCCGGCGTACCCCTCCACCCCCATGCGGTACAGCCGGTCCGTGGGGGGCGTCACACTGCCGGGCGAGAGTGTGAGGCGGTGCACCCCACCGTCCATGGACACATAGAGCCAGCCGTTCACCGGGAAGATGGAGTAGATGGAGTACGCGCCAGTCTCCGGCACATAATCTTCCACCGTGTAATTCACCGCGTCGTTCAGCCCCATGTCAGTCAGATGGAAGCCGATCTGCACCGGCCGGTGGTCGGTCACCGTGGCGGTGATGACGCCGGAGTCCGGGGAATAGCCGGCCTCCACCAGCGTCCAGTGATCCTCGTTGTAAATCTGCCGGATGTCCAGCCAATAATAGGAGCGGGACGAGTCGGCGCGGATGGCAATATCGGTCGGGCGAGCGTTCAATTGCCATTGGGAGAGGAAATTGAGCGTCCAGTTGCTGTCGTACGGCCCATCATCGCTGTGCCCGCCCTCATACGTGTACAAGAACGCATGCTCTGCCTGATCGGCCATTAGTGCTTCATACATGGAGATGGAATGGGTGACCGGCACTACCGTATCCAGCGTGCCGTGGGTGAGCGCCACCGGCATATGGCGGAAATTCTGCACCTGGCTGTAGGGGGAGCGCCGCTGATATTCGAAGGGCACCTCGTTCGGCTTGCCGCCCAGCTCGGCCTCCAGCCATCCTTTGCGGAATGAAGTGGTCTCGTAGTACCACTGGCTCAGGTTGGTGATGGGGCGGTGGGCCACCACCGCGGCGAAGATTTGGGGGTACTGGGCCGCCATCACGAGGGCCTTGTTGCCGCCCATGGAGACGCCGGCCAGGTAGATGCGCGAGCTGTCCACCAGGTAATAATTCTTGACCCAGTTGACGGCGTCGATGATGTCCTGCCGCACCGCCGGCGAGATGGTGTTCTGCCGTTGGTCCGGCACCAGCAACAGCCAGCCGCGCGCGTTGGCCTCCAGCGCGTAGCGCTTCCAGCCGTCCGTCATCGTCTCGCCCAGGCCGTACAGGGAGACCAACAGGGGCACGGGGATGGTCGGGTCATAGCCCAGGGGAATTTGCAGGATGGCATTGCGCGGCTTCTGGTCATACGTGCTGGTATACGTGATGACGCGCTTCTCCGGCACGGAGATATCGCCGCCGACGACAATATAGCCGGCGTTCACCCCCCAATTGTCCCAGTACACCCCATCGTGGGTGATGCTGATGACGTTGTACCCCTTCACCAGGTAGGCTGGATCGAAATCCCAGTAATAGTAATAGCCGGTGCCAGCCACACAGACACTGCCCCGGCTGTCCCGGACACTGCGCCCTACTTTCCGGCCGTTGACGTAGATGCTGTGCTCGCCGTCCGCGTTGGCCTGCTGTAACCACAGGCGGGCGGTGGTGGGCTGTCCCTCCCAGAAGACAAAAACATACCCATGATCCGTGTACCCCGATTTATTATCGTAATCGGGCCCCACCGCCATACACGGGCTGTTGCTCAGGTACGTGGAGGTCACATACGCCCGCGGGGTGGGCGTGGCCGTCGGGCTGGCGGTGCGCGTGGCCGTCGGCGTGAAGGTGGGCACCGGTCCCGTCAGGACATAGGTTATTGTCAGCTTCGGCCGCGAGCTGAGGGTCACGAACTCGGAGGCCGCCTGGTTGATTTGCGTGGAGACCGGCCCCTGGGCCACCATCAGGATGCCGTGGTTGGTATCGGGGGCGGCCACCCAGCCGGCCACCGCCGGGGTCAGGTCCATGCGGTAGACCCCGCTCTGGGACACGGTGGCGGAACCGGCCGGCGTGGGCGAACGGTCCGTCGTGGTGTCCATACAGCCCGGCGCCCCCCAGGGCTTGCCGGCGGCCGCCTGGCGCCAGGTCACCTCGTGGATGTTCCAAGTGGTGCTGATGGGATAGGCGGAGATGGTCAGCGGGGAGAAGCTCCCGGACGGGTAGTAAATCATCATTTCCAGCGTCGCGCTGACGATACGGGCCTGGCTGGGGATGGCGGACAAATCAAAGCGGAGCAGACCCTTCATCCGCCCATCGGAATGGAGACGGACGTAGGTATCGCCGGCGAAGTTCGTATCCGCATCCGTGCTGGCGATGAAGGTGTCCTCCACGCCGGCGTAGCCATTCAGCCCCTGCTGGAGGACCACGGTGGTGGTGATGGGAGCATCCTGCGGGGACGCCTGGGACGCCGGCATCCCCCGCACATCCGCCGCCGCCCGGTCCGAGAGGAGGAGACTGCCGGCCGCCAGGGCCAGCAGTACGCCCAGCACCAGCGCAGACATTCCCAGGCCAATCCACCTCTGCCGCTGACGGCCGGCCCCATGCCGTTCTCGCGCGCCCAACCCCATTGGGATCATCGGTTCCTCTTCCTCAAAAATCTTTATCATTTCTTTGTACAACGTTTTGCGCCATCTGTCCAATCAATCGCCGGCTTCCAAGATGAGCAGGGTGATCTCCGGCGGACACAGAAAGCGCACCGGCAGTCCGCGCGTGCCGATGCCGCGCGTCACATACAGCCAGGTATCGCCCCAGCGGAACAGGCCGTTGGCGTAGCGCGGCCCCAACTGCGTGCCGGTCACCACCGCGCCCAGGAGGGGCAGACGCACCTGGCCGCCGTGGGTATGGCCGGCCAGCATCAGGTCCACTCCCCGCCCCTGGGCCTCGCGCACCTGGTCCGGCGAATGGGCCAACAGAAGGCATACATCCTTCGCCGGCACTTCCGCCACGGCCTGCGCCACATTGCCGCCGTTCATGCCGTAGGCCAGCCATCCCGCCGGCCGGCGCCCCCGCTCCCAGCCCTCGAAATCCTCCTCCAGCAGGGGCGCGCCGCCGGCGAGGGGCCGCACCTGGAAATCGTCAAAGGCCTTGTGTCCCTCGTCCAGCCCCCAGGCGCCGATGGTGCCGGCGCGCAGGCGCTCGGGCCTCTCGTCCAGGCAGTCGGCCTGCCATTCCGCCGGCTCGGCCTCATCTTCCGGCCAGACGCGCGCCTGGATATGGGTGGCGTCGGGCAGGTTCTGCACGCGGATCCGAAAGCGGTACCAGCGGCCCGCTTCAGGCACGACCCCGGTATCCATATCGCCGGCGGTGATGCGGGCACCGTGCGGCGCGATCTGGAACGTCGGCGCCTTCGCATAGCTCCGCAGGCGATAGTAGCGGTCATAGCCCTCTGGAAAGCGGGAGTAAAAGGTCACCCCGATGCCGCCCCGTTCGTCATCGCGCCGCAGTCGGCCGGTGAACTCGTAATCCGCCCAGGAGAGGGCCGGCTCCGCCCAGTAATGGACCGTGCTGTTGCCCTGGGAGTCCCGGGTCTCCAGCCACTGTCCCCCGTCGTCCCCCTGCACGGTGAAATCGCGCACGAACCGCCCCTGAAAGTCGTTGTAATCGGCGCCGGCAATCCACAGGCGGGCGCCGCCCACCCGGATCAGCGCGGCGCGATTGGTCAGCAGATGCGCGCCGGCGCCGTATATCCCATCCGCAAACAGGTTGTTGAAATCGCCGTAGCGGCTGATGTCGGCATTGCCGCGGCTGGCCCAGATGCCCAGGGGTGGTTGGCCCAGCTCCAAGAGCCATGCGCGCACATGCTCCATCCAGCGCGCCTGCACGTCGTACAGCACGGTGTGCTGGATGAAGTCGCCGCTGATGAGGATGAGATCCGGCGACAGCCCCCGCACCCGTTCGGCGGTCTCCGCCTCTCGCCGGCCAATACCCGTCATGTGCATATCGGACAACAGCACGATGCGCAGGCCGTTCAGCTCGGGCGGCAGGCCGGCGATCGGCACCCGCACCTCCTCCACCACCAGGCGGTAAGGCTCCACCCATACCGCCTGAACGGCCAAGGCCGCCAGCGCCGCCCAGGCCAGCAGGATGAGCAGGCCGAGGAGCACCCGCCGGCGCAGATCTCGCTTATTCGTCATGGGACGTCCTCTCCCCACACGGCCAGCGGTAGATGCTCAGCAAGCCGGCCCCCGCCCGTTCCAGGACATAGGCCGGCTCTCCGGCCGCAAGGCACCACTGTGCCAGCGGGCTGGCCGGCACCCATGCCCAGTGATGGAGCACCATGACATATCCCTCGCCGGCGCGCCCCTGCACGTCCTCCCGCTCGCCGGTGATGAGCAGTTCCACGTCCTCTCGCAGGCCAAACCGCGCCAGGTGGCCGGCTATCGGCACCGCCACCCAGGCCCCTGGGCCGGCATGGGCGTTCAACCATTCCACGCCGTCCTTGTACGACTGCCCCCAGTAGTCCAGGGGAAAGGAGCTGGCCGCGCCGCGCACGCCGCCGGCCAGCGCGTTGAAAAAGGCTCCCTCGTAAGGATGCAGGCGGGCCAGCGCCAGCGCCTGTGGAAGCATCAGCGCCAGCAGGAGCAGGACGGCCAGCACATTCCGCCCGACCGCCAGCCGGCGCGTCAGCCATTCCCAGCACCAGCCGGCGCCCAGGCCGGCCAGCAGGCACCAGGCCGGCAGTAATTCCATAATCTGGCGCAGTCCATCGTACACCACCATGCCCGGCAGGCTGACCCGGCCCAGCGTCACCAGGAACCATATCAGCCACAGCGGGGCCGCCGTATCCTCCCTGCGGAGCATGGAGCGGCCGGCCCGCACCAGCCCCAGCACGCCCAGCGCCAGCGTCCCCAGCGGAGCGGTGAGCGCCAGGTAGGCCGGTGCATAATACCACGGCAGGTCCACGCCAGCGGTGTACAGCCGGCCGGCGAAATAGACCGGCGCGCCCCGCCCCGCAGTGGCGAAATAGCGCAGTACGGCGTAGAGCCGGCGCAGAGGATCGGCCCACAGATAGGGCCAGAGCACCATCAGCACGATGCCGGCCGCCGCCGCCATCCCCAACAGCGCCGCCGCCAGGCTTCGCCAGGGGACTGCCCCTCCCTTTGGGCGTCGGCCTGCCAGCGCCGGCGCATAGAGCCACGCCAGCCACACCAGGAGAATGGGGGCGATGAACAGCGCATTGGCCTTGGTGGCCAGACCCAGGCCCGCTGTACCGCCGGCCAGCAGCGCCCATCTCCACGAGACCCGGCCTGCCTGCCCGAAGGCCCGCCAGCCGGCCCACAGCACTGCCGCGAAGAGCGCCGCCATGGGCACGTCCTTGATATTGTTGTGGGCATGCGCCCAGTACAGCGGGAACGCCGCCAGCATCAGCGCCGCCGGCAGGGCCTCGCTCAGCCGGCGCCGGCGCTCCCACGCAAAGCGGAACGTGACCCACACCCCCAGCGCGCCGAACAGCGGTACGGCCGCATGATGGGCGGTGATGGGGTCGAGCCAGCCGGCCCGTTCGTGCAGTGCCCATGCCCCTATCGCGGAGACGGTGTTCGCAAAGGGCGGGTACCGCTCCTGCCGGCCAATGGTATAGACGTAAAAATAGGGTTTCTGGTCCGCCTCCGCCCACTGATTTTTCAGCCCCTCGAAGTCCAGCCAGCGGGCGTCCCCGGTGCGCCAGAACTGCCAGTACAGCTCGCCGGCCAGGAAATTCTCCGGCTCATCCCAGGTGATGCGGTACTGTCCCAGGGTGAGCCAGCCGGCCAGCAGGAAAACGGCGGCCAGCAGTAGGCCCAGCCAGCCGGCGGTTTTTTCCCGCTTCACCGCACCGCCTCCACCCGGCTGACGGCCAGCCGGCGGTCCGGCCAAGGTGCCCCCAGGTACTCCCAGCACCCTTCATCACATGCTCGTTCTACCGCTGTGCCGAGCAGGGCACCGCGCACCCCGATGAGCAGATAAGCCTGACCCACGTCCTTCACCATGCGGCCCGAGCCGCCGTAATGGGCCAGGGCGCGGATTAAGTCGAGAGAAACGCCGGCGCCGGCGCGGCCGGCCGCGGCGATGACCGTCCCGTCCGGCAGGGCCATCAGCCACTCCGCCAGGGAGAAGCGCTCCGCCGGCACCGCCAGGTCCGCCACCCGCCACAGGGGCGCCGTATGGTCTCCCGGCGGCAGGGCCAGCACCTCCATGCAGGAGCGGCACTCCTCGGCCACCAGATACTGTTTCCCCTCCAGGTAGATCGCGGCATAATCGCCGGCATCCCGGCCGGCGGCGACCACCGCCAGGTCGGCCGGCGCTTCCACCCCCGTTTCACCGATGGCGCGGGCATGTGCTTCCGCCTTTCCGCCGGCGCAGTCCCATCCCAAGATGTACAGCCCAGGCCCCGCCCGGCGCGGCAGGGGCAGGCTGTAATAGGTCTCCGCTCCTCCGAAGAAATGCCATTCGCCCAGCGATCGCCCGTCCCATGTGAGCCGGCAGTGCACCTGGTCCGCGGCGGACTGCACGCCCAGCACCACGGAGCGGGCCTGATCCCAGATCGGCACCAGCAGATAGGACTTGTCGCCGATGCTCCAGGTCGCCGGCCGGCCCGCTATCCGGTCATCGAAGGGGGACCAGCCCCCCAGCAGGAAGGGGCGCGCCGCCGGCGAGCCAAGCGTGAGGCGTGAGAAATCGGCGTCGGGCGGTGTCAGGCGGTAGACCCAGGCCGGCCCAAAGACGCCGGCCCAGGTCAGCCCCTCCAGCTCCGTGTAGAAATCCGGCGTGAAGCGCTCCAACTGCTCTGGGGGCAGTTGATCGCGGTGCACGATGACGTAATCCACCCCCAGCCGGCGCAGTACATCCACCGTCTCCTGACTGGGGAAGTCCTGCATCATCTTGCTCAGCGCCAGGTACCCTGGGGGGAATATACCGCTGTAGCCGTTGACCAGCCGGCGCCAATGCCGCGTGGACTGGCCCAGGTACAGGATATCATGGGAGAAGGCGGGGTACACGTCAATGGGCAGTTCCAACACGCTCACGTCCGCCGGCTGTTCCGCCAGCCAGCGGTACACCTCCGGCGTTGGCGACGCGGTATATGCCTGCGCCAGCGGCAGAGGCGCGCTCCAATACTCCAGCACGATGAGGAGCGCCGCCGCGCCGCCGGCCAGTCGGCGCCAGCGCGCTCGCCCATCGCCCAACAGGTGCCCCATGCCCACTGCCGCCAGCCCTGCCAGGCCCAGCATCACCAGCACGGCGAAGCGCGCCGGCACCCGCACCGCCTGAAAGCCAGGCAGATAGCGCCACAACAGGATATACGGCCCGCGCACCAGTGCCCTGCCGGCCAGGTGAATGGTCGGCCCCAGGGAGAGGACGCCGGCGGTCAGCGCCAGCGCCAGCAGGATCCAGCACCAGATGCGCACAGCGCGCGACCGGGCACGCAGGCCGGCCCACAGGCCGGCGCCGGCCAGCAGGAGCGCCAGCAACCCCGGCCACAAGGCCCCTTCCGGCTCCTTGCGCCAGGGCTCCGTCAGCGTCCCATACAGCCGATTGCCCGCCGGCGCCGCCAGATAGTTCAGCGCATCCGGCGAGAGCTGGGTCACGTAGCTGAGGGAGCGGCCGGCGTCCAGCAGTTCCGCGGCGCGGGCATACGGCAGGTAGACCGGCACCAGGACGGCGCCGGCCAGCAGGCCGGTCAGCGCCAGCGCACCCAGCCGGCGCGCCGCGACCCGCCACGCGCCCCACCATTGCCCGAGGAGCATGATGGCGGCGGCAATGACCAGCCCGACCGCCAGGAACAGGGTATAGTAGACGCTGGAAAGGCCCTGCAGGACGATGAACAGCCCCAGCAGGAACATGTCCCGCCGGCGCCCCTGCCGCACGACCCGCTCCAGGAACAACAGGGCAAAGGGCATCCACTGAGCGCTCAGGTTCTGGAAATGATGAAGCTGGCCCATTTTGTAGGGGCAGAAGGCGAAGACCAGGCCGGCGATCAGGCCGGCGGCGCGGCTCCCGCTCAGCCGGCGGCCCAGCAAATAGGCGCCGAAGCCCGACAGGGCGAACGACAGGAGCACCAGCAGGTTGTGCACGGCGACGGCATTCCGCCAGAGCAGTTGGAACGGCAGGCCCAATACGGCACTGCCCAGCAGGTGCTCGGAATAGGCCAGGGCGTAGGGATAGGGGTAGAAGATGTTGCCCTGAAAGAGATGGGCCGGCTCCGTCAGCAGGGCATGGGCATCCCATGCCATGATCCAGCTATTGAGCTGGGGATCCTCCGCCGGCTGTACCACAGCGCGCTCCAGCTCCCGCGCCAACGGCCAGGTCATGGCCGCGGCGAGGGCCAGGAACAGCAACAGGACGGCCGCTTCCCGCACCGCATCCCGCCGGCCCATGGAGCTAGCTTTCCTCCTTCCGCTGACCGCGCATGCCAATGACGCGCGCCGGCACCCCCACGGCGATGCCCAGCGGCGGCACGTCGCGGGTGACCACCGCGCCGGCGCCGATCACCGCACCGTCCCCGATGGTCACGCCGTCCAGCACCTTGACCCCCAGCCCCAGCCATACGTCATCCCCGATAACGATATCCCCCTTACTGGTGATGGGCTGTTCCCGCATGGAGCGGTCCGGGTCCTCGAAGCCGTGCTCATAAGGGCTGAAGCCACAGCCGGGCGCGATCTGCACGTGGGCGCCGATGCGCGTGTCGCGCAGAAAGCCCTTGATATTGCAGTTCGATTGGATGTGCGTGTCGTGTCCGATGTAGACACTGCCGCCGGCGCCGATCTCGATGATGGTGCCGCGGTAAATGTGCACGCGCTCCCCCAGCACCACCCTTCCCCCGTCCGCGTGGCTGAAGATGGTCACATAATCGTCAATGAAACAGTTGGCCCCGATTTCCAGACGCCGGCAGGCGATCTGTGCCTTCGGCGAGATATACGGTTTACGGGTCACCTGGGCCAGGATGCGGCGGTCCTTGTAAGGGCCGGCCAGCCAGCCGGCGATGCCGACGCACAGCCGGCCCAGCGCCGGCCAATCGGACAGGCTCATCAATGCCTTGAGCACCAGACGCAGAGCACGCCGTGCCATGGATATTCCTCGCTTCACAGGGATGTCAGCGCACATAGCCGTTCTGCCGGAACCATTCCACCGCCTCGGCGAAAGCTTCCTCCAGGGGGGTTTGCGGCAGGCCCAGCTCGCGGATGGCGCGCGCCGGGTTGCAGGTCAGCGCCGGCGGCTGATACCCCCGCCCCGCACGCGAAGCCCCGCGCAGCCAGCGCAGGGGGTTGCGGGAGCGCCCTCGCGGCGGCCGCACTCCGCTCACCCGCTCCATCAGGCGGTAAAAATCCTCCCGCATCAGGTTGCCGGCGGCGTTGCCCAGGATGTAGCGCTGGCCAGGCCGGCCGCGCCGCGCCGCCAGGATATGGCCGGCGGCCACATCCCGCACGGAGATGAAATTGATGCCCCCCTCCAGGTACGACGGTTCCCGTCCGTTCAGGTAGTCCACGATGCGCTGGCCGGTACTGCTGGGCTTGAGATCGCCGGCGCCCACCGGCGCGCAGGGGTTCACGACCACCACCGGCAGGCCCTCCTGCGCCATGGACAGCGCCACTGTCTCCGCCAGGTATTTGGAGCGGGCATAATGACTCCCCTGCTCCCAGAGGTTGAACTCCGTCTCCTCCGTGGGCAGAGAGCCGTCCGCCGGCCGGCCGATCGTGCCGATGGTGCTGGTGTGCACCACCCGGCGCACGCCGGCGCGCCGCGCCGCTTTCAGCAGGGCCTTGGTGCCGCCCACGTTGACCTCATACATCAGCGGGCCATCCTCCTCTCGGGTGCTGTACAGGGCCGCCACGTGATACAGCTCCTCACAGCCGGCCAGCGCCTCCGCCAGCGACTCGGGGTCGCGCAGGTCCCCCTCCACGATCTCGACGTCCAAGCCGGCCAGGTTGCGCCGATCGCTCCCCGGCCGCACCAGCACCCGCACCTGCGTGCCCTCTTCCAGCAGGAACCGGGCCACCCACATCCCGACAAACCCCGTTGCCCCAGTGACCAATGCTCTCACCCCAGGTTCCTCCGCAACACCGCCATCGCCCGCCGCAGGAGCGAGCCGCGCGGTTTCCGCGCCGGCGGGGGCAGGATGCGCGCTAACCCCTCGGCCTGCCGCGCTCCCGCCTCCGCATCCACCGGCGCCCATCCCTCCCAGGCGGTCAATGGATAGACCTCTGCCGGCTTGATGCTCACATCATCCGCCCCCAGTTCCTGCAGGAAGGCCCCCAGCCGCTCGATCTCCCCGGGGAGCGCATCTTTCCAACCGACCATGACGTAGACATGGGAGCGGATGCTGGCATGCCGACAGCCGGCCACCGCCTGGCGCGCCGCCTCCACATACATCTCCGCCTGCGAGACGTCGCCGACGCGGCCCAGCGCGGCCAGCCGCGCCGGCTCCACGCTTTCCAGGCCGATCTTGGCACGCGCACAGCCGGCGCGCCCCATCAGGCGCACCAGCTCCGGGTCGAAATGCTCCGGCCGCGATTCGCACTCCCAGCTTACGTGCACATTCCCGCGCAGGATGGCCTCGCAGATGCCGGCGGCGCGGCCGCGATCCCTCCCGAACACCGCGTCGCGGAACATGACCCGCGGCGGTGCGAACCGCTCCGCCAGCCAGCGCAGTTCCTCCCGCACCCGCGCCGGCCCCCATGCCCGGAACCTGCGGCCCCACCCCACCACGTACGGGCAGTAGACGCAGGATTGGTCACAGCCGCGAGAGCTGAGCACACTCAGAAAGCCATAACGTTTCCAGGGCGTCAGCTCCCACGCCGGCGGAGGCAGGGACTCGATATCCCGCAGGTAGCTTTCGGCATCGTACTGCTGGGGGGCCAGCTCCACCGCCGGCACGACCGGCGCCGGCCCCTGCGCCAGGGGCCGGACCCGCTCGAGGGCCGCCGGCAGGGCTTGTTCCGGCTCCCCCACCAGCACCATATCGGCCGCGCCGGCGGCGCTCCGGGCGAAATCCCCATGCCGCAGGATGGTGCCGACGACGATCAGCGGCATGCCGGGGAAGCGGGCGCGCGCCGCCCGACAGAAGGCCAGGTCCGCCTCCCACGCCGGCCAGCACACCTGCACCACCAGATATCCCGGGTCCCAGCCGGCGGCCCGCTCCAGGGCCTCGCGGGGGCTGAGCCGCTCCGCCGCCGCATCGAGGATGGCGGGGAGATAGCCGGCGGCCTTCAGCACCGCCGCACAGGTGGCCAGCGTATGGGGCGGATAGAGGAAGGCCCCCTCCCGTGGGTACTGATTGCCGAAGCCGGCGGCCCCTTCGCGGTTCACCGTTGTGCCGGGCAGAGCCGGCGGGTGAATCAGCAATACCCTTGCCTTGCTCATGGCCCTCCCTTCAGGCGGTAGACCACCGTCAGCCCCTGATCGCTGTGGTGGATCAGCAGGGGTTCCAGCTCCGCCGGCGCCTGGGACGGGTCGGCCAGAAAGGCCAGTTGCGGCCGCATCACTTCGAACTCATGCTGGTTGACCACCAGGTAATCCACGCCGTTCTCCCGTGCGAAGCGCAGTACCTCCGCATAGCTGGCATGGGGGAAGGGCACCCAGAAGCGCTCGGCATGGATGGCGACGATGGCCCCGCGCGACATGATCCGGGCATCCGGCGCGCTGTTTGCTTTGAGCCATTCCCCGACATCTTTATAGTAGAAATGCTGATAGGCCAGGCCGTCCCGCACGGCCGCCGGCTGGACCGCCAGGTAATAGGCGCAGATGAGCACCGCGCCCACCGCCAGCGCGCCGCGCGCCCAGCGGTCGGCCTTCTCCGGCCGCATCCACTGCGCCAGCGTCTCGCCGGCCCAGCGGGAGAACTCCACCAGCCCGCGGCCGGCCCATACCAGGAGAACGATCAGCGTCCCCAGGTAAAAGCGCAGTTGAGTGGTGAACACCACCAGCGCCGCCGAGGTGGCCAGCACCAGTGCCATGAGGTAGAGCTCCTGGCGGAGCCGCCTCCCGTTCCAGCCGGCGCGGAACAACCCCAATCCGATGAAGGGCAGGAGGAAGAACGGGAGCACGCGCTTGGACAGGAAAATGCTGTCCAGCTCCCGCAGGTCCTGCACGGTATGTCGGACGAAGGTCAGCGGGTCGTTCAGGAATTCCCCCAGCAGGCTGTGGCGGGGGGACTTCTCGGCAGAATGGTACATGACCTCATGACCAGAGGAATCCAGCGCCCAGCTCATGCGGTCAAACTCCACGTAATTCCCTTCCGCGAGGGTGAGCTGTTGGACATACGCCATCCAGGACTTGCCTGTCAACGTCCAGTAGCCCAAATGCCGGCGGAGATACAGCAGATACGGGAACGCGACCAGCAGAAAGCCGGCCAGCAGGATGCCCATGCCGGCCAGCGAGCGGCGCGCCGGCCTGCGCTCGACGATGAAGACCACGCCCAGAAAACCGACCGTGACCGCCAGCCACAGCCACCCTTCTGGGCGGGTCAGGTAGGCCAGGCCGAACAGCACGCCGGCCAGCGCATAGGCCGGCCAGCGTCCCTCCTCCATGGCGACCACGCTGATATATATGGCCCAGAACAGGAGGCAGAAATACAGCGGTTCGGTCATACTGCCGTAGAAAAAGGTGTACGAGGTCAGCGCCGGCGAAACGGCGACCAGGGCGGAGGCGACCAGCGCCGTCGGCCGGTCGTAAAGGCGCCGGCACAGCAGGTACACCGCCGGCACGGTCAGGGTGCCGAAGAGCACGAAGCAAATCTTGCTGGCCAGCTCCAGGTCACGCACGGCCAGCCAGACCAACCCGGAGACGATGGGATAGCCCGGCGTGTAGTGCAGTTCCGGCCGGCCGAAGAACTGATACCCCCCGCCGCTCATCAGCGTCCTGCCCAGCCAGAGATAGGCCCCCTCATCCCCCTGCAGGACATGATCCTGGCGAGCGACGACCACCCGAACGGCCAGGGCCAGGAGCAGGACGCCGGCCAGCAGGAGATATTCCACAGGCACCGTTCGAACGAACCGCGCTGCCCCTTTCATCCTCCTACCTCAACCTGGGAAACTTCCCGGCCGGCTGGCGATTCAATCGCTCCGCCGGCGATACACGTACACGTCCGCCCATTCGGAGCCGTTGCGAAACTGACGAATGGAACGCACCAGCACATAGCGGCTGTCCAGCTCCTGCTTCAGCCGGCGTATCTGACCGTAGTACGCCTCATCGTCCGGGAACTCATCCGGCGCGGCGATGAACCACAGCCGGCCGCCGGCCCCCAGCTTTTCCTCCACCGCCTCCAGCGTCGCCGGCACCGCCTCCGCCGCCCGCAGCCAGCGCTCGTTCCAGCCCAGGCAGTCAATCTCCTCCAGCCGGCCCATGGTCCATGGGAAGGCGATCTGCGGCTGGGAGCCGTGATAATAGATGTTAAAGGTCGTCGCCAGATAATCGGGCGCGATGAGGATCATGTCCGCCGGGCCGGCCTCCCGCTCCACCGCCTGCGCCACTTCCCGCATGGTGGACTTGAAGGTGAACTGCTGGCGCGGCAACTGTTGCAGAGAGAACAGCACCACCAGGACACCCAGCGGCACCGCCAGCCATGCCGGCCGCACGCCGGCCAGCCCCCTTCCCAACAGCAGGCACAGGGCGGGGAATGCCACCATCGTCACATAAGAGGGCACCTGCCCATAGGTGCGCAAGGAGACCAGCAGTCCCACCAGCAGTACACCGATCGAGGAGAAGACGACCCCTGCCAGCGCGCCGTCCGCCTTCGGCGAGATCGGTTGGGGTTTCGCCGGCCACATGCCCCAGGCCAGCAGGGCCAGCCAGAGCAGGAGCGTCGGCCACGGCGCCAGCAGATCGCCGGCCAGTTGCCGGAGCTTTTCCGCCGGCGTCGGCACCGGCACGAACGGCAGTACCGCGATGATGGGGATCTGGCGCAGGAGGATGAGGAACCAGGGCAGATAGAGCAGGCCGACCACCCCCTGGCTGATGAGCCAGGGCGCCAGCCGGCGGAGCGGCAGGCGCCGGCGCAGTCCCATCCACAGCACAAACCCGTTCTGGCAGGCCCACAGCAGAAGGCCCCAGTTATGGGTGTACAGCAGGGCCAGGGCGGCCAATGCATAGCCGGCCCACCACCAGCCGCCGCGCTGCCAGGCCTCGATCAACAACCAGAGGCTCAGGAGGGCCAGCAGAGCCAGCAGGGAGTACATGCGCGCCGTCTGCGAGACCGCCACATGCAGGGGGGCGACCGCTCCCCACAGCGCGGCTCCCAGGCCGGCCCACGGCCCGAACAGCCGGCGGCCCAGCAGGTACAGCGCAGGCACCAGCAGGATGCCGAAGACGGCCGAGAGAAGCCGTACGCGGAACTCCCCCCAGCCGGCCAGGGGCATCCAGAAGTGCTGGAGCGCATAATAGAGCGGAGGATGGGCCTCGTGGAGAAGAGCCTGCACAATGCCGGCGGGAAACGCCTTCCGGGCGATAAAGAGGGAGT
>Ga0080004_1191386_pt1 | contig 34451 bp, 39 predicted proteins | sample WasSprMetagenome_FD_69207 | JGI IMG/M metagenome (GOLD analysis project Ga0080004, IMG submission 69207) | Sulfidic aquatic microbial communities from Washburn Spring, Yellowstone National Park, USA - WS (SPADES assembly) (version 2) | ecosystem: Environmental > Aquatic > Thermal springs > Hot...
GCCCTGGAGGCTATGGAGCCAGGATCAGGGATAGCCTCTTCGAAGAATCCGCCTACAGGCTTAGGGGCGTTGGGGAAGGTATCTTTGGAGCCCTAACGGTCGAGTTCGGGGATAGGATGAAGACGAGGAGGAAGGAGGCTGGCGATACGAGGGTCCTCCTGAGGATCACGGTATACTGCCTAAAGATTCTTGCAAGATGGCTCTATGGATGAATTATTGGACACGCCCTGGGCACCAACAACTTTTATGATTAAGAGCGAAGGCATTTACATTTTACTTTACAATAGGAATCCATGATAGGAGACTTCAAACCTTTGGAATCCCATCGATCCTTAGAATTTTTGTCTAATCAAAATCTTCGATTCCTTCGAGAAAAGATAGTTAATAGTATAGCAGCGGCAGCTACCCCATCGTTTGAAGCCTAGGTTCGCAGGCGATCTCCATCCTAAGATCTTAAAGCCTTCAAATGCCTTAAAAGGATCCATCTTTTTAGGAAAGGAAACCACCTGCCTCTAGCTCCTGAGCAACATCTTTTAACCCCAGCTCCTCAAGCTTCTCCCTTGTTGGCTTTCCAGTTTTTGGATCCCAGCTCCTAAGTCTGTAGTACTCATCCATCAAGCGAAGGTATTTTTCTCTCTCAAGGATTATTCCTTTATCGTCTGGTTGCTCGTAGTAAGGAATCATTCTTTCATCCTCAGCTCTTGTGCGACCGTACCTGACTTCAATAGCCCTCTCAAGGTTGAAGATGCGCTCTCCTATCTTATCAAGCTCGGCCATCGATACTTCCTTCCCAATGGCAGAGGAGAGAAGCTTGCTTTCGAGAGCTAGGTCTCCACAATGGTCCTCCGTTTTGAGGCTAAAAAGCTGGGGATAGAACTGCTCGCATAGGACGAGGCTCGAGACAACGCAGGCACGGTTCGTATGCCAAATGGCTGGTAGGACCTTTGCGGCAGGAGGGTCATAGGAGACCTCCGGATCCAAGGCTCCATCGTGACCATAGATCTTTTTTCCAAGTTCTCGCATCTGGCTCCTAGTCAGGATGCCACCACTTTCGATGGGCCAACTCGAAACGCGGTTAGTGAAGGCATGGAGGGTGTCGCTGCCAGGGTCCCTTGTGTCGAAGGTCCATATGAGGACTGGTACGAGCCAGTGAGGAAAGGGAGGGGCTCCAGCCCAAGATGCGTGCCCATCCCAATGCCCAACCTGGCCTATTGGGGGTTTCTGGGGCTCCAGGATATATAGCCTTTAAAAAGGACTTCCCCTTTCCGCCAAAGAGCTTTTCAGCAGCCCTTGGGGTCCCTTCAGCCAGGGCATCCCCTATGCCCTCCCTAAAAGCAATTTTGCGCATAAGAGTAAGCCAAAAGTGAACCGGGGTCTTAGAGTCAATGGATGTTGGAACCGGCTCGCCATCAATATCTATGATGAGGCCGGCTTTTCTACACATAGAAAGCCAGCGGGCAATTCCGTATGGTACCTCAAAGCCATTCAGCCCATAGTTACTCAGAACAAAGCGGGCCTCAAACTCCTCCTCCAAGGAAGAAGATACTAAACCGAAACAATGACATTGGCCGCTATTGAGGCTTGGATGAATCTTACCTGGGACATTCTTTCGGAATACTGCCGCACAATAACCTCGACAGGCGAGGCTGCAGGCATGGACCCGCTCCCAAGGGCTGGATACGGCTTTTGGAGGGCTAGCCTTTGGTGGCAGAAGCCCCCAGCGGTCTGCTGAAAGGCAAAGCTTTAGGAAGGCTTCGGGATCCGCGATCTTTACGCCTTTTGTTCCAAGAACCGCTATGGCTTTAAGCCTCTTGGAGCCCATGACTGCTCCAAAGCCCCCTTGTCCGGCAGCACTTTCGGAATCATTCTGGATGACGGCGATTCTGACAAGCCTTTCGCCCGCCGGACCGATGCATGCCACCTTAACATCGTCTCCATGAATGTTCATTAATGACTTTATGGTAGCATAGATTCCCAACCCCCATAGCCCGCTGGCATCCCTTATTTCCGCTTGTCCGTCCCGAATCCATAAATAAACTGGCATCTCAGCCCTTCCTTGGATTATGATGCCATCATAACCCGCATACTTCAATTCTGATGGCCATCGTCCACCCATACCGGATCGCGAATAACGGGGTATAGGATACCTTTGGGGGGCTATGGAGCCAACTGTGAGCCTTCCTGAGCTGGGAGCAAGGCTTCCCGTTAGGGGACCTGTCATGAAGATGAGGAGATTCTCGGGATCGAAGGCATCGATGCCCGGCTTCAGCTCTTCCCAGGCAATCCTGGCGGCGATTCCACGCCCCCCTATGTAGGCCTTCGCATACTTCATCGTATCTTCTTCGGAAATCTTAAGCTCTGTCAAATCGACCCTGAGGATCTTCCCCATCCAACCGAAAGGCTGCCCCATTCAGGAGCCCTCCTATCCCTATCTTATTTTTTAATCTTAAGGGCTTCCCAAGGACAAACTTCAACGCATAATGGCCCACCCTCCCTCCCCCTACAGAGGTCGCATTTTATGGATACACTCTTTCTTGGATGGAGATGTATTATCGTTCCCCTTTCATTCAGGGGACATGCCTTCGCACATCTCCCACATCCTGCACATTTTTCTTCATCAATAATCCTCGCACCAGTGGCATCATCCACATAGAAAGCCCCAGGAATTGGGCATGCATAAAGGCATGAGGGGGCCAAGCATTGTTTGCATAATTCGATTCTGTTATCGGAGCCCGCCAGGGGATCGTGGAAGATGTGAAGCCTTGCCATGGATGGGTTGCACTCACCTTCGTGAAGAAGGGAGCAAGCCAGCATGCATGAAAGGCATGTGGAGCATAGGGAAGGATTGAATTCGATTGAAATCTTTGCTGAGGGAGGCCTTAGATTCCTCGATACTGGGGAAATGAAAGGCATTGGTGGATTCCCTTTCTCTCGAAGGGCCATGGAAATAATAAGGATTTTAGACATAAAAAGGTCGATCCGAAGTAAGAATATTATTGGTAGTGTAGTGTATGATGTCTTTAACTAGCATCGCTGAAGATGCTTGGATCATGTTCGTCTCATTCGAATAGCCTCCTCTTAATTGAAAGCCAAAAAGAATCGTTGAATAAAAAATATCGGCGATCTTATTAAGGATGTGGTGCTTTTGATGGAATCCGGAGCATGGAAAAGCGCTACATTCGTTATAAAAACGAAAGAGTTGTCCCATAATCGTTTTTCCCAGCTACGTCTAAGCCTTATTCTATGAAGTAATAATAAGGACTTAATTTAAAGACGAACATCAGATTCAAATTAGGTGGAGAAGAATGATAAAGGTTCGTTCTGAGGAGGGGGTTCTGGAAGACCAAGCAAGGATTCTGCACGATGAATCCATAGTCATCGATACCCATTCCGATACAATCCTAGAACTTTGGCTTCATCCTAGCGTCGACTTCGCTAGAAGGAATGAGGAGAGCTTTGATATGGATCTCCCAAGGCTTATTGAGGGCGGAGTTACTTGCCAAATGATGGCCATATGTAATGGCGATTCTCCGGCCATCGTTGCACCAAAGCGACCTGAGAGGGCTAAATCTATGCCGCGCATGCGTAGGGGAGATAGCCTTCTCGGTCTTTCCTCAGCCTTAGATTGCATAGAACTCGTTTATCGAGAAATAGAGAAAAGCCCGGACAGGCTGGCTTTGGCTATGAAGGCGGAGGACATACGGAAAGCCAAAGAAGAAGGAAAGGTCGCTATCATGATGAGCATCGAATCTCGGTTGCCCAGTGGTGCTACGGTAGATACTCTTAGAGTCTTCTATCGCCTAGGACTTCGATGTATGGCCCTTTCGGGATACGAAGATCGTAAATCCGATACGGTAGGAGGTCCATTGGATCCCTTCGCCTTTGACCTCATCGAAGAGATGGGTAGACTTGGAATGCTCGTCGATGTTTCCCATCTTCTTGATGAAGGTTTCTGGCAGGTATCGAAGGCTGTCAAGGGACCCTTCATCGATACCCATGGGAATGCCTATTCCCTATGTCCACATCCTCGGAATTTGAAGGACGATCAACTAAAGGCCTTGGCTGAGGCGGGTGGAGTGATAGGCGTTATGTGCTATAAGCCCTTTATTGATAGCCAGGCTCCAAGCCTTTCAAAGATGCTGGATCATATAGATTATATCGTAGACCTTATAGGAATCGACCATGTGGGCTTAGGGATGGACTTCGATGGTATGGGAGGAGCCAAGACTAATGCCGTGCTTCAGGATGTAACAGAGATTCCCTTGATTACGCAGGGGCTCATCGAAAGGGGCTATTCGAAAAATGAAGTGAAAAAGATCCTAGGAGAAAACTTCCTGCGTGTATTCGATGCTGTCCTCCGCTAAGAACCAGATTTCCATCCTTTTATTAAGGTAAGTGTCTGAAGGACTTCAAAAATTCTTGGGATGCGCTTTCAAAGGGGCCTCACCCGCTCAGATGCCATTTCTGAGGCAGATTCTCGTATTTTTGATGCATCTTCCAGCTATCTTTCTCTTCATTTTCACTTACTCACTCCTCTTCATCAGCCTCCCCGTGCCTCCCAGAGACCTTTTGTCTAGGATATCTAGCCTTTTTTATAGGAGTAGTAGCTCTCTCTTTGAGTGTTCCCTTAACAGGATCGGCTTCTAGACCGAAGGATTCTAGCGCTGTTACACCTAATATGATTTGATCATCGCTTTCTCCCATAATTACAGTTACCGTTCTCCTTTTCCCCAGAATTTCTATTCCAACTTCGCTTATATCTCTTTCAACGTATTCGCCGAACGCTCTAAATATTCTCTTCTCAATAGGCTTAATATCCAGTTCTTCAAGCTTTCTTCTCGGTATAACACTATTCATCGCTTCTGTGTCGACTATTCCTTCTACTTCAATAATCTTTGCGTGGGAGAGTGGATTAGAAATCCCAAATTTAACCTTAATAAATCCTAAAGGGCTCAGCTCTCATCATTATTGCTATCGTCAAGTTGAATTAAGTGTTTTGCTAAGGTTATTGTAGTCTTTACAAAGCCATTTTGTTTCCAGTAGAAATCCCCACCTTCATCACTACTTTCATTGCCATAATACCGTGAAGAAAAGTTTCTTTAGGGATTTTATTCTCCCCCCAACTTACTCACCAAACCTTCTAATATAGTAAGAATATCATATCCTCGATTTAGCATGATCTATAGGACGCCCCTCTGCTTCCTCTTCGATGGAAAGGTACCCTACGCATACCTAGGGCTTTTAGGAAGGAGGCAAGAGGGAAGGGATCCTGAGCCATTGGTTGCCTTGAGGCTCCTTGAAGCCGAGGGGATCAAGCCTGATTTCGCCTGCGTACTGACGAGTCCAGAAGCCCTAAGCCAGTGGAAAAATGAAAGGCTTCCATACCAATGGATCCTTTGCTACGATGAAGAGGTTATTGACATCGATGCCATAAAGGAGAGGGCGAGGCCCCAGCTTGAAAACCTCATTCGAAGCCATAAACTCATCATGGACTGCACATCCCTCACGCAACGGGAAGCCAGCCATCATCGCTTACTACGAGCTCGCAAGAATCTACAAGGTCTCTCCTCTTAAATGTCTACAAGGATACGAAGAGGCTAAGTGGCTCCTTTCGAGAAATTTAAGAAAATCAACTTAGGGTCTATACAAGCGCCAACACTAAGTATACGTTCTACGCGACTGATGGCTTCAATGCTCCTATTAGCCTTTTCCTTCTCTAAATCCAATGTTTTCCATGAAGGATTCCTAGATTTTTCCAGCAACCATCTTAACTACAGGAATGATGGAAAGTCTGTAGGGGCATCGCTTTTCACATTCACCGCATTCATCACAACGAGAAGCCCTTTGGGCCTGCTCCATGAATGCCCGCTCGCCAGGGGGAAGGAGTCCATACTTAGCCCTATAATGGGTAAAGGTCATGATCGTAGGTATGCCGATCTCTTGAGGGCATGGCATACAGGCACCGCACTGCCTGCAGCCCGAAGAGGGAAGCTCCCTCAGCTCCCTAAGAAGCCCTTCCCACTCAGCTTCTGTAGGCTCAGGCTCGGCGAAGGCTACATTCTCATCTATCGTTCCCAAGGAATACATGCCGCTAAGAACCACGTCTACGCCCGAGCAAAAGGAGAATCGGAAAGCTTTGGAGGCGGGCTTCAGGAATCCATGACCTGTCGGCTGCATGGAGATGGTTCCAATGCCCCTTCTTTTAGCGTAGGGTATGACCTCTTCAAGGGCGTAGGGGTTTGCCATATTCAGCAGAAACTGGACATTGTCGAAGGGGAAGGATTCCATAGCCTTCATGAGGATGTCCGGAGCATGACTCGTAATGCCTATGAAGGTTACTTTTCCCTCCCTCTGGGCCCTTATGAGACCCCGAAGGGCTCCATTGGGTGCTAGGCAGCGTTCGAGCTGGTGGGGAAAGCGTATATTGCCAAGCTGATAAAGGTCTATGTGGTCGGTCCTTAAGGAAGCGAGGCTCTGGTCCACGTCCCGAAGCATCTCTTTAGCTGTCAACTCGATGCTTTTGCTGAAGAGCCATATCTCATCGCGTCTATCGCTTATGGCGTTTCCAACCATCTCCTCGATAATACCATACGTCCGCCTAGAGCCCGTTTCGATCACATTGATGCCTTTATCTATGGCATAGTTCAGGACGATGTTTGCCTGCTCTTGGCTGATGCCTGCTAGGGCATTCGTCCCGCAGCCTAAGACCGAAACCTTCATTCCAGTCCTTCCTAGGATGCGGTACCTCATTCTTTTTCACCTATAAAGGCTCTAAGGGAGTAGCCTCCCTAAATAGACATAAGAAGGCTTCGATCCTCATCGGAAGCCAAGATATCGATGTTTAGGCTTAGGCTTTTACCATGGGTCATCTTGAGGCTTGAAATTCTCCTTCTGAACCCATCCGAATCCTCGGGTTGTCTAGGAAGCTTGGATCCTCTTCCTTTCGCCTTCCTTTATTCCTGCAACCTTTATGAAGCACTTAGACTTCATCGCCAATAGAGACGAACCTGCTTTGTAACATCGGAATAGTACCGGACCGCCTCCTCTCCGAGCTTCAAAGCTTTCTTCAAAGCCTCGATATAGCCATCCGTTTTCAGATCTTTCTCGGCTTGGTAGTAGTCAGGTCTAGCCCTTCGAAGGAAAAGCCCGTTTCAACCGCATCGCTCCAGCTCTCCATATATGCTCTCGGTATCAGCCTCAGCTCTTCTGGGCTTCCTCAGCGAAGGCTAGGAGGGCTTCTTGCGAGCTTCCTTAAAAGGGTGCTAATCTGAAAGGAAAAATGCATTCGATCCTGGGATGATGGGCAAACATCTTAAAAAAGGCTTATACCTTATGAAACCCCAGCCAGAAGTCTAACACCCTTCATATGAGGAAAAAAGGATCATGTATTTTTATTTTGAAGTCGACCATCTCTATGAGCTGTATCAAACCTTTTCCCTTATCTAAGCCTAAAGGGGCCTCGCAAACTCCCTAGCCTTATTCCCGAAGGATGAGTAGTTGGAGGGCGTCGTCCTTCCATACCACGTATGGAGGCAGAAGCCGTCGGCTCCTCCCCTGGCAGCCTCCTCCACAGCCCTTTCGACATCCTCCGGCCTGGAAGGTGCATCCCCGACGATCCCTGCTATGAGGGGGAAGGAAGCCCCTACCTCCTCCCTGGCCTTCCTCAGCTCATAGTAGACGTTTATGGGAGGAAAGCCTTCCTGGGAGAAGGCTGGGAAGCCCAAGGGACCCTCGTAGCCCGTGAGGCGGGAGAAAAGATCCATGATATCTCGATCAGAAACCTCCGGAAGGGCATCCTTTATGGCGATTAAGGGATTAACCTCATAGCTTCCCGTGCGCTTGTTGAAGAAGATGATCTTGTAGTTGTCGGCATAGGCCTTATGCCTCCGATAGTCCTGGGCTAGGGACCAGGACCATGTAGGGGGAAGCATGTCATGGGATATCCTGACCTTGGGATCGATGGACTTGGCGGTTTCATAGACGGCCTTGAAGGCCCTCTCCAGTATGAGGCATCGAAGCCTTATCCATTCGAGGAGCTCGGGATGGTCCATAAAGAATCGGACGATGTCGTACTGGCCCCTGAAGGTATCGTAAAGCCTGTAGAAGCCATCCTTTGAAAGGCTTAGGGAAAGCTTTACAGCCTCCTTTACTGCCTTCTCTATGGATTCCATATTGGCTCCTTCCTCCCTGGCTATGGCTTTGCAGTGCTCGCAGAAGCAGGATTCTGGAGCCAGGTGGTGGAGGGGATAGAGGGCTGGAGGCTGCCTAGGGTTCGTCATCCTTGCATGCATGTCTATGTAAAGCCCGTCGTACTCAAGTCCCATGATTTCCTCGTTGTTCTCCAAGATGTCCCTAATCCTCGCCAAGGTTAGGGCCAGTACATCAGGGTTCGATGGACATGGTCTTGAGGGGCTTCTGTTACCAAGGACATCGAGGATCGCGGCCTCAGGGTGATCGTTCAGGGAAGGGCCGAAGGTTCCTATGACGACCTCCACATCGATATCGAACTCCCCTGCCATCGCGCAAACCTCTTTGAGGGTAGGATGCGGCTCCTCCCTTACAGGTATCTGATACCTGAGGCTTCTATAGTACTCCGGATGGACGGCTCCAGATACGCCTCCCCTGATCGACGTGATTCCACAATCGGCAAAGAAGCTTAAGGCTTCCTTGTAACCCATCTGGAGCATCTCGTCATGCTTGACCCAGATGCCTATGTAGGGCCTGCCCATTCATGGCTCACCGGCCCATAGCCTGGTCAGGCGATCCTTTTTTACTTCCTTCCTCGTCGTCTTGAATCGGAGCCTTCCTGAGAAGTCCCTGATGATGATCTCATCACCCCTGGAAGGTGAGTTTATCCTAACCCAGCTATAGGTTCCATCTTTGTTCCTGAGCTTCAAGTTCCAGAGCTCGAAAACCTCTGAAGTCACCTCCTCGATACCCTCGACCTCTTTAGGGGTTTCATAGACCATGCTGCTCCCGTCCGGGTACTCGACGATGATGAGGGACTTTGTCTTCGATTCTCCGTCCTTCATCTTTGCTTCCCTTCCTCCCATGGTGAGCGCCTTTAGATCAAGGTCATGGGATTGGTTTATAAGAGTTTACTCTTATTAATGAATTTGAGATCCCCATCAACGATTTATTTTTTAGCTGTAGTTCCCATGGAGCTATAGCTATAACCTTAAGCCTTTCCCATCACAAGAGCTTTCCGTACTACTAAGTCCATCTCAAATGTAAAGGCTATGATACTCAACGCTGTTAAGACAGACCTCTTTCCGTACTACTAAGTCCATCTCATTCTTGTGGAGCCTAGCTCCAGAATCTGCACTAATGCCTATATCACGGATGACTCCCTCCTCTTTGGCTTCGAGGAAGGTTTCGATGGCTCCTCCTAGACCTAAGGCTTTGTTTAGTCCATCGCGCTCGTCCAAAGCGCCGAAGGTGATAACGCTACTCCAATGACTCGTCCGGCCTAGTTTACGCTTCTGCAATCCGTTCACCCAAAAAGGCTCATTCTAGCTTTTCTCTTATTGGAGTTCTTTAGAATAACCTTTTAAGAATTAACGAAGGAAAGAATGTATAAATCTATGTTGTCTAAAGCATGGAATCCGGGAGAGTTCTTTCAGAAGGAAACTCAAGGAAAAACAGGAGGCCCCTAGGCTTTGGGAAAAGTTGGTAAGGGAAAAGGCTGTGATGTTGAAGGCTGCCAGAACATGGCCGAACGTTCCTTGCCGTTTGAACGGGTGGAAAAGGCCGGAATAGTAGTAAAGCAAGGCGGAGGGAGGCGCGTTTACCTGTGTAAGGGACATTACAAGGAATTGAAAAGGAAGCTTAGGAACGATCGAAAGATAGAGAAATGGATGAGGTCTTTCTAACCTGCCTATTCAAAAGGACATACCAAAGTTGTCCGAGGACATAAATCCTTCTCTTTAAATTTTTCGTGGCGTTCACCCTAAGGGGCTGACATGGGCTTTCACGGACACCTCGGTGGAGACGAAGAGAAGATTCAAAGAATTACCTGGCTATTGGGATTCCCAAAGAAATTTTCATTCCCGTTTTACCTACCATCCTAGAAGGCTCCTCGCATCTCGCACGGCCTCGACCATGTTCCTTATCTTTGCCATGGCAACTCGGTAGCCTTCAAGCCTTGAACCTTTTGGCACAAGATTCCTGAAACCGCAATCGGGAGTAAAGATGAGGATACTTCCGTATTTTAAGCAACTTTTCACGAAAGCCCGAATATCCTCAACCTTCTCTATAAGATCCCTCCGTGCTGAAACGCACCCTATTGCCAAGACCTTCCTCCTCTCTGCAAGTTTCTCAGGGCTGTAAACTTCGAAGTTTTCCGGGCATTCGCTAAACTCATGGCTTAGGAAATCCAGCCTCGTTGCTAAAAGGGATTCGGCTAAAAGTGGAGCTATCCTTCCGCATACATGGGTTCCTGTAAAGGTATTTGGGGAAGCCTTCATAAGGCTGTCGAGGACATCGGTTATGAAATCCGCCTTGTACCCAAAGAGGACCCTTTTTCCAACGATGCTGCTAAGGATAGGCTCATCTATCGATATTGCCTGGGCTCCCTTAGAGAAGATAGCGCAGGTTTCTCGAAGAACCTCCGTAAGCTCCCAAAGGATGCCTTCTTCTTTGAGGGCTGTCCCAAAGGGCGATGGTCTATCCGAGATCCTGATGTAGGAGGCTAGGGTAAAGGGGCCAGTCAGGCAAGCCTTTAACCCTAAATTCGGGCTTAGACCCTCTCTTTCGATATAATTTTTTGCCCAAAGAAAGGGTTCTATACCAGGGGGCCTTTCGGGCCTTTCGATCTTCTTCCCTATTAGCCAAAAGGCATTTCCACGCTTGATGATGCCCGTGTCCTGGGCGGCCATATCTTCAAGGAATTGATCGCCCATATCCATGAGCTGGGGATAGTTGGGAAGGTCTACCCCGAGGCTCAAAAGATCATGAAGACATCGGGCCCTATTCTCAGGCGAGTCCTCAAGGGGAAAACTACCGATGGTCGATGTGTAAAGTCCTTTCTCCTCAAACCTTATTCTTTTTTTGAAATCCATAATCCATAATGTCCTCCGCCTAGCCAGTATAAACTAAAGCTTAGGAAATTCCCGGTTAATTTATGCCTTTAGACCCTTACATAATATAAAATAGCTATTCTTAGTACAAACCTTTTCCTTTCAAAAGCGTTAGACAATAACTTAACCCGAGAATTCCTGATGGATCCGCTTAACCTTTTTTCTCGATATTTTCTTGGGAAGGCTTTCTTCTCAAAAGAAGAAATGTAACGAGGATTGTCAGGGCTACGGATGCTATGGCCGTCAAAGTAACGTCTAGGTAAGGTTCCAAGACCGAGGAGGCGAACCTTCCGATGTAGGCACCGAGGGTTGTAGCAACCATTTTTCCTAAGAAGAAGGCTATGAAGAACTTCAGGGGGCTGTATCTAATAAGGCCGAGGGGAAGGACTATAGGCTCATCGGGGATGGGGCTGGCTGCAGCCATGAAAAGGGCTAAGGGCGCCCATCTTGGAGCCTTTTTCCGATACTCCTCCAGCCTCTCCCTTCGCTCTTCATTAAGGGCTTTCCTTCCGATGAAAGCTACATAATAATGTACTGTCTTGGCGAAGGAGGCGCCTATGGCTATGAAGAGAGCGATGGCTAGGGGATGCATGGAGGGAAGGATAGCCGCTACGGCTGCAGCCAACACCGTGTTCGAAGGCCCGAAGAAAGGTATGAGGTTCAAAGCTAGGGAAACGATGAAAACTCCAAAAAGCCCCTCGTTTATGAGGGCATCGAACCCCATCCCTATGAAGGCGATCACCTACTTCTAATACGCATGGATGGCTATGGAAATACTGCTTCCAGAATCTTAACATGGAGAAGGCATAAAAGCTTTTGGATTCTTATGAAAGAGGGTGGTTTAGGCTATGAAATTCTGTGTTACGACCTACGCTACCCAGGGAATCCTTCTTCCAGAGCAACTCATTCCCAAGCTGGCAGAATGGGGCTATGATGGAGTAGAGCTTTGGGGAGGAAAGGCTTCCCAGCCGGGCCAGCCCCCTTGGGGCCTAGAGGGCCGAAAGGCTGAAGAAATCGATGCGTTAAAAAGACTTGCCGATGATAACGGTCTTGAGATACCCGCCGTTTCGACATACTTCAGATTCACGGAAGGGCAGGAAGCCTATGAAGAAAGCCTCAAAAACGGACGAAGGTATTGCGATCTTGCTTCGAGGCTTGGAGCCAAGATCATTCGGGTTGTGGGAGAGGGTGTTCCTAGTGCCAACATGACGGAAGAGCTTTGGAAAACCTTCATATCAGGACTTAGGGATCTGGCAAGCCTTGGCGAAGAATACGGGATAACCTTCGCCCTGGAGCTTCACAAGAATACGCCCCACGACACCGTTCTTGGACAGCTCCGCTGTATTTGGCAGGCGAACAGCCCCCATATTCGTAGCCTCTACCAGCCCACTACGCTTCCTGAAACCGATCCTGATGTGGATCCCATATGGGCTTTGGAAAAGCTCTATCCTTACATCGTTCATGTCCATATAGCCTCCTCTGTCCCCTTCAGGGATGGGGTCCTAGCTTCTAGGGGAAGATCGAACCATGTCCACTGGTCCCAGATCCTTGAGGGGCTGAGAAATAGGGGATATCGAGGCTTTGTTTCCATCGAGGGAATCCCCCAGAGGCGCCTAGAAGCCTTAGAAGAGGAGATCCGATGGCTTAGGCAATTCGTTTAGGTTTATCGATAAGAAAGGGAATCGAAAGAACGAAAAACAAAGAGAAGGGAGAGAAGAGGCTACTTTTCTAATACTTCCTTTCCTTTTCAAAGCGCCCATGAAGGATTCGATTTTCGCTGAAGCTCTATGAACTCCTCCAATACCTTGATATCATCCGGACTCAGGAGGTTTAGGAACCTTTCCCTAAGGGCCTTTGCATGCCTCTCAGGAACGTTCACGTAAAGGATGTCGTTCTCCTCGATATGCCTCCCGACGATGGGCCCTTCTAAGGATATGGCAACCTCCATGCCTTTTGAAGCCTCGCTTATCGCCTTTCCTTTATCTTGGATCTGAAGGATCGTTCCTGCCTCCCTTCCGTCAGCCTTTAGCATGGCATTCCTAGGTCTGATCCTTCCAGCTAGGACCTCTACCCCGACGATGGCGGGCTTACTCCTTCTGAAAACATAGCCCGGAAGAATCCTGATCTTTCCAGGAAAGACGAGGTCCTTAATGGCTTCCCTAAGCCTATCCTCCTCCTTCTTCCGGACCCATTCAAGGTAATCGTCTATGAGTTGATAGATGATTTCCCTCCTGAAGATTTCGACCTCTCCCATGGCTTCCTCCAAGGCATCTGGAAGGACCTTGACGTTGAAGGCTAGGATAACCCCATAGTTGGGCTGGGCCCTCTTGACGACCTTCGCCTCCACAACATCCCTCTTGGAAACATCCCCTATATCGGCCATGCGAACAGGAATACCCTTTGCCTCAAGTTCTGCCTTCAAGGCTTCAAGGCTTCCTAGGGTATCGGCCTTAAGGATGACCCCGAGCTTATCCGTAAGGATCCTGAATTCCCCTATCTCTTCCAGTACAGCCTTCACATACTTCTCGGGCGTATCTTCTGATGGGACTGCGTAGAGGGGGGAGCCAGAAAGGGCTTCCTCAAGCCCCTGAGCAACAATCTTCACGCCCGCAGCAGCTAAAACCTCGCTTACGGGAACGAAGGCTTCAGTAGGAGCCCTCATCTCCTGGAGAGGCTTTGGAAGGAGGAGGGCCCTCACTTTCGTCACTATGGGCCTTTCCTTTCCTGCGAGGACGATCGTATCACCCTGTTTCAGGATACCATCAAAGATGATGGCATTTAACGTCGTTCCCAGACCAGGTTCCTCCTTAACCTCCAAAACGCTTCCCTTGGCAGCACCTTTAGAGACTCCTAGGCGCTTTTGCATGTACTGCTGTGTTAGACCTATAAGGACTAGGAGGAGCTCCGGAATTCCCTCCCCCGTCTTTGCGCTCACGGGAACGATGGCAACGGTCCTCGTGAAGTCCCTGATGCGATCAAATCGATCGACGCTGAAGCCCAGCTTCGAAAGGCTCCCGATGATATTGTAAAGCCTCTCCTCAAGTTCCCTCCGAACCGCTTCCTCCTGCTTTCCTATGGATTCCATGCAGGGGCTACTGGGGAAGGGGCGCCATCCTGGAATCAGGTCGATTTTGTTAGCGGCCACAAGGAAGGGAGTTTTTCGGGCCCTTAGAACCTCTATAGACTCTATGGTCTGATCCTCAACTCCCTTAATGATGTCTATGACGAGGATAGCAATGTCGGCCACCGAGCCTCCCCTCTGCCTGAGGTTGAAGAAGGCCCTATGTCCCGGAGTATCGATGACAAGGATACCGGGGATCTTTATCTCCCAGCGGCGCTTACCGAGGATCGGTTCGCATATCTCCTTGATCGTCTCGAGCGGGAAGAAGCTAGCCCCTATATGCTGGGTCTGAAACGGGCGAACATAGCTCAACCCGACATTTCCCCAGGCTCCTTAAGGGCTACGACCGTTCCTCGCATCTTATCCAGCAGCGTCGTCTTACCATGGTCCACCTAGCCGGACCTTAAAGGGGGTCCAATGGCCTAGGACCACGACGATAGGCTGCCTAACGGACGTTTGCCTCACCCCCCTAAGCCCCCAAGACACCTAGAGATTGATACGGGGTCTTAAGAACATATCCAAGTTTTTCTAATCCTGAAGAGATGAAGGTATTCATTGCCAGAATTACCTTCAGAAGTTCCTTATGTGTTGGAAGGGTTAAGGTGATTGCTGATGGCAGTAAGGCTGAAGCTTAGGATTGACGTTAGCGAAAGACCTAACCCATTTCATATCCAAAACCAAAAACGAGCTGGATCCTTAAAGAGGCCGGAAACTTCATAGCCCAGGAGAAGATCATTCGATAACTTTCAGCAGATTTTTAAAGCACTTCATCGATCACTATGTCTGTGAAGTTCATGCTACAGCCTCTCCTCGACTACCTTTGGCTCATCATATGGATACTCATCACCATCGTCGGCATCCTTTGCTTTCTATACCCCTTCTTAGAATCCAAGGAGGAATTCGAAATAGAAAGAAGGGGCTCATGAAGGCAGTCATAGCCAAGCTTGTAATCGACCCCTCCTAAACCTAAAGGGCTTTCTAGGAAAAAGGTGTCATTCCTTGAATGTCTTTTCCCTACTTTCGAAATCCCTCATAAGGGCTCTTCGAGATGAGGGAATCGAGGAACCCACGGAGATCCAGCGCCTTGCCCTTCCCAGAATTCTGATGGGTGAGAATGTCCTCCTCATCGCTCCTACCGGAACTGGCAAGACGGAAGGTGCCTGTATTCCTGTTTTCGAACTCTTCCTAAGGATGATGCCTTCCCAATCCATGAAAGCTAGGCTTGAGGGTATATCGATCCTTTATATCACGCCCTTAAGGGCTCTCAACAGAGACATCTTTAGAAGGCTCCTTAGGATTGGGGAAAGGATAGGCCTAAGGATAGACGTTAGGCATGGGGATACGGATCAAACAACCAGAAGACTTCAGTCCCTAAGGCCTCCTAATATGTTGATAACAACGCCAGAAACGCTCCAGGCCATCCTACCAGGTAGGAGGATGAAAGATTACCTAAGAAGTATAAGATGGGTGATTGTGGATGAGATCCACGAGATATGCTCAGATAAACGAGGAGCGCAACTTTCTATAGCCCTCGAGCGCCTCCATTGGCTTACAGGAAGAAGGTTTCAGCGAATAGGCCTCTCAGCTACGGTTGGGGACCCAGATCTCATCGCAAGGTTCCTAGGTGGCGGGGAAGAGGTAAAGGTCTTAAGGGTTCCAAGTCCCAAGCATATGGAGATCTGGGTTGAAAGTCCCTCTCCAACCAGCGAGGACGTGAAGGCATCTGAGAGGCTCCTAATCTCGCCAGGAGGTGTAGCCCGGGTAAGGCGAATCCTCGAGCTTATGGAAGGTTATCAATCGATGCTTGTCTTTGTAAATACAAGGGAGCATGCAGAGGCCCTCGCCTCCAGAATCCTTTCCCTCCAACAGAATTCAAAAATAGGGGTTCATCATGGCTCCCTTTCCAGAGAAGTCAGAGTAAAAACTGAGCAGGACTTGAAGGATGGGCGCCTAAAGTGCGTCATAGCAACTTCAAGCCTCGAGTTGGGTATCGATATCGGGAAGCTGGACTTCGTAGTTCATTATATGTCTCCCCGTCAGGTAGTTCGCCTCGTCCATAGGATAGGAAGAAGCGGTCATGGTATTTTCGAGAAAAGTCGGGGATGTATCATCAGTGGCCTCCCGGAGGATATTTTGGAATCGGCCATCATAGCCAAGCGGATGCTGGAAGGAAGGCTGGAGAAGCCCCTCCTCCAGTTCAACGCCCTCGATGTTTTGGCGCATCAGATTGCTGGACTTCTTCTCGACAGGGGAAGCCTTAGAATATCTGAGGTTTATGATAGTCTTCGAAGGGCCTATCCTTATAAAAGTCTAGAAATCGAAGCCTTAGAACTCACAATCCGACAGATGGCTGAAGCGGGTTTAATCTCTTTATACGGAGACACCTTAAGCCCTAGAAAAATGCTTCACAAGTACTACTTCGAAAACATCTCCATGATTCCCGAAGTAAAGCAGTATAGGGTCTATGATTTTTCCATGGGAAGGACCATAGGATTTTTGGATCAGGAGTTTATAGGAAGAAACGGTTCTCCGGGCGTAGAATTCATCATGCATGGACAGACATGGCGAATCCTCAGCATCGAGGACGAGAGGCATCAGGTAAACGTTGAGCCCGTTGAGGGGAGCCTAGGAGCCATTCCAAGCTGGGAAGGGGAGATCATACCGGTTTCCTTTGAGGTTGCTGAGGAGCTTGGGCGGGTTTATGGTTCCTTGGAAGAAGCCATAAGGGAGGGAAAGGATGCCTCAACCATTTTGGACCCATATCCCATGACCATAGATGCGAAGAAGAAGGTTGTCGAATATGTTTCTCAGCAGAAAAGCATGGGTTTCGAGGTCCCTACAGACAAAAAGATCGTTGTAGAGGGAAACGAAAGATACCTAGTCATTCATGCATGCCTAGGGAATCTTATCAACGAGGCCCTTGGAAGGGCCCTTTCAGCCATATTAAGCAATCGTTTTGGAAGCTCCATCAGCATACAAGTGGATGCCTATCGAATTGCCTTGATTACCGATGGAAGAATCGCTCCGAAGGATGTTATTCAGGAGATCAGGGCTCTGAAGCCGGGGCAAATAACCTCCATCCTCAAAGCCATCCTTCCAGAAACTTCCATTTTCGCATGGCATCTATGGAATGTGGCCAAGAGGTTTGGCATTGTGGAAAGGGGGGCCGAATACTCCCTCTCCAAGGCCCGATCCCTCGTTTCCATGCTTCAGAATACCGCCGTTTTTGAGGAAACCTTTCGGGAACTCTGTGCAGAAAAACTTGATATCGAGAGGGCTGAAAGGGTCCTTTCCCTTGTGACGGAGGGAAAAATCGAAGTTCTTCCATCTACGGGCTCTGAGCCCTTCTCCCCAATGGCCCTTCCAATCCTCGACAGAATAGCCCCCCATGATCTTCTAAAGCCTGCCCTTCCTTCATCCGAAATTCTTTCCTATCTTAAGGAAAGGCTGAATAGGGAACGCCTTAAGCTCATATGCCTCTACAAGAACGATTGGGAATCCATACAGGAGGTTGGAAGGCTTGGAAAAGAAATTCGATGCCCTATCTGCGGCTCAACCCTCATAGCGGCTACTAGTCCTCGAGACCTTGACCTTCGGGAAATCATAGCCAAAAAGTTGGAAGGAAAAAGGCTAAAGCCTGAGGAGACAAAACGGTGGATGACTGCATGGAAGAGTGCAAGCCTCCTCCAAACCTATGGACGCCTTGGTGCCCTCTTCCTTGCTGGCAGAGGGATAGGTCCATCGATGGCAATGCGCCTCCTTCGTCGCTTCTATCGCTCAGAGGATGAACTTTACTATCAGATTCTGAAGGCCGAGAGGGAATTCGTGAGAACGAGACCATTCTGGTAGTCCGACGAATAGTAAAGGCTAAGGAAAGGATGGAAAGGGTTCAGATCGTCTAGAGGGTTCTTACGTTCTTATGTTCTTACGGGCTTCTTTTTTATACCGTTCAAATAAGAGTTTTTGAGCTGATGGGCTAATTCCCTAACTACAGCATACCCTTATCAAATAGAACGGATCCTGAGGTCTGGAAGGACCTTGGTGCAGTGTCTCGTAACCTGGACAATCCTCCTGAAGCTCGCCATCCTGAGATAGACCTTCCAATACCCATGCCAAAAAAGCCCTTAGAGCCACTCTCTTAAAATGAGTTTAGATGTTGCGGGAAAAAGAATTTATTTGATAGTCATATTCTTCTTTTTATGCAATGCTCAATGCTTAAATTCGATGTTTTTCTTCATCCATGCAGATTTTTAGATCACACAAACCAATTATATAGTATTTTATAATCAGAGTTCTTAATAAAAGAGTATTTAGTCTCTTCTAATTAATAAAAGAAAAGAATAAATAATATCAAAAGATTAAATGACGGGCGTCCTTGGCTTTATCTCTGCACTAACTTCTTCCTCTTTCGGCTTTCTAGCCCTTCCAAAGAGTTCGGATACTCTTTTATACATCTCGAGTTCCTGCTGGGACATGGGCTTGACCTTTTCCAAAGCCTTCTCAAAATGCTTCATGGAGACTTTCAGTTCCTTAAGCCTCTCCTTCGCTTCCTCTGGACTTTTGCATTGGGATAGGTACTCGCGGATCGCCAGCATAACAGCCGTATTGACGATGGCTGCCAGATCGGCGCCCGTATAGCCCTTCGTCAACTCAGCAAGCCGATTGATATCTACATCCTCTGCTAGGGGCTTGTTCCTTGTATGGATGCCTAGGATCTGCCTTCTAGCCTCAAGTTCTGGAAGAGGAACGTAGAGGAGCTTGTCGAACCTACCTGGTCTTAGGAGAGCCGAGTCTATGATGTCCGGCCGGTTCGTGGCTCCTATGACGACTACCCTCCTAAGCTCCTCCAATCCATCGAGCTCCGTTAAGAGCTGGCTGACAACTCGCTCTGTGACATGGCTATCGCCTATTCCGCTTCCCCTCGCCGGAGCTAAGGAGTCGAGCTCGTCGATAAAGATGATGCAAGGCGCAGCCTGCCTCGCCTTCCTAAAGATCTCCCTCACACCCCGCTCCGATTCCCCTACCCACTTAGAAAGGAGTTCTGGACCCTTCACGCTGATGAAGTTAGCCTCACTCTCGTTGGCAACGGCCTTCGCAAGGAGGGTCTTTCCAGTCCCAGGTGGGCCGTAGAGGAGGATGCCCTTGGGAGGCTCCATCTTCGTATGCTCGAAGATCTCAGGATACTTCAGGGGCCATTCGACGGTTTCCCTGAGCTCCTGCTTTATGTCTTCTAGCCCTCCAATGTCATCCCATCGAACCTTCGGAATCTCTACGAGGACCTCCCGCATGGCTGAGGGCTCTACGTCCTTGAGGGCTTCGAGGAAGTCCTCCATGGTTACGATGATCTTGTTGAGGACATCAGCAGGAATGCTTTCGGCTTCCAGGTTGATCTCTGGAAGGATGCGTCTCAATGCCCTCATGGCAGCCTCCTTGCAAAGGGCCTCAAGATCTGCACCAACGAAGCCATAGGTCACATCGGCCAGCTTTCCAAGGTCCACATCCTTAGCAAGGGGCATGTTCCTTGTGTGGATCTGTAGGATTTCAAGCCTTCCATTCCTATCAGGTATTCCTATCTCGATCTCCCTGTCGAACCTTCCAGGCCTTCGAAGGGCTGGATCAAGGGCATTGGGGCGGTTCGTGGCTCCTATGACGACTACCTTCCCTCTAGATTGAAGCCCATCCATGAGGGCTAGGAGCTGGCTTACAACCCGCTTTTCTACTTCTCCCGTAACCTCTTCCCTCTTGGGGGCTATAGAGTCAATCTCATCGATGAAAATGATGCTGGGGGCATTCTCCTGGGCTTCTTTGAAGACCTCCCTAAGCCTTGCCTCCGATTCTCCATAGAACTTGCTCATGATTTCTGGACCACTTATGCTTATGAAGTGGGCATTTGTCTCGTTGGCAACGGCCTTCGCGAGGAGGGTCTTTCCAGTCCCGGGGGGGCCATGAAGCAAAACACCCTTCGGAGCCTCCACACCAAGCCTCTCGAAGAGCTCTGGATGCCTTAGGGGAAGCTCTATCATCTCCCTGACCTTCTGGATCTCAGTCCTCAGTCCACCTATGTCTTCATAGGTAACCCTGGGGATTCCGCCGGATGGGGGCTTCATCACTTGATCCGATATTACGATCTCAGTCCTTTCTGTGACGATGACGGCGCTTGCGGTTGGTAGGAAGGAAACGACCACAAGGTCTACCCTTCTTCCCATGATCGGCACTGGAACGATGTCTCCACGGCAGACAACCCTTCCTTCAAGAAGGCGGCTGATGTAACCCTCTCCCCCTATGATCCGAAGGGGCTCTGTTGGGGCTAGGTTTACCCTCTCAGCATAACGGGCATCAATCTTTCTCACGGTTACCTTATCGTCTATCCTAACGCCTGCATTGTTTCGGGTATAGCCATCGATGCGTATGATGCCCGAATCCTGATCCTCTATATGGGCTGGCCAGCAGATCGCTGCGGTCCTTCGCTTTCCTGCAACCTCGACAACCTCTCCCGTCGTTATGCCGAGGGCTTCCATATCCTTAGGGCTTAGCCTTGCGATTCCCCTACCCACATCCTTTCCGTAGGCTTCGGATACCCGAAGGATTAGAGTTGGCACCATGCCTCTCACCTCCTAAACTAAACTAAATGATATAACTCTGATTCGAGTCGTCGAAATCCTTAACGAGGATTGTGGCTCCCGGAGTGCCCGTATCAGGAGCGTAGAGGATGCTAGGAAAGAGGGTCATGGGTCCCTTAAACGCCATCTTCGTTACCAAATGGGATTCCCCGAAGACCCTTCGGCACACTTCGTAGGTAAGCCTCCTCACAGTTCTTTCATCCACATAGCCCAAGGAGTGAAGATATTCGTGAAGAAGGATTGAATAGAGGAAGGCGTTCAGCTCAACTTTAGAGCCTACTTTAGAAACGATGTCTAGGAGGCGCCGATTGATGACGATCCCATTCGAGCCCAAGGGATGATAGGCCCCTACATTCTTGGGAAGATCAGATAGATAGAGGCTAAGACCAGCCCTTCCTCTTCCTAGGACTTCCTTCACGGATCTTTTCACAAGCTTGAAAACGTCTCCAAAGCCCTTGCATTCCTCCAGTTCACGGACATAGGAAGGCTCCATTCAAAACTCACCTCCTCCTAGGCTCCTCTGCCTCCTAGCCTCCTCAAGGGTTCTCCTAATCTTTTCCACGAAGGCTATATATTCGCATAGAATACGTTCCCCTAAAGGCGTTAGGGCATACTCATCATCCATGAGCTCCTCAATCAACCCACTGGAGCGAAGGAAGGAAAGGTTCTCATAGACAAGCTTCGGGTTGATGGTTTTTCTGTATTGCCTTTTCCTCTGAGGGTTTAGGAGAAGGGGTAGGAGCATTTTCACCCTCGTCTCGCTGCAGAGGCGGTCGATAAGATCAAGGGCTTCTTTGAAAGCTTCCTCCATTCCGAAACAAGAAAATCCAAAGCTCTCGACAGCAAACTTACCCGACTCAAATTCATCAGGGAAACTTTCGAGAAGGGGCTCAAGATCCATGGAGCTTGGACAGACAAGGAGGACTTTAGCATTTTCGGCGCTTCTTAAGGAATCGAGATAGCGCAGAAGCCTAGGCGAAGGCTCCTCTATCTCGCAGAAAACCACGATGATCTCTTCCTCATCCCTTTCGCCGCCCACATCCGCCGTCAAAGCCTCAAGCTTCAGGCCAGATGCCTCAAGCTCTAAGGGAACATTAGCATAGACCCTTCGGCATCCCCTTTCCGTCAGAAGCCTGGCCGCCTGGAACTTCCCGAAGATATGGAGCTCCGTCTCGTCCTTCTGGGCAAAGTGATTCCTAAAGTTCTTGTAATCCATGATATGTCTGAGGAGGACGAGGTTGGATGGAGAGGCGAGGAGCCTTAGGTACATATCCATCAAGTTACCTTTGGTAACAGGTCCTATATAAATGTTACTAAAAGTAACAAGAACGGTGGAAGTTTTATAGCTCGCTTTCTTCTAGCTTTAAAGGGAGGGACGATGCTCGTCCGAGTAAGAACTTTTGGTGAACTCCTTGAAGCCTTAGGAAGTGACTTTACGGTCGAGTTGGAGGATGGGGCTACGATAGGTCGGCTCCTCAAGGTTCTTGCGGAAAAGGCTGGAAGTAAGAAGGATTTTCTCCTCGCATACAGGGACGAAGAACCCAATATGGCAGTCCTTGTCAACGGTTTTAATGTCCAAGTCCTTGAAAAAACGGCCACCCGTCTTAAGAATGGCGATACGGTTAACTTGTTGCCGCCTGTAGCTGGAGGCTGAAAGCTGAAGACTCAAAAGATCGTACAGCTAAAACAAAGGAAAAAAGGGCAGAAAGAAAGATAGACGATCTTAAGAATTAATATGGGATCGTGATTCGGAGGATTCCGTTACCAAGGGCCCAAAGGATAAAAGCCCAAGAAGAAAGCATCCTGTGGATTCTGGGAAGACTTATGAAAAAATCCTAGGGCTCGGGAAAATGAGAAGACTTGGAAAGCCCTCTCGTGATGGTCGGCATCTTCCTAGTGGCATGCCTTCACTCATATTAAGGAGAGGATACTGATTAATCGACGTCTGTGAACGGGATGGTTCAGCATGCTTACAGCTTACAGCTTTTCCATGAAAGCTTTGAGATGAAAAAACATGGATTATCAGCTTAATATGATCGATAGATCTAAGTTTATTTCAATTCCTGTCGATAGAGTTGCTCATGCGAGATTTCTTTGCCTAGGATTAAGCTATCATCATATATGGCAGATTTTAATTCTTAAGATTGGGAATGAGGATTAAATCGATTTTAATTGTTTTGCATTTGAGATAGAATTCAGGACAGGTTTGACGATTTTGGGTTTTTAGAATATTGATGTCAGGGCTTATTTATTCATGCAGTTGTTATGTATTAGAGGGAGATTTATAGTTCAATTTTAGGACATTTTTCTCTATTAGAGGTATTTAAGGTTGCAGCACTCGATTACATGGAGTTAAATTTTTATATTTAATACACGATAATATATAGGCTTCCAGGTGAATGAAAATGTTAGATAAAGAAATTGAAAAGAAAATATTCGAGGCTCAGAGAAATGAAATTACAGAGTATTCAATTTACAAAAAGTTGGCTCAATCAATAAAAGAACCTAAAACTAAAGAAATTTTAAATCATATTTCAGATGATGAATTTAGACATTATAATTTTTGGAGAAAATATACAGATAAAGATATTAAACCCAGTAGCCTTAGGGTTTTGAAGTATTTTTTGATTTCAAAAATTTTTGGGATTACTTTTGGAATAAAGCTTATGGAAAGCGGAGAAGAAAAGGCTCAAGTGGCATATAAAAAGATATCAAAATCGATTCCAGAAGCTGAAAGCATAATAGAAGACGAGGATGGGCATGAGAATCAACTTATCGATTTAATCGATGAAGAGAGGCTGAGATATGTTGGTTCCATGGTTTTAGGATTGAACGATGCCCTTGTTGAGCTTACTGGAGTCCTCGCTGGTTTTACCCTTGCCCTTCAAGAAACGCGTTTGGTTGCGGTTGCCGGTCTAATAACTGGGGTCGCTGGCTCCTTTTCCATGGCAGCATCAGAATACCTATCGACAAAATCAGAGCTAAGCTCTAAAAACCCTTTTAAGGCAGCTATTTATACCTGCCTCACCTATCTTTTTACAGTTTCGTTTCTGATACTCCCGTATCTACTAATCGGAGACATTTATTCATGTTTGGGTCTATCAATATTGAATGCAATAATAGTTATCTTCCTATTTACTTTCTACATTTCAATCGCAAAGGACTTATCTTTTAAAAAAAGATTTCTTGAGATGACTATGATAAGCCTTGGGATAGCATTCCTTACATTTACCATAGGATTTTTCATAAGAATGTTCCTAAAAATTGAAGTATAAAGCGTCTTTTGTATATGGTGATAAAAAGAAAAGTAAAAGGAGAGTGAAGATATCAAGAGAGTAGTATGTTTTAGACCGATTGGTGGCCTTCGCATATTTTTTTAAACCTTTTCAACTATGGCTTTGCTGATTTTAGCATTAACTGCTCCATTCTATTTTTTCCTTTCATGGTTTTAGGCCTGAAGCTTCTGATATCCTTCGATCATAATAAAACCTATGCCAAATTCTCCCCACGCCTCTCAAAATACGCACTGTGAATCCTTTGTAGCTAGCTTAAGTCATATTCGAGCAGTTCTGCGCTGCCTTTTGCACAATTGAGACCCGCTCCCTTGTGTCGATACCCATTCCTGTAGGCTTCGAAGCTATGGACCCAGTTCATAAAGATCTGTTCCGCGTTTGATAGGGCACCTAAAGACCTCAAAACCTTCCCGACAGCAGTTGAGCCCAGAAGGGTATTTATTATTATAGATGGGCGGAATAGGCTACTATGCACATCTGGAGCCCCTTGCCATCTTGAAGAGTTCGTTAGGCATAGGCCTTCAGAGGAATTGGGGCTCCCCTAAGGCTTAAGATAAAAGCGCCGAACCGATGATCAATATCCTTAAATAGGTTTTAGAATCTCTTTTGCCAAGGATACGGCTTTACAACCTGTCGGTGGGCTTGGTGCAGGAATATCGTTACATAGTCCGGATCGCAGGGGTCGACTTAGATGGCTCTATGCGAATTGACTATGGCTTATCTAAAATAAAGGGCGTTGGCATCAGGATAGGCGGGGCTCTCTTAAGGGCTTTAAAGATCGATCCTACGAAAAGAATAGGTTACCTTAGTGATGAAGAGATCCATAGGATTGAGACAGCCCTGAAAAATCCTCCCTCACACGGCCTTCCAAGTTGGATGTGCAATCGTTCAAGGGATCCACAATCTGGTGAGAACCTCCATCTTATCGGACCAGACTTGGAATTCCAAACGAAAGCAGATATTGAGTTTATGAAAAAGATCAGGAGCTGGAAGGGGATCAGGCATAGCCTCGGATTGAAGGTACGAGGGCAAAGGACCAGGACGACTGGAAGAACTGGAAGGGCTGTGGGCGTGAGGAAGAAGCGCATCGAGGGGCGATAACCATGGGAGACCCGAAGCGTGATAGGAAGAAATACGAGACCCCTAGGGTTCCTTGGTCCATCCAGACTTTGGAGGCTGAACTGAAGCTTTTAGGAGAGTATGGGCTTCGGAATAAAAGGGAACTTTGGAGGCATAAAACAAAGGTTTCTCGATATAGGAAACTGGCTAGAAGCCTTCTTGGAAAGCCTGCTGAAGAGAGGGCGAAGGCTGAGAAAGTTCTTCTGAGCAAACTCCAAAAGGAAGGCCTCGTTTCCGAGGGAGCTACCCTTGATGATGTCCTCGACCTTACGGTTAACGACATCCTCGAAAGAAGGTTGCAGACCATAGTATTTCGAAAGGGTCTTGCAAAGACGATCCAACAGGCCCGTCAGCTCATAACCCATGGGCATATAGCCATCGGGCCCAAGATAGTCCGAGTCCCCTCCTATCATGTAACCGTTGAAGAAGAAGGCATTGTAGGCTATGCGGCATCAAGTCCTATAGCCAAGGAAGACCATCCCCTCAGGGTATCGATAGAAGCCATACAATCCACCCAGAAAATTAAGGAGGCTGCGGCCGAGTTCTAAATCTGCCTTGTTAAGGAACCATTCCTAGGCATTCATCCTTTATGCTCATGCCCCAATTTCCCAAAAATGAGGGGCTAGACCCTTCTTCCCCTTCTTCCACCAGGCCTTCTCGTGCCATCATGGGGAATAGGTGTAACGTCCTCAACCCTTCCGATTCTAAAACCAGCCCTGGAAAGAACCCTTATAGCAGCCATGGCTCCTGGACCAGGTATTTTTGCCTTCGGTCCTCCTGGCGCCCTTACCCTTATGTGAAGCCCCGTGATGCCTTTATCCTTGGCAATACTGGCAACATGGCTTGCAGTTTGCATGGCAGCGTAGGGAGAACCTCCCAAGCGATCCTGTTTTACAAACATCCCAGCCATACCGATGGCTATGGTTTCAGAGCCTGAGAGGTCTGTGATGTGGACGATGGTGTTGTTTGATGAGCTGTATATATGAGCGACTCCCCATCTTTCAGCCTTTTTCGAGCTCATCCGTGATACCTTGGGTAAGAAGGTATAGATTATGGTTATTTAAGTTTTCAGCTTTCGATTCAAGCCTATTGTTTCCTAAATTATTGACGCTTTTCCAGAGGGATCGTATGGTCGTCGTGGTTTCACCTATCAAGCCTTCTTTTCCGAAGATCTCAGGGATCGATGCCGGGCCCTAGGGACACCAAACTTTTCTTATCCTTCCTTCTTAATCTTTAAATATGCTTGGTGAGGTTTCTCACGCCAAAGAGGGCCTTGAAGTGGAGATCAAAATCCTAGATGAGGATGGGAATACCCTTCGCTTTTTGTTAAGGGGCTCATCTATCCCATTCGCTAATGCCCTAAGAAGAATTATGCTAGCGGAAGTCCCAACGATGGCCATCGATGATGCGGTTATTATCGAGAACACCTCGGTCATGTACGATGAAGTTCTAGCCCATAGACTCGGTCTCCTTCCTTTGGTTACAGACCTTGATACGTACGTTATGCCAGAGGAATGCTCCTGCAAGAGCGAGCTGGGATGTAGCAAATGCCGAGTAGTGTTCACCCTCGAGGCCGAGGCTAAGGAAGAAGTGAAAACAGTCTATTCGAGGGATCTGGTCCCTGATCCTTCCAATCCATCTATAAAGGTTGTGAGCGATGATATTCCCCTCGTAAAGCTGGCACCTGGTCAAAGGATCAAGCTCGAAGCATATGCAAGGTTAGGAAGAGGAGAAATGCATGCCAAGTGGCAGCCCTTAAGCCTTTGTGCCTACAAGTTCATGCCAAAGATTTCCATCAATCGAACGAATTGTGGGGGGCAGGAGTGCGGTAAATGCGTAGAAGTCTGCCACAAGAAGGTTTTGAGCTTAAAGAATGGAGCATTGAAGGTCGAAAATCCTATGGATTGCACCCTTTGCGGCGATTGCATGAAGGCATGTCCCTCAGGAGCGATAAACGTAGGTTACGATAGCTCGAGCTTCATCTATAGCCTGGAAACCTTAGGGGGTTTACCAAACAAAAGGATTGTCCTAGAAGCAGCCAAGATCCTTGCAAAAAAAGCCGAGAGTTTCAGGGAAGCCCTTTCTGAAATCCTCAAAGAAGAAGCCATAGGCGAGGGCAAAGCTGAGGAGGGAAAAAAGGGTGAGGCTAAGGATGAAGCGAAGGAAGAGTAACCCCCTCCTTCTTGAGATAGTGAAGGATTTAAGAAGGGCTGCCAAGCTTAATGAAGCCCCTATCTGGGATTCCATAGCGGACCGCATCGAGGCGCCTAGGAGGCTCAGGGCTCAGGTGAACGTTTCTAAGATCAATCGATACTCTAGGAAGGGAGAAACCCTAGTGATTCCAGGCAAGGTTCTCGGCACGGGAAGACTTGACCATACAGTAACGGTTGCAGCTCTATCCTTCTCCAAGGAGGCGAAGCGAAGAATAGAGGAAATAGGAGGACGTTGCATATCCATAAAATCCCTGATAGAAGAAAACCCAAGGGGTTCGGGGGTAAAGATCCTTGCCTGAAGGCTCAAAAAGCGAGGCTGAAGGGGGAAAGACGATCATCCTAGACGCTTCCAGGCTCATTTTTGGGCGGATGTGCAGCTATGCAGCGAAAAGGCTTCTTGGTGGTGATAGAGTCATAATCTTCAATGCTGAAAAAGCGGTCCTATCGGGGCGAAGGCAGCCCCATGTGGAGGAAGTGAAGGCTTCCCTTGAGATAGGCTCTTACAGGAAGGGACCTTACCATCCAAGGCGACCTGATAGAATCATAAAGAGGGCGATAAGGGGAATGCTGCCTAGGAGGAAGCCTAAGGGGATCGAAGCCCTTAAAAGGCTTAAGGTTTATATAGGGACTCCAGAGGCGTTCAAGAATGCCTCCATAGAAATCCCTCCAGAAGCTGATGCCTCCAAGCTTCAGGGTCCAAGGTTTGTCCTAGGAGAATTGGCTAAGGAAATTGGCTGGAAGCCCCTAGGTGAGGATTGATGCCCCCCCAGAAGACCATCATCGCCGTTGGCAAGCGAAAGACTGCCGTTGCAAGGGCAGTCTTGAAGCCAGGAAACGGAACCATTAGAGTAAATAAGGTTTTGCTAGAATTCGTTCAGCCACCTCTCGCAAAAAATGTCATGGAGGAGCCCATCCTCATAGCCGGGAAGGAGGTCCTTTCGGGCGTGGACATCGATGTAAATGTTAGGGGAGGGGGCTATATGGGGCAGGCTGAAGCCGTAAGAATGGCTATTGCCCGAGGCCTTGTTAAGTGGACGAAAAGCTCTGCCTTGAAGGATCTTTTCATAAAATACGATAGGACGATGCTTTCTGGGGATGCTAGGTTCAAGGAGCCAAAGAAATTCGGAGGAAGGGGAGCAAGGAGGAGGAGGCAGAAGAGCTATAGGTAAATCCTATACTCGGAAGAGGTAGAGCCGATCATGGGCATGATACCTATAAGGTGTTTTTCCTGCGGAGCCCTCATTGCCCATAAATGGGAGGAATTTGAAAGAAGGGTTAAAGCCGGGGAGGATCCAGGGAAGGTTTTGGATGACCTTGGAGTGCGAAGATACTGTTGCCGATCAATGCTCCTAAGCCATGTCGAAGTCATCGACGATGTCCTTAAGTACTTCGTTAAACCCATGGAGGAAAAGGGTGAAAGTTAGGAGGCATTCGTATGGCTGAAGACTCTACGATCATAGAGGAGGCTAGATGCCGCATAGTCTTCGATAGCCGAGGGAATGAGACCATCGAGGTTGAAATCGAGACTCTAGGAGGCTTTGGATCAGCAGCCGCTCCTGCCGGGGCTAGCAAGGGACGATGGGAGGTTGTCTCCTATCCCCCTGGCGGAATATCGGAAGCCCTTAAACGCTTCAGGGAACAAGTGGCCCCAGAGCTTATAGGCCTCGATGCCATCCAGCAAGAAACCATCGATAGGACTTTGCTCCGAATCGATGGAACGGAAAACTTCTCGAGGATTGGGGGAAACGTAGCATACGCTGTTTCCTTGGCTGTTGCCGAAGCCGCCTCCACATCCCTCGGGATTCCCCTCTTCCAACACCTTTCCGGAACCCTAACGAGGAGGCTTCCTTTCCCCTTGGGAAATGTTCTAGGAGGCGGGAAACATGCGGGAAAGGGAGCTCCGGACATCCAAGAATTCTTGGTCAGTCCTCTAGGGGCTAAGAGCTTTAGGGAAGCTGCCCTTGCCAATATAAAGGTCCATAAAACCCTAAGAAGTCTCCTTGAAAAGGAGGATATTCCCTTCTTCGGGGGAAGGGGAGACGAAGGGGCCTGGGCTCCGGCACTAAGCAATGAGAAGGCCTTCGAACTCGTTTCGAAGGCTGTTGAGCTCGTATCCAAAGAGATGGGCTTCGAGATAAGGTTTGGTATTGATGTAGCATCCTCTTCCCTATGGGATGAGAAATCGGGTGTCTATGTTTACGCTCACGAAAGATCCAAAACGCCTGGAGAACAGATCGACTACATCCTTGGAAAAATATCGGAATACAAACTTTTCTATGTGGAGGATCCTCTTCATGAAGAAGACTTTGAAGGCTTTGCGGAGCTCACCAGAAAGGCAAAGGGCTGCCTCATCTGCGGGGATGATCTTTTCGTCACGAATGTCAAAAGGCTCAAAAAGGGCATTGAATCAAGGTCCTGTAACTCCTTGATCATCAAGCCCAATCAAGTAGGAACGATTATGAGGTCTAAGGAAACTGTGGACCTAGCGAAGGCAAAGGGCTACATCCCTATTTTCAGCCATAGGTCTGGTGAAACGACGGATACCCATTTGGCCCATTTGGCCATAGCCTTCGGCTGTCCCCTAGTGAAGACGGGCGTTCTCGGAGGGGAGAGAATAGCCAAACTTAACGAACTCCTCAGGATCGAGGAGTTCCTTGGTGAGGAAGCCCGCCTCTCTGAGCTGGAGCTTGGCTAAACAAATCAGAGAGAATCTTTCTTGGAAGCGGTAGGGTGTCTCAATGACCGAAAAATTGAAAGAAAGGGAAGTTGCCGTTGAGGGGCATGAAAGGGAAATTGAAGATGATACCAATAAGGAAAAGGGAGATAGAGGTCCAAAGGCTCGAGCAGAGCCAGAAACCGAACCAGAATCAAGCTCAGAATCGAGCTCAGAATCGTCCGCATCAGAATCGGAAGCTGGCATAAAGGAGAAGGAGGTTGCCCAAGAGGTTCCTGGGCTTCTTCTTCCTTTGGACACCCTCCTAGGAACTGGAATTCATATCGGGACTCGAATGAAAACGAGGGATATGGAACCCTATATCTATAGGGTTCGTCCGGATGGCCTTTTTATCCTAGACATCGCTAAGATAAACGAAAGGATCAAGGTTGCTTCCTCTTTTTTGGCAAGGTTCGATCCGAAGGAGATCGTCGTGGTCTCTACAAGGCTTTACGGGCAGGGTCCCGTTCAAAAGTTCTGCGAACTTACGGGGGCCATTCCAATAGCGGGGCGTTTCATGCCCGGAACCTTTACGAACCCCCTCCTTCAAACCTACGTTGAGCCAAAGGTTGTAGTCGTAACTGATCCGAGGGCTGATGAGCAGCCCGTCAGGGAAGCCTCTGTGATGGGTTTGCCAGTTATAGCCCTTTGCGACACGGATAATATCTTAAGCAATGTTGATCTAGTAATTCCATGCAATAACAAGGGAAGGAGGTCCCTGGCTACAGTATTCTGGCTTTTAGCGCGGCAGGTTCTGAGGAATCGGAAGGAGCTCCCCGAGGATAAGGAACTCCCCGTTTCCATAGAGGAGTTCGAAACGAAGACTGAAAGAAAGGCTGAAGAATCCTAGCCTTTCCAACTAATTACGTGGTTCTGAACAAGGATGCTGTGGATGGGGCATCAAACTTTATCAGAGACCTCTTCGAAGATAAAATCGATTTCGGGCGGGGGTAGCAGAGCCAGGTCGAAGCTTTAAGCATGAACGATGGCCAGATGCGCGGGACTCAAGATCCCGTGGGGTAGCCCTTCGTGGGTTCAAATCCCACCCCCCGCACCAATTTACCAGTAAGTTCTAAATACTTCTTTTTGCAGGACATGTTGCATAGACATGCTGGCTCAGCAATTCATCAAGGCAGAGATTAAATTGTTAGAAGCCTATCGAGAAGAGCTTCAGAATGAAATTGAAGTCTTGAATGCAAGGATAAAAAAGCTCAGACTTGCACGCAGCCATAACCATTGGACATTTTTTAAGGCATATTCAAGGAGTTGGGAATATGTTAAGATACGAAGCTGAAAATGCGAATATTACATGCCCAAAGTGTAGCTCAAATAATGTAGGATATTATGCGAAGGGTTTATGTTTTTGCCGCATGTGCGGCAATGTTTGGGAAGTAAATATTGGAAGACAAAAAGCTTCGGTTTTTTCATCTGTCAGTGCAACAAATAGTCTGAAACTTAAAATCTTATATGATAACGAAGCTTTGAATGGTTTTAGAGGAGCATTTGGGTTTTCATGCTTGATCGAAGAAAAAGGTATACTTTTTGATACTGGTGGAGACGTAGACACTTTGTTTTTTAACATGAAAAAATTCCGGATAGATCCACTTAGTATTCGCATAATTGTTTTATCCCATAAGCATGGAGACCATACAGGTGGAATCCAAATCATAAATTATTGCGGTAAAGTAGAAGTGTTTTTACCAGCATCTTTTTCGGAGAAGTTTAAAGGTTGGTTAGCCTCGCACCCTAATGCAAGATTACATGAAATTCAAGAATTCGGGAAAGTCTGCGAAGGAGTTTTTACAACCGGTGAGCTTGGACAATTCATAAAGGAACAATCGTTAATCATCAGAACAGAAAATGGCTTAACCGTCATAACAGGTTGTGCACATCCAGGTTTAGAGAACATATTAAAGGCTGCCTCAAAATTGGGAGATATCTACGGAGTGGTTGGTGGCTTTCACAGTTTCAGCAAACTGGAAGCTTTGAAAGGAATGCATTTAATAGTTCCATGTCACTGCACGGTATGGAAAAAAGAGATTTTTAATCTTTATCCTAAAACATGCAAAAAGTGCTCTGCCGGTTGCACAATCCTGATTTAAATGCTGGCTGGAGGGAGTTTCTTCCCAGCTTTAACGGCTACAAACCCAGCTTTTCCATAATATCCTCTTCTTGGAGCTTCGAAGCTCAGTGGCTTTTCAGTTGGTTTTTGGAAAATCGTTGAACATACTTCTATAATGGTCAATCCGCTTTTCCTAATCATAACTTTTAACTCATTAAAGCTGTAAAATGTCGCGTTTTTATAAAAAACGTTGCCTGCTTCGCCTTTCTTCATGTAAAAGCGTGCCCACGGGCTTTCCTTTAATATTAAGCCTAATATAAGTCTCCCATCCCTCATCAAGACTCTTGAGGCTTCCTCAAGAACTTTTTCCGGATTTTCAACAAAGCAGAGGGTTACTATAAGAAATACGGAGCCGAACGATTCATTTGGAAATGGTAATTTCTCACCTGAGCCTTCAACAACGGTTATCCCACGTCTTTTAGCAAACTCCAAAACCCTTCCAGAAATGTCAACACCGTATTCTATTCCCAAAGCTTCTGCAAAACGTCCTGTGCCTACACCTATTTCAAGGGATGGCCTCTTCAAATTGCGGCATAAGGATGCGGTGCAAGAGTTTTCAAGCTTAAAGGCGGATTTTCCAAAAGGCGAGTCAAGCCATGCGTCTTATCTTTCAACAAAAGCATCGAAGATCTGGATTACGTGTAGGCTGTGTTGGCTATTTTTGGCGGTTTCTTCGTTCAATCATGACGCACGCTCTATAAGTGAGTGCGTGAACATGCCAAGTATTTCTTCAAACTTAGACTATTTAAACTCAGTCCATTCATCTCAGAGCTTAGGCTCTAGGTTTTCTGGGCGCCGATTTTATAAGGTCTATACCGTTCTCTCTAACAGTTTATTGCTGCCTTAGACTCCAATCCCGGCTGCATCAATATATACTGAATGATGAAGTGGATTTGATGTGAACTAGGGGGAAATTTTCTTTAAGAGCGTTTTCTTTTAACTTCTTGATAAAACGATTGCGCTTTACTTGTTTATTATGTATATGAATGCATGTTTTGATTATGAAATTTAAAAGTCTCTGACCTGCGGATGTTTAATCCTTGCTTTTTCAATAATTTTTTGATACCATTCTGGAAGTTTAATTTGCTGTATTATTCTGGACGGCGTATAAGGCTTTATGTCTAATACTGGAGTTTTATCAAATAAGTCCAAATGTTTAACTTTAAGGAATCTGTCCTCTCTTCCAATCAACTCTGTTATGGTTAAGGCTATGGGGTTCGGCCTGTGTGGAGAATCTGTGCAGAATACGCCAACTTCAGGCAACTCGTCCTCACCGAACCCGAGGATTTTTAAACGCTTGGGCTTAACTTTGAGAACTTTACGCTGCTCATCAGAAACTCTGTTAAGATACGCTATTACCATTAGATGGGAGAACCCTTCAATTCCATTTAATCCTTCAGCATACTCTTTATAAACTTCTATGACGCCTTCAACCCCTTCACTCCAGCAAGCTCTAATTTCATAATCACTGAAATTTACATGAACAATCCCAATAGGTTTAAATGAAACGAGCATTTTTCCTTCTCCTTAATGAAAGTAGTCATGTTTCCTGAATTTTTAAACTTTCAGACATTTTCAATTGGAGCTGTGAACTTAAGCCTTAGGGGAGCCCTATCCCTCTTGAGGGCTTATGCCTAACGAACTCTTCAATTCGAGAGGAAAAGGACTCCCCTAGGCATCGTAGCCTATTCCGTCTCATCTATGCCTTTCCGGGCTCAGCTGCTGTCGGGGAAGGTTTCGAGGGCTCTAAGCCCCTTCATAAAGCGAAGCAATAAATCCGTCATGGCATGAACTGGGTCCATAGATTCGGAAGCCTATCGGAAGCCTTCTACGTAGGAAGCGCCAAGACGGCCGTAGTGGATGAGAGAACCGTAATCATAAAAGGAGAAGAAGCCTGGATATGGGATGAGATGGGATGGATAGCCTTAGAGCCCTAACCAAAAGCCGTAGGCTTTTAGCCTCAGAGCTGAGCTGGACAAGAAGAGGAACAGCTTTGTAGCCTACCTTTTCCTGAAGAGGCTCAAAGGGCTCTATGGCATAAGGGTTGTCGTAGCCGAAAGAACGGAGCCCCATGGTATGGCGTATGCTCCGAGCTAAGCCAAGGCTAAGGCTTATCCACGATAGAAGCCTTCTAAACCTTGCAGAAAGGCTCAGCAAGGAAGTAAAGCGAAG
>Ga0080004_1138958_pt1 | contig 34393 bp, 30 predicted proteins | sample WasSprMetagenome_FD_69207 | JGI IMG/M metagenome (GOLD analysis project Ga0080004, IMG submission 69207) | Sulfidic aquatic microbial communities from Washburn Spring, Yellowstone National Park, USA - WS (SPADES assembly) (version 2) | ecosystem: Environmental > Aquatic > Thermal springs > Hot...
AAATTTTTTTAATAAAAAAATTATTATAAAATAAATACCCCCCTATAATAGTTCCTAAAAACAGTATATAAAAATAAGGGGTCCTCATAAAATCAGTTATTCCCATTAAAATAACAGTTATTATAGGTAAATTAACGTTCATATCTTTTAAAACAGCAAATATATTAGGTAAAACAAACTGAAATATACCAAAAGCTAATAAAACAGCAAAAGCGATAACCATAATAGGATAAGTCAATGCAGATTGAACTTTGGCCTGAATTTTAGCTTGCCTTTCTAAAGAATTTGCTAATTGCTTTAAATTTTCAGCTAATAATCCACTTTTCTCTCCTGCTTCTATTATCCCTATAAAATAATTCCCTAACTCTTTTTCATAATCTCTTAAGGCTTTGGATATAGTACCCCCTCCTGATACTACCACATATATATGATCTACAATTTGCTTTAATCTAATATTTTCAGTTTGATTAAATAATATAAACAAAGCCTTTTTCAGATCCAATCCAGCTTCCATCATTACTCCCCATTGACTCACAAACATAGATAAATCCTTTAAACTAATTTTTTGTTTAAAAAATTTAGCTTTTGCTGCTAATTCTACTTTCTTTATATCTTCTAATTGCTTTTTAGAATCTTTTGTTTTCGATTTTTTTAAGCTTTCCTTAGCAACATTTATTAAACTAACTATCTCTTCTTTAGATAATTTTTCTTCCTTTTTTTCCTGCTTCTCTTCCTTCTTAGCAAATCTTGATTTTATATTTTGTTCTATTTTATTATCTTTTTCCATCATAATTTTGCCCCTTCATTAAACTTATACTATAAAAATAAAATAAACAAAACTAAACCTTAACAACCTCTTTTAACATATTATCAACAGTTAAAGTATTATACTTATAATCTATATAATTAGGATCATTTATAATTTTTTTAAGGAATTCTATATTAGTTTTAACCCCTTCTACTATAACTTGATCAAGATATATATTAAGCCTTTTAATAGCATCAAGCCTATTTTTACCCTTAACTATTAGTTTAGCTATCATATTATCATAAAATTGAGTTACATTATATCCATTAACAACAGCAGTATCAACCCTAACATTAGTAAAATTAGGGAAATAAGCTTTAGTAATAGTTCCAATAGAAGGAGCTAATCTTACAGAATCTTCAGCATATATCCTAACTTCTATAGCATATCCATCTACTTTTATATTATCTAAATTAAATTCATCTAAGCTATAGCCATCAGCTACTAATAATTGTAATTTAACTATATCAGTATTAGTTATCATTTCAGTAGCAGGGTGTTCCACTTGGATTCTAGTATTCATTTCCATGAAATAGTATTCATTAGTATCTAAATCATATAAAAACTCAATAGTCCCAGCTGAATAGTATTTAATATATTCTGCTATTTTAAGAGCATCATTTAATATAGATTGTCTAATATTATCAGGTATTAAAGAATTGGCTTCTTCTATTATCTTTTGTTGTCTTCTTTGAACAGAACAATCCCTTTCATAAAGATGATAAGGTCTCTTTTTATCACCTATTATTTGTACTTCTATATGTTTAGGATTAGTAATAAGTTTTTCTATATATACATCAGGATTATTAAAGAAATTTTTAGCTTCATTAGTAGCTTGAATAAATTTAGTTTCTAATTCATTTATATTATAAATAATTCTCATTCCTCTGCCGCCGCCGCCACCAGCAGCTTTTATTATCACCGGTAACCCATATTTATTAATAAATTTCTTTGCTTGATCTATATCTCTTATCGCATCTGTAGAGGGAATAGTAGGAACATTTAGCTTTTTAGCAATTTCCTTAGCCTTAATTTTATCTCCCATATCTCTTATACTTTCACTACTTGGTCCAATAAATATTAAATCATGAGATCTACAAATCTCAGCAAACTTATAATTCTCAGATAAAAACCCATACCCAGGATGAATAGCATCACTATTAGTTAATAACGCCGCACTTATTATATTAGGTATATTTAGATAAGAACTGCTTACCTCATCTTTACCTATACAAACAGCTTCGTCTGCAAATTTAACATGTAAAGAATCTTTATCCACTTCTGAATAAATAGCTACACTCTTTATATCCAATTCTTTTAATGTTCTTATAATCCTTAAAGCTATTTCCCCCCTATTAGCTATTAAAACCTTTTTTATTTTATCCATAATAAATAACTCCCTTTTTACTTTATAATTTTACTTTATAAAATAATTTTACTTTATAAATTCTTCAAGCTCTCATTTTTAACACTTACGCTAAATGATATAACATCTTGCTCTTTAATTCCTTCTTTTTTTTTAATTCTTACTTTTTTAATTCCTGTTTTTCTAATTCTTGTTTTTCTAATTCTTTATTTTTAACTTCATAACCTAAAGCTATATAAAAATTAGTTTTTTGTTCATATATTCCTTTAATTATTATATTTTTTAATATAGGGATATCAGTATTTATATCGGTTTTAACTCTAATGAAATTGTGAGTATAAGCTAAGGAATTTGGTTCTATTAAAACTTTAAAAACTTTATTTAAATTAGATTTAATAAAATTGTAACTATTGTCTAAACTTCTTTGAGTTAATATTTTTTCACGCTCTTTTATTTTATCAGGATCCAATTTTACATATCTTAATTTATTATAAGCATAGGTATATGGTCTAAAAGAAAAGGGGAATATATGAATCCTATGAAATTTAACATAATCAACAACTTGAAGAGTCTCATTAAAATGGTGATCTTGTTCTCCAGGGAACCCTACAATTATATCGGTAGTAATTCCTACATCAGGGATTTGCTTTATTTTATTTATAGTTTTTAGGTATTTTTCTACAGTATAATTCCTTTTCATTAATTTAAGGATTTCATTACTACCACTTTGTAAAGGCAAATGGAAATACTTAGCAATATTGGGAGTATTATATACAACTTCTATTAAATCATCATCAATTGTAGCTAAATCTAAAGAACTTAATCTTAAAATTATATTAGTATCTTTTATAACTTTAGCGATTTCTTTTAATAATTTAGCTAAATTGGTGTTAATATCTAAACCATAATCTCCTAAACATATTCCTACTAAATCTATTTCTATTCCTATATCCTCGTTATTTAGTTTTTTAGAAGTAGATATCAAATTATTTTTAATAGTTTCAATTTCTCTAATAACTTGCTCAATTGGTTTACTTCTAGATCTTCCTCGAGTATAAGGAATTATACAAAAAGTACAAAAGTGATTACATCCATCTTGAACTTTTATATTATACTTAAACCTTAAATTTTTTAAACTATTATTTCCTTCTAAAAAATTAATTTTATCCTTTATTTGTTCTTTTAAAATATCTATTAATTTATCTTTATTTAAAGAAGAGATAAAAAAAATATTATCTTTATATTTTTCTAAATCTTGCTCATGATTAATAATTCTGTCTTTAACTTGATCTATTAGTGCTTTATTAAGTGGGACTATACATCCAGTTATAAATAACTTAGCTTGTGGGTTTTCTTTAAATACTCTTCTTATTAGCCTATATGATTCTTTTTCAGCTTTATTAGTAACTGAACAAGTGTTAAATATAATAACATCTGCTTTTCCATTTAAAGAAGGTTTTAAACCAAATTCTAATAATTTATCTTCAAAATTCTCTACTTCAGCCTGATTTACTCTACACCCTAAATAATAAATAGCATAATTCAACATCCTATTATTATTTTATATTAAAATTTATATTTCACCTCTTTAAATTTAAAAATCAAATACAACATAAAATAATAAAGGTTTAATAAAAAAATAATTTAAAATAAATATTATGAAAAATCGATTATTTGAATTCAAAGAACTAATTAAAATAAAAAATAAATTAGAAGCCACCTCAAATAAGTATTGCCTTACTTTCTTAGATTTAATTTATAATTTAATAATAAATGAGAAAATATTGATAAACCTTAAAGATATAGCTTGGGAATTTTATCTATTCTTAAAAGAAAATCCAAACTTTAGTATAAATATAAATGAAGCAGGGATATTCAATAACTTCTTTATTACAAATAACCTAAATATAAAAAATAATAATGATTATGAATATACAAAATATATAGACTTTAATAGGCTAGAATTTTACATTAAACCTAAATATAGTATTTTTGGAATAGATTCCTTAGTTAATTTTTTTTATTTTTTAAAAGATTTTTTAGATCTAAAAAAGAAAATAAAATCTAAATTAGAAAAAAACAATAATTTAAGTAATTTTAATAATTTTATTAAAAGCTCTGATTTTAATGAACTTTATTATATTTTAGATAATTCTATTGACTTAAGAGGCTATATAAAAGATACTGCAACCCCTAAATTAAAAGAAATAAGAAACGAAATCAAAAACCTAAATAATATTATCCCCTTAAAACTAAAAGAATTCATAGAAGAAAACCAAAAATACCTAAATTCAAAAGACATAACAATAAGAAATAATAGATATGTAATTTTACTAAATAATCAGTATATAAATTTAATAGAAGGGATAATCCAAGATTTCTCTTCTACTCATAAAACTGCATTTTTTGAACCTAACTTCATAATACCCTATAATAATAGATTAACATTACTTAATTCTTTAGAACAAGAAGAAATTCAAAAAATATTAATAACTATTTATAATTACATTACAAAAAATTTAAATAATCTAAATAAAGTATTAAAAATAATAAGTGTTTTATCGTTTTTAGAAAACTATTATAAATTAAGTTCATACTTTACTAAATGTAATACTGAATCTAATAAATCTATTGAAATAGAAATAAAATCGTTAATAAATCCGATAATAAAAAATTGTGTAGAAGTAGATTTTAAATTAAATAAAAAAGCATTATTAATTACAGGAGTGAATGCAAGTGGTAAAACCACTCTAATGAAATCAATAGTTCTAATAAGCATTTTTAATAATTTAGATCTTCCAGTTTTTGCCAAATATTGTAAATTACCCAAATTTGATAAAATCTTCTTTGAATTTACTGATTTTCAAGATTTAGAATTTAATCTTAGTACTTTTTCATCTCACGTTTCCTTTTGGAACGAAATAATAAATTATTTAGAAACTAAAGCCAAAGAAGAAACAGTTTTAATAATATTAGACGAAGGAGTAAGTGGTACTAATCCTTTACAAGCAGCTGCCTTAACTATAGCTCTAATTGAAGAACTCCTTAAATATGATAATACCTATATTATATTTTCTACCCATTATGATGAAGTAAAAGAATATGTTTTAAAAAACAATCAACATATAGCTTATGCTTCAATAAATTTTGATTATCAAAACTTACAGAGTAAATATAAACTTATTTATGATACTTTTTCTGACAGCTTAGGAATTGAAATAGCTAATAAATTAGGCCTTAAAAACACTATTATCCAAAATTCATATAACATTTTAAAAGAACTTGATAAATCTGATAAACTTAACATATTTAACGATTATATTAAAAAAATTAATGAATACAACACATTAATTAATAATTTAAAACAAAAAGAATTAGAATTAGATCAAAAACTAAAAGAACTAAAAGAAATGAAAGAAAATATAATTAGTGAGGCTTTTAAAATTGCTTATGAAAAAGCTTATAATGAAGTCAAAAATCTCTTTAATTTAGAAGTTAAAAATCTTGTAAGCAATTGGGAAAAAGAATTAATTTCTTTAAAATCTAAAAACAAAATAGATAAAATTCAAAACCTAATAAAATCAATTAAAAATTATAATTTAGATTCTTTAAAAACTCAAGATTTAACAGAAAATATTACCTTAGAAAATAAAAACAATATAGAAATAGGAGATATCGTTTTTATAAATTCCTTAAATTTGGAAGGAGAAGTTATAGATATTTCTAAAAACAAAGTCTTAGTAAAATCAGAAAATATTACCTACGAAATTAATAAAAATGATTTAAAACTTATAAAAAAATCAACTAAAATATCCAATAAAATAGATCCCATTGAATCTAAAATTCAAAATAAAATAAATTATAACCCTAAAAATAACTACAAAGAATATACGATTTATGAGATAAATATAAGAGGAGATAGTTACATAGAAGCTAAAAAGAAAGTAGAGGATTTTATAAAAACTGCATTTTTAACTAAATTAAAAACCATCAGAATAATTCACGGCAAAGGACAAGTATTATCTAAAATGGTTTGGGATTATTTAAAAGAACTCAAAAAGAAAAATCTCATGGTTAAAGACTTTTATTTTGCTAATGAAAAAGAAGGCAGTTTTGGAGTAACTATTGTTGAATTATTAAATTAAATTATTAATTAAAAAATATCAAAGCTTAACTAAGTATTAATATTAATTTGCGTTTATACTTATTTTATTATATTTCCAATAATAACACCATCTTCATTAAGTAAGCTAAACTTAGAACCGTCTTCAGCTAATTTAAAAGATCCCATTTTTACATCACTTACCAATTCATTCAGTTTATAATCATTTTGCTTAAATCCTATATAAAAGTCCATTTTTTTATTAAATAAGTTAAGATAAGAAACAACAGCAACATTACCATCAGGAGTTATAAAAGGATAAATAAATGGTCTTCCTTGGGAAGCTGGTATATCTATTCTTTTCTTTGTTATTAAGTTATAAACACAAAAATAACTTAATTTTCCCTTCTTATATAGATACAAGGCATCTGCATTTTTAGATAAAGCTATTTCTATTATATACTCTTGGGTATCTATTTTAGTTAATTTATTATTTATATAAGCCCATAATTCAGTAGGATACATTCCTGACATCCTTGTAAATACAGCTAAATCAGGTTTAGCATAATAAAACATTCTAACTTTACCTAACTTTTTTACTATTTCTGTAGTATTAACTATCTTTTTACCAAAAGCATTTAACTCAGTTTTTTCAGGATAAAACTCTACCCAGTAATTATTTTCATCTTCTGCTACTTGATTCTCATCAAAAAAATAACCTTCTACATATATTTTATTACCATCCTTTAGCACAAAGTTAGTAAATCTAAAACCTTTTTTACCTTCTTTATTTTGGATTATTGTTCTTAACTTTCCTGTATTTATATTAAAAACTCCTGCATAATTCCCATTATTCCCCAATAATAATATATTTTCATTATCTAAATTTAAATATTGCTCTATACTTTGAATAGGTAAATAATAGTTTTCTATATTTAAATTATCAGTATTTATCTTAGTTATTAACCTTATTTTACTTTGTTGAATTAATTCAGGATTTTTGACTTTATTCCTAGCTAATATATACTCATTATTTTGAGAAAACCCCATTATATAAAAATCTTTCTCATCTATATTTTCATTAGATTCCTTTAGTTTTTTCCATTCAATATATTTTATATTACTAACATTTTGACCAGTTTTTATATTGATTTCAGAAAAAACTTTAACTATAAAAAATATGAAACCAATAACTAAAAAAGTATATATAAACAACTTAATTTTTTTGATATTTATTTTTTTCATATTTTATAAGCTTGTCGGTTATTTATATTCCGCCATAAAACCGACTGGCGGTTCTTAGTTATAAAAATAATAAAAATAATTCAGCTTTAAATTCAGTTATAAAAATAAAAGGAGGGATTTAATTAATCCCCCCTTTTGCTTAATATACTCCACTAATAAATTAATTCCTTTTTTTATTTAGTTTTTCTAACATCTAAAGTAATTGGCCAAAAGTCCCACATCTTATATTTTTTTCCATTTCTTATATAATAAGATTCATAATTATTATGATTTAATCCTATTTCAGTTATTCCTAATTCACTAAGTGATTTTAATTCTCCTTTATCCACTTTAAAGTTCATATTTTTATCAATAAATACATATAATCCTTTTAATTCTTCCCCAGTTAATTTATTATCTTTATTTTTATCTAAGAGTGAAAGCTTTTGGAATCCATCACTAAATCCTCCTGCTGTTCCAAACATTTCATCTGCTTCTATTTTTCCAGTCTTTAAAGTAAGTTCTACATTCTTAGGTTTAACTAAGTATCCATCATTAGGACCTATATGTTCTACTAACATCTTATAACCTATATTTGATATATCAAATTCCCTTAATCTTAAGTTTTTATAATCATTTATATCTTCAACAGGTAAATAATGATTATTATAGGTATCTAATTTATTATCTCCGTTAAGATCTAAAACTATAGGAGATTGCATAACAACAGCATTTACTTGGTAATTAAATGTAGCAGTTAAGTTTCCTACTTTTGTTATATTAACATCTCCTTCTCCAAAGTTTTCTGAGTAACTACCTACTATATAATTAATTGAGCCACTTTTTATATCATATATTCCTGTACTTCTCCCGGGCCAAGAACTTCTTTCCCAATCACTACCACCATTAAAATTAAATCCTCCAAAAGCAGTTATTAATTCTTGTTCAAAAGAAGATTTAGCATTATTAACTAAATTCCTTGCTTTATCTAAAACTGGCTCTGAGTGAAATCTAAAATCTTCTAAAGTATATCCTTTACTTATTAACCAATCATTAAAACTCCAGTAATTGCTATTTCCGCTTTTATAGTACTCTTCTGCCAAGTCTCCTATTTCAGTATCATATAAATACCTTCCAGTCTTATCTTTTACTTTTCCAATATAAGTATAGCCGGCATTAGTCCAAAGTTGATAATAAGGTCCTAATGTTGCTTCATAGCTCTTAGTATATACATTTTTATCTTCACCTCTAATATTTGTATTATATTGGAAATCTTTTTCTATATTACCTTTTTTAATCCCAGCTAATGCTATAGCTATGCTTATCATAGCAATTAATAAAGCAATCATTATTTTTCTCATATATATCACCTCCTTTTTTCAATATATATTATAATGATTTTTTAAGAAAAATTGTTACAAAATTGTTTCCAAAATTGGGAATTTTTAGGACCTATTTACATTTTATTTACACTTTTGTTACTATTTTGTAACAGTTAATAATAAAAAAAATTTATTTTACCTTCTTATATTCAAAATTAACTATCTGTTTTTTAACTTTATTTATCTCTATCCCCACTATATAGATTTTTTCGTAATTCATATACTTCTTATAGTATTCTTTTTATTGTGTCTTTTTTATTGTTTTTGCTTTTTATTGTTTTCTCTATTAACCTTAACTATATTACATATACTACCTTATTTACTATTATCACTAAATCTATTCTCCCTTAAGGAATAAAAACTTTTCAAAAAACTAAAACTTTTTGAAAAAAAATAAAACCTTTTGAAAATAAATATAAAAAAATAACCCATAAAAAACTAAATCATAAAAAACAAATACTAATTAAAATAAATAACCTTATGATAAAAAAATATGATAAAAAATAACTGTCACAAAAAATAACTACTTAAAAAAAAATAAACTCTACAAAAAACTAAACTATTTATAAAAAATTAAACCCTATTGAAAAAAACTAATTTTTTTTAAATAAATAATCCTTTATTTTATTTTTTAAACAATTACTTAAAATAATTAAAAAAAATTAATAGGGTTTGAAATAGTAGTCGGGGAGCGCGGGGCGGCTTTTTTTTTCCTTTTAAAAATAAAAATTATTTTTTTATCCATAAAGAGGTATAAAAGCTTTCATTTTTAAATTTATTTTATTATTTACTTCCTATTTACTTCCTAAAGAGTTATCTTTTATTTTTAATTGATTTTCTATTACTTTTTTGAAAAGATAAAAAAAATTGAAAGAAATTTTATTTTTTAGTCGTAGTTTTATTGTTACTATTATATTATATATATATTATTATATTATAGTAGTAGTAGGTTATCCACATTTGTGGAAAACTTTTTTTATTGTAGTAGTTTTAAGGGATTGTGAAAAAGGGGGTATGTGGATAAAAAGTGGATAAATTGTAAAAGTATGTGGAAAAAAAATTTTTTATTAAAAAGTTATCCACAGGTTTTCCACATAGTTATCCACCAAAAATTGAAAGTTTTCCACAAAATGGGGGTAAGTTATCCACATGTGGATAAAATGTGGATAACTTTGTTAAAGTATGTGGATAACTTTAAGGGGGTATGTGGATAAATACCAAAAATTTAATAAAAATTAAAAAAATAATCTAAAATTAGAAAAAATTGATAAAAGTCAATAAAAAAAACTAATTAACAAAAATTTAACAAATTGATTAACAAATTTTTAACAAAAAAATTTTTTTATTTTTAATTTTTTAAAGAAAATTTTGATAAAAATATCAAAAAAAATTGATAAAAATCAATATGTAAAAATTAACATTGATAAAAGTCAATAAATTTAAACTATATTTACAATTTATTAACAAATTTGTAGTAATTTTTTAATAATTTTAATATTTAGATTTTTTAAATAAAAAAAATAGGTAAAAAATTGATAAAAATCAATAAAAATGAAAAGATTTATTCCAAAAAAGTAATAATTGATTTTGTGATAAATTTATAATAAAAAATGAATTCCAAAATTGGGTCTTTTCCTAATAAATACTAAAAGATTATTTATAATAATAAAAATCAATTAAATAATCTAAGATAGATGTTTTTAGTTATTCTATAAATGATATATTTACCTACGGAATCCTTAATTAAATTATTAGGAGCATTTATAAGTATGGTATCAAAACTAAAACTTTATTAACTTGTATAACTTTGTCTTTCAAGTGGGAAAAATTTTATTTTGGATTTTATTTTTTTAGTAGCATAGCAAATACCATTCTATATCCTTTCGTAGTTTTATCTAATATAACCCCTACTGATTTACCAAAATTAACATTTTTTATAAAATTATTATGTAAGAATATATAAGGATCAATGGGGAAGTTTACTCTTAAGAATTCGAGGAACTTTTGAGCGGAAGGTGATAGAATAACCATATCCTTAGATAGTGGGGATTTTTCAGCTGCTTTTAGTTGGGCTAATGTTAAAGGATCTAACTCTTCTATTTCTTCTGCTTCTGATATTGTATCGGGTTTAAACCCTGGAACTTTAGTTAGCTGTTGACTATATAAATTTAGTAATTGATCTCTATTAATATTTTGATCCATAAAAAACCTCCTAACTTATTTTAAAGTTAAAAACTAAATTCTTTTAATCCCCCTTATTTTTATAATTTTATAATATTAAAAAGTTAAAAATAAATTAAAAAAAAGTTAAAAAAATGTTAAATATTTTAAATAATTTAAATACGATTTAAAGTCTAAGATTACTTTTTTAGCTTAGAAGTATATAGATTTTATTATTTTCTATTTTAGTTTTAAAGATGTTAATGGGAGTTACAGCTGGCATCCTTAGAGCTTTACCAGTTTCTAGATCAAATCTTGCACCATGATAGGCACATTCTATCATTTTTTCTTGTTCATAAATATTTCCATCATATAATGGTTTTTCATCATGGCTACATCTATTTTCTACACAAAAAATAGAGTTACCTATTTTTATTATTAAAACCTCTAAATCATCTGATATTCTCTTTTTTATTCTATTAGTATTTTGTAATTCATTTATATCAGCTATTTCTAGCCAGGTATTCGTTACCATTTTTTTTATACCTCCTTTTTTACACTCTAATTTATATTAATTTGATTTTTTATTAATTTTTTGATTTTAGGAAAAATTAGCCCATTTCACATTAACAGTTTTTTTTATTATGAAGGATTTTTTATTTTTTACCTAATTATTATATTGGAGTAAATATACATTTTAGCTTACCCATAGGGAAATTGAAAGAAACTTAGGTTAGTAAATATTTTAAAGTGATTTCATTGGGTATAAATTTTTTAAGATGATTTTCTAATTTAGTAAGTATTATGTTATTTTCTGGCATTCTAAAATATAACGACGGAACTCCTTTATTTATATCCAATATAAAATTACTTATTATTTCAAGATAATAACTATAATTTTTATTTGCCATATTCTCAACTCTTAAAATAGAATTACCTAAAAATGGAGCATTAACATTAATGGTATTAAAAGAAAAAGGATTAAAATAGAAAGTATTAACTTTTAGATCTTGGTAGTTTAACTCAATAATGGCTGTTCTATTTTCATATGGTATATTATATAGGTATTTGTCTATATTTATAGTATTATCAATATTAGAAATGTATTTGTAATAGTTTTCTTTTTGATTTTTAATTAATCCTATTATTTTACTTGCTATCTCATTTGAATTTTGAGTTTCTAAGAAATTTAATATATTTTTTAATTTTAAGATATTTCCATCAGATATAATAAATGAATTATTTTTTAAATTATGATAAATTAATGAGTAAATAAAAAATGATTCTAAATTAAGCATAAGATAGGTAGTATAGTTTTCTAAGTATTCACTAATAGGCCAATAAATATTTTCTTCTATATCAAAAAAAACTATAAAGGTATTTATTTTTTCTAAATTTATTTTTTTCACTATGTTATTAAAGTTATTTATATCTCTTAAATCTTCAATATTTTCTATTAATATAAAATCCTTAATTGAAAAGTTTATAAATTTAGGGGGATTATTTTTATAGTATGAATTAAAACAATAGAAAATAAAAGGATTACTAAATAAAATTTGATTTTTTTTTAGTAATACATAGCCAACTACTGTTATAAATAAATTCTTATCTAAATTTAGGAAAATACTTTTTTTTACTGCATCTACTATAAAATAGTTAAAATCTAAATAGTTAAAATCTTCTTTTACTATTGGATAATAATTTAGTTCTTCTAATAAATTAACTTTTACATTAATTTTATTTATCATGCTTTATCTACAATTTTGGTAATTTTTTTATAATTTTTAAAGATTTTATAGTTTATTTAGTGTTTCTTTTAAAAAAGAATCTATCTTTTTATCTAAATCTTTATCATTAATATCTATAAAGGGTATATTATAATCTTGACATATACCTTGGATTTTAGGAGAAATTGAAATCCCTAAAACTGGTATATCTAAAACTTTGGCTAATAGTATTCCATGTAATCTATTAGATACCACTATTAAAGATTCTTTTATATATTTTAAAGTATCTATTAAATTACCTTTTCCAGGATAATATATACTACAATTTTTATAGGTACCTAAAAAACCATCATATGGATATTCTTTAAAATTAAAGTGAAAGTCTTCTAATAATTTATCTGATAAAAAATCTTCTATTACCATTTCCTCAGAATCCATTTCATCAAATAACATTATAGATATTTCGAAATTTTTATATTCTTTGATTGTATTTGCTACCATTTCAAGTATTTTGACAAAATTAGGATGTTCTAATTTAGTGCTTATTTTTTTATATACTGGTCTTAATATAAATAAAATCCTTTGATGTTTTGAACTAGTGTATATTTTATCTTTAAGATCAAAGAAGGGAGATAATACAAAGTCTTCTCGTTTGTAAAATTTATCAGTTGATTTCGGATAATTGTTAATTAAGTATTCATATGATAAATTATCTCTAACAGATATAGAAAAAGCCCAATTTATTACATAGTTAAATAAGTATTTGGAAATGATTGATTTAATTGGACCTATACTGTTTCTATCTATTATTAGGTATCTTTTATTAATTTTAGATATAAAGCAATTAAAGAAGTAATAAAAAAAGCTTTTAAAGCTTGTTTCATCTTGAAAGATTCCACCTCCACCAAATACTAAAGCATCTGAATATTTTATAGCTTGTGAAATAGAAGAGATATCCCATCTATTATATATTGGAATAGAGCTAAATTCAAATTCTTTTAACATTTTTTCTACATATGGATGTTTATTTGCTAATATCCTTATATCTAAAGAATAGGCTTTATTATATTCGTTTAAAGCAGTTATTAATAATAAATCATCTCCAATATTTCCAAATCCATAGTAACCTGCTAAAGCTATTGATGACAAATTATTGGGAAAGTTTTTAGGTAGCAAACTCATATTTATATATTTTTATAAAAAACACTTTTTTACCTCTTAGTTAATAATTTAATTTTAATAATTTAATTTACTTTTGAAGGATTAGATTGTAATTAATAGAAAAATAAATAAAGAGAAAATATATTTATAAAAGGGGGAATCTTAAGTGCTAAGAATAAGATTATCACGATATGGTCATAAACATAATCCACATTATAGGATAGTGGTAGCAAATGCTAAAAGCCCTCGCGATGGAAAATATATTGAAAAAATAGGATACTATAATCCTAGAATGAATCCTAAAGTCCTAGAAATTAATTTAGAAAAATTTAAATACTGGATAGAAAAAGGTGCACAACCTACTGATACCGTTAAAAAGTTATTCCAAAGATACCAAGAAAAATTATTAAATAAAACTAAATAAATTTTTTTACAAAAAAATATTATTTTAAATATATTATTTTTTGGTAATTTAAGACAATTTTTTAATGAAATTTGGAAAATATAATTTTTTCTCTTAAAGTAATTATTTTTTATTAAAATGGGTTTCATAAAAGTTTATAAAAATCTATATAAATTTTTTTCTAAATAATTAAAAAGGTAATTACTTAAAATAATTAAGCTAAAGATTTTAAAAAAAAGATTATAAAAAAAATCAAGGGAAATAACCTTAATATTAACTAAATATTAGTCAAATTTAATCAAGTGGGGGGATATTATGGAAAATTCTTATAAAAATAATCCCAATGATTTATTATCTAATAATGAATTAGAAACTAATGTTAAAAAAGATAATTCAAATAAAAGTGCTAAAAAAATTTTAGATTATTTGTTATCTAATGTATCTTCTAACTATGAAATAATAGAAAATCCTGATACTAAAGTTGTAAGGTTAAAAGTTTTGCTAAATAAAAAAGATTATAATTTTTTATTAAAGAATAAGGCTTTACTTTCTGCTATTAAAACTATAACGATGAGTTATGGTGCTAAGTTAAATAAAAAAATTTTAATCGATTTTATATTAAAAAAAAGATAAAATTTTGAAAGGTATAAGATGAAAGAGGTAGTAATAGTAGGGGCGGGGTTAGCAGGTTCTGAAGCAGCTTATTATCTCCTAAAAAAAGGAGTTAAAGTTATACTATATGAAATGAAACCTTTAAAATTTTCACCTGCTCATAAAAACCCTAATTTTGCTGAATTAGTTTGTAGTAATACTTTTGGAAGTATGGAAATAACTAATGCTTCTGGATTACTTAAAAAAGAAATGGAACTACTTGATTCTATAGTTATAAAAGCGGCAAAAGAATCTTATGTACCTGCAGGTAAAGCTTTAGCAGTTGATAGAAATTTATTTTCTGAATTTATTACTAAAACCTTAAAATCTTTTGAAAACTTAACTGTTGTAAATGAAGAATTTTATAACGTAGAAGAATTCGTAAATAATAAAAATCCTATTATAATTGCTACAGGACCTTTAACTTCTGAAAAATTATTTAATAATTTAAAAAAAATAATAAATAAAGAATATTTATATTTTTTTGATGCTATATCTCCTATAGTTGATTCTTTAACTATAGATTATACTAAGGGATTTTGGGGGTCACGTTATCAAGAAGATTCCCAGGATTACTTTAATTGCGTATTAACCAAGGAAGATTATGATTTGTTTTATAATGAATTAATTAAAGCTGAAGTAATTGAATTTAAAGAATTTGAAAAGGATATATATTTTGAAGGATGCTTACCTATTGAAGAAATGGCTAAAAGAGGATATAAAACTTTGCTTTATGGACCTATGAAACCAGTAGGTCTTAAAGATCCTAATACTAATAAAAGACCTTATGCTGTTGTTCAATTAAGAAAAGAAAATAAAGAAGGTACTATGTTATCATTAGTAGGATTCCAAACTAAGATGAAATATTCTGAACAGCAAAGAGTATTTAGACTAATACCTGCTTTAAAAAACACAGAATTTTTAAGGTATGGTTCTATTCATAAAAATGTTTTTATTCAATCTAATTATGTTTTAAGTAAGTATTTAAATTTAAGAGAATATAGTAATATATTTTTTGCAGGACAGATAATAGGAGTAGAGGGATATTTAGCAAGTGCTGCTACTGGGATAATTGCTGCTATTAATGTTTTTAATTATGTTAACAACAAAAATTTTATAGAATTTCCTACTAATACAATCATAGGAGCACTAATTGATTATATTACCACTAAAGAAGGAGAATTACAACCTATTAATCCTGTTTGGAATATAATCCCTGAGTATAATGATATTAATTTACCTAAAGAGCAAAAGAGATTATTATTAGCAAATAAATCTATACAAACATTAAAAAATATGCTTTTTTATTTTGTTAAATAATATTAATTAAAAAATATTCAAATTTTAGATATTTAGTAAGTATGGTATTAGTTTTAAATGCTTTTAATGAAGATAATATAATTTTAGCTTCAAAGTATATAAGGGATGGGAAATTAGTAGCTTTTCCTACTGAAACTGTGTATGGTCTTGGTGCTAATGCACTTAATAGAGTAGCAGTTGCTAAAATATTTGAAGTAAAAAATAGGCCTAACTTTGATCCTTTAATCGTACATATTGCTAATAAAGAAGATATATATAATTATGTTGAAGAGATTAACGAAGAGGTATTAAAATTGATAAATGAATTTTGGCCAGGACCCTTAACTTTAGTTTTAAAAAAAAAGAATATAATCCCTGATATAGTTACCTCAGGACTGAATACTGTAGCTATTAGGATGCCTGCTAATTTAATAGCACTGAAATTAATAAAATACTCTAACTTACCTATAGCTGCCCCTAGTGCTAACCCTTTTAATTACTTATCACCTACTACAGCTAAAGCAGTATTAGAATCTATTGGGGATAAAATAGATGTAATCCTTGATGGTGGAAAAACTCAATTTGGTTTAGAATCTACTATCATAACTTTTGACGAGAATAATCAGGTAATTTTATTAAGACCTGGGGCTCTTGAAATAGAAAAAATCGAAAAATTACTTAACAAAAAGGTTATTATTTACAATAAACCAAATATATTAGCTCCTGGACAAACTCAACACCATTATAAACCACATAAAGAACTTATTATTATCAAAAATCTAACTACTACCAATACCTCTTTATTAATAAAACAAATTGAAAAAGAACTAAATCTAAATAAACTATACTTTTTATTGACTTTTAAAAATGATTATTTGGAAAATTTTAAAGAAATTTATAAATTAGATTTTGTTATAGATTATTTATCACAGAATAATGATTATTACGAGATAGCATCTAATTTATTTGAAAAACTATATATAGCTGATAAAAGCGATAAAGAAGTAGTATTAGTAAATGAGGTTTCAAAGGAGTCTTTAGGGTTAGCTATAATGAATAGATTGGAAAAAGCTGCTACTAAAACTATTTCTATAAGCTAATTTTATTTTTACAGTTTTCTACTATTGATTTAATTTTCTAAATTTGATAAAAAATATATTAATTGATTTAGTGGCATTGGTTTGGCAAATAAAAAACCTTGAGCATAATCACAACCAATAAATTTCAAAAATTCTAATTGCTTTAAAGTTTCTACTCCTTCGCCCAATACTTTTAATCCTAAGGAATGTGAAATTTCTATAATTATTTTTATTATTTGTTCATCTTTAGGATTTATCCCAATATTTTTTATAAAAGATCTATCTATTTTAACTATATTAACATTTAAATTAACTAAGTAACTTAATGAAGAATAGCCTGTACCAAAATCATCTATACAAATCCAAATACCATTTTTAATTAATTCCTCTAAAATTTTATTACACTTTTCAAAATTTTTTATAATTAAATTTTCTGTAATTTCAAGTGAAATATTATTAAAATTAAAATTATTATAATTAATTAAATTAAATAGATCATCTTTAAAAGAAGGGTTTTCAAATTCTTTAGGAGAGATATTAAAAAATATTCTAAATTCTTTATTAATTGTTCTTTTTAATTCATTAAAATCTGACATTCCATTATTTAAAACTATTTTTCCTATATCTATTATTAGATTGGTTTCTTCAGCTAAGGGAATAAATTCTAAAGGTGGGATAAAGTTATTATCCTTATCTATCCATCTAATTAAAGATTCAAAACCTATTACTGAATTTAGGGGTATATTGACAATATCTTTATTAAGGTCTATTTCATCTAAATTAATTTTAGATATGTCTATAATTGGTTGATAGTAATTAACGAATTCTTTATTTTTAATGGCTTCATTGATTTTTTTTAGCATTTGTAGACGTTTTTCTAATTTATTTGTTAATTCTTGAGAATAAAAAACAAAGTTATTTTTACCTAGTTCTTTAGCTTTATATAAAGCTGTATCAGCGAATTTTATTAATTCGTTTATATCAGTACTATCATCTGGGAAAACAGAAATTCCCATACTAAAAGTTATTTTACAGATATCTATTCCTAATTTGCTTTTTATGTAATTTGGAATATTTTCTATAGCTTTGTTTAGCTTATTAGCTATTATGTTGATATCTTCTATTTTAGCTATGTCATCTAGAATTATAATAAATTCGTCTCCACCAATTCTTCCAATTATGTCTCCAGGCCTTAAATGATATTTTATAGTTTCTGCTACTGCTGATAATACTTTATCTCCTATTTCATGTCCATAACTATCATTTATATCTTTAAAATTATCTATATCTAAAAAAATAATTGCCAATTTTCTATTATGTCTATTAGCTTGAATAATTAGTTGTGAAAGCTGTTCAAATAAATATTTTCTATTAGGTAATCCTGTTAATGGATCATGTAAAGCTAAATACCTTAATTTTTCCTCATTTTCTTTAATTTGAGTTATATCATCTACTACTATTAATATTTCATTATTACTCACTTTTGAAAGTGAAAATAAAAAAAATTTTTCTTTATTTAGTATGTTTAATTTTATTTCTATTTTTTCTATGGTTCCTAAGATCCTAGTTCTATCTATAAAATATATAATTTGATTAAATAATTCATTTGGAAATATCTCTTTTATGGATTTATTTATTTCTATTCCTAAAGCTGCGCATATTTCGCTTTCTGTTGCTTTTGTAGGTTTGTATTCTATTATTTTAAAATTATTTGTATTAATTAATAGAATTCCTTGAGGAATTGATTTGTATATATTGTTTATAATAATATGTGAATTCCATAATTTTTCTTCTTGCTCTTTTTCAAATGTTATATCGAATAATAAAGAAAAAATATAGTCTTTATACGCTATTAAATAAGTTTTAAAGATTAAGTATTTTCCATTTTTGTTTCTAAATCTAAAAAATATTGTATTGGTTATGTTAAAAATAGTTAATATTCTTAATTCTTCTATGACTTTATTTCTATCAGCAGTATGAATGTTTTTGATAAACCAGTTTTTATCTTTTATTATTTCTTCTGCTTCATATCCTAAGATATTTTCTACTTGATTTGATATATATATAACTTCAAGTGTGTTTTTATTTAGCTTTATGAATATTGCATCTATTGAATTAAAAAAATGCGTTATTTCTTCTTGAGTTATTAAATCTTCTTTTTTATTATTTTTATTGTTCATAATTATTTATGAGTAATGGAAATTATGTATGAGTAATGGAAATTATGAGTAATAGAATAAGCTATCCCAATTTCTTATTCTTTTATTTTTTTCTAATAAGAATTTGGGCATATCGTATCTTCGGGTTTTAGAAACCTCTTTATTTTTCATAAATAAAGCTCCAGTAGGGCATACCATTACACATTTTCCACAATTAATACATGTCTTAGATTCACCCCAATTATTATCTAAATCAATTGATATTCTTAGATTATAAGCTCTATTTTTTATATCCAAAGTATGTGGTCCTGCATATTCATGACATATCCTAACACACCTAAAACACAATATACATCTATTATGATCTAATACATATAGCTTATGAGTATAATCTACTTCCATATCTTGGTAATAATAATCTACGTAATTTTGGTTAATTTCAAATATTTTGTATTTCCAATTTTGTAGATCACAGAAATTATTAGCTACACATACATTACACGGATGCGGACGCTCTCCAAATAAAAACTCCGTTAAGTATTTCCTATACATACTTAGTTTCTCACTATTAGTTATTATTTCCATTCCATCTGTTATTTTAGTAATACAGGATGAAACAGGTCTAGAATAACCTTTAACTTCTACTATACACATTCTACAGGCTCCAATGGGAGTTAATCCATCTAAGTGACAGGCAGTAGGTATATATTTATTATGCTCTTTTGCTACCTCATATATTGTTTTATCTTTATCACTTTCTGATAATATTATTTCTTTATTGTCTAAAATTATTTTCATAATATCCTCCTTTCTTATTCCCTTATTATTTTATTATCAAAAAAAAAACAAAATCCTATAAAATTTTAATACTAAAAAATTCTATTGCTAAAGAAATTTTGCTAAGAGGAAAAAATAAACTAGTAAGGGATTTTGGATGTTTAAGAATATAAAAATTTTTTTATAGTTTTATTTATTTTGGTTTTGACTTTTTAGTACCTCAAGTATTTCTCTTAGTAATTTGACATCTTCTGGAGGTTCAGATGAAGGATTTTGCTCGTTTTTATTCTTTAATTTATTTAGTTTATTAAGTGGTAAAACAATAAAAAAATAAATAGAAGCAGATACTATAAGAAAACTTATAACACTATTTAGGAATTTACCAATATAAAATGGTCCAACTTTAAAAGCGGAGAAATCAATTCCTCCCGTAAATAAACTTATTAAAGGATTTATTATATCATTAACTAAAGAATTTACTACTTGATTAAAAGCAATTCCAATAACTACTCCAACAGCTAAATCAATTATATTACCCCTTATAATGAAATCCTTAAAATCTTTAATTATACCCATAAAACTTTTATAAACGAGTTTTAGTTCTTTGTTTTTTATTTAATAACATTATTTTTAAATTTTTTCTTAAATTTTTCTATTTTGGGTGATATAACAAATTTACAATATGGATTATTAGGATTATTTTTATAATAATTATGATGATAATCTTCAGCTTCATAAAATTCTTCAAATTTTTTTATTTCAGTTGTTATTTCTTTATTTTCGTAATTTTTATAAAAATCCTCTTGAGGAAGTTTTTTAATGTAGTTTAATATTTTTTCTTTTTGATCTTGAGTGTGGTATAGAATAATTGATCTATATTGACTACCTATATCGTTTCCCTGTCTATTAGGTGTAGTGGGATCATGGATAAAGAAGAAAATTCTTAATATATCTTCTAAAGAGATTACATTGTTATTAAAGGTAATATCTACTACTTCTACGTGTTCTGTTGTATTGCTACATACTTGTTCATAAGTTGGGTTTTTTAGATGTCCTCCTGAGTATCCAGGTATAGCTCTTATAACTCCATCAATTTGTGAGAATATGGCTTCTAAGCACCAGAAGCATCCACCACCTAAAGTTATCCTCTCTTCCATCCTAAATTTTTTCTCCCCTCTTTTTAGTTTATTATTTTTAAGTTCTACTTTATAATTCTATAATTATAACCAATTTTCTTTTTTTAATTTCTTTTTTTAATGGGAAATTTAAGTTATATAATTAAATACTTGTCAATATATAATACACTTTTATTAAAATATTATTCAGAATTATATGAATTATTGGAACAGTTAAAGATTCCTTTGTTTTTACTAGTTTTCATATTGTTTGTAGGTACTTCAGGTTATATGATTTTATCTAAGGGAAATTTTATAGATTCTTTTTATATGACAGTTATAACAGTGGCTACTATAGGATTTGGAGAATTAATAGAAAATTCAGATACTCCTGTTGTTAGAGTTTTTACTTCTTTATTTATTAATTTATCTTGTATTAATAAGTACACTATTAAAAATATATCTTTTAGTTAATCAAGTTAATCAAAGAGTATTTAATTAAATAAATTGATTTGATTTATTTTTTAACATATTTTTTACAAATAATGCTTTGAATTTTTTATTGTTTTTTTTAATATTTTAATGTAAAGGAAGAAATAAAAAAAATAAAAAAGAGAGGTGGGATTTATGAATACGACCTATAGAGTAGGTTATGCAAACTATTCTAATTTGTATTTAGCTAAAAATGATAAAAAAGATAGCAAAACTCCAGATTATAACTATGATGATTTAGGGTATCCTAAAAATAATAACTCTTCGTTTTCATCTTCTCCTGATTATGATTATGATGAGTATTCATCTTCAGGTAATTCTTACGAATATAGTGGACCAGATGGATCTTACTCTTATGATCCATATCACTAAAATAAGCAGAAAGAATTAATTATTATTTAATTTGTATTTAGTTAGTAATATTTTTAGTTTTCTATTATCTTCTTGAGTAAGACATATAGGAGATAAATAATAGTTTCTATAGTTATATAGATCTTCTTTTAGTATCTACTTTCTTTTTATTATTATATTAAATTTTTTAGTAATTCTTTCCTTAAGTTTTTAGTGTTTTAATATTAATATAAAAGGATAATTTTTTAAAGATGTTTAATAATAAAAAGGGGGTAGAAATAAATGGGGTTTTTGTTTAGTTTTTTTAAAAAGCCAAAAGAACAGAAAGAACAAAAGGAATTAAAATCTAAAGATGAAATGGATTATAAAAGACAATATGCTAGATTAAATAGAGATATTGGAGTATTGTCTAATGAAATTCCGGGTTATAAAACTGTAACAAGAGATATAAGCTTAGGGGGAGCTAAAATAGAGGTTTCTAAACCGATTCCTAAAGGAAAAATAATAGATATTAAATTGGAACTAGAAACTGGTAAAACTGTTGCTTTAAAAGCTGAAGTTGTTTGGATTAAAGAAGTTGAATATCTAAAAAAGTATGAATTAGGATTAAAATTTATTTATGATAACCCTACTCAACAACAACAAATAGAAAAGTATATTCTCTATGTTATAGAAACCCAAAGTAATTGGTATAAAAATATTGAATAGAATTGAATAAAATAAATAAAAGGGGGTAATAAATTGGAAAAAGTGTTCTTAATTAAGAATATTTCTTTTTACTTATCTGTTATTAGTTTGATAGCAATGGTAGTTTTTGTGGTATTAAATTTTATCACAGCTGAAAAAGTCAAAGTTAATCTACGTAAAGCTAGTGAAAGAAAAGTATTGAAATTAGAGGATGAAGATTGGACCAAATCTGTTTTAGAGAACAAAATACCTGATTTATCTAATCCTAAAAAAGAGGAACTTAAACAAGATATTAAAAATAAGCAACATACTAAGCCTAGACCTGATAAATTTGAGCTAAAGGATTTATAATAAGCTATAAATTACTTTTAAGCTATGCTTAAAAAGATTAATTTATCTACTTTTTTGTTGACTAAGGGAGTAGATGCTTCATATTATAGTGTAAGTGAGATTAATTTTTTATTTGAAAATTTATCTAAGTATAAGTTTAGTGGAATAGTAGTGATTAATATAGAAGATTTTAATGAAGATTACGCGGTGATGGTAGATGAGGGATTAATAGTAAGTGTAGTTTTTATGGGGTTTGAATTTGAAGAGATTTCTCCTATTGTTCTTAAGAACAGATATGGGGAAAAAAATAAAATAACTGTTTACACTATGCCTTCTAATTATTCTGATATCTTGAGAGCATTTTATAGATTTGAGAACATCATTATGAATAATGTTATAAATAATAAAAAAGATATGGATAATTTATTAAGCATTTTATCAAAGCAAAATATAACAGGAATTATTAATTTTACATTAAAAGATCAACAGTATTATATCCTAATTAAAAAAGGGAATCCTGTTTTAAGAAATGAGTTAATTAATAATGGGAATTTAATAACATCGTTTTATTATTATAAAGAAATAATATATGAAAAGATACTGGGAAATAATAAAATAGTAATTAGTGTTTTGGGATTGGAAGACAAACAATTGGAAAAAATCATAGAAGAAAATGAAAAAAAACATATGGTAGTTAAAGAATTGGAAGTAAAAGCGCTTAAGGGGTGGGGAATTGCTCCAACTATAAGACTTTCTAAAATTATATATGAGGAGTGGTATAAGGTATTTGAGTTACCACCAAAAATGATTAAAATAGATGGATATAATGAGAAATTAGGCAACATTAAAGTAGAATTTGATGAAAAAATTGAACCTGATTCTGTTTTTATTAGTGAATCACTTATAAAGCGTATTAAAATTAGAAATAAACCTATTGATAAGGGAGATAAAATTATTATTATTCCTCAGTTTGAATAATAATTTAAAATTAATTTAAAATAAATATGAAAAATTATAGCAAGATTAGAATTAAGCTTATCGCTTCCCTATTTGTTATTAGTTTATTGTTATATATTTTTAAAGCATTTGCTTTAGAAAATTTAGAGAGCTTAAAAAATAATTTTGAAAAATTTTTTATGGAATATCAAAATCAAGCTAAAGATGATTTAAATGTAGCTAATAAATATCTTTATGATTATGTTAATATAGCTATTTACTTAAATAAGCAACAAGAGGCTTCCAGTTTTTTAAGAAATTTTTTAAATAGTTATAACCCATTTTTTTTGAAAAACTTAGCTGATTCACTTTTTATTTTAAATGATTTTGATAACTCTAAAAAGGCTTATTTAAATTTGATTAATCTTTTATATAATCCAAATATTAATTCTATTAGTGATAACTCTAAAAATATTATTTCTTATGCTTACTTTAAATTAAGTAATATTGAATATATCAATGGAAATATTACTAATTATTTTAAATACCTTAAAAATTCTATTTATTTTGATAGAGATTATTATTCTGCTTTAAAGAAGAAAATAATTTTTCTAAAAGATTCTTTTATTTTTAATCAAAATAATTATGATTTAAATGATTTTGATAAAATAGAACAGATTATAAGTAATGAGATTTATGATAAAAATAAAATTTATGATTCAAAAAATCAAAAAATAGAATTCTCTGATGAGATTTTACTTTATTTAAGTGATTTATATTATAATTTATATCTTTTTTCTTTTAATGATTTTTATAAATCAAAGGCTTTAGATTATCTTAATAAAATTAAAAATAAAAATAATATAGAATATTATTATCTTTTGATCAATTTAGAAGATAATGAAGATAAAAAGATTGAAATTATTAAGCAATTAGTTCTTAAATTTAAAGATGTTGATCCTAGTTTTTATGAACAATTGGGGGACTATTACTATAAAAATCAGGACTTAAACAATGCTCTTGATTATTATTTAAAATTAATTAGTATTATCCCTACTAAAAAATCTGTCTTATTTAAAATTGCCAATATCTATTATAATAAAAATGATTTTTTGAATGCTTTAAATTATATTAATTTAGCTATTAAATTAGATGATAATCCAGATTATTATTATTTTAAAGGAGAAATTTTATTAGCTTTAAATGACTTAAATCAAGCTTTAGAAAGTTTCAAATTAGCATATGATAAATATACTGATATTTCACTTAAAGCTAAAGCACTTACTAAAATTAAAAATACTCAAGATTTAATTAATAAGATTAATAAGAATAAAAATTAATAATAATTGCTTTTAATACTAAATATAAATAGTTTTTAAAGAAGAGATTTTTTAAAAGGGGGTGGTTTTATGGAACAAGATAAGAAAAATATTATTAAAAGTGAGATTATATATCAAGAAGGATTAAGGTTTATTGCTGTTTCTAATAGCAATCACGCTATTGTTTTAGATTCAAAGAAAGAAGTAGGGGGATTTGAAAGTGCTAATTCTCCTATGGAATTATTATCTATTGCTTTAATTGGCTGTACTGCTATGGACGTTATTTCTATTTTAAAAAAAATGAGAGAAAATGTTACTGATTTTAGAGTATTTTTTGAAGGTATTAGAGCAGATCAGCATCCTAAGGTTTTTACTCATATTAAGTTAATTTATCAGTTTAAAGGAAAAGATCTTAAATATGAAAACTTAGAAAAAGCAGTTAAATTATCTTATGAAAAATATTGTTCTGTATCTAACATGCTTAAAAAAGCTGTTAATATTGAATATGAAATTAAAATGATCAATGAATAAGTTTTAACTGAGGTGAATTAAATGTTATCTACTGATAAATTAATTAAAAATTCTGAAGAATTTTATAATAAATCTATTATTGAAGTTTTAAGGGAATTAAAAAATAATAATAGAATTGATATTGATATTTATAAGGTAATAGTAGCGAAGGTTTATTTTAAAGATAGTACATCTAAATTAGTTGATTTGACTTATGTTTTAAACGATAATATAGAAAGTATTGAATTCAAGATTGAAGGAGATGAAGAAGCTTTAGAGGTTTTAAGGCATAGTACAGCACACTTATTAGCACAAGCTGTTAAAAGATTATATAAAAATGCTAAAATAGCAATTGGACCACCTATTGATATAGGATTTTATTATGATATAGATTTTGAAGAATCTATTAGTGATAAAGATTTAGAAAAAATAGAACAAGAAATGAAAAAAATAGTTAATGAGAAATTACCAATTGTAAGAGAAGAACTACCTAAAGAACAAGCAATAAATTTATTTTCTCAATTAAATGAAACTTATAAAGTGGAGTTATTAAGAGAGGATATTAATGAGGATATAGTTTCTATTTATAAGCAGGGGGAGTTTATTGATTTATGTAGAGGACCTCATGTTTTGAATACTTCTTATTTAAAATATTTTAAGTTATTAAATTTAAGTGGTGCTTATTGGAAGGGTAATGAAAAAAACAAAATGTTAACAAGGATTTATGGTACTGCTTTCTTTACTAAACAAGAGCTTGAAGATTTTATCAAAAAAAGAGAAGAAGCTAAAAAACGAGATCATAGAATCTTGGGAGCTAATTTAGAGTTATTTGAAATTAATGAGGATATAGGCAGTGGCCTTGTTATATGGTTACCTAAAGGAGAAAAAATTAGATATATTATTGAACAATATTTAAGGGATTTATTAGAACAAAATGGTTATATCTTTGTAAGAACTCCTCATATTGCTAATTCTAAGTTATGGAAAATAAGTGGACATTTACAGGTTTATAATAAGTATATGTTTCCTATTATGAAAGTGGAAGAAAATCAAGAATTTATTTTAAAACCAATGAATTGTCCGTTTCATATAAAGGTTTTTGGGTATAAAACAAGGAGCTATAAAGATCTACCTTTGAAGATTGCTGAGTATGGGAGTGTTTATAGATATGAAAAATCTGGAGTTTTACATGGATTATTAAGGGTTAGAGGATTTACCCAGGATGATGCTCATATTTTCTGTACTCCTGAACAAATAGAAGATGAAATTATTCAACTTATAAACCTTGTTACTAAGGTATTAAGCAAATTTGGATTTAATGATTATGATATTTATTTAAGTACTAGACCTGATGAATTTGTTGGAGATATTGAGTTATGGAATCAAGCAGAACAAGCTCTTAAAAATGCCCTCAATAAATGTAGTATTAACTATAAGATTAAGGAAAAAGAGGGAGCTTTCTATGGACCTAAAATAGACATTGAAATTAAGGATTCTCTTGATAGGAAGTGGCAATGCTCTACTATTCAACTTGATTTTAATTTACCTAGAAAATTTGATATCCATTATATAGGACCTGATAATTCTAAACATTATCCAGTTATGATACATAGAGCATTATTAGGATCTTTTGAAAGATTCTTAGGGATCCTTATTGAACATTATAATGGGGAATTCCCATTTTGGTTGGCTCCTACTCAAATCGTTATAATTCCTATTTCTGATAAATTTAATGAGTATTCTTTAAAAGTATATGATATTATTAAATCAAAGGGGTACAGAGTAGAAATTGATTTAAAAGCTAATAGTTTAAATTATAAAATAAGACATTATGAAAAAAGTAAAATTCCTGTTATGATTGTTATTGGTCAAAAAGAACAAGAAACAGGTACTGTTAATGTTAGAATTAAACATTCTCAAGAAAAAACTACTTTAAATTTAGATTCTCTTTTTGATTTATTAAATAAATTAGAACGAGATAATGATTACTTTCAATTCCCCTATGGGGTAAGCTAAACGTAATTTTTCTGAGATAATGATTAAAAAAATTTTTTTATTTTTCATTTTAGTTTTAGTTTTTTTTATATCTAAAATTTATGCTGAGGAATTTGTTTTTTTGTTGGATAATGAATTTAATGATAGTTTAGTTTATTATGTTTATAATAGAAGCGAGTATAATATATTGATAAACTGTAGTGTTCATGGGGATGAGGATCTACCTTATAAGATTATTTCTGAATTTTTAGATAAAGGTTATTTTGAGAATCAGTTTTCATATGCTAATTATATTGTTGTTTTAAAGCCTAGTAGTTATAGATTAAAAAATAAAAGTAGATATTCTTTAGAAGGAATAGATCCTAATAGAACTTATATATCTTTATTATCTAAAAGCTCTAAATTAATTTTAAAACTATTAAGTGATTATGATATTGATTTAATCTTGGATTTACATGAAGCAAGAAATAGAGAGAATATCGATTTCATGTATTCTAATGGGTTTTATTCTAAATTTTTATTAAATTTTTTAAAAAATTATAATATTATTTATAACAAGGATAATTTAAATAAATTAATTGAAATTGAAAGAAATATTGAGTCTACACAATTAAAAATTTTTGAACAGTTGTATAAAAATTCTAATATTAGGGTTTCAAAGTATTCTGTAAATAATTATGTAGGTGGATATGATTATACTTCTATTTTAAGGAATTATGGAGTAATTAGGCATATTCCTACAATTCTATTTGAAACTGTTAATAAAGAAAATAAAGATTACATTACTAATCAAGTTTATTACTATTTTTTTGAGAATTTAAAAAATTATTTATTTTTGTTTAAAGAATATAAGAGTTTTATACCAGAAATGGAAAGGAATTTCACAATATATTATTTATTTGATAAAAATTATGATAATATTGATATTTTACTTAGGTATTTGAATTTAAATAAAATTAAGTATTATTATTTTTTTAAATTCAAAAATTTAAATAAAGCTAAGTTAATAGAGTATAATATAAAAAATACTAATTTAAAAACAGATAAAATTGGAATGAAGGGATTATTATATTGTGATTTTGAAATTTATCAGAATGAAATAACAGATAAAAGTTTAATTTCAAGTTATTTAGATAATAGTGTTGTTATTCCTTTTAGTTTATTGTGTTATTATCTGTTAGATCCTAATTCTAGAGAGAGTTTATTTAATTTTAATATCTTACCTTTAAATTATTATAAATTAAAGGAGTTGCCTGTTAGAATTTTAATAATTTATAGGTAATAATATTGGGTTTTAAATTATGAAGGAGTTTAAGGAATTTTTGGAAAAATATTTATTAGAAGCTAAAAAAAAATCTTTTTTAGATTTTTGTATTATTTTTTTTGAGAAAATAATTGATTTAATTAGAATAATTTACTTTGGAGTGAAAATTGTCTTTAAATTTATTTTGATAAAATTATTTATCAAGGGGGAGTAAAAATGAATAAAAAGGGTTTTATTTTGTTTATTTTACACTCTCATTTACCTTTTATATATCATCCTGAGTATAATGAATCTTTAGAAGAAAGGTGGCTTTTTGAAGCAGTTAGAAATAGCTATTTACCATTGTTATTAGCATTAGAAGAAATGAAGGATTATGATATTTCTATTACTATTAGTTTTTCTGGTACTCTTTTAGCCATGCTTACTAATGACTTTTTTAAAGAGAGAATATATCGAGATTTAACTAGAACTGTGAAATTGGGGGAAAAAGAGCTTGAAAGGACTAAACATTCTATTTTTTATAAACCTGCTAAATTTATTTATGATAATTACTTAAAAGTTTTTAATAAATTTAACGAACTAAATGGAGATATTTTAAGAGGTTTTAAGGAATTGGCTTTACAAAATAAAATTGAAATTATAACGAGTAATTTAACGCATTGTATATCTCCTTTTTATCTTTTTGAAGAATCTAATAAAAAATTATTAGAATACCAAATTTATAAAGCTGTAGATAATTTTTATAAATATTTTGGTTTTGAGCCAAAGGGGATGTGGCTCCCTGAATGTGCTTACTATGAAGAACTTGATAAATTATTAGTTAAATATAAAATAGAATATACTTTCTTAGAATATCATGGGATACTTTTTAGTAGAAGTAAAATTAGGTATGGCACTTTCTTACCTTATTTAACTAAGAATGGGTTAGTACTTTTTGGTAGGGATAGAGAATCTTCTAAGCAGGTTTGGTCTGCTAAGGAAGGATATCCTGGCGATTTCTTTTATAGAGAGTTTTATAGGGATATTGGTTTTGATCTGGATTTTGAATATATTAAGGACTATATTCATGAAAGTGGAACAAGGGGAGATACTGGTTATAAATATTATAGGATAACGGGTAGTGATGTAGAGTTATCCAGAAAAGAAGTATATGATCCTGAATTAGCTTTAAGAAAAACATTAGAACATGCAAGTAATTTCATATTTAACAGAGAACGGCAGTGCGAATATTGGCAAGATAAATTAAAATTAAATATTCCGCTTGCTATTACTGCTATGTATGATACTGAGTTATTTGGGCATTGGTGGTATGAGGGACCTTATTTCCTTAAAAATATTATTAAGCTTATTAATGAAAATCCTAGTTATCTTGTATCTTTATCTACTCCTTCTAAGTATTTAAATATGTTAAAACAAAATAATTTTAACTTAGATATAATAGAACCTAATAGTAGTAGTTGGGGATGGAAGGGATATTATGAATACTGGCTTAATGGTAGCGTTGATTACATGTATAGACACATAAATATTAACTCTCAGGAATTAATTAATTTAATAAAGAATAATGGTAATAGTAATAAAGAATTGTTAAATTGTGCATTATATGAGATATTACAAGCTCAATGTAGTGATTGGGCTTTTATTGTTTTTACTGGACAAGTATCAAATTACGGACACTATCGTTTTAAACAACATATATCTAATCTTATCAATATTTTAAATGCTATTAAAAATAATGATTCTACTTTAAATAATAGTAGCCCTTATAAATTCTTTAATATAAATGTAGATGAATTTAAAGAACATATATTAAAATGAAAACTGAAGGAAAAATAAAAAGTGAGGGTTTTATTAATTGATGAGAATTTTAAAAAGAATTTAATAGAATTCTTCGAATTTTTGAAAATTTTTTTTATTATTTAAGTAAAGAAAAATTAAAATTAGATGATAAAAAGTGATTTTTTATCTATTATAATAAATCTAGAAAAATTAATGTTATTTTTGCCTTCTACTAGCGAAGTTGTATATTTTTATTTAAAATTAATAAAAAAAATAATAACTCAGAATTATTTATATGATTACGCTCCTATTTATTTGAATTTTTTATTAGAGTTTAATAATTATCATAAATTGGATTTAAATAATGAAATAAAGTGGGTTTTTAAAAAGGTTTTTAGAAATTTAGATAACTTATTTATAAAATCTGAACTATGTTATATGATATCAAAAATTTATTTAGAATTAAGGAAATATAATAAAGCTCAATCTTTTGCGATTAAAGCTTTTAATTATTTATCAATTTATCTTAAAAAAAACAATATTAATAATCAAGAAAATAAGTTATATGTTTATAGGATATATTTGCTTATAGCTAAATTAGCTTTTTATAGAAGAAAATTTGAGGCTTCTGTCAATATTTTAAATTATCTTATTAAAGAAATATTAGAAGTAGATGATCTAAATATAAAAGAATTAATCTCAATTTTGGTAGAATCTCTTATATTAATGGCTACTGTTGGTATTTATCAAAACTATAATCTTGATAAATTAAAAGAGATATTATCTACCTTTTTTGATATAGTCCAATCTTTCATAAATTATTTGGATTTAGAAGAAATTAAAGAAAATTACTATCAATTTATTATAAAGAATTTGGAATTTTTGAAGAAAGTAGAAAAAACTCATTTTAAATATATGAAAAATTATTTAGAAAATAAATCTATTAAGATAGTGAAATCAAAAAAATCTAATATAGAAAAGAGATTAATTGAAATAAAAAAATATGCTGAACAAATATACTTAGAACTAGGTGAGCTATTTAATTATAATGCACTATTTTTAAGCTTGTATAAAGATTATATAATAAGTTATATGAGTTTATATCCTGATAATTATAAATTAGCGTTAAAGTATGCCTGGAAAGCTTTTTTTATTGCCGATAAATATTTATTATCTCCTTCGTTAATAACTATTGCTAAATTTTTAGCTTTTAAAGTCTTAGAAAGTCAAAATTTATTTAATAATTTAGCACAATATCTTAGTGAAGTTAATATTCAAGAATACATTAACAATAATCAAGAATTAAATCAGGATGTTTTAAGGGATATATCTAATAAAAAATTACTTATGATAAAATAGTTGATAAATCTATGCGGATATTCCCATTTTTGAGAAATTATACTAACTTAGAGCAGGCAAAATATTTAATAATCGGGATTCCTTATGAGGGATATGTTAATAGTAGATTAGGTACTTTTAAAGCACCTTCTTATATTAGAACTTATTCTGAATTAATAGAAAATTTTAGTTTCTATTTTTCTAAATCCTTAGAAGAAGTAGATCTATTTGATATAGGAGATATTTTTGTTAAATTAGATGAGAATAACGATAAAACTGTTTATAATATTTACAAAAATTTAAAAAGTGTTATAATGGATATAAAAAAAAGATATGTCTTTATAGGGGGAGATCATAGTATTACTATTCCTACATTCTTAGCTATTAAAGATGTATTTAAGGATTTAATTTATATTCATTTAGATGCCCATGCTGATTGCCATGATAAATATTTGGATCAAATTTACTCTCATGCTAATGTTGTTAGGAGAATTTCAGAATACACTAATAATATTATTTCAATTGGTGTTAGAACTTTAGATGATTTTGAAAAGGGGTTCTTTTTTTCTAATGTTATTAATATCGATTTATCTAATATTTCTTACTTAAAGCAAATATTAGAGAATATTAAAAGTAAATATATTTATCTTTCTTTGGATATAGATTTTTTTGATCCATCTATAGCTTGTGCTGTATCCAATCCTGTTTACGATGGAGCTGATTTTAAACATTTTATTGAAATACTTAGAATCTTGAGTGAATATATGGTTATAGCTTTTGATGTAGTTGAAGTTAATCCCTATTTAGATTACCCTAGTTATAGTACTTCTACTTTAGCTGCTCATGCTATTAAGGAATTTATTATATCTTCTTCTGTTTATTCTAAATGAAAATTGTTAAAAATTTCGTAATATAAGGAGGGATTATTTTTATGACTATAAATGCAGATTCTTTCAGAATAGAAAAAGATCCTATGGGTGAAGTATTAATTCCTAAGGAAAAGCTTTGGGGACCTCAAACTCAAAGAGCTATCAATAATTTTAAAATAAGTAATTATAAATTTCATCCAGAAATTATTAAAGCTTTGCTTATTATAAAAAAAGCTGCTGCTATCGTTAATAATGAATTAAATTTGCTAAATTCTGACAAAGCTAATGCTATTGTTAATGCTGTTGATGAGATATTAAATAATTTTGAAAAATATCAAGATAATTTTATTTTAGATATTTTCCAAACTGGTTCAGGAACTTCTACTAATATGAATGTTAATGAAGTTATCTCTAATTTAGCTTCTGTTTTATTAAATAAAGAATTAGGTTCTAAATTTATACATCCGAATGATGATGTTAATAAAGGACAATCCTCTAATGATGTTATTCCTACTTCTATTAGAATAGCTGTATATAAAATGTTAATTAATTTAATAAACGATATTAACTATTTAGTAAATTCTATAAAACAAAAAGAAAAAGAATTTAAAGATGTAGTAAAAATAGGGAGAACTCATTTAATGGATGCTACTCCTATTACTTTTTCTCAAGAATTCTCAGGTTATAGAAGGCAATTAGAATTAGCTGTTGATAGGATTAAAGGAATTTTTAATAGATTAGCTGAGTTACCTATTGGAGGAACTGCTGTAGGTACAGGCATTAATACCCATGTAGATTTTGCTTATAAAGTAGTTAATAAAATTAATGAATTTATGGCTAAATATATACCATTTGAGATATACCCTAAATTTAGAGAAACTTCTAATCATTTTGAAGCTCAAGCTTCTATTGATACTTTTATAGAAGTAATGGATATTTTAAAGATTTTAGCATTATCTTTAATAAAGATAACTAATGATATAAGGTTTATGGGTAGTGGTCCTGTGGGTGGTTTTGGAGAATTAATTTTACCAGAGCTTCAACCGGGATCCTCTATTATGCCTGGTAAAGTTAATCCGGTTATACCTGAAGCTACTGGTATGGCTTGCT
>Ga0080004_1118072_pt1 | contig 34369 bp, 40 predicted proteins | sample WasSprMetagenome_FD_69207 | JGI IMG/M metagenome (GOLD analysis project Ga0080004, IMG submission 69207) | Sulfidic aquatic microbial communities from Washburn Spring, Yellowstone National Park, USA - WS (SPADES assembly) (version 2) | ecosystem: Environmental > Aquatic > Thermal springs > Hot...
GTCCTGGCGGCTCCTGGCGGCGTGGCTGATAGCGGCCCTGCGGCCCAAAGGCCCTTACCCTGTCTTACTCCTTCAAGGTGAGCAGGGAAGTGCAAAGAGCACCACCGCAAGGGTGCTGCGGTCTCTGGTAGACCCCAATACGGCCCCTTTGCGAACGGTGCCCAAGGAAGAAAGAGACTTAATGATTGCGGCGGCTAACTCCTGGGTATTAAGTTTCGACAACCTTAGCGGAATTCCTGCCTGGCTATCGGACTCAATCTGCCGATTGGCTACCGGCGGCGGTTTCTCCACCCGGACGCTCTACGAAAACGATGAGGAAACAATCTTTTCGGCCTGCCGTCCCGTGGTAGCCAATGGCATAGATGAACTTGCGTCCAGACATGACCTTCTCGACCGGGCAATAATCTTGAACCTGCCACCGATTCCCGAAGAGGAACGCATTGATGAAGCTACATTCTGGGCTGAATTCGAGGAGGCCCGGCCCCGAATTTTGGGCGCTCTGCTAGATGCGGTAAGCGCCGGGCTGCGGAATATCAAGCAGGTATGGCTTTATAAAATGCCCCGCATGGCGGACTTCGCCAAATGGGTGGTGGCCTGCGAAGAGGCCCTGCCCTGGCCTGCCGGTGGCTTCCTAGAGGCATACATAGGCAATAAAGCCGAAGCCGTTGAACTGGCCCTGGAGGCCGACACCGTAGCGGTAGCAGTGAAAAGCCTGGTAGAAGAGCAGGGAGCTTGGGAAGGGACGGCCAGCGAACTCCTGGCCTGCCTGGAAACGCACGTTTCGGAGCAAGTAAGGAAGAGCCGGGCGTGGCCTAATTCGGCAAGGGCATTAGGGAATAGGCTGCGTAGGGCGGCAACCTTCTTACGGCAAACTGGGGTTGACGTGGAATTTTACCGTGAGGCCCATACAGGAAAACGGCTTATCAGGATAGCTCCAAGACTAAAGAATGAAAGTATCGTCACCAACGTCACCACCGTCACCCGGAACCCGGAAAGCCTTGATTTTCCTAAGATTGAGCGGGTGACGATAGAGGGTGACAATGGTGACGAAAGCGGTTTTGCGTCACCCACATCGTCACCCGTGGAGGCGTTGAAAATCAAAGGTTCCGACAACGGTGACGATGGTGACGCAAAAAACCTTCCTTACTCTTCTGACTGGGAGACGATTGAGTTATGACCGCCAAGCAGTTAGTGGAGAACCTGGAGAAAAGAGGGATAAAGTTTGAGGCTGCTGACGACAAGCTCCGGATAAATGCGCCAAAGGGGCTACTGAATGAGCGGCTTAAGGCCCTGCTTACCCGGTACAAGCCGGAAATCATGGCGGTGCTCCAGGAAAGAGAGCACCCGGCTGCAGTTATCAAGGTCTTCTGTTTCGCCTGCTTTAAGACCCACGGCAAACAAGGCCGCTATCAGCCGCATACCGTCAAACCGAGTGCCGAATTTCCCGGCTGGCTGGGGTACACCTGCCAAAACTGCGGTAGCAGGTGCTACGGCAGGCCCCAGGAAGGGGGTGAAGCACGTGACTTAGCGTCAAGTGACAGGCGTCAAATGCTCCAATAGCAAGGACTTGCCAAAAGGTAATGCAACGGTAATGCAATTGGAGGGATTGCCCATGGCAAAACCCACAACAGCCAGGCGGGTGCCACCTTACAGGGGTGAACCGTACTGGGAGAAGGAAGAGCCCGAAGAGGCCATGACCAACCGCATTGCCCTGGCATATTACCCCAAGGCTGGTAAACTGCAAATCAGCCTGCTCTGGCCGGACAAAAAGACCGGCGAGAAGCGGCGGGGCAAGACCGTAACCCTTGACTACGAGGACTTGCAGCTTCACCCGGATGCTCTAGACCTACTTTCACGGGTAATGACTGACTGGCTATAACACTAAACCCAAAGGAGGTTGCATTTCAATGTACGTGGAGGTTCTTAATAACATTAACAAAATGTGGGACAACGTGGCCCCGGCGCTGCCCATAACCTTCCGGCAGCCCTTCGAGGCCACCAAAGAAGCAATCCTTCGGGAAATAGAGGAAGTCACCGCCAAGGTGCAGGCAATCCATGGAAACGTAGACTACACGGCGGAAGCGAAGCAGCGGCAGGTTAACGCTACACTAGCTGATTACGTCCCGAGGATTGAGGCTGGGCTGGAGAAGCTGACAAAGTTGACGCAAGACTTGAAAGCCCAGGTGGAAAAGGAAATCTCTCCGGCGAAACCCGAGAAAGTAGACCAAGGGGAACTCTTGAACCTGAAAAGCGACCTGCGGATGGTGCTTGACCCCCTAGAGCCAAGGCAGGCGTTGTCCCGGATGGCAGCAGCACTAGAGCAGTTCCTCACAGAAGATAACGGGCTTGGAACCTGGCTTCTCGGGGCTAGCGACTGGCCGAGGTTGTATGCGGAAAGCCGGGGCTTGAACCCGGAAGAGTGGGAGCTACACCGGGAGAAAGTGCTTGCTAAGTATGCCACGGAGAAACAGGCCCAGGCTAGAGACCTGCTGAAGAGGCTGGAAGGAGCTTCCGGCGTGGCCGGAGTGATAAAGGGATTACGGCTGTATGTAGGTGCCAGGCTGGAGGCACTCAGGAAGTAGGAGGGGAGGGGTTATCCCCTTCCCTCATCTCCGTGGAGGGAGAACCGATGCCCAGGCGTTGCACAATTTGCGAACACCCCAAAAGGGATGAAATTAACAAGGCCCTGATTGAAACGCAAAATATCGCAGAAATTGCGAAACGCTACGGTGTTAGCTACGATTCGCTTTTCCGCCACAAGCAAGGACATATACCGGAGGCATTAGCAAAGGCCCAGGAGGCCCGTGAGATTGCCAAAGCTGACAGCTTGCTTGACCAGGTAAGAACTCTTCAGGGGAAGACCTTGGCTATCCTAGAGGAAGCTGAAAAGACCAAAAACTACCTCACAGCCCTAAAGGCAATCCGGGAGGCCAGGGGTAACCTGGAGTTGCTGGCGAAGCTCTTGGGTGAACTCCAAGAAAAGCAAATCATCAATATCCTAGTGGCCCCCGAATGGCTTAGCCTGCGGGCGGTCATCCTGACGGCCTTGGAGCCTTACCCGGAGGCGAAACAAGCCCTATCCGAGGCCTTGAAGGAGGTAGAAGAGAATGGCTTCCCTGGTAGGTGACCTGCGGATAGCTTTAGACCCGGTTGCTTTCGCCAGGGAGGCTCTGGGGTTTGGCCCCGACCCGTGGCAGGAGCGGGTACTAAGATGGAGCGGCAAGCGACTTCTCCTCTGCTGCGCTAGGCAGACCGGGAAAAGCACAGTAACCGCTATCCTGGCCCTGCACCGGGCGTTATTCTACCCTAGTAGCCTGGTGCTCCTGGTAAGCCCGTCTTTGAGGCAATCAAGCGAGCTGTTTCGCAAGGTATTGAGCTTCTACCGGCAGCTAGATCAAGCCATACCGCCGGAGGCGGAAAGCAGTTTGCGGCTGGAGCTTAAAAGCGGAAGCCGCATTGTATCCCTGCCCGGCAAGGAAAGCACCATTCGGGGGTTTTCCGGTGCGGCCTTGATTATCGAGGATGAGGCGGCCAGGGTGCCCGACGACCTTTACTACACTATAAGACCCATGCTGGCGGTTAGTGGCGGAAGGCTAATTCTCATGAGTACACCGTTTGGCAAGCGAGGACACTTCTTCAAAGAATGGACAGAGGGTAGCGACACCTGGGAGCGGATAATGGTTAAGGCTACCGACTGCCCCAGGATAAGCCCGGAGTTTCTGGAGGAAGAGAGACAGGCCCTGGGGGATTGGTGGTTCCAGCAGGAATACCTTTGTGAGTTTGTGGAGCCGGTTGACCAGCTCTTCTCCTATGAGCAGGCAATGGCGGCTTTGAGCGATGAAGTTAAACCTCTTTTTTGGGGGTGATTAGCCTTGATGAGGTTCTTTGTGGGCTTAGACTTGGGGCAGGCCCAGGATTATACAGCCCTAGCGGTGCTGGAGCGAATTGAAAACGGGGAATACCATGTTAGGCACCTGGAACGGTTTAAACTTGGCACTCCCTACCCGGCGGTGGTGGAGAGGGTGCGAAGGCTCATGCTCACCAGGCCCTTGCTTAATAGGAGCGTCCTGGTGGTGGACAGAACCGGCGTTGGTGCCCCGGTAGTGGATATGTTCAGGCGAGAGAATCTGCGGCCCGTAGCTATTACCATTACCGGCGGGAATTCGGTTAGCAGCGGCGAGGGAGGCTACCACGTCCCCAAGCGTGACTTAGTTTCCACCTTGCAGGTGCTATTCCAGACCGGGAGGCTTAAGGTGGCGGCAGAACTGCCGGAGGCCCGGCTTTTCGTGGACGAGCTTTTGAACTTCCACGTTAAGATAGACGCAAGGACGGCCCACGATAGTTATGGAGCTTGGCGGGAAGGAACGCATGACGACCTGGTTCTGGCGGTGGCCTTGGCCGCATGGTACGGAGAGCGGCAAAAGAAAATGGCCCCGGTTCCTAAGCCTGCCGGGTGGTGAACACCTGATATTCCATCAGGTGAACGACCTAAAACCCTTGCGCGGCAAGCGTTGGTGAAACGATAATGCAATCGGAATGCAACGGGAGGGTTGCTACCCTGCTCCGGGCGCTGGTGAAGAAGCTGGTAGACGAACCCGAGGAGCGGGAGAGATTTCTAGGCCTAGTCGAAGCCGGGGAGCATGAGGCGGCGTTGACGGAGTTGGAGCGAATAGCGTTGGAACTGGCGAAGGGTAGGAGACCCCTGAGTAGCCCTAAGGGCTAATCCCAAAACCCTTCCAAGGTTTCTTCCATCTTGGTGCCACATAGCGGGCAAGGCTTGTTCTCCATGTCAAAGAGCGGCACTTCCTGACAGCAATTCAAGCAGCGGGTTCGGGGTTTACCAGGATTGGCGTAATCGGGCGGACAGGCTATGCTCCGGTCATCTAAGAGAAAGACGGTGTCAAAACTGGTAGTAGTTCGGTTAGCTCCTTCTGGCTGAGCAAACTCCTCATCGCGAGCCACCATAGGGGTAGTAAACTTCTGGCACCTGGGGCACCAGACCACGCCATAGCATTGGCGAGACCAGCCCCACCCAATGCACAGTATACCGCTATTTAACCCACATTTAGGACACCGAAGCGTTATCATCTCACCCATATTTGGCATTACTCCTTTACTTCTTGTTTCTGTTCTTCGCCTTTCAGTAGACGGTTTAATTCGGATTCGGAGATCCGCCAGAAGTGGCCTATCTTTACGGCTTTTAAGCGACCTTCCTGTATCCAGTTGTAAATAGTCTTTCGGCTGACCTTTAGGTTGACGGCAACTTCTTCTGGAGTATAGAGCTTTTCCATAATGTGGCCCCCTTTCTTCTATATTACCAAGCTTGCCGTTAAAGCGCAAACGTTTCTCTTGACTAGGCAAGCAGGAGATGGTAAACTAGAAGAAACTAGAGTTAGCTAAAAGAAACTAAAGGAAAGGAGAAGAGAAAAATGAAGCAGGCTGTTAACGGCAAGGTGCTGGAGTTCTTTAACGACCCGGTAGCCCTTCCCCTTTTACGGAGGGCGTTGAGAAACCCGGAACGGTGGGCGAAATACGTTGGAATTACCTTTGAGCAGTTTGCGGAAGTGGCGACAGAAGCAGGCTACGATGACCCGGAGGTTTTGTCCCTGGCGTACGAGGGTTTTAGGGCTGTATCCATGTTGCCGAGCGATGAAGTGCTAGGGCTAATTTTCCGGCTTGAGGGAGCGAGAAGGTATGCCTAAGCGTCGTGGCAACGGCGAGGGGAGCATTTACAAGCGGCCTGACGGCACATGGGTAGGCCAGGTTAGCATTGGGTATGACCCGGCCACCGGCAAGCTGAAGAGGAAATCCTTTTACGGCAAAACCCGGAAAGAAGTTGCGGACAAGATAGCCCAAGCCCTACAGGAACTAAAAAGTGGGACTTTTGTGGAACCTACCCAGACCACCTTTGGCGACTGGCTAGATAAGTGGCTAACAAGCTACAAGAAAAGCCAGCTAAAGCCCAGCACTTACGAGAGCTACGAAATGTTGATTAACGTTCATATCAAGCCAGCTTTAGGGAAAGTCCCATTGGCGAAGCTACAGGCCCACATGCTACAATCCTTCTACAACGAAAAACTAGAGAAAGGCCGGGCGGACGGTAAGGGTGGCTTATCAACCCGGATGGTGCGGTATCTCCATGCTATAATCCGCCAAGCGCTACAGCAAGCTGTTAAGGAGGGATTACTAGCCCGCAATGTAGCGGATGCTACCAGCCCCCCAACCGTGAAGAACAAGCAGATGCGGCCTTTGACCGAGGATGAACTTCTGGGTTTCTTCGAGGCGGCCAAAGAAGACCGGCTATTCCCTGCCTACGTCCTGGCGGCTACTACCGGCTTGCGGCGTGGCGAGCTTTTAGGACTATGTTGGGATTGCGTTGACCTGGAGCATGGCATTATCACCGTCAAGCGGCAGCTATTGGCCTTGAAGGACGGCCTGACCTTGGAAGAGACCACCAAGAGCAAAAGCGGCAGGCGGAGCATTGTTTTAACCGATGATGCAATCCGAGAACTGAAGGCGTGGAAGAAGCGGCAGGCACAGGAGAAGCTACTTTTGGGTGAAGCCTACCAGGATAACGGCCTGGTGTTCTGCAAAGAAGACGGAACCCCACTCGACCCGAGGGAGTTCACAAAGCGGTTTCAACGGCTACTGGAGAAAGCCGGGCTGCCCAAGGTGAGGCTTCACGACCTGCGGCATACCCATGCGAGCCTGCTGCTAGCGAGAGGTGTTCACCCAAAGGTAGTCCAGGAGCGGTTAGGACATTCCTCTATTACCATAACCCTTGACCTTTATTCCCACTTAGCTCCCGGCCTACAGGAAGCGGCGGCGGCAACATTAAACGGCCTACTGAGAAAAGAAAAAAGCCTTGCAAGAACGCAAGGCCAAATAAATTAACCCATTACCCAACGATTAAACCGGCAGGAGGCAAACCACCTGCCGGTTTAAGTTTACCTACCAATTGCATTAAAATTGCATTACTAAACCCATTTTGTTGTAGCTTCCGGGATTTCCTCAAACCCCGGAAGCCTTGATATTTCTGGTGCCGAAGGCGGGAGTCGAACCCGCACGGGGTGTGAGCCCCACCGGATTTTGAGTCCGGCGCGTCTGCCAGTTCCACCACTTCGGCACGTCTCTGTCAAACGATATTTTACCACAACACCAGTATTCCTGCAAGGCTTATTGACGCCTCGCCAGGTTTTACAGCCTACCACGAGCTACTGAACCAAAAAACAGTCTAAAGCGACGGTGGTACGTTCTAAAAAATACATACTAAAAAGCCGGTAATGAAATAATAGACGTAAGAAGGGGGGATTGAACATGTTTAAGCACGATAAAAAGCTCCTCGAAATGGTTCGGGTGGAACGACCTAACCCAAATTACGCTGCGCTTCTTCAGGAACAGATCGGGGGGCCCCATGGCGAGCTTAAAGCAGGCCTACAATACCTGGCCCAAAGCTACCGCATTCAGGACCCGGCCATAAGGGATATTTTCCTGGATATAGCTGCCGAAGAACTCAGCCATCTGGAAATGGTTTGTACTGCGGTAAACCTCTTAAACGGCCACGAGCCTCAAGCCATGAACGCTACCATTGGTACTGTTCAAGCCCATGTTGCTACAGGGCTCAACCCTTTCTATAGCAACGCTTCGGGCCAGGTATGGACCGCAGCCTACATCGAAGCGACTGGCGACCTGCCCGCAGACCTTCTCTCCAACATCGCTGCGGAGCAGAGGGCCAAGGTAGTATATGAATACCTGCACCGCCAAATCGCAGACCGTTACGTCCGTCAGATGATAGATTTCCTCCTGAACAGGGAGGAAGCCCATAATACCTTGTTCCGCGAGTGTTTCCAGAAGGTCCAGGGTACCGGTTCGACTAAGGATTGGGGAGTGGATAGGGACGCCCGTCTCTTCTTCAACCTTTCCACACCCGGCAAGTATGTGGGCTCATCCCTCCAGAACCCGCAACAGCCCTCCTTTAATGAGGTGCAGGTTCCGCCCCAGTGAGGAAGCGGGAACAACCTGTCAGGCTGCACATGCTGGTAAGAAAATAAGAAGGGGGGCGGATAACACTCGCCCCCATCTCAATAAATTACTCTTCCCTCTGCTAGCGCCTGCTGGATAAAGGGCCGGTCTTTCATCTTTTGCCATTCCTCAGGGGTATAGATCAGGATGTCTGTTGCTACACGAGGAGCAAGCTTACTGTATACATAACCTGTGCGTTCTACAAAAGGCAAGCTGGTATTTAAAATTACGATGAGGTCTAAATCCGTAAACATATCAGACCGGCCGCGAGCATAGGAACCAAAAAGAATAATTTTCTCTGCACCCAGTTCACGGAGTTCAAGCACCATGCGGTTCAATTCTTCTTCTAAAAGTTTCCTATAACGCTCTTCATCTCTTCCTATTCCCATACCCGAATTGCTGCACCTTCTTTCATTCTATAACATTAAAGGCTGGAACCGAAGCGGCCACCGTAATAGGCATCCAGCACCTTCTTTCATTTCATTTTTCATTTTATAGCATTAAAGGCCTGTAAGTTCCGCCACGGTATCAACGACTTGGGCAGCCAGAGCTACAGCTTCTCGGGCTGTCTTCTGATTATATACTTTTGCGGGAATACCATCAGGCAATCCATTGGGGTATCTGGTCGGGATATAGTAGCCGTCCAGGATAGACCATACGGCTTTCTTTTCTTCTATTCTTTTATCATATTTGGCCGCCCTTTCGCTCAAGGTACTTACCGCATGGCCTAAAACAAGAGTTTCCCCTTGAGCATACAGGAAAGCTTTAATGGCCTTCTCAGCTACTTGCTGAGCAAGAAAGCAGGCAATATGATAGCCTCCCTCTTCGGCCAACCTGCGAGCCCACTTCAAGTCTTCTCGCGCCTGGTCTAACCACCTCCGGGCTTCCTCCTCAGGTGGTTGCCTCATAATGCCTTTCCCTCCGTTTAAACTCTCCTTGTATCCAGCCAGCCCTTCAGTCCCAATCCGGTATGGGTTAAGCTGCAACTGTTAAGTTCTTTATAACATGGCTTCATAAATTTTACAACACCCAAGTTAAAACCCTCTCGTCATCCCTCGCCTCCTTTTCTAAGAGCACCTAGCCCCTCTCAGCACCCTTAAATTATCATTGAACATACACTAAATAGGGAAGTTCGCAGAACTTTAGCCCAACCCGCGAGCAGAGGTGTGCCGGAAAATGGGCAAGCGAGTAGCAATCTTGACCACCAACTTCTTTCACCCGGTGGAAGAAAGATTGATCATGGGGGGTGCCGAGCGATATCAGGTTGAACTCTGCTGTCTGTTGCGTAATATGGGTTTCGAGGTGGAAGTGTGGCAGATCGGCAATAACTGGACCCGGGAGTTTGATGGGGTAAAAATCCATGGCATCCCTACACAGCGTAACGAAATGTATACTTTCCCGGAACTAAACACCTTGTTCTACGAAGCATCCCTAGACTTCGACTACGCGATTTATTTCGTCATGAGCCTGGCCTATCCCGTCGCCAAAGAAAAAAGCATTGGCATAAGCCATGGCATCTATTGGGACTGGCCGGGTGCTGAACCCTTTACTGGAGGAAACTTCCATAAAGAACAGGAATGGTTTCATCGTCAGCACGTAGCCCTACGTAACCTGCAGCTAGTGGTGTCCGTGGATACAAATACCATAAACTTCTTCCAAGCCGTGTTTCCAGGTTCGAGTTGGAAATTCCGTTATATTCCTAATTTCGTAGACACGGAGCAATACTGCCCGCCGAAGGAACCCCGCAATGACGGAATCATTAGGGTTCTTTTTCCGCGGCGTCTTGCACCGGCCCGCGGCTTGAATGAGGCGCTCAAGGTAGCAGAGCGTTTAACAAATCGCTACCCAAACGTAGAATTCCACTTCTGCGGCCGGGGGCACACCGACGAGCACGAACAGCTCATGATGCAGTGAGCAAGGCGTCGAGAGCGCTGCTATTATTACTGGAAGCCCATGGATTTAATGCCCGCCGTATATCAACTGGCCGACATCGTCATCATCCCGTCCCGTTCCACCGAAGGCACCAGCCTGTCCGCCCTAGAAGCCATGTCCTGCGGGAAGCCAGTTATTGCGGGGCTAGCTGGAGGTCTCACTGACATAATTATCCACGGCTATAACGGATATCTTATACAGATTAATGTTACGAATCTGGAAGCTGCTATCGAAGAACTAATACAGGATTCCGACAAGCGCCAGAAAATGGGGAGACATGCTCGCGAGGTAGCCCTCGCCTTCAGGCAGGAAATTTGGGCTCAGCGTTGGGCCGGAGTAATTGAAGAGGTATTCAAATAATTACTCCCTCTGCCCTCTTCCCGGCCTGTTGTTCCGCATCTCAACTTTACTGCGATCTCAGCATATAATGCTGTGGAATAATCTTACTGAAAAACTAATCTATACCGGACAAAAGGAGTGATCTCGGAGATGTCTTTTACCGCATCTGTCAATAATACTGCCAATGCCCTAGGAACTGGTAGCCCTTCTATATCCGTTACCCCAACAGGGCCCATTTTTGACAACACTAACTTAGTCCCCGGTGAAACGGTGGTAGGCTCACCCCCTATAACGGTAACTAATAACGGAGATGTAGACGTGTTTTATTATATCTTTGCCGACTGGAGGGAAGCCGGTACTAGTTCTCCGCGGCAAGCTCAAATCTTGGCTGACCGCCTTTTAGTAACCATTCAAACTACTCCGGGAGGAGAGATACTCTTCAATAACAGTCCTTTATCCGCCCTCATTGACCAGCCGACAGGCGGCCGCTTTCTGGCGTCTCCAGATAGCGAAGTCCTCCTGTTCAGTGTCACCCTCCCGGCCGATACGGGCAACGTGGCCAAAAACATTGATCTTACGGTGGACTTTAACTTCGTGGCCCAGGCCTCGCCGTAAAGATTATAGAAAAGGAAGGCCGCTTACCGGCGGCCTTCCGGCTCGGGGTATAAGCCATGGCCTTCACCTCCATAGCTTCTAATAAGGGTAACCGTCTTAGCACCCATTACCACGAGATAAACATAGTCTGCCTGGTACAGGAATATTTACTCCTTAAGGTAACCGCAAAAAGTGATCTACTTTCACTACGAATATAAATTGCTTATAACTTACGCAGACCATATGGGAACGTTAGGGCAAGCTGAAATAAACAGCGGCCCTTTAGTAAGCGTATCACTAGCAAAAATACACGCCTATGCCCAATGCGAGGCGGATCTAAAAGTTTCCGTCCTAGAAGCCAGGATAATGCAGGGCAACCCGGAGCCAGTATCCGGACCCCTACCTGTATCTCCCAACGCTGCAAGCACCCTCCGCCAGCGCGGCCTTACTCCAGCTGCCTTACATATACCTTGCCGTTCTCGAGAAATAAAAATGACATCCGGCTGAAACACATTATGTTTTGCTGGCTCGTCCAAAACTACATCTACCGGGGCAAACAGCACACCTGTAAGACTTCGCCGTACCTGCCTGCAAAGATAAATTAAGGCCCCCCGCCTTGCGGGAGGCCCACCGCCTTGCTTTCAAATCTATTTACCCCTTTGTTAGTCAGTGACGGCCACCAGGTGACTTTCACCATAATATTGTACTTTAGCATTCAAGTTCTCGCCCACAAAGCGCAAGGGCACTAAGGTACGACCGTCTACTACCTGGGCTGGTACATCAAGGGTTATCACTCGACCGCCTACCTGAGCCTCACGGCTACCTATCCTTAAGATTATAGTCACTCCCCGGTTTTTAATGATCACCGTACCGTTATCATATGAAACTTCCGCTCCCAGGTTTTCGGCCAAGGCCCGTATGGGTACCAGCACTCTGCCGTTCTGTATCCTCGGTGGCACATCAAAACGCAAGGGCTTTCCGTGTAAAAACACTTTCACCGACAAGTCTCCTGTAGCGGCATAAGCCTTATCCAGTTCTTGATAAGCCTCATCATCGCCAGCTAGTTTATCTAATATCTCTTCCAACATCTCACGGGCTCTTTCTGCTTTTCCGATCTCTCGGAGCAACTTGCATACTTCCTTGGTCAGCTTGGCCTTGCTCAGCTCGTCCAGCGAAGTATCCGCCTGCAAAGCATCCGCTAATCCTTCTACTACTTCGGCTGCTTCAGCCTTCCTTTCCGCCTTCCATTCTTCTAGTAGCGCCTTAGCCTCATAAACTGCCTCGGACACGCTTCTTCCTTCCAAGATGGCTTGTAGAGCAGCCCGGGCCACGGGATTTTTCACATGCTGTAGCGCATTTCTTACTCCTTTATAGACCTCTCCGGTGACACTCTCTTCCTCATACTTTCTCTTCTTTTCCTTTACTTTTTCCCTTTCCCGCTCACGCTCCCTTTCCCTTTCTTGGTCTTGGGTTAACTCTTGGTCCACGCTTATGGTGACTTCCTCTTGAGCAGAATCCTTCACCACGTCAGAATCACTGCTTGAGGCCCAGGCCGGCACGAGCAAAGAAAACACCAACACCCATGCCACCAGCCATGCCCCAATCTTTTTGGCTTTTCGCATAAACTCCCTCCCCCTTTTGTTTTTGTTTCTTTTTCCATTAATTTATTTCGGTCATTCTAGCTTTTTTTGGGGGGTAATAGCAACGTTTTTTAACAAATCCTGATCCCCCTCTCTTTGCAGACTTGCCAAATTCTTTCCCGTAAAACCCTTTCTATCTTCCAAACCGAAGCCGGCCGGGTCTTTGCGGTCACCGTAAACTGGACACCGCGACCCGATTTATCCATATCGGTAACTCCGTATACCTGGGGAGGCTCGGCAAGCCCGCCAGGCCCCGGAAGAAAATCATCATAGTATTCTTTTTCAACTTCTTTACAGACCTCTTCCAGCATTTCTCGCACGCGGTAAGGATCCTCATCGAAGGGAAAAATAACGTTGACCGATGCCCTCAGTTCCTCCCGGTTATAATTGCGCACTGTTTTTATCTCGCTGTTGGCTATATAAAACTTGGTGCCCGACCACTCCCGCAAAGTAGTCGTGCGTAATCCCACTTCCTCCACTGTGCCCGTAACCTTCTCGTTGATCTGGACCAAATCTCCAACCCGTAACTGGTCTTCAAAAACTATAAAAAGCCCTGTAATTATGTCTCTAACCAGGCTCTGGGCACCGAAACCAACGGCTAAACCAACCAAACTTACACCGGCCACTATAGCCGTTACGTTAACCCCTAAGACAGGCAAAATAACAAGAGCGGCCAAAGCATAAAGGGAGTAACGGGCAGCGGAAAGGAAAAGGGAGCGCAAAGTCTGTTTTTTGTAGGGTTCTATCTTAGCCATATCAAAAAATCTGCGGATGAGCTGAAAAATGAGCCTCTGGGCAATTAATACCGCTACTAAGATAGCCAACATTAATGGTAAGCGGGTCATGAGGAAAAGTATCTTGTCTTCAACGGCTTCCCAAGGGAATGCTGGCCAGTTCATCCCGGACCCTCCTTAGCCAAGAGACTGGTAAGTCTATTGTACCCATCCGGGTATCTAGGCTAAAATTAATAGTTAGAAAAGTCTTAGCGCAGGTGAAGCTAGTTATGCTTGAACTTTTCCCGGCCCTTATAGAACGCATGAGCGTAGTGGTTACGCTGGCTTTTGTCCTTACTCGCTTTCAGAGCTTTCGGCGGCTTTTACAAGACAAAGCAAACCTTAAACAAAAGATTCTTCTTACCTCTATTTTTGGCTTTTTAGGAATTTTGGGCAGCTATACTGGCATTCCCATCCAAGGAGCGCTGGCCAACTCGCGGGTTATCGCTCCCTTAGTAGGAGGCCTCTTTGGTGGTCCGGCCGTAGGTCTGGCAGCTGGCTTCATCGCCGGAGCTCACCGCTATTTTCTGGGGGGATTTACGGCCTTCTCCTGCGGCCTCTCTACCACGGTAGAAGGCCTGTTAGGAGGTCTGGTATCCTTGCGGTACCGGCATGGGAAACTGCCTTGGCAGGTAGCCTTCTTAACCGGGTTTTGTGCAGAGCTTTTACAGATGCTGATCATCCTCGCCCTGTCCAGGCCCTTGGATGCTGCCTGGAGCCTGGTTAAAGTTATAGGGGTTCCTATGATGGTAGTAAACGCTACAGGTATTGCCTTGGCCGTAAGTATTATTCAAAACGTCTTACATGAGCAAGAAATGGCCGGGGCTATACAAGCCCAAAAGGCTTTGAAGATCGCCGACAGGACTCTACCGTTTTTACGCCAGGGCTTAAACGAAATATCAGCTAGGGAGGCGGCCTCTATAATCCTGGAAGCCACAGAAATGGAAGCCGTGGCCATAACCGCTGGGGAAGAAATTCTCGTCCACTTAGGAGCGGGCGACGACCACCACCGTCCAGGCCAAAAAGTCCTCACAGCAGCAACAAGAGAAGCTCTGGCCACCGGCAAAATCAGAATAGCCCAAACTCCTCAAGAAATAGGCTGTAATCACCCAGGTTGCCCCCTTAAGGCAGCGGTAGTAGTACCCCTTATGAGCCGGGGAAGGGTTATAGGCACGCTTAAATTATACCATACTCGCTCCAATGCTATAGGCCCTTTGGACCTGGAACTCGCTGCGGGTTTAGGTCACCTCTTTTCTACCCAACTGGAACTTGCCGAGCTGGACCGCCAGGAAAGGCTCCTTACAAAAGCTGAAATTAGGGCTTTGCAAGCCCAAATTAATCCCCATTTCTTATTTAATGCCCTCAACACCATTATGGCCGTTTGCCGGACGGAACCGGATAACGCGCGGCGCCTGTTGGGGCATCTAGGCGATTTCTTCCGCCGGAACCTCCAGCACCCGGAACAAACCGTAACCCTGGCCACTGAAATAGAACATGTACGTTCTTACCTGGCCATTGAAAAAGCCCGTTTCGGCTCCAGGCTGGAAGTGAAAATTGATATGGAACCCGCGGCAGGAAAATACTTACTTCCGGCCTTAACCCTCCAACCTTTGGTAGAAAATGCCGTTAAGCATGGTATCCTGCCTAAAAAAGAAGGAGGCAGGGTCACTATTACGGCCAGGGAAATGGGAGATAAAGCGGTAGTACAAGTGGAGGATGACGGTGTAGGTATAAATTTGGACAAAGCTATTCACCTATTGGAGGAAAATAACCCCAGCAACAATAATTTGGGTCTGCGTAATGTCCATGATCGCCTCCGGTTGCTATACGGCCCGGAAGCGGGTTTAAAAATAGCTTTAAGACCGGGCGGCGGAACCATAGTGGAGTTCTCTTTACCCAAAGTATCGCAAGGTGCTCTAAAGGAGGTGGCAGCCGGTTGATTAGAGCGTTGATCGTGGATGATGAACCGCCCGCCAGGGAAGAGCTGCGTTTCTTAATAAGCCGGCACAAAGACTTCGTCATTTGCGGCGAGGCTGAGGGCGGCCTGGAAACCTTAGAAATGTGTGAAAGGCTGAAACCCGACGTTCTTTTCTTGGATATTCAACTGTGGGATTTGGACGGAGTAGAAGTAGCCCGCCTGCTCCTTAAAAAACCAGATCCCCCTTGGATTATCTTTGCTACAGCCTATGATTCTTATGCCGTCCAGGCCTTTGAACTAAATGCTATAGACTATCTCCTTAAGCCCTTCACAGAAGAAAGGGTAGGAGCTACACTAGAGCGGATCGTAGAGCGCCGGAATCTTAGAGAAAAAGAAGAAAAATATACATGTTTAGAAAAACTGGTCCAGCAGTTGGCCTTGCAGCAACGTGCAAGTAAGCTTGTAGCTTGGAAGGATGAGCGGTTATTGGTTGTCTCCCCCGAGGAAATAGTCTATGCAGAAGCCCAGGGGCACCAGGTCTGGTTACAGAGGGTCTGTGGCGATAGGCTGAAATTCCCCGGGACTTTACAGGAATTGCAAGAAAGGCTAAGTCCTCAACACTTTCGGCGGGTCCACCGGAGTTTTCTGGTAAACATCGATTTTATCTCCGAAGTAGCACCCTATTTTCACGGCTCTTACCGGCTGCTCATGCGGGACAGCCAGCGCACGGAGATCCCTGTCGGCCGCAAATATTTAAAAAACTTAAGGGAAACCCTCGGGTTCTAAAATCGCGTGAGCCCTTAAACATTTCAGGAACAGATACCGTCGTTCAGGAGCCGTTTGCTCTGTTCACGCAGAGAATGTAGCTTCCTTCCGCCCCTCCTTTCTAAAATCATCTCGGAGCAAAAGCTTAATCTAAAAAGGGGGGCGGAACGTAAAAGTATGATTACTTTTTTTATTTCTTTGGTAGTGTTGTTCTTAGGGTACTGGCTGTATGCAAGGGTGGTGGAAAGGATCTTCGGAGCCGACCCAGAACGGGAAACTCCGGCCGTACGGTTGAGGGATGGGGTGGATTATGTGCCCCTGGGCTGGAAGCGTAGCTTCCTTATTCAGTTGCTTAATATTGCGGGACTTGGGCCTGTCTTCGGCGCTATACAAGGAGCGCTGTGGGGCCCAGTAGCCTTCTTGTGGATTGTATTGGGGGGAATCTTTGCAGGAGCCGTCCATGACTACTTAAGCGGCATGCTCTCCCTGCGCCACGGCGGAACCAATGTGCCTACCATTGTTGGATATTACCTTGGTCCCCGGATCAAGCAAATCTTTAATATCTTTACCGTGATTCTTTTAATTTTAGTAGGAACTGTATTTATGACCGGACCGGCCCAGCTCTTGGCTAAGCTTACCCCAGAGCATTTAGATTATAAATTTTGGTTAGGTGTAATTTTATTGTATTATTTCCTGGCAACCGTGCTGCCCATCGATAAAATTATCGGCCGCCTTTATCCCATCTTTGGTGCTATCCTTATAATCATGGCTGTAGGAATCATCGGCGGGCTCATGGCCAAAGGTTATCGACTACCCGAGCTCACTTTAGCCAATCTTCATCCCAAAGGAGCCCCTTTATGGCCCCTCTTGTTTATCACTATAGCCTGCGGGGCGATAAGCGGTTTTCACGCTACCCAATCGCCAATCATAGCTCGCTGCTTAGAAAATGAGCGTTACGGCCGCCGTGTATTCTATGGCGCCATGATAGCCGAATCTGTCATAGCTCTCATCTGGGCGGCTGCAGCTATAGCTTTCTTCGGCGGAACAAAGGGCTTAGCCCAAGGCCTGACCTCCCTAGGTGGACCAGCCGGGGTAGTGCATACTGCTTCTATAAGCCTCTTAGGGGCCTTCGGCGGCACCCTAGCCATTCTGGGAGTGGTGGTGCTCCCTATAACCTCCGGCGACACAGCCTTCAGGGCTGCCAGATTAACCATAGCTGAATTCCTGGGGTTAAAACAGGGCCCCGTCCTAAACCGGTACAAGATAGCTATCCCTTTATTTATAGTGGGCTTTATCTTAAGCCAGATCGATTTTACCATCATCTGGCGTTATTTTGCCTGGTCTAACCAGACCCTGGCCATGGTCGTCCTCTGGGCCGGGGCAGTCCACCTCGCCAAACAGCGCTCTTTCTACTGGATTGCTACTATACCAGCAGTATTCATGACAGCTGTAAGCGTAACTTATATCCTCCAGGCACCAGAGGGCTTACGTCTTCCTACCAGCATATCCTACCCCGTAGGTATAGCTTCTGCCATTTTAGCTCTGGTTATTTTTCTATGGAAAATCTCCAGGGAAGTCACACCCCTGTTGCCTACCGCCCAGAAAAGTGAACTTTCTTAGATTGAAGGTTTTAGATTGAAGGTTTTAATTTAGAAAGGACCGCCTTGAGGCGGCCCTTTCTGTATTAATCATCGCCGAAGAAAAGCAGGATTAGGATCAGGAACAGGATGAAAGCTGCCCGGCGGCTAAAACCTAAGCCTGCCATCTTATTCCCCCCTTATTGCCTTTTCCTGGTAGCATTTTATGCATTTTCATTTAATCCGGTCACTGTAAGGGGGGCCATCTTTTCTTTTTAAGAAATATCCTGGATTTAGTGCTATTTTCTGTTACAGTAATATACATCCAGTTATCTTCGATCCTGGTGGTGATACCACGGCCTATGACCCGGTAAAAAGAAGGATCCTCAGTATATACAGCCACTGTTAGTTCGTTTAGCCCCTGGGGATTCTCGAGATCTATAATCCAACCATCCGGGCCTCGGTGAAAAGAAAACTTGGTGTTTTCATACCGGTTAAGAAACTGGGCAAAACGGCTCATGGGCCACACTAAAAGCTTCCCAGATTCTTGGCCCCGGCTTGCCCGCCGGGCAAAATAAGCTAAAGCCTCAAGAGCATATTCATCTCTATTGGCATGGGTATAAATAAGCCGGATCACATGCTCCCTTTCTATAAAATCCAATAAATCCTCCAGCCACTTCTTGGTTTCTTCGAGAGGGACCTTAGCAGCTATAAGTTCTTCTAGCGCAGCATATTCCCTAAAGGGTGTTACAGGGAAAGCCCAAAGCTTCCCGCTTACCGGCTCTCCCCGTAAAAAGCTACGGGTAGGGCTGGAACCCGTATCTCCGGCACTGTAATAAGCCAGGGCACCACGGCGTTCTAACCACTCGGTTACAAAAGGTGGATGATTACCCGCTGGTGCGCTATACTCTAACACCTTTTTTCCTGTTATTTCTTCTAGGGTAGAGAAGTTGAGTTCAAGGTAGCGGAAGGCTTCTTCCTGGGGCATCTTCTCTAAATTTGCAGCAAAATAATTGTGGATCCAGCCCCCGTGGGCTCCAATAGCTCCGTAGGGAGCCAGCATCTTTACCCAAGGCCGGCCTTTAAACGGAGAAGCCGCATCAAATCCTAGTCCGTCACCAGGCTGGTAAGTATCCGGACCCGCCGTAATATGTATGGAGTAAGCAAGCTCCGGCCGGAAAATCTCCCTATGCAGCATAGCTCTTAAAGGCCGCAGGTGGGCATTGCTGTCCAGGTGAAAATTTAATACGATACCCCCCTTCCCAGAAGGAGTGTTAACGAGGCGGGAAAGATGAACAGCCCGGATAAGAAAGGTCCTCAAAACGGAGCGCAAGGTAAGATCGTCCGACATAAGCTTATGAAAACCTAGCTTTAAATTTGCAAAAAACACCGCTCCACCAGAAGGATAAAATTTCTGGGTGAGCACGGCCACCCGGCCACCCGGTGGAAAGTCAAAGGCTACTTCATCAGCATCTAAAAGCCGGGTCCGGGCATGGGTAAACTTTAACCGGCCATATCCGTATCCCGCAACGGCATTTTCCTTATCGAGCTTCCCCGGAGTTATCCCCCATTCCCAGGCTATCTCCGGTGAAGGAAAGAGCCAGTAACCTTCATAGTAAGGTGGAGAGTACACCACTCCTGCCATATCCGCAAGAAGCGGAACCTCCAGGATATTTCCTTCTGGAGAACGACTGCCGGGATCGAAAACTAAAAGGATTTTACCCCCTGCTTCCACAAACTGACGTAAAATCTCTTTACCACCTGGTGGAAGAATCGCGTTAACTTTTTCAGGTAAAATCAGAGCCTGATATTGCAAGTTTCTTTTAAACGGTGATAATGAAGCCAGTTCTGCCCAAGTTACCCGGCGGAAGGGAAATCCTTCCTCCTTTAAAACCTGCTCGTAAGCTCTAATAATTTTTTCCCCTTCCTCGCCCATGGAATACGCTTCCCCTGCTATAAGCCCTACCTGCTCTATTGAAACAGTAGAAGGGAGTGCCACGGGCCTTAAGCTCAATCCCACACCCATCAGTAGCAAAACGAAAAGCAAAAGGAACTGTAAAAGCTTTTTTACCATTTTTACTACCTCACAACTTCGATTTACGAACTTAAAACCTCAAGCCCTTTCTCAAACAGGAACTATCGCAGCTAAAACACAGGTTGCGATAAAAGATAACACGGGAGCATCAAGGCTTCTCAGACAGGAATTATCGCGGCTACACTTGGGAGTACAATATCGGCGTAACCTTCCAGTTCATGGGCGGAACAGGCTCCGGTAGTAACTCCTACTGCTACCTTTACCCCGGCCCTTTTCCCCATCTCTATATCTAAAAGGGAATCCCCCACCACCGCACACTCCGAAGGCGACAAACCCATGCGTTCGCTGGCCAAAAAGACCATTTCCGGAGCCGGTTTGCTCTCACTAACCTCATCCCGGCAGGCATAAGCAGAAATATAGGGCTTAAGACCGCTCAACTCCATTAAAGCCATAGTACGCTCGAGATCGTCGTTAGTGGCTACGGCCAGCTTGCAACCGGAAGCATGCAATCTTTCTAAGGCTTCCTTTACCCCAGGTACCAAGACGGCCTGCCACTCCAGCCCTGTATTTTCATCGCAGTTCGCAAAAGCCTCTAACGTTTTAGCCAGACCTTCATCCCAGGGAATTCCCAGGCGTAAGAACAGGACAGTGGCCACTGCGGCAGCCGTCTGCCGTCTTGTCCCTACCACTATAGGGCTTCTACGGATCACTGTATTATCTTCTTTAAGTCCCATGGCCTTCAAAATAATTTTCTTAGTTTCCGCATCTAAAGGGAAATACTGCTCTATGTATTCCACCCGCTTTTGTATAAGGCGGGGCCAGATAACGAAAGAATCTAAAAGGGTGCCATCTTTATCAAAGATTATGCCTCTACAGCACACGACCTGGGAGCCAAACTTTAAAGGGATCATACCGTTACCTCTTTCTACATTTTTCTATGTCCTTCGATGTAAGCTGCTCTTTTCTCTGGTCTAAAGAAGGAAAATAAGGTAACCAAAGCGAAAAGGATATTAGTGTGACAAATTTTGACGATAAGGGGTAGAGCTATGGCTCAAGAAGTCGTAACTATAAAGGGCACTCGCCAAGGTTTGGTCATCCAGTTTAAAGGGCAAAGCGACCTAGAAGAGATCAAAAAAGCTTTAAAGACTAAGTTTGAAGAAGCAAAAGGGTTCTTCCGGGGCGCCCGGTTTATCCTCTCACCCTCCTTCCCCTTGACAGCTAAGGAGGTTTCGGAACTGGAAGAGCTCTGCCGGCATTATGGACTGGTACCTGCTAGGGAAGCCGGCTCTCTCGCTCTTCCTAAACCACCATCCGAACCACCTACAGTCCTCAAAGAGCTAATCTTGCGCTCGGGCCAAGAGCTTACGGTGGAAGGCAATCTAGTCCTCCTCGGCCATGTTCACCAAGGCGCTATTGTACGCGCCTTGGGAAGTATTTTCATTTTAGGCCACCTAAAGGGTATAGCCCACGCAGGATATCAAGGAGATACAGGTGCAGTAATCCTGGCCTTAACAATGCAGCCCTCTCAGCTCCGCATAGCTCATACAGTAGCTATACCTCCGCGGCTGGAAGAAGCGAGACCCTATCCGGAAATAGCCCGCTTGTCTTCCGGCCGCATCGTGGTGGAACCCTACCAGAGGGTTGTATCTCTGGAAACTAAAGGGTGGTCTTCCTTGGACCCGGCCCCGGGAAGCAAGCATCCTCACTTTACTCCCACGCCTCACCTACAATATGTACCTTAAGAAGGTTGGTGGTCCCCGGTACGTTAGCAGGTACCCCGGCCGTGATAACTACCAGGTCGCCTTCATGCACCTGGCCGGAACGCACGGCCGCGTTGACTGCCGCATTTACCATCTCATCTGTACCTTCTGTTCTTTCTACCAGAAGAGGCTCTACCCCCCAGACCAGGCATAACTGGTTTAAAACTTTTTCGTTAGCACTAGTAGCCAAAATGGGAGCCGGAGGCCGATACCTGGCCACACGGCGGGCGGTGGCTCCGGAAGCAGTGGGAGTTATAATAGCCTTAGCCCCCAATTGTAGGGCAATGGCGCAACTAGCATGGCTTATGGCATCGGTGGCCGTCCGCTCGCCCATACCTTCTCGTCTTAAAATTTCTTCATAAGGCAGGCTTTCCTCCGTGCGCCGGGCTATACGCGCCATAGTAGCCACCGCTTCCACGGGATAGCGGCCTACAGCCGTCTCCGCGGAAAGCATGATGGCGTCCGTCCCGTCTAGGATGGCGTTGGCCACATCTGCGACCTCGGCCCGGGTAGGCCGGGGGTTGCGCACCATAGACTCTAACATTTGTGTAGCAGTGATGACCGGTTTTCCAGCCCGGTTGCATTTCTTTATGATCATCTTCTGGACCAGGGGAACTTCTTCTACAGGTATCTCCACTCCTAAATCCCCCCTGGCCACCATAACGCCATCGGCCACTTCTATGATTTCATCTATATTTTCCACACCGATACGGTTTTCAATCTTAGCTATAATGCCAACCTGGGCTTTATACTCTTTAAGCAGGCGCTTTGCTTCCCAAACGTCCTGGGCAGTACGAACAAAAGAAAGGGCGATGAAGTCTATCCCCTGTTTGAGGCCAAACTCTATATCGGCCACATCCTTGTCCGTCAGCGCGGGAAGGTTTAAAACCACCCCTGGTATGTTGACCCCTTTATGGCTGGAGATCTCGCCCCCGTGTTTAACCAGACACTTCACTTCGGTGGAATCTGTAGCCAGAACCTCCAGCTCTATCATCCCGTCATCGAGAAGGATCTGCTGTCCGGGCCGTACATCCCGTGGCAAATCAGGGAGAGTAACGGGGAGGCGCTCCTCATCTCCTTCCACATCTTCAGTAGTAAGTATAATTTCCTTACCGTCCTTCAGCACTACACCCGGTTTTACCTTACCCAAGCGGATCTCAGGGCCTTTGGTATCTAAAAGCAAGGCCACCCTGGCTCCTACTTGTGCGGCAGCCTTTTTTACAGCCTCTATCCTGGCTCCGTGCTCGGCCCAGGTGCCGTGGGAAAAGTTGAAGCGAGCTACATTCATCCCGGCCCTAATCATCCGGGCTAAAACCTCTACCCTTTCGCTGGCCGGTCCCAAAGTGCAAACTATTTTTGTCCGGCGGCGCCTACAAAGCGAGGTCATTGGCTAATTCGTAAACCTCCTGATCAATATCTTTTTTAGCCTTAAGCACTTCTTCTAAGTCTAAATCCACTATACGGTTATTCTGTATCCCTACCATCCTTCCGCTTACACCTGACACCAAAAGCTCCACCGCCCTAGCTCCTAACCGGCTAGCTAAAATACGGTCAAAAGCGGTAGGGTTGCCACCCCGCTGTATGTGACCTAAGATAGTTACCCGACTTTCGAGGGCCGTCCTACGCGCTATCTCTTTACTTACTTCCAAAGCGCTTCCCACACCTTCAGCAACCACAATGATGCTATGGAGTTTCCCCCGTTTCCGCCCCCGTTCCAGCCGGTTTACAATCTCATCATAATCGATAGGCCGCTCGGGTATTAATATAGACTCTGCCCCACCCGCCAGCCCAGCAGCAAGGGCCAATTGGCCAGAACCGCGGCCCATAACTTCTATGATAAAGATCCGTTCATGGGAAGTAGCCGTATCCCGGATCTTATTGATGGCCTCCACAGCCGTATTAAGGGCTGTATCAAAGCCTATAGTGTAATCAGTACCAGGGATATCGTTATCAATAGTGGCAGGGACACCGATAACCGGAAACCCTTTTTTGTGCAGGTGTAGGGCCCCCCGGAAGGAACCATCACCTCCTATAACCACAAGACCTTCCATCCCTTCCCGCCGGGCATTCTCCAAAGCTCGAGCACGGCCCGCCTCAGTGAGAAATTCATCCGAGCGGGCCGTAAGAAGTATGGTACCCCCGCGGTGGATGGTATCCGCTACCGTAGATGAGGTTAGCCGCCGGAAGTCACCCTGGATTAAACCCGCGTACCCCCGGGCAACACCTATCACCTCTACACCTAGCTTCTGAGCCTTGCGCACTACAGCCCTAATGGCCGCATTCATTCCCGGGGCATCGCCCCCGCTGGTTAGCACCCCTATTGTTTTCACTAAGCTCCGCTCCTTTACTTAACGCGATAAGGCCGAACTTAAAATTTCATGTGCTTCCTCTGCTTCGGATTCGGGAACCAAAATCTCATAACCTCCTAAATTTTCTCCTTGGGAAGTACCCACCGGCCTAAGCTTGACCAAAAGGCCTTCCCGGGTTAAAATTTCTTTTAAGCGTGTGGCTGCCTTCTCACTGGAAGCGATATAAACAACCGTCCACATATCCTCTCACTCCCCCGCTTCCAGGCTACCGAACTTGGTCAAGACAACCGCCCTACCGCGGATTTTCATAGCCGCGGTATGTTCGGTAAACTGGGCTATCATTATCTCACCCTTGTCCAGCTTTTCTGAATGGTGAAATTTGGTATCCTTCCCACGGGTAAGCCCGCTAATAGTCACCCCGTTTTCCAGGGCTTTTACTACAATGTAGTCCCCGCTTACTACTGAAGAATTTTCCATGCGCCCTCTCCCCCCTAATTTAAGCTTTTTTGTTCCATTATCTAATAAAACCTTTATTCCACCCACTTTACCATATTCCTGCTTTCCTTCTTCTTTTCTGTTCAGAAAATCAACAAGCATGATTTTCATGCCCCGGTGGTGGCGAGGCTCCATGAGACACTTGTCACTTTCCCGGTATTACTTTTACCCTATCCTGCCCCAAAATATCAACCAGCTTCTTTAAAAGAGGAGGAGCTAATGTAACCCAATACTTGCGCTTGGCCAGAAGCCTGCGCCTCTTCTCGGGAAAATAAAAGTACACGGGATGCGGCCCCGGATGGGCGGCCAAAACCATTTGTAGCTCCTTTAATCCTCTCCCCTCTTCTATCTTTAAGTATAAGCTCGGCATCTCATCTTTGGGGAGCCTCTCTAAGTGATCGGCCAGTACCTTTACCCCTTCCTCTTCCCGGTCTACACGTCCCTCCACCAGCAAAACCTGGTCCTTAAATAACCAATCTCGGCAGCGTTCATACACCCGCGGGAAGACGAGTACTTCTACCTGACCGCCGAAGTCTTCAAGCACCAGATAAGCCATGGGTTCCCCCCGGCGGGTGATCACTTTACGAAAACCTACTAGAACGCCTCCCACAACTACAGGAGCCCCGTCAGCAAGCTCCGTAAGCCCGGCTAAAGTATGGGTAGTTAGCCTTCGCAAGCTCTTAGTATAGGGTTCTAAGGGATGACCGCTCAAATAGAACCCCAGCAGTTCTTTCTCCATGGCCAGGATTTCTTCCTGGGAAAATTCGGGCACCTCGGGTAAGGAAGGATCTTCCAAAGTTGCTCCTACCATATCCAGCAAGGATACCTGCCCTTTTTTCCGGTCGCTCTGGGTCTGGCTGGCCGCCTCTATACAAGCATCCAGTGCCTCGAGGAGGGGCTTTCTCCCCTTGCCCAAAGAATCGAAGGCTCCGCACCGAATAAGGCTTTCTAAAACTCGGCGGTTGACAACCTGCAGGTCCACCCTGCGGCAAAAATCAGCTAAGGAGGTAAAAGGGCCACCTGCTTCCCGGGCTGCAAGTATAGCCTCTACTGCTGCCCTCCCCACGTTCTTTATAGCTGCCAGTCCGAAACGGATGTGGCCATCTCCTACACTAAAATCCACCCCCGATTCATTTATATCCGGCGGAAGCACCTTAATGCCCAGCCTGCGGCACTCTTCTAAATAAGGCGCTACCTTCTCCAGATGCTGGCTTACACTGCTTAAAAGGGCGGCCATGAACTCTGCCGGGTGGTGGGCCTTAAGATAAGCTGTCTGGTAAGCTACAAGAGCATAAGCGGCACTATGGGATTTATTAAAGCCGTATCCCGCAAAATACTCCATAAGGTCAAAGATGTGGGCGGCAAGGCCAGGATCATATCCTTTTTTCGCAGCCCCCTCTATAAACTGGTTCCGGTGACGGGCCATCTCCTCGGGTTTCTTCTTCCCCATAGCCCTGCGCAGCTCATCAGCCTGGCCTAAAGTGTAGCCGGCCATAAGGTGCGCTATCTGCATTACCTGTTCTTGATAAAGGATAACACCATAAGTTTCCTTTAAAACCGGCTCTAAATCGGGGTGAGGATAAGTAACGGGTACAAGCCCATGTTTTCTCTGGATAAAATCTTCTACCATACCACTACCCAACGGGCCCGGCCGGTAGAGTGCTACCAGGGCTATAATATCCTCCATACGTTCAGGCTTTAGGCTCCGCAATAAAGAACGCATACCGGAACTTTCTAGCTGAAATATGCCTGTACTTTCTCCGGTAGATAAAAGTTCGTATGTCTTCCGGTCATCCAGGGGCAAGTTCTCTATATCTATCTCTTTACCTTGCTTCCGCACCATCTCCACTGTGTGCCCGATGACGGTCAAAGTGCGCAGGCCCAGAAGGTCCATCTTCAAAAGCCCCAGTTCCTCCACTGTTTGCATGGGGAACTGAGTGGTTATGGCATCACCGGTTTTTTGCAAGGGAATATAACGGACGAGGGGCTCAGGAGTTATAACAAGGCCTGCCGCATGGATAGAGGCATGGCGCGGCAATCCTTCCACAGCCCGGGCAGTATCCAACAATTCTCGCACCCGGTTGCTATTCTGGTAAAGCCCCCTAAGCTCCGGAGAGACCTCCAAGGCTCGATCCAGGGTAATTCCCAGCTCAGCGGGAACCAACTTGGCAATCCTGTCCACTTCGGCTACAGGCCAGCCTAAAACTCGCCCCACATCACGGACGGCCGCCCGCGCCGCCATAGTACCAAAAGTTATAATCTGCGCCACATGATCCTCGCCGTATTTTTGCCGTACATACTCTATGACCTCGTCCCGGCGCTCAAAACAAAAATCTATATCGATATCCGGCATGCTCACCCGTTCGGGGTTAAGGAAACGCTCAAAAAGCAGGTTATACCGCAAAGGATCAATATTAGTTATGCCCAGGCAATAAGCCACCAGGCTTCCGGCTGCCGAACCCCGTCCCGGCCCTACAGGAATTCCTCGCTTTTTGGCAAAATTTACTAAATCCCACACTATTAAAAAGTACCCTTGGTAACCCATCCTTTCGATAATATTAAGCTCATGTTCTAATCGCTCCTGGGCCTCCCTGGTGGGAGGTAAATACCGTCTTTTTAGCCCTTCATAACAAAGTTGGCGAAGGTAAGAAGAAGGAGTTTCACCTGGGGGCACGCGATATTCCGGTAGGTGCAACCGGCCAAATTCAAAATCAAAAGAGCAGCGTTCTGCGATCTCTAAAGTATTATCCAGAGCTTCAGGAACTTCGCCGAAAAGTTCTTCCATTTCCGCCCGGCTTTTAAGATAAAACTCAGGAGTGATAAAACGCAGCCTTTGCTCTTCCTGGAGTGTTTTGCCGGTCTGTATACACAACAAAACGTCCTGAAGCCGCGCTTGCTCCCGCCGTACATAGTGAACGTCGTTGGTCGCCACCAGAGCTATCCCCAACTTACGTGCTAGGTTTATCAACCCAGCATTTACCTTGGACTGTCCGGGAAGCCCTTGATCCTGTAACTCCAGGAAGAACCCACTAGGAGCAAAAACCTCCCGGTACCAGCCGGCTACCTCAAAGGCCTTTTCCTCTTGACCGTTTAAGAGAAGGGTAGGTATTTCTCCTGCAAGGCAACTACTTAAAGCTATAAGCCCTTCCCGGTGCCGGGCCAGAAGTTCTTTATCTACCCGCGGCTTATAATAAAAACCCTCTAGGTAGGCTGCAGAAACTAACGCCATCAAGTTGCGGTACCCTATTTCGTTTTCCGCTAGCAAAACTAAATGGTATTGAAAATTGTCCCGGTGGGGCTCCTTATCAAAGCGGCTGCGTGGAGCCACATAGACCTCGCAGCCCAAAATAGGCTTAATACCACGGGCCTTGGCCGCCTTATAAAAATCTACCACTCCGTACATTACCCCGTGATCTGTTAGGGCTAAGGCAGGCATACCTAAACTTGCCGCGGCTTCAACCAACTCTTCCAGCCGGGCAGCACCATCCAGGAGGCTATATTCGCTATGTACATGTAGATGGACAAAAGGTTCGTACCTCATACCTGGGTTTCATATTTCTACGTAAAATATAAAACTCCTTCCCAATAAAATTTCTCCTTTTACTCTGCTCATAAAATCAAAAAGCATTATTTTCATGTCCCGGTAGTAACACAGCGCCATGAGACACTTGACGGGTAATCATAACCAGTTTATAATCTAAACTGCAAACGCTTAATAATAATAATTACTACTTTAAAGGAGGGTCTGCTTAATGTCCGAACTAGTCAATCAAGTACAACTGGGTGTCACCAAAGGCACTGCACTTGAAGAAGCCGTAGAGGCTAACTTCCGGGGCGAAACAACAGAGGTCGGGTTATACCTGGCCATGGCCCGCCAGGCCCAGCGGGAAGGCTATCCAGAGATCGCCGAAGTTCTGGAAAAAATAGCCTGGGAAGAAGCCTGTCATGCAGCCCACTTTGCCGAATTGAACGGTAAAATTTCCGCTTCCACCAAGGAAAATCTCGAAAGAATGCTGGAGGGCGAGAAGCACGCCAACCGGGGCAAAAGGGAGGCCGCAGTAAAGGCTAAAGAGAACAACATAGATCAGGCTCATGATTTCTTCGACGAATCTTCCCGGGATGAAGCCCGCCACGCCCAAGCTCTAGAAGGGCTTCTTAAAAGATATTTCGGTAAGTAAGAAAAGCAGGTACAAGTTTTAAAGGGTTATCGTTTAAAAGGGGGCGGTCAAATCCGCCCCCATACCTTATTACATACCTAGTATACAGTGCGCATAAGTTACCCATAAAATTCCCAAATATTGCTCGAGTAAGTTTACGAACTCAGCAGCCTTCAGACACCTGTTAAGGGCACACAGAATTTAAGGGCGCATAGTCTTGCGCCCTTTTAACCTGGTCGGAGTGGGGAGACTCGAACTCCCGACCTCATGGTCCCGAACCATGCGCTCTAACCAAACTGAGCTACACCCCGACACTTATCAACTTTTCAGTTGTAATTATATAACCTCCCTTCAGTGGAAGTCAAGAAACTAAATGAGAACGCCCGCCTTTGATAAGCGCTAAAGCTTCCGAACGTAAAGCTTCATCATCATGGAGCACGCCCCGGACCGCGGAAGTAACTGTTAAGGATCCCGGCTTTTTTACACCCCGCATAGTCATGCACATATGCTCAGCCTCTATTACTACTATAACCCCCAGCGCCCGCACATATTTCATAATGGCATCGGCAATCTGCTTGGTAAGGCGTTCTTGAAGCTGGGGCCGCTTGGTGAAAACTTCAATCCCCCTCACCAATTTGCTCAATCCCACCACCCGGCCCTTACGCGGTATGTAGCCCAGATGTATCTTACCAAAAAAAGGTAACAAGTGATGCTCGCACATGGAGTAAAAAGGAACATCTTTAACTATAACCAGCTCCTCATGCTCTTCAGTATAGTGTACAGTAAACACCGTTGCCGGGTCCTGCTGTAGCCCAGCAAAAATTTCTTGGTACATTGCGGCCACCCGCCTGGGGGTGTCCCGGAGGCCCTCCCGGTCAGGGTCCTCCCCAATGGCCTCTAATATCATGCGGACTGCTTGCTCAATTTTATCCAGCTCAAACATCAAAAATTTCAACCACCTTACCCAGAAATCACCAATTAAAATTTTATTATCTAAAATTTCAGAGGCCCGTAATATTCTACTTTAGTAGGGTGCTTAAGTTGGGCCAAGAAATCTTTAGCCGTCTTGCCAGCGTAAATTTCTTCTTCCGTCACTTCCGCCAAGGGTACCAAGACAAAGGTTCTTTCAAAAGCTCGGGGGTGAGGTATTATAAGCTCAGGCAAGTTTATCCTCTCTTTCCCGTATAAAATAATATCTATATCAATAGTGCGTGGGCCCCAGTGGATCTTCCGTTCTCGCTGCAGCATAACCTCTATCCGCTGGGTCTCCTGTAAAAGCTCGAGGGGGCTCAAATCTGTCTCGCAGGCCACCACCGCATTAAGGAACCAATCTTGTTCTTTATAGCCCACCGGTTCAGTTAAGTAAAGGGAAGAAGTCTTACGAACAGTAATGCGAGGATGATTATGAAGTAGTCGCACGGCCTGGCGGATATATTCTTCTTTGGGTTCAATGTTAGAGCCTAAGGCCAAAATTACCCGTGTAAGCTGGCGTCGGGTTATCTCTACCTGAACACCGGAAAGTATCCCAGGTATAGGTACTTCCGGCTTGGAAACAGTAACTGTGACTTGTTGCACAACTTTAAACTGCTCCAATATCTTACCCGCGATTCTTTCGGCCAAAGCCTCAATAAGGTTAAATTTTTCTCCTTCAACTATGTGCTTAACTAAGGAGTAAATTTTGGTATAGTCAACGCTTTCTTGGATGGAATCCTTATGTCCTGCAGGGTAAAGGTCCAGATTAAGAACCACATCCACCAAGAAACGCTGCCCTAAAGCCTTTTCTTCGGGCAGTACGCCATGATAACCATAAAAAGACATCCCTTTTAAAGAAATCTTATCCATGGTAATAACCCCTTACTACGGCATCAGCCATCTGTACCACCTGTTTCATCTCACCGACATCGTGTACGCGTACGATATCAGCCCCTCCAGCTATACTTAAGGCTACTGTGGCCACCGTCCCCAGGAGGCGCTCGTTTACGGGCAAATTAAGAATTTTGCCGATAAAAGATTTGCGGGAGGTACCCACCAGGAGGGGTTGTCCTAAGGCTTTAAATTCTTTAAGGCGCCTTAAGATCTCTAAATTATGCTCTACAGTCTTGCCGAACCCTATCCCTGGATCAATAATAATTTTTTCTCTGGACAAGCCCGCTTCCTCCGCAAGCCGGATCCCTTCTAGCAGGTATTCCTTTACCTCCGCTACTACATCCTCATAAGTAGGATTCTCCTGCATATTCTTAGGCGTACCCTTTATATGCATAACTACTACAGGACACCCGAAACGGGCCACCACCTCAGGCATCCGGGGATCGCCCCGCAAGCCAGTGATATCATTAATCAAGGTGGCTCCCCGTTCTAAGGCCTGCCGCGCCACCTCTGCTTTGTAAGTATCTACAGATATAGGAACTTTAAGCTCACGAACCAGCCTTTCTACCACAGGGAGGACTCGGCGCAATTCCTCCTCCAAGGGAACAGGATCTGATCCTGGCCGTGTAGACTCTCCTCCTACATCTATGATATCCGCGCCAGCTTCCACCATGCTGTAGGCCCGCTCTAAAGCCCGGTCCAAGTCAAAATACAAACCACCGTCGGAAAAAGAATCCGGTGTAACATTGAGTATACCCATAATGTAAGTGCGTTCACCAAAGGAAAATTTATATCCGTTATAACTAAAACCTTGTACATTTAGCCCCTGCTCCAAATTTAAGTCTCCCCTTCCTAAACCTTAAACCGATCTCCATTTATAGATGCCTTAAGGAGAACTCCCCAACCTTAAAACAACAAATTTACTATTTTTTATCCAGAACTATCCCTTTGCCTTATACTCATTGCGAATTTTAATTATCCATAATCCTCTTTTCCCCAGTAATAGCTTGGAGGGGCTTTATATCCATGGTTACCTCCAAAGTACCCATGAAGTTTCCTTCCTCATCCCGGTATTCCCTGCTTTCCAAAAGTTCGCTCATGGAATTTTTCCTCATAAAAATTAGATTTTAAGGTCATCAAGGCTTTTAAAGAATAATATACCTCAACTTTTACGATTCTCCTGCTTAAAGATGTCTAAGATTATTATCTCCATTTATCACGTTAAACCTGGAAACCCCAACTGCCTTAGAGCCTCATATAAAACCAGGGCAACGCTACTAGCTAAATTTAGGGAGCGTAAACCTGGGCGCATAGGAATACGTAACACTCGCTCTCCAGCTTGGGAAAGTATCTCAGCCGATAAACCCCGTGTTTCAGGTCCAAAAATAAGAAAATCTCCGTCACTATATTTTACCTCAGTATAGAGCCTTCGGCCTTTCGTAGAAAAATAATAGCAGTTGGCATTAGGATAAGCCTGACAGAAGGCAAGCCAGCTGCTATGTTCTTCTATATTCACTTTGTCCCAGTAATCAAGCCCGGCCCGGCGCAAGTATTTTTCATTTAAGGAAAAACCTAAGGGATGAACAAGATGAAGGATACTCCCGGTGGCGGCACAGGTTCTGGCGATATTACCTGTATTTTGAGGTATCTCGGGTTCAACTAACACTACGTGAAGGGGCATAAAATCTACCCGTCCTCCAAAGCTCCATTTATTTACAATACCTCAGTGTGATACTCTAATACTTCTAGCTCATCCTGGGCTTCAATAAAGCGAAGGATGGCTGCCAGAACTTCGTCCGCATGTTGAGTTGCGTTGCTAACACATGCTATTCCTAAGGTAGCCCTGGTATGGGAATTTTGATGATCTACCTCGGCAGCCGCTACTTGATAACGCTGTCTTACCCTATCTAGCAGCCCTTTGATCACCCGGCGTTTATCCTTTAAAGTCTGTGCTTCTAAAAGGCGAAGCTCTACAGTACAGACCCCTACCACCATTTTGTTTAGTACCCCTTCCTGTTTTATATCATAACATTAAAGACCTAACAAAATCCTTAGGCGCTCTTCTATAGCTGCCATAGTTTCAGATCTGACTTTGCCTAAATACTGTATAAGCCTTTCCTTAGAGATGGATCTAACATCCTCACACTTGATGAAGCTGGTCGACTTGACCCCTCCCTCAGGCGGGATCAATTTTACGTGAAACGGAATTCCCTTGTCCCTGGTAGTTAACGGGATTACTACCACCATACCCGCTGGTCCGTGGTTAAAAGGGTCAACTGAAACAATTAAAGCCGGGCGTGTGCCGGCCTGTTCGTGACCGCGAACAGGATTAAGCTTAACAAGCCAAACTTCTCCACGGCGGGGCATCGGTTCTGTGCTATCTATCGAGGCCATCATTCATCGTCACATCCCAAAGTTTTCTTTCCTCCTGCTCTAGCTCCCACTCTTCGCTGTCAGCCCTCAATGCAGCAAAAGCAGCATTGGCCTGCTCCAGAAATCGCTGGCGCTTATACGCCTCAAGGGCTTTGAGCAAAATTTCCTGGCGGGATTCACCAGTAAGGCAAGCTATCTCTTTAAGCATATTTAGCGCTTCCTCAGAAATACGAGTTACGGGCATCATTGCCACCCCCAACACAATGTTATCTACAAATTAGCATACCCATCTGTATACATTTTTGTCAACATACCTATTCTCTATTTGGATAGCTAATTCCTGCTTTATCTTCCTTCTGCTCATAGGTATAATTGCAGAGGGAAAAGTAATTTTCGAAGGAGCCTCAAGGAGGAAAAAGCTCATGGGCATGAACTTAGCCGAGAAAATCATAGCCTCCCACTTGGTGGAGGGAAGGATGGTACCTGGGGAAGAGATCGGTATCCGTATAGACCAGACCCTCACCCAGGATGCCACAGGGACCATGGCCTATTTGGAGTTTGAAGCTTTAGGTATAGACCGGGTACGCACTAGGCTCTCTGTAAGTTACGTGGACCATAACACTTTACAGACTGGCTTTGAAAATGCTGACGACCACCGCTTCCTCCAAAGCATAGCTGCCAAGTACGGGATCATTTTCTCCCGCCCAGGAAACGGAATCTGCCACCAGGTGCACCTGGAGAGGTTTGCCGTCCCCGGTACCACCCTGCTGGGCTCCGACAGCCATACACCTACAGCAGGGGGTATAGGAGCCCTGGCTATAGGTGCCGGAGGGCTAGAAGTAGCCGTGGCCATGGCCGGCAGCCCCTTTTATTTTACTATGCCTGAAGTCATCCGTATAAACCTTCACGGCCGCCTTTCCCCTTGGGTGAGCGCCAAGGATGTTATCCTGGAAGTGCTTAGGATTCTAACTGTTAAAGGCGGGGTAGGAAAGATTATAGAATATGGCGGGGAAGGGGTAAAAACACTCTCTGTCCCGGAGAGGGCTACCATCGCCAATATGGGGGCAGAACTCGGGGCCACTACTTCTATCTTCCCCAGCGATGAGGTAACCCTAGCTTTCCTCAAAGCCCAAGGGCGGGAGAAGGACTGGGTAGAACTCCTTCCCGATCCGGACGCCCGTTATAACCGCATCATTGATATTGATCTTTCTAGCCTAGAACCCCTGGTGGCCAAGCCCCATATGCCCGACAATGTAGCTAAGGTACGGGAAGTAGGACCTATAAAAGTAGACCAGGTAGCCATAGGTAGCTGTACTAATTCTTCTTATATAGACCTCATGCGGGTGGCCGCTATTTTGAAGGGAAAACGCATACACCCGGAGGTTAGCCTGGTCATATCCCCCGGATCCCGGCAGGTATTTTATCTTTTAGCCCAAAACGGTGCCTTAGCCGATCTTATCGCTTCCGGCGCCCGTATCTTAGAGTGCGCCTGCGGTCCTTGTATAGGCATGGGACAGGCCCCGCCTTCAGGTGGAGTCTCCTTGCGCACCTTCAATCGCAATTTCCGCGGTAGGAGCGGTACGGCCGACGCTTTAGTATATCTTGCCAGCCCAGAAACAGCGGCGGCCACAGCTTTGACCGGTGTCCTCACCGACCCGCGGGGGCTAGGCGAGCCCATTTCCCTCGCTTTTCCTGAGCGCTTCCCCGTGGACGACGGCTTAATTTTATACCCGCCGGCTTCCAGTGAAGGAGTGGAAATCAAGCGGGGGCCTAATATAAAACCCTTGCCCCAGGCTAAGCCTTTACCTGAAGTG
>Ga0080004_1136622_pt1 | contig 34369 bp, 27 predicted proteins | sample WasSprMetagenome_FD_69207 | JGI IMG/M metagenome (GOLD analysis project Ga0080004, IMG submission 69207) | Sulfidic aquatic microbial communities from Washburn Spring, Yellowstone National Park, USA - WS (SPADES assembly) (version 2) | ecosystem: Environmental > Aquatic > Thermal springs > Hot...
CCACCTCGTCAATTTCCGTCGGCATGGAGTCAATTTCCATCCGCAATTTCGCTGCCGCTTCGTCTACCAAGTCAATGGCTTTGTCGGGCAGGTGGCGGTCAGGAATGTATCGGTGTGACAGGACAGCAGCGGCGACCAAAGCGCTGTCTTTGATGCGGACACCGTGATGGACTTCGTAGCGCTCTTTCAACCCACGCAAAATCGCAATCGTTTGTTCAACGGTTGGCTCAGCGACATAGACGGGTTGGAATCGGCGCTCCAAAGCGGGGTCTTTCTCAATGTGCTTGCGGTATTCGTCCAAAGTCGTCGCACCAATGCATCGGAGTTCTCCACGGGCCAATGCAGGCTTGAGCATGTCGCCAGCGGCGACAGCGCCCTCAGCAGCGCCAGCACCGACGATGGTGTGCAGTTCGTCAATGAAGACGATGATTTGCCCTTCGGAAGCGATGATTTCGTTGAGCACCGCCTTGAAGCGCTCTTCAAATTCGCCGCGATACTTAGTGCCCGCCAAAATGGCGGCGACATCCAGTTGAATGATGCGTTTGTCCTTCAAACTGTCGGGGACATCTCCGGCGGCGATGCGTTGTGCCAACCCTTCCACGATGGCAGTTTTACCGACGCCGGGGTCACCAACCAAAACAGGGTTGTTTTTCGTGCGGCGGGAAAGGATGTGAATGACGCGGCGGATTTCCTCATCGCGTCCGATAACTGGGTCAAGTTTGCCTTGCCGAGCCAATTCGGTTAAGTCTCGCCCAAATCGCTCCAACGCTTGGTATCGCTCTTCAGCGGCTTGGTCGGTGACGCGATGTGGACCGCGAACAGCCAAAATGGCTTGATGCAATGCGTGTGGGGCAGCGCCCTCTTCACGCAAAATGCGACCAGCAGGACCGTCATCGTAAGCCAGCGCCAAAAGCAAGTGCTCGGTGCTGATGTAGTCGTCCCGCCACTCTTTCGCTTGTTGCTCGGCTCGGTTGAACAAATTCATCAGCCGTTGGCTCAGGTAAACCTGAGTGGCTGTCGTCGCTTGTGGAAGTCGTCGGACTTCCATCTCGGCTCGACGCAACAAAGTGTCAACGGGGACGCCCAGTTTCTGCAAGACACGGACGGCAACGCCGTCACGGTCCCGCAACAGCGCGACGAGCAAATGCTCGGGCGTCAGTTCGGGGTTGCGCCGCTCCACCGCAATGCTATGGGCTGCTTGCAATGCTTCTTGTGCCTTAACCGTAAAGCGGTTCAAGTCCATCTCTCATCACCTCGTATTCGTGTGCAAGGGTGTAGGCGTGCAAGCGTGCAGGCGCGGAAAAACCTAACACGCATGCACGATTACATGCATGCACGCCTGCACGCAGATTTGGGAAAGCCCGCCGCAGGAGGGAAAGCGCCTGAAGCCTTCCTGAAGCCGTTTCCTGTTTACCCAGAAAGTCGCCAAATTATGCATGTCCGAGTTGCTCTCATGAACGGCTTTCGATTTTTGCCATCCAAAGTTTTTTTGAGCCTCGGGGAGCGGAAAGGTTTCGCCTCTGCCAAACTGTTTCCAAGCGCTTTATCATTTTTTGCGGCGTTTTTCTCTCACCCGCTTGAGCAACTTGAGCAAGGAGGCGGAAGAGCGATGCGATGCTGGGTAGCAATGGGTTTGCTCGTTGCAATTTTCTGGCTGCTTGGCTGCGGTGAGAGCGAACAAGCAAAGCGAGCAAAAGTCGCCAATTGGGTTGCCCAACTCCGCACCAATCCGGATTTGGCTGATAAGGACGATTTCAAAAAGCAACTGGAAGACTACGCTGACATCGCTGCGCCTGAGTTTGCGAAGTTGTTGAAGGAGAAGGACAAAAAGGTCGTGCTCGGAGCGCTGAAAGTTTTGGCTCACTTAAAGCGTTTGACCGTCATTGAAAACATCGCTGCCATCACTAAGTCCCCTGACCCAGAAATCAGGAAGGCTGCGGCTCAAACTTTGGGCGTTTTTGGCAGTCCATTGGCGGTCAAGCCGCTGATGGAAATGCTCAATGACCCGAATGTTGAAGTTCGCGCTGCAGCCCTTGAAGCCTTGGCTGGTCCCGGCGGTCGGGATGCCCCGCCATTTTTGCAAGAAGTCTTGCCTTACCTCGTTGAAGGCTTAAGTGACCCGCACCCGCAAATCCGTCAAGCAGCCGTTAACGGTCTGGTCAAGTTGGGACAATGGTCATTGCAGGCAATCGCTAAAGTGATGGAAGAGGGTTCGCCGATTGCGAAGAAGGAAGCAGAGAGAGCGTTTCGCGAAATTTGTGAGGGCTTCAGAAAAGATTTGCGGGAGAACTCTGACAGGTTGATCCGACGCGATATGGCTCGCTATATCGGCGAACTCCGCTACGCAAAAGCAACTCCTGACTTGATCGACCGCCTTCAAAACGATGCTGACCCAGAAGTCAGAAGCGCTTGTGCGTATGCCCTCGGGAACATCGGCGCTAAGTTCGCTGTCGGTCCGCTTCAAGATGTCATGAACAACGAGAAGGAGGAGATGCCCGTTCGGTTGGCTGCTGCTGTCGGGCTGGGGTTGATGGGCAATGAGCAAGGAATCAAGTTCCTCATTGACCAACTCAAGTCGAGCGATGAAAAAATTCGCGCTTCTGCCGTTGAAGCCTTGCGAACTATCGGCAAACCAGCAACTCGCTTGCTGATTGAAGCGGCGAAGAGCAAAGACCCGTTGCAGCGTTGGGGAGCAGTTGCTGCTTTGGGTGAGACTGGTGACCCCAAAGCGGTGCCAATTTTGCTTAGGGCTTTGAGGGACGAGGACGAGAATGTCCGAGCCGTTGCTGCTGCTTCTTTGGGCAAACTCCGATACTCAAGGGCTGCGCCCCAACTTGTTCGGGCTTTGGCTGACAAAAGCGAAAGGGTTCAGGCTCACGCAGAATGGGCTTTGGAAAACATCGGTGATGAAGCAATCCCTGCGGTGATGGAAGGCGCAAAGCGAACTGCCACTCGCTTCCGCGCTTTCAGGTTGCTCGGTCGACTGAAGGCTCAACAGGCTGTCCCGTTGCTCATTGAAGGTCTCAAAGACCGAAAGCCAGAAATTCGCGCTATCGCTGCTTGGGCTCTCGGCGAAATCGGCAACCGAAGCGCAATCCCCGCACTTCAAGGATTGCTCGCTGACAAAAACTTGGAAGTCCGAAGGGAAGCAGTCATGGCTCTGGGCAAACTCGGAGCAAAAGAAATCCTCAAATCGCACTTGGCACAAGAAAAGAGCATCGCTGTCAGGGCTGCTATATTGCTGGCGTTGCGAGGGATGTGACGGAGGATGCTTTGGCGATTGCCGCTGCGGATTTTCTGGTGGCTTTTCGGCGGCATCATCAGAGCCGTTGTGGCGATAATTCTGCTTCTCGGTCTCGCCTACTTTGTCATGAGGCTGACTCCCCTTGACGAATTTTGGAGGGCAAGGTTTTACGCTCGCATCGGCAAAACCGCTGAAGCAGAACATTGGTATCGCATCGGTTTGCAACAGCACCCGAAAAGTCGCTTCGCAACGCAAGGGCACTACGAGTTGGCTGAACTGCTTTACGAACAAGAGAGGTTTAGCGAGGCGATAGGTCACTTCGGCAAAGCGTTGGAGGGAAACTTGACGCCGGAGCAAAAACGGGAGGCATTGTTGAAAATCGCCGAAGCCTACTTGAAAAGCGGCAAACCGTTGGAAGCAGCCAAACGGTTTGAGCAATTCGCTCAACTTTTCGGCGAGGACGAGAGGGCGTCTCGTGCCTTGTTTTTGGCTGGCGAAGGTTACAGGAAATCGCGCCGAAACAAAGATGCGCGACGCTGTTGGGAGAAGTTGAGCAGCAAATATCCTCATTCACCCTTTGCTCCCAAAGCCCTTTGGGCGTTGGCTGAGTTAGCGGAAGGGGAAGGCAATGAAGCATTGGCGAGACAAATCTATCGCAAACTGGTTGAACGCTACCCTCAATCGGCGGAAGCAGCTAAAGCGAACGCAAGGCTTGCGGTGTGGCACTACAGGCAAGGCGATTACAAGGCGGCAGCGAGAGCATACACGGAAGCGCTGAAGGCTGCTCCCGACTTGCTCCGAGAAGCCCTTCAATCGGAAGCGCTTCAAAAGTGGTGGCGAAAACTGAAGGAGCAAATCGGTTCAGCCGTCCAACCCAAGCCGTGAGTTCCAAAGCGCCAAGCGCCTCAACGGCAAACCAGATTTTCCCAGTTGATAGCGTAGGTCGGGCGTTCACCGTTTAAGGCTTGCACCACTTGTTCCGCGACTTTCTGCCTCAAATCCCACATCGCTTCTTCGGAATACCACGCCCAATGCGGTGTGGCGATAACTTTCGGATGCTGCACGAGCCGCGGGTTTGGGTTTGGTTCGTTGACAAAAACATCAAGCCCTGCTGCTGCCACTATGCCCTCATCCAAAGCCCACAACAGCGCTTCCTCATCCACCAAGCCGCCGCGAGCCGTATTGACGAAAACGACACCCCGCTTCATGCGGGCAAACGCTTCCCTGTTGAAAACTCCCCTCGTTTCGTCCGTCAAAGGAGCGTGCAATGAAATGGCATCGCTTCGGCTCAGCAAATCTTCGAAACTCACCTGCTCAGCACCGTGCAGCAGGAATTCTTCTTCCGTCAGGTAGGGGTCATGGGCAATGATTTTGAACCCGAAGGGGTAAAGCAACTCGGCGACCCTTTTTCCAATTCGCCCGAAACCGAACAATCCGACAGTTTTGCGAATTGTTCGGGAAACTGGCGCGATTGAGGTGTATCGTTGCCATTCTCCGCGCTTCAAAGCGGCGTCGCCAAAGTGGATTTTGCGCCAGCAACAGAGCAACAAAGCGACAGCGTGAGTTGCTACATCGTCGGTGCAATAGTCGGGCACATTACAGACGATGATGCCCTTCTTTGTGGCAGCCTCAACATCAACATTGTCAATCCCCACGCCGTAGCGGACAATCACGCGGCAGCGCTGCAATTGCTCAATGACCTGACGGGTTATGGGGCATCGATTCGTCACGATGGCGTCAGCGTCAATCAAATGCGGAAGCACATCTTCAACCACGAAAGAGTTGGGGAACGAGAGTTCAACGCCGTGCTGGGCGAAAAATTCTCGCTCCCAAGAAATGTCCGAGAACTCAGCATCAGTGATGACGACCTTTGGCACTAACCTTCACCCCAAATCCAATTGCATCGTCATCTTCATTCATTGCTTCGGCAACGGTCTCGTCAGCCTTTGGGTTTCGTAGCGGAGCCGTTTCGTTCCCGTGCTTGTCATCTGCTGCCCTTGCTCCAACCGTTTTGCTTCCTCAAGTGCAACGGTTGCCAACTCTTGTTCGCCGATGTTGAGCAACCTTGTAGCGGATTGACGGAGCAACCTTGTGGCTGTCCCGTAATCGCCAGCCTTTGCTGCCTCAAGGGCACGAGTCTGCAACTTGAAAGCAGTCGCCTTTTCAACCAAGTTCATCACCCTCGGGTTGACTTGCTGAACGGCTTGCTGGTCATCGGTGAACTCAACGATGATATCCGCTTTAACCTTTTCGCCGTAGCGGTTTTCGTGCGGCAGGTCGTAAGTAACTTCCGCTTGGGCTATTCGGAAAGTGCCTTTAGGCTTTGTGGCAACGGAAAGTTCAACCAAAATCGCTTGCCCTTCGTCACGCTCTAAATCGCCCAGCGGGACTTGGACATCCCTGTCGGAGATGGGTTGATAGCCCAAGTTGGCAATCAGCGGGAGAACTCTCCAAACCTGCCTTGGAGCAATCCCTTGAGCCAGTTTCAAGGTCAGGTATGCGTTTCGCGCCACAACCCTCTTTGCGCTCCGGACAGCGAACTGGAAATGCTGCAAGATTTGCTCGGGTCTCTCAATGAACTCGGAGAAGCCACCCAAACTTTTCGTAGCGTTTGCCAACGCATCCAACAAATCCTCGTTCCAGTCGTCGCCCAACCCGAAAGCGTAAAGGGGAACTCCCATCTCCTTGAGTTGGTTTGCCAACTTCTGGCATTCGTCCTCATCGCCGTAAGTTTGCCCATCGGTCAGCAAAACCATCCGCGAAACTCGGTCAGGCGTCAAGTGCTTTTGCAACTCTTGGATACCCAACCTCATGCCTTTGCTCATTTCCGTCCCACCCCTGTCGGTGATAGAGTTGACTTTGGATTTGAGGGCATTTTTGTCGGTGGCAGGAGTGGCGGGAACGAGGACATCGGCTTGGTCATCGAAAATGACGATGCTAACGATGTCGGTTGGGTCAAGTTGGTCAATGACCAGTTGAACGGCTTTTCGCAAATTCTCAATCTTCTCGCCAGCCATTGAACCGCTTCTGTCGAGGACGAAGCAAAGGTTGAGGGGCGCTGCTTCTGGGAGACCTTCGCCGACGGGAATGACCTCAATCAGCGCGTATTGAATTTGCGGGGCAGAGTTAGCCAACATTTTCGTTCGCGCCAAAGTCACTGCCAACTTCACTTCGTCCGCCATAGCAAAATCCCTCCTTGCCTTCGTCTTTCAGAAATAAACGGTAGCGCAGACGGAAAGAGAGGGAAAGGCAGCCAGAGGGGTGAGGAAATGAAATGCCTCACACTGCCTTTTGCAGGCTCCCTTTACGCAATGAGAATGACTTAGCAACTCTCTTTAGCGAGTTTGTGTGCCTTGAGGTGCTGGAGGTGGTGCACCTTCCCTCATCTCAGCCTCTCTTGAAGGGAAAGTCCCGGGCAGTTTCCCGACCTCTCGACCTTGTGGTCCAAATGCCCGAATTCCCGACCAAATAGCCAAAGCGATGGCAATCAGAACCAAAATGATTGCCCCCACCAACTTCGTCGTTTGAGACATCTCTCATCGCCTCCTCACGACTACTTGTAAGACGGAGCATAGTTGCCCCTAACTTTCCAGTGGAGCAAGTTTCGGTTAGACTGACCCGCTGCGGCACGAGCCTGAATTGCTGAAGGTGTCCAAGGCCAAGGCATTGTTGTTCGCCTATCAATGGCTTTTGCGTGCCCGTCAACAAACCCGAAGTTGGTGATTCCTGTGTGACCGCCGATGGCAAATTGCAGGGTGATTGGTGGCGAACACCAGCCTGTAGTGGTGAAGTAGTTTGGACCTGTCGGCCATGCTGGGTCTGCTACATTCCTGACATCCCAACGCCAATATGCAAAGCCTTGCGTGTAACTGACTGTTGTCCAAAGTTCAAAAGTGGCTGCCGTGTCGCCGGGAGCACCAATTTCTGGCAGGGACTTGGAAATCTCGGTGTTGTAGTAAGCATGAAGCCCGAAAGTTGCGGTGTAGCCCGTGCTGTCGCCATCATCATAACCTGACTGGAAGTGGGTGAAGGAGTAGGAAATCGGAGTGCCGTAAGAGCCATCACAATCGTTTCGCGGGAAGGAATCACTTGGGCAAGTCAAAATTTGCTCGTTCTTCATGTAAGGCATGAGCATGTCCTCTGCGCCCAAAGCCCAGTTGGCTGTGGCTGGGTCTGGATAGATTTGCTGCCAAGGATAGTTCCAAACACGAATTCGGTTCAGCCTCTCATCGTAATCTTGCGAATACTGAGCCGCCGCCAGAATGATGTTACGGGTGTTGCTGAGACATTGAGTTTGCCGCGCTTTCTCGCGAGCCTGTGAAAAAACCGGGAACAGAATTGCTGCCAGGATCGCGATTATCGCGATCACCACCAGCAATTCAATCAAGGTGAAGCCACTACGAACGGCGAAGGTTTGCTTGAAGATTTTTGAGCGTCCAAACATCTCTCAACACCTCCTCGCGGATGGCGTCAAAGTGCGCCGCATTAATCATAGCGCCTACAAATGGCAAATGCTACGGACAAAAAAGAAGGGAACCGCCCCAAATGGGACGGCTCCCTTAAACTTGCTTCACTTCCACATCCGCCACAGTTCTGCATATGCTGGTGAATTGGGGTCAAGAGCAAGGTCACGGCAAAGCGGGGTGGTGACCCGTTGGTCTGCTGGGGCGCAGCGGACACCGTAAACCTTCTCCATCGGCAGAGCCTTTGTGTGACCATCACAGAAGGTCACATTGACCATCTCAATGTGGCGAGGTTCAGGGGCTTGATGCCAAGCTGAAGGTTGAGTCCCAGTAAAACCTAAGGGTGGATAATGGTTGGCACCGAAAGGTGTCGTTGCATGGTTCATGTAGATGCCGTAGGAGTCATACAAAGGTCGGCTTGAAGTTCCTGTCGGAACTGCATCCATCCAGCCAACATGAGACGCAGGTTCCTCAATTATCGCCAACATGTTCCGATTGGCAACAGGGGATGTAGGGATATACTCAGCCCCTGGCGTTGGCCAAGCCATCCCATAGCCAATTCGTCCCTCAAGTTCGAGGAAGCGGCGACGATGGCAAGCGCTCGTTGATGTCAAGGGCTTTGTGTCAGGGCATTGGCTGTATTGGGTGTTGCGAGAATAGGGCTGAAGGAGAGCCAGGTAACCGAGGGTGTAGAGAGCCAAACTGGATGAGCATTCCGGGATGACAAGATAGCCTACGGACTGATAAGGGGGAAACCGTTCATCGTAGTCGTTGGCATACTGGGTCGCCGCTAAGCCAATTTGCCTCAAGTTTGACATGCAAGTTGCTTGTCGGGCTTTTGCGCGGGCGCGGCTGAAGACCGGGAACAGAATTGCTGCCAGGATCGCGATTATCGCGATCACCACCAGCAATTCAATCAAGGTGAAACCTCTCCGAACGGTGCGACCGTGCGAAGGAATTGTGTTTTTGATGTGGCACAACATCTTCGGACACCTCCCTTTAGTTTCCTGCGGGCGGAGCGGTGCTCGCCCGCACAATTAGTTCCGTCGCTAAAAACTCCACGAGCGGCTCCTGACGACCCTCCAAAATCCCCATCAACTTGAAAACCCCTCTCCGACCAAGTTCAGCGAGGGGCTGGCGAACAGTGGTTAAAGGAGGGTCAAGGTAACCTGCGGACGGAGGGTCATCAAAGCCAACCAAAGAAACATCTGCGGGAACTTTCAAGCCAAGTTCCTTGACAATTTGAAGCGTCTCGGCAGCGAGGTAGTAGCCGCCAGCGAAAATCGCGGTTGGGCGACGGCGGGATTTGAGGATTGAACGGATTTGCTGGGCAGCGTCTTTGGTTAGCGACGCGGAGGCAGAACTTTCAATTAGCCAATTTTCGGGCACATGCAAATTGTGTCGCTTTGCCCCCGCAACAAAGCCTTCCCATCGGTCCCTTGCGTTGGGAAGCCTTCGGCTCCCTATCACGAAAGCGATTCGGCGGTGACCGAGACTGTAAAGGAAGTCAACGACCTTTAACGCTGCGTTGAAGTTATCGGTGTCAACGCAAGGGATTTCCACATCCCGCCACGATGCGCCTATGACCACGAAAGGCACACCTGCTTCCCACCACGAACGAAGCGTCGGCAATGCCTCTTCCATCGGGGCGAAAAATAGGAAAGCTCTTTGAGAAAGCCCTTCGGGCGGCAATTGGCTCAATTGGTCAAAACCCATCTTCCAAAACTGAACGGAACAGCCCAACTCGGCAAAAGCATATTGGGCACCCTGAAGGATTGGACCGTAGTAGATGTTTTGCTCAACGACTTCGGCAATACCTGCAAGAGGGAAGACGAGGGTCAATAGATGTCGCATGGAAGTGACAGGACGAGCGGTTGCGTTGAGGACGAAAGTGCCGCGACCGACCAAGCGGGTGACAACACCTTCGTGCTCAAGTTCCTTGAGTGCACGGTTGATTGTCATTTGGCTGACCTTAAGTCTCTTCGCCCACTCCCGTTCCGAAGGCAAAGGGTCACCCGGCTTCAACCCGTTCTCAGCGATGAACTGGCGTATGATTTGCTTGACCTGCTCAAATCTCGGCACATGGCTCGCCCAATTGACCCTCACTGTTTCAGCCCCCAATGCCTCGGTGTTATATAACACTGTGGCGCTTGGAATTATAGCCCACGATTGTAAAAAACGCAAGACCCGGCGGAGAAGGGACAAAGGTTTGGCGAAGTAACGCAAAGGTGTTCCAGCGCTGCCGAAGAATTTTCGGCACTTGGTGACTGCATTAGGCTCGCTCCCCGGCAGCGATAAGAGAAAAGCAGGAGTGGCAGAAAACAATCGACAAAACTGAGGGGCAAGGCTAATGGCAGAATTTAGCATGTGCAAAGGGGCGTCAACTTTTCCGTCTTTCTGGGTGAGCGGCAATGGAACGGAGACGAGTTCTCTTTTGGCTTTTCGGCATTGTCCTTTGGGCACTGCTTCGCGGGCTGTTGCCTCTTTTGCCCGTTCCTTTGCCCTTGTTTCCGTTGGTTTGGTTTTTGGCTGTGGTTGTCGGCGTTGCGTTGGTGGTCTGGTTGGCATTTGAAGCAGGAAGAGTTTTTGAAGCGAAATGGGCTGTCATTTTGGGATTGATTGCGGCTGGAGCAAGGGTAGGGTTGGCGTTTCTTCCTCTCCCGAAAAGCCTCGCTGCACAGGTAGCGTTTGGGACAATTGCCGACACACTCATTTTGGCAGCGGCTTTGCTTTTGGGTTCTTCAATCTCGGGTCTCATTCGCCACGCCAATTTGCTCCCGCCAGTCGCAATCGTTCTCACCGTCGTTGACATTTGGACGGTCTGGCTTGGTGGGTTCGTCGCCCGCATCCAACAAAAAGCACAAGAGGGCGTTGTCATTGCTCAACGGGTCATTGAAGCAGCAACCGTTAAGATGCCGACGGTTGCGACCGCTCAATACGCTCATGTCGGCATCCCCGTCATCGGCATAGGTGACTTGTTTTTCGCAGCCTTTCTTTTCGCCTTGCTTTGGAAGTTCGGTTTGAACGCCCGCAGTGCCTTTTTCCTTTCCGTCGTTTTCGTCATCTTCGGGTTGATGCTCGCCCAACTTCCTTTCGTTCCTTTCGGCGTTCCCGGCTTACCTTTCATTGTGCTGGCAATTTTGCTCCCCAACCTGAAGTCGTTCCGATACACGCCCGAAGAAAAGAAAGCGCTTTTGATCGGCGCAATTTTCCTCTTCGGTCTCCTTGCCCTTTTCAGCCTGATGGTCAGGCAGTTGTGACCGTCAAGGCAATCCGTTCAATCCCTGCCCCTTGCCCCATGTCCCCTGCCCCATTTTTCACAGCGACACGCCTTCAACCGTCCAAATCTGAAACTCCCTGTGCCCGTTCAACTCCGCTTTGCAAGGTTTTCCTGAAGCGACTTTGAGCAACTCCTCAAAGATGAGCCTTCCCACTTCCTCAATCGTCGCTTCGCCGTCAAGAATCAAGCCTGCGTTTATGTCAAGGTCGTTCCTCATACGCTCGTAAGTGGGCGTGTTGGATGCGATTTTGATGACTGGCGCGATTGCGTTCCCGATGGTCGTGCCTCTTCCCGTAGTGAACCCGACGATTTGAGCGCCTGCCGCAACCAAACCTGGCGTTGACTCTTGGTCATAGCCGGGACCTTGCATCAAGTAAAGACCTTTGCCCGGTGGCAAATCGGCGTATCCGATGACACCTTCAACCCTTGTCGTTCCCGCTTTAGCGATTGCACCCAAAGACTTGATGGCGATGTTGACGAGCCCGCCTTCAATGTTTCCCGGCGAAGGGTTTTCGTCCAAGTCGTGTCCGAACACGCCGACATACTTGCGGAACCAGTCAACCGCTTCAAAAATCTGCCTTGCAACTTCCTCGTCCTTTGCCCTCTCCGCGAGCAGGTGCTCTGCTCCGTAGATTTCTGGCACTTCGGTCATAATCACGGTGCCGCGACAACGGATGAGCAAATCGGCAGCGTAGCCGAGGGCTGGGTTCGCTGTTATGCCTGAGAAGGCGTCAGAACCGCCGCACTTGACTCCCAAAATCAATTCGCTGGCTGGCACGGGCTCTCGTTGGAATTGGTTCGCAAACTCCAGAAACTCGCCCACCATGTCAAGCCCCTTCCTCACGGTTGCTTGAGAGCCACCGCACTCTTGAACGCTCAAAGTCTTGACGGGTTTCTTCTCGCTCAGTGGCTCGATGTATTTGCTGAACGCTTCAAGGTTAGCTTTTTCGCAACCGAGTTCAATGACAATCGCCGCTGCGATATTGGGGTGCTCAATGTATCTCGCGAGCATCTTCAGAGTCATCTCGACGGGTGTCCCGAGCGGGCAGCCACAGCCTTTGTTGTGAGGCAAGGCAACGATGCCACTCACATTCGGGAAATCTTCAGGGGACCAGAGGAGCGCTTCTGCTTTCATGGCAATTTGCATCGCTTCCGTTGAAGAGCACATACTTGTCGGTGCGACGACGATGTAATTGCGGGTCCCAAACTTCCCATCGTTGCGCTTGTAGCCCTGCCAAGTCGGAATTTGTTCGTCTGGGAAGTATTCTGGCGGTGCGTTTTTGGATGCTGGGACGACAGCACGCCGGGGCAATTCATTGCTAATTCGTTCCCGCTTTATCAACTCGCCGACCCGAATTCCCAAAGATGTAGCGAAGGGTTGACCGTATTGCTTGATTGGCGTTTGCGGGGGCAAGTCGACGAGGGCAAATCTGTGTCCTGGCGAAACATCTTCCCGAACCTCAATCTCTCGACCGCGCCAAACAACAACGGTGCCAGCAGCAATTTGAGTTTTCGCGACCGCCACATTGTCATCTGGGTGAACGACCAAAGCAACTCGCTCAAGGTCAACCTTCACACCGCTCACCTCTTTCTGGCTTGCGCTCGGCAGTCGTTTTTATTGGCATCACCGAGTTATCCGCCCCATTCGCCCTAATGGGAAATAGCGGAAGACGACTTTGCCCTCAATCAAGTCGAGAGGGACGGGACCAAAATCTCGGCTATCGTTGCTGGAAGGTCGGTTATCGCCCATCACGAACACCGCATCCTTCGGGATATGCCACATCCCATATTCCTCCACGATGCCGTTGACATAAGGTTCGTCAAGGGGAACGCCATTGATGTAAACCCTCCCAGCCCAGATGATGAGCGTTTCGCCGGGCAAACCTATGACTCGTTTGACGAGCCAATCCTTTTTCGTGATTGGGTCGCGGAAGAAAACAAGGTCACCGCGGTTAGGCGGGTTATCAGGGGTAAAACGAATTCGCCTGACGATGACCGCGTCGCCCCTCTCCAGCGTCGGCTCCATTGAAGATGAGGCTATCATCGTTGCGACGAACATGAACTTGAAGAGCAGCCAAACTTCAAACCCGAAGACGAGCAACAGCAGCAAGAAAACCCAAAACCAAACATCCCTGATGCCCCGCTTTTTGGTTAGCCAATTTTCTTGCGGGACAGGTTGCATTTCTTCGTTCATTTCGCTCACCGGGTGTAAACGAAGCGAATTCCGTCAAGCCCGAACGGGACGAAGTGGTAACCCCAAACCCAGCCTTGTTCACCCTCAAAATGCCAAGGACCTGTGAACAGGATTTCTTCACCGCGATGGTGCGGACCGAGCAAGTTTCTCAAACTGCCTACAAGTTTGACGCTCAACTTGTTCCGCTTTCTGACATGTTTCGTCACATCGAGCCGATAAGGCGACCAAACCAAAACACCGCATTCCTTGCCGTTCAGATTGACTTCAGCGACGATGGCGTGACAACCGTCAAGGACAAGCCAAACCTTGTCTGCGCCGACTTCCGACGGCAAAGGCAATTCAACTTCGGTGCTAAGGGAAATGCTGCCGGCAAAGAACGGGAAGCCTTGGGTGACCAAGTTGCCGCTCTCAACTTCCCGAACGGGGGAACGGATTACAAATTCCGTCTCGCCAGTTTGCCAGACGCTGAAGTCGCCAAGGATGTAAACAGCCTCAACCTCAAGCGGTGGCTTGTAGTCGCACTCCAAAAACAACTCGTTCGTTCCCTCTTTGAGCAACCCTCGTATGTCAATCCGTTGGAATGCGAAGTTGAGCCAATGACCTTCCGGCTTTGATGGGACGCGCTTCCCGTTCAGGCGAATGCGATATTCTTGTGGCTGCTCAATGACGAGCCAGAGGGGCGAATCGGCTGGCGGGAGTTCTTCAACAACGAACTTGAACCGAACTTCAAGGTGGCAAGGTTCAGCCTTGCGGATGAGCCTGTTGCAAAGCCAAGTCGTTGGCTGCCTCTCAACCCAATCGCCACCGTCAATGCGATAGTCGCAGTAATCCAAAGTCAAGGCATTGAGTTCGTGAGGTTCCACCTGCCATTTAGGACACAGCGAAACAGCGTGAACGATGTTCTTTTGGGTTGGGCGGGGTAGGGCTTGGGATGTGTCGCCTAAAACAGGTTCTTTTCGCTCGTCCACGACGAGCAAGTATGATTGGGCGGAAGCAAAGGGAAGTTCAGCGACGAGTTTGTCTCCCTCTTTTTGAACGGGCAGTGGCTTAACCTCTCCCGTCTCGGCATTCCAAAGTTGAACTTGACCGTTGACGGAGAACTCAACCTTAGCCGTGAACTCCTCGGCATTTCGTTCGGTGTTGACGATGTAAAACAGCCTTCGCCCGCCACCCAAGTCTCTCTCTTGGCAGGCAATGTTGGTCGCCTCCTTGCCGTCACGCAAAATCGAAATGCGGCGCTCAACCAACTTGCTCACAGCCCTAACCAACGCTTCAAGTTCGTTTCTTGGGGCGCGGGACGAGGGACGGTGGACGAGGGAAATGACTTTTGCCTTTCGCTTGAGGAATCGGGCAATCCGCTCGTCAGGCTCGCCGTTGACCCTTTCGGGCAGCGGTTCAACTGCGATTATTTGCCCACCGTTTTCAGCGAACTGCTCCAGCAATTCCAAGGTGCTGTCAAACCAAGATATGCTGGGCGGGACGATGACGACCTTGTAGGAGCACAAACCAACGCGCAGTTCGCTACCTTCAACTTTCCCGTGCCTCTTCAGGATGAACTCGTCACCGAAGTCAAAGTCGTAGTGGTGTCCGATGAGGGTTCTGACCAGAGTGAGAAGTTGCTGGTTGAGGTTTTCGCAGAGGGCGCGGTCTTCAGGGTGGTAAACGCACCAAGCGCTGCTGACGGGGTGCAAAACGAGGATGTTAGTGACGGGGCGACCTTGACGGAGCATGAAGGTTGTCCGGGCAAACAAGTTGTTGACGAGATGCCAATACCGCCAATAGGGTTGATGGTCAAGGAAGGATGGCGGGAAATCGCGCTTCCTTGCGCCTCGAAGACTGTAAAGGCACAGGTGCTGGCAGACATAGTCAACTCCCAAGACGAATTGCCATTCAGCCATCCACCTTTGGTCTTCCATGCTGGCGTTCCAACCGCTTGTCCCAAACATCTCGCTCAAAACCCGCCGCCCAAACTGTCTCGCCACTGACGAGCACTGTTTCATCGTCAAGGGCGTCAAGAGGTTGCGACCAAGTTGGTCAATTCCGGGAAGTTGCATGAACTCGTAGTGGGGCATTGCCGCGCCAATCCAAGCGATTTGCGACCAGAGGGTGTCCTCCGCCATCAAGTGCCCTGTGAGTTGGAGACCATTCGTTTCGCACCACTCGTAAACGCGCTTGGTGAAGTTCTCGACGAAAAGTTCCGTCATCGTTCGCAAGTAATCGTGCCTGACTTTTTGCCAGTCGCGACCGTTCAAACTGACTTCGTAAAACAGGCTCGGCAAATGGGACATCAAGTCGTAGCCTCTCCGGTTGAGAAACTCGCGGGGAAACTCCTCCGTCCAACCATAGGCTTGTCTGTTGCAACTCGGTTCGTCGGTGAAAATTCCCGGAACGGTTTTGCCGAACTCCTCTGCGAACCGCTCGCGGTAAGCGTCATGGGTGACACGGATGAAGGCTTCAACGGCTTTGGGGTTCATGACATCAATGTAGCCGTTGCGCTCAACGAAGAACTCAACGATGACTTTGCCTCGGTGTTCGCTCATGTTCAGAGCCTTCCCCGTCATTTCCTTCCACTCGAGCCACTGTCGCCCCTTGCGGGTGACGACATAGACGGCGAGGCTGCGGTCATGTGGGATGAATTCCCGCATGTTCCAATCGACAGGGATTTCGCGGACGCGGAGCAACTTTTGGTTGTAGTCACCGCCACGACCGGAGACAAGCCCGCCGGCAAACCCGCTCGGCCATTTGTCCTCGTCGTAGAGCCACGCTAACATGCCCAGTTTCTTCGCCTCGTCGATGCAGGCTGCTACTGCTTGCATCCATTCCTCACTCATGTAAGGAGTGTCAAGACCGATGCGGGCGTGCATGAAAAAGCCTCCGAGCCCTTGTTGATGGAACTCGCGAATTTGACGGCGCAACTCTTCGGGGTCAAGTTTGTCGTTCCATGACCAGAAAGGCGCTCCCCTGAACCATGCCCCTTTGCCAATCTCTCCGACCTCGCGAAACGCCCTGACCAATTCGTCCGCCATCTTTCCTCACCTCGTCCCTAAATTGTGGCGCAAACTTTCACGCTGCTGAATTGCCCTTTCCAACTCAGAAATGTTCGTGGCAAATTCAATCGGTGAAGAGGTGAACTGGCATGGCTCGAACCTTGCCAAAGTTTTGCGAAGGCTTCGTCATCCCGCGAAAAGATTTTGAGCCCGTTTACTTGGAGACATACCGAAGCGGTCGCATCTGGGAGAAGGTTGAGCGAGCCAAAGAAATGCTCAAAGATTGCTGCGTCTGCCCGCGCAAATGCCATGCCGACCGTTGGGATGGGGAGTTGGGAACTTGCGCCATTGGTCGCTACGCCGAAATTAGCAGTTACGGTCCTCACTTGGGCGAAGAAGACTGCTTGAGAGGATGGCGCGGTAGTGGGACGATTTTCTTCGCCCGATGCAACTTGCTCTGCGTCTTTTGCCAAAACTTCAGCATAAGCCACACAGCCGTTGAGCGTGAGAAAGTGACAGCGGAAAAACTCGCCAGCATCATGCTCTACCTTCAGAACATTGGCTGCCACAATATCAACTTCGTCACCCCTTCCCATGTCGTCCCGCAGATTGTTGAAGCGCTGCCCATCGCAATTGAGAAGGGTTTGCGAATCCCGCTCGTTTACAACACGAGCGCTTACGATAGCCTCGAGGCACTGGAGTTGATGGACGGTCTCGTTGACATTTACATGCCCGATTTCAAGTTCTGGGACGAGGGAAAATCAAAGCGCTACTTGCGCGTCCCTGACTACCCGGAAGTTGCCCGTCAAGCCATCAAGGAGATGCACCGGCAAGTTGGCTACTTGACTTTTGACGAGAACGGCTTGGCGCTCAGGGGCGTCCTAATTCGCCACCTCGTGATGCCCGGCTGTCTGGATGACACCCGCGAAATCTTGCGGTGGATTGCAAACGAGTTGGGCACTGACACTTATGTCAACATCATGGAGCAATACTACCCCGCTGGATTGGTGAGCCGAGACCGCTACCCCGAAATCAACCGACGCATCACCGAAAGCGAATATCAACAGGCACTGGCTTTCGCTCGCGAATTTGGTCTGTGGCGTTTGGATTACCGTTGGAGGCGAGTGATGATTTGGTGGTAGCAATTGGAAACTGGATGGAGGTGCCGAGATGGTCAAGGTGAGGCGATTTTTGCAATTAGCGTTTTGGGTTTGCCTTCTGTCGCTCGCCGCATCAGCTCAGGATTGGCAAGTGGTTGACAGCCAAACCATAGCGCCGGGAGTCTTCTACCAAGCACTCAAGCGAATCAATCCACCGACATGGGTTGGAGTGGTCAGAATTCCTTTGCCGCTCCCGAAGGAATTGGTGTTGACTCCCGTTTTAGGTGGCAACAACGGCTTCGGTCGCCAACCTCTTTCCAAAATCGCTAACCTTGTCCAGCAAAGCAGAGGTTATGTGACCGCCGGGATTAACGGCGATTACTTCAGCATGACCTTTTCGCCTTATTCGGGTGACCCTTTGGGGCTTCACATCCAAAACGGCGAACTGGTGAGTTTGCCTTGGGTAAACCGCTCAGCCTTGGTCGGCTTAATTGACGGTCGCATCCTTATCGCCCGTTTCAGGTTTTCAGCAAGCCTGAGGTTGCCCGATGGGAGCAAGATGCCTTTGGATGGTTTGAACCAACCACCGCCTCGCGAAGGTTTTTGCTTGTTCACGCCCTCCTTCGGCAAAACAACACAAACGCCTGCGGGGACAACAGAAATCATCGCGAGCGCGAATTTGCCCCTCCGTCCCAATGTCCCCTTAACCCTGACGGTTCGGCAGGTGAGTGAATCGGGCAACAGCCCAATCCCCCAAGATGGCATCGTTCTGGTGGCTACGGGGAAAGCAGCATCGGTGGCAAAATCGCTTAAACCTGATGACCGGCTGGAGATTCTCGTAACCTTGACACCTTTGGACGCGATTTTTGACCCTCAAACCATCTCGTGGGCAATCAGTGGTGGTCCGAGAATTCTGAGGGATGGGCGAATTTCGGTTGAATGCGAACAGGAAGGATTCCCTCTCTCTTTTCGCCAAACGAAGCACCCGCGAACGGCAGTCGGGTTGAAAGATGATGCATTGCTTTGGGTGATCGTTGACGGAAGACAACCCGGATACAGCGAAGGGATGACCTTGGACGAACTGGCGGAGTTTTTGCTCAGCGCTGGTTGCAAAGATGCCTTAAACTTGGACGGCGGCGGTTCTTCAACCCTGTTTGTTCGCGGCAGGGTCATGAACCAACCTTCCGACGGCAGGGAGCGACCAATCGCAAATGCGCTCCTACTCCTTAATTTGTTCCCACCTCAGCCTATCGTGAGGCTAACAATCTTGTCTCCAGATGCTCACTGGCTTTCTGGCACTCCGATTCCATTCCAAGTTGTCGGAGAAGACGCCGTGTATCGCCTCCTTTCGCTGAACCCCAACGAACTCAACTTGACAATTACTCCGGAGATTGAAGGTTGGCGCTGGGATGGTCAGACCTTGTGGTTGCCGCCGATTGAAGGCGAAGAACCGATTCAAGTGACCGTTACAGTGACGCCCAAAAACGGAAACGCTACCCCAGCCACTTTGACCCTTTGCGTCCACCCGAAACCATCGGTCCTTGTCATTCGTCCAGACAGCATCACCGTTCCTCCCGGCACTTCGGTTCGGTTGCAACTTAGCGCTTTAGGCAGGGAGAAAGATAACAGGCTTTCACCCCTCAGGTTTGACCCAAGTGAGGTTCAATGGCAAGTTGAAGGTGAAGTCGGCAAGGTCGTCGATGGGACATTCGTCGCTGCTCAAACTCTGGAGGTCAAGCAGGGCACTTTGGTCGCAACTCTGAGGGGCGTGACTGCAACCGCTTCTGTTTGCATCGGGAAAATCCAGTGGCTAACTTTGCACGAGTTTGATGACATGAGCGGTTTGCAAGTAGTCGGTTACCCGGAAACGGTGAAAGTTGAGGGGCAAATTGTCACGACCGAAAAGCGAAGCGGAACTGGGGCACTGCTGCTCCGCTACGATTTCTCAAAGGGCGGCAAAACGAGGACAGCATCCGTCGTCTTGAACAAACCTCTGCCGCTCGGTGCGTGTCGGCTGGGAATTGATGTCTATGGTGACGGAAGCGGATGTTGGCTTCGGGCTCGGCTGCGCGACGCTACTGGCAAACTCGTCTTCTTGGACCTCGCTAACTCGGTCAATTGGAAAAACGAGTGGCGACGCCTCGAAATCAACTTGCCAACAGGATTGGCAGAACCTTTGACATTGGAGTCAATCTACCTCGCTGTCATCCGAGACGAACAAAGGTGCGTTGGTGCAGTGCTTCTTGATAACCTGCAAGTTAACAAAGTTGGCGCTCGTCAGTGAGCGGAATTGAATTTGCCTTCATCTCCCGGCAGATGAAGTCAAGCGTTCCAGCAGTTGCTCCAACGAGTTGGGAGGAACATCGATGCGAACTGCCTTCAAGTAGCCTTGACCGTCGCGGGTGCGTTGAGAGAGCAACATAGCCCTTTGGGTGAGCAAACGGGCGACTCGAGCCAGTAGGACATTGTGAGGGATGCCAATCCTTTGGCGCATCGTTTGGGCGTTTTTCAAAATCCGAAGAGCCAATTCCTTAGCCCGTCCGTCGACATTCGGTTCGTGGGGTATGCCCGACATGACCTCCCTTTCAACCGCGCCCTGAACCGCCTGCAAAGCGGAGATAGCCTCTGCATCCGTCAAGTCTGGGTGTTCAGCGGCGAAAGTAGAAATTGCCTCCTCCAAAGCGAAGGCTGTCAGCCTTTGTTCTATCTCGGCTCGTTCAGAACTCTTTTGAGCCCACTCTGCTTCCCTTTGAGCCATCTCCAAGGCTTTTGCCTGCCTGAGGTAAGGGCAGGATGACGGGCAGTTAAGTTTCTTCAAGCGATGAGTTCCGCAACAGGTGGGACAGATGACATTGTAAACGGCTGGGCAAAACCGCTTGCCTTTTCTCTGGCGACACAGGACACAGACGACCAAACGAAATTCCCCCTTTCCGAGAACCGTAGTTTCCGCATGGGACAACAAGAGCCATCAAAGTTTAGCTGCTTTCTGTCCCCTTCTGTTTCCTCGCTCGCATCGCCCTTTCAATTTCCAGTCCGATGACAATTGCGGATGTGTTCAGCATTCCCGCCATCCTCTGGCACAATCTCTCCAATTCTCTCGTCACTTCATCTTGCCCTTGAGGGTGGGACGAAGTGAACTCTTCAACAAACTCGGCGATTTTTTCAGCCCAATCCAAAAGGAACCTCGCCTTTACGAAGTCGTATTGACGATGGGGGAGACGGGCATGGGCATGAGCGATTTGATTTGAAAGCCACACCCAGTCGCGATGCTCACGCGCTTGCTTGACGACTGTCTCCGTTGTTTGGACTGAAAGTCTCTTCACATACTCCAGCCGCGATTTGTATCGCTTCCAATCGTCTTCGGTTGTCCCGGGGATGACCAAGACGCTCATTTCCTTGCCCGTCAATTCTTTCAAGATTTCGCGAATCAACGCCGTCATGGTCTGGGTTTCGAGGTAACTTCTGAGCGGTTCGTTTTCCTCAGACAAACCGAGCACCAAGGTTGTTTCCTCCACGGTGATTGGCACCGCTGCTTCCACGCTTCTCCACGCCTCGGGAGAAAATTGCATTCGCTTTCGGATGATTGGTTTCATTTGTTGCCAAAGTTCAGCAGCCGACTGCATAATCATCACCCCTTTTGAAGGGCGTTTGCTGCCGAAGGTCAAATCAAGTTCCCCAACGCCATTTGGTCTCTGTGTTGACAGTTGCTTTCACTTCGCCCTCGCAGAACCAGCGCCCTTCTTCCGTCACCAAAACGGTCACGAACTCTTTGCTACTTTCGTGATTCCCGTTCAACCTCACCAAACGGTTTCCGTGAACTGCAAACATCGGTTCTTCGGGCGGGAGCAGCGCTTTTAGCGAACAAATGAACTCAGCACCAACGAAAGAGGGTTGGGTGACCCCGTGAGGGCGCAAGGAGACGGAAAAGTGTTCCGGAGGGAAAGATGGGTTGACGACGACATAGACGGGACGCCCGACTTGTCTCTCGAGCAGTTCCATGCTCTCTTCCTCAAGGACCAGCCAACTGGCAACCTCGGGGTTGGCGCTGACGACAATTTCACCCTCCTCTTTCGGGGAAAGGGTTGCGGCAAAAGAGCGGATTTTTCTGCGAAGTTCAATGCTCAAAGTCAAAGGCGTTTTTACCCTCCCCTTACCTTGGCAATGTGGACAGGGCTTAGTCATAACTCGCCACAGGCTTTCGCCGCGTCTATGCCTCGTGATTTCCACCAGTCCCAAAGGCGTCAAGTCAACGATTTTCGTTGGCGTTCGGTCTTTGCGGACATGTTGCTCAAAAAGGCTCAAAAGTTTGTTGCGGTCGCGAGAGCGAAGGACATCGATCAAATCAACGAGGATGATTCCGCTCAAGTCCCTCAACCTCATTTGCCTCGCGACTTCCTCAATCGCTTCTTGGTTCGTTTGCAAGATGGTCTGGGATGCGTTTTTTGCCCCTGTGAAGCGCCCGGTATTGACATCAATTATCGTCGCTGCCTCGGTCTCTTCGATAACCAAATAGCCCCCACTCGGCAATGGGGTCACTGTTTCGAAGAGGGAACGAAGTTGGGGTTCGACATTGAAGTGCTCAAAAAGTGGTGAGCGCCCCTCATAAACCTCTATCTTGTCGGCTAATTCCGGTCTCAACTCCTTGGCGAGGTTCCTCAACTGCTCCGCTTCTTCAACTCCGTCGACTATAATGCGTTTGGTGTCGGGCGGAGCAATGTCCCATAGCAAGTCAGCAAATATTGAGGGTCTGCTGAAAAGCAGAGAGGGAGCAGGAGCGTTTGCGAATTCCTTGACCATCCTTTGCCATCTCCGATACAACTGCTCGACTTCAAGGGCTATTGCTTCTGGCGTCGCGTTTACGGCGTGGTAGCGAATTATGAGACCGCAATCCAAAGGGCGCAGTTGTTCACCCAGCCGTCGCATCCTTTCGCGAGTTCTCTCGTCAGTGATTTTTACCGAGACCCCTACATGGTCTGAACCCTGACAGAGCAAAACACAATAATGCCCCCTCAGACCTATTCGGGTTGTCAGCCTGACGCCTTTCCTCGGACCGCCGTATCGCGTGACCTGAACGAGGATTTCGTCCCCTTCCTTAACTGCCTCGCTTATGCTTTTGAACTGTTCCTTGCTTCCGCTTCCAGAAACCCCAACGCCACCAGGAACGATGTCAGCCACATACAGGAACCCGTTCCTTTCCAGACCGACATCCACAAAGGCGGCGTCAATTCCGGGGACAACGGACTTGACAATTCCTTTATAGACATTTTCAACGATTCTCGGTTCGCGTTCGATTTCAAGGTCAACGACCCTTCCGTTTTCCAGCACGGCTACTCGAGTTTCCATGGGGTCGCACTCAACCAAGACCAAAACCTGGCGGTTGTTTGTCATCCCCAACCCTCCTTTGAGCCCTTAAATTTTTCCGTCAATCGCTGCCAAGATTATGCCATTGCCGGTGTGGAAAGGGCATGTCAATTTGAAACAGGGTGTGTTAAACTTTGGCAACGCAACCTAACCCCAATCTTGGACATTTGACGGGTTAGACCATGTTCGCAAGCACAGTAAGGAGGGACCCGCCTTGCCGATTGTCACGATGAGGGAACTTTTGGAGGCAGGTGTCCATTTCGGTCACTTGACGAGAAGGTGGAACCCGAAGATGGCGAAGTTCATCTTCGGGAAGAGGCAGGACATTTACATCATCGACTTGCACAAAACCCTTGCTCAATTGGAACAAGCCTACGCTTTCGTTCGGGACACGGTGGCTGCTGGTGGGACGGTGCTTTTCGTCGGGACGAAAAGGCAAGCCCAAGAGCCCATCGAGGAAGCGGCAAAAAGTTGCGGCATGTTCTATGTCACGACCCGTTGGTTGCCGGGAACTTTGACCAATTTCAAAACCATCCGCAGCAGGGTTGACTACCTGAACGAATTGAGGGAGATGGAACGGAACGGGACGATGGACCTGTTGCCGAAGAAAGAAAGCGTTCGGCTCCGCAAACAACTGGCGAAGTTGGAACAATTACTTGCGGGGATCGAGAAAATGGAGGAATTGCCGAGCATCCTCTATGTCGTCGACATTCGCCGAGAAGAGATTGCCGTCCGGGAAGCGAAGAAACTTGGCATCCCCGTTGTCGCAATCGTTGACACCAACTGTGACCCAGACTTAGTTGACTACCCGATCCCAGGCAATGACGATGCAATTAGGTCCATCAGGCTCATCACCGGCAAAATTGCTGAGGCAGTTAAAGAGGGCTTAGCCTTGAGGGAGGCTCGAGAGAAGGAGCGAATGGAGGCTGCGATGGTCGTTGAGAAGGCTGAGGAAGGCGAAGCGGTCACGGTCGCCACAGCGGAAGCAACCTCCGAGCCAAGTATGGTGGTGGCTGCCACAAGCGAGGAAGAAGAGGAAGAAATTACCGACCGAGAAGAACTTGAGCGGCTCTACGAAACTTACTTGCAACCGCCCGAGGAAAAAATCTGATTGGGCGTTGCGGGTCGGCGTTCTTTGCTTAGAAACAACCTGTAACTGAGGAAGGAGGGACCCTCAAGTGGCGCAACCTGTTAAAGTTTCGGTTGAAGACATCAAACGGTTGAGGGAAGAGACCGGCGCTGGTGTCATGGATTGCAAACGGGCGCTTGAACAAGCAGGTGGTGACTTCGAGAAAGCTAAGGAGTTTTTGAGGGCTGCTGGGCTTTTGAAGGCAGAGAAAAAGTCCGGCAGGGTGGCAAGGGAAGGCGTGATTGCTTGCTATATCCACCATGGCAATCGTTTGGGCGCGATGGTGGAATTGAACTGCGAAAGCGACTTTGTCGCCCGAACCCCTGAGTTTCAACAATTGGCGCAGGAAATCGCTATGCAAGTCGCAGGGATGAACCCACAATATATCTCCCGAGAGGATGTCCCCGAGGAGGTTGTCGCTGAGCAAAAGCGGATCTTCTACGAGAAAGCTCTTGCCGACGGCAATTCTCCAGAGGACGCTGAGCGCATCGCTGAGGAGCGGCTCGCCAAATTCTTCGAGGAAGTTTGCTTGCTGGAGCAGGCATGCATAAAAGATGACAGCAAAACGGTGGGCGAACTTCTGAAAGAAAAGATTGCCTTGTTCGGCGAAAACATCGTCGTTCGCAGATTCGTGAGGTTTGTCGTCGGAGAAGATTGAGCGCACGAAAAATCTTGACTTAATTGCGGGTTCTTTGTTTGGGTAATTGCGAGGCGATATCAGTATGGAGAGGAAGCCCCGCTGGAGAAGGATTTTGCTGAAAATGAGCGGTGAAGTCCTCGGTGGCAAAAGTGGGGTCGGATTGGACGACGAAGTGGTCAACCGAATTGCCAGCGAAATCAAGCAAGTGCATGATCTGGGAGTAGACATCGGCATCGTCGTTGGGGGCGGAAATTTCTTTCGCGGCGCAGAGGTCGCCAAGGAGCGGGGAATGGATAGAGTGACAGCAGACTACATGGGCATGTTAGCCACGATCATGAACGCTCTCGCACTTCAACAGGCAATTGAACGCTTGGGCGCTGAGACGAGGGTAATGAGCGCTTTCGAGGTCAGGGCTGTTTGTGAGCCTTTCATTCACCGAAGAGCGTTGAGGCACCTGGAGAAAGGTCGGATTTTGATTTTCGCCGCAGGGACTGGACATCCTTTCTTTTCCACCGATACCGCTGCAGTGTTGAGGGCTGCTCAAATCGGTGCCGAAGTGATTTTGAAAGGAACTGATGTCGACGGTGTTTACGATAGTGACCCTCACATTAACGCCAACGCTCATCGGTTCGATCACATAACCTTTGCCAAAGCGATTGAGTTGGGCTTGAGGGTAATGGACACAACTGCCTTCTCCCTGAGTTGGGAGCGGAACATCCCAATAGTGGTCTTCAACATAACCGTTCCGGGAAACTTGTTGAAGGTTGTTCTGGGAGAGCCCGTAGGGACGCTGGTGTCGGCAGGAGGTGAAGAGGAGCATGAGTATTGAAAACTTCATTGACAAAGTTATTTTGGGTGATTGTTTGGAAGTTCTCCGCCAACTTCCTGACAATTGCGTTGACATGGCTTTTGCTGACCCACCATTCAACTTGGGCAAGCAGTATGACTCCTATTATGACCGAAAGCGACTGGATGAGTATTTAAATTGGTGCAGGGCATGGCTACATGAAATGGTTCGGGTGACGAAACCTACAGGCTCCATTTTTGTGCACAACATTCCGAAGTGGCTTACTTATTTTGCAGCCTTTCTCAATGAAGTCGCTTACTTTAGGCATTGGATTGCTTGGGATGCACCAGGGCAACCTTTGGGCAAAACCCTTTACCCCCGCCACTATGGCATCCTTTATTACACGAAATCGCCAAAAGGTTTCAAGTTCTATGACTTGCGCCATCCGCATCCAAGATGCCGTGTCTGTCAAGCACCCTTAAGAGACTATGGGGGCAAGAAGCCCTTAATGCATCCTTTCGGTCCGTTAGTGTCTGATGTTTGGACGGACATCCATCGCATCCGACACAAAGTTCGCCGCGACGAACATCCATGTCAATTGCCAGAGCATCTTTTGGAACGGTTGATTTTGATGTGCACAGATGAAGGTGACATAGTTTTAGACCCGTTCGTTGGGACAGGCACAACAGCAGTGGCAGCGAAGCGTTTGGGGAGACACTTTATCGCTATTGACATTGACCCTAAGTATGTTGAGATGACGCAACGCAAATTGGAAAAGGTTTATCCAACAAAAATCGGAGATTGCTATGTGAGCATCTTTTTGGGCAAAGTCGTGAAAATAAGGGACAAAGACTGGGAGAAATTGCGACCTTATTTCCGCATCCCAGAAGATTTACAGCAACAGGAGACTGTCCTTCAAGATGACAAACTCTCTGAGGTGCCGAGGCTTCCATTTGATGAAGAAGAGGTGCATATTGAATGGTAAACCCTTCCCAAGAGCAGAAACTCAGAACCGTGATAGAGCACAACACCTTTTTCTTCAAGCCTGTTCGTGAGGTAGAAGAAGCCGATGAAAAAAGTGTCGTTGTATTGGTGGACAGTCTCCTTTCATTAAGGCAGAAAGTTGCTTTGTGTGGCTGCAAGGAAGAGGTTTTCGTAGAACACTTGCAAAGTAATCCAAACGGTTTAGACTGTCTCTTAGCAATCACGGGGTTTTCCGCTGAAAGTCTGAAAAGACTTCTAACCTTTGCAAAGGTAAAAGATGACCCATCGCTAAATGCTCTTCTATGCAGAGATTTGTGGAAGGATGCCGAACCAAATCGTGATGAACCGAATCGTGAATGGTCGTTTGATGAAATAAGAGCGTTTCTGAAGAAAAATAGAGCATTTGCTGAAGGAATCGTTAGGCTATTTTTCAGGGGTAAGCAAGAACCTGTTTTGCAAGAAATTTTGCCCTTGTTTGAGTTCAATAAACTTGGTGTTCACAAATTGCAGTTTTCCGAAGAGGCTTTGATTGACACAATTGCCCGCTATCGCCTGAAGGGCACCCTGAAAGCCTCTAGGGAGAGCAATCCTGAAAGGGTCATTGAACAGTGTCTTCAAGAAGAGGGGCTAAAATCTGAAAGGGGCAAACCTACCAAAGTGCGGAGGACTTTAGATTTCATCATCCTGAGTAAACAATCACCCCGACTCGTCATTGAGTGCTCCTATGTGGCGACGACAAGTTCAGGCATGGGCGACAAAGCGAAGACCGAAAAGGAAGTCAGAAGGGATCTGCAAAGGCATTACAAGGATGTGCTCTTTTGGGGCTTCGTTGATGGCATCGGTTGGTTTGTTCGGAGGAAAGATTTGGAGCGAATGGTTAGTGCGTTTGATGATGTCTTCACTTTTGCTGACGAAGAGATACAACGGTTTCGCCAAAGGTTGCGGGAAGTTTTCAAACAGTCTCAAGCGAGGTGATGAGACATGTTTGCGGAGCCAATCAAGAAAGTTCTCGCAGACGCTGAAGAGCGGATGAAAAAGAGCGTTCAAGTGACCTCTCAAGAATTGACATCTCTTAGAACGGGGCGAGCGTCGCCGGCAATTTTCGACGGGATCAAAGTCGAGTATTACGGTTCGCCCTATGAGGTCCGCGAGTTAGCCACCATTACCGTCCCCGACGCGCGGACAATTATCATCGACCCTTGGGACAAGCAAATGCTTGAGCCGATTCGGAAGGCAATCATGAACTCCCCCCTCAGTCTGAACCCGGTGAACGATGGGAAGGTGCTTCGCATTACCCTGCCTCCTCTGACCGAGGAGAGGCGAAGGGAGTTGCTCAAATTGGTCAATCAGAGAGCTGAACATGGCAAAATCGCCATCAGGAACATCCGGAAAGACGCACAAGAGGAATTGAGGAAATTGGACAAGCAGCCGGGAATCTCCGAAGACATGCTCCGCCGCGCTCGTGAGGAACTTGACAAGTTGACGGAGAAGTATGTCCAAGAAATCGAAAAACTTCGGAAAGCGAAGGAAAAGGAGGTCCTTGAAGAGTGAGTTCCAAAGATATCTGCGTCGTTGGGCTGAGGAAAGAAGATGCCATCGAAATTCTGGAAGAAAAAGGTTTGCAGGTGCATGTGAAGATGACTCAGCCACCCCGCCCTCGCGTGAGGAGGGAACCTGTTTCGTGGAGAGTCATCGCCCAAAGGGAGATAGAGGGAGGCTTTGAACTGATAGTGACGCCAGAATGGATTGACTGGTTGCCGTCAGGTGCGTCAGAAAAATTTGAACCCGATTCGTCGGAGGCGAAAGAATTTGGTGAGCAGGCAAGAACTGGAGACTTTGAGCGAGGAAGAACTGAAAGCGATGCTGGATAGAGACCGACTGCCCAAGCATGTAGCCATAATCATGGACGGAAATCGAAGGTGGGCGAAACAGAGGGGTTTGCCCGTTTTGCAAGGACATCGGGCGGGCTCCAGGGCTACACGGCAGGTTGTTGAAGCGTGTGTCGAATTAGGCATACCAATCTTGACCCTTTACGCTTTCTCAACGGAAAATTGGCGCCGTCCCCCTTTGGAAGTTCAAGCCCTCCTGCATCTCATTGAAGTGACCTTGAAAAGGGAACGGGATGAACTAAATGCCAACGGCGTAAAGGTCCGTCACATCGGTTCAGCCGAAGGTTTGCCTGAATCGCTTGTGAGGACTTTGAAGGAAACCGAGGAGATGACCCGAGACAATTCAACTTTGCTGCTTAACATCGCCATTAACTACGGTGGGCGGAACGAACTTGTCAGGGCAGTTCACTCCATCGCAAAAAAGGTCAAAAGCGGGCTACTGGAACCAGAGGAAATCAACGAGAGCACTATCAGCGCTCACCTGGACACTGATGGCTTGCCCGATCCGGACTTGTTGATTCGGACAGGAAACGAGTGGAGGATAAGCAACTTTCTTCTCTGGCAGATTGCCTACACCGAGTTGTATGTGACTCCCACCCTTTGGCCAGACTTCAACAAAAGAGAATTCTTGCTTGCCCTCATCGACTTTCAGAGAAGGGAACGCCGTTTCGGGGGGATTTCACATGTCACAGCGAGATAAAGGTTTGACCGAACTGATTTTTCTGGCAGGTTTGCTCCTCCTGCCTTTGGACAGTCTCCTTTGGGGAGCGGGGTTGCCGCCACTGATCATTGCAAGCGCACTTGTCTACGGCATTGCTTGGGAACTGCCAAGGCTCGTTTTCAAGCGCGGGAACGCAGTGGACCAATTATCAGCCTCTTGGGCTTTAACCTTGGTGCTCGCCTGTTTTTACTTGGGGAAAAGCGACCGAACAATCGCTCAGATGATAGAACGCCAAGGTCAATCTTACGCTTTCACCTCGCCCCTATGGCTCATTAATGACGGCATACTTTTGGCGCTGACAATATCCTCCATGATGGTCCTACTGGCTTTAACCACTTTCGCACTGCACTTGTTTCAACCTTCCGGGAAAGAGACGAACATGTCCTTGTCAAGGTGGATAGTTCACTCTTTGCTTCATCTTCTCGTAGCCTTCCTCATCGGCACAGTGGTTGGTTTGGGCGGAGGGGCATGGGCAGTAATGGTCGCTAATAAAGGTCTGAGTTTCGGGTTGGTCACTTGGCTGACCATGTGGGCGACAGCGAAAGGAAGCACTGTTGCAAGGAATTTGCCTGCAGGTCGTTGGGGGATTGCCCTCGCTGTCGCCTTAGTTTTGGCTGGGTTGACTGGGGGCTTAACTCATTCTCCCATAACAGCAGCATTGGCGGGACTTCTGGGTTTAACAGTTGTCATTGCCCACTTTGTCGCTCTTTCCTTTCTCTCCCTTTTGAGGTCTGGTGACGAAGCGAAAGGTGAGCAGGCATTAGAGTTGATGGACCAAAGACCCAAGGATGCTCCTTTCCATGTCCCTTGGGTCGGCTTTTACACGATCAGGTTTACAGGTCTCGTGGTGGCGTTCTTTGTAGTGGGGGCAGGGTGGCTGTGGGGTCTCCGATAGAAGTAACTGCTGTCTCGACGCCCAAACTTGTGGTTCTCAACCGATTTGGGAGGCGATTAAGCTATGTTCGGCGAAAAGATACTGTTCATGCTGTCGGCTCTGATTGGATTGGGCATCTTGATCTTGGTCCACGAGTGGGGGCACTTCTGGGTTGCACGGAAACTTAAATTCGATGTCCAAGAATTCTCCATTGGCTTCGGACCGAAACTTTTGGGTTGGCGAGGGAGGGACGGGATTATTTACCACCTTCGTCTCCTTGCTTTCTTTGGCGGCTTCGTTCGCATCAAGGAGATAGAAGATGACTTGCTCCAGCAACCCGAAAGCCCTCACGCCCGCCCTGCGAGGGAAATCTTCCGGCGCATTGCAGTCATCTCTGCTGGTCCAGCAGCGAACTTTTTGATGGCAGTAATCCTGGTCTTTGTTTACAGTGCGTGGTGGGCAGGCTTCCGAACCACGACAGAAATCGCTTCGGTGAGTGAAGGGAGTCCGGCAGAAAAATCTGGGTTGAGACCGGGTGACCAGATTGTGGGTTTCGCACATCTAAGGCAACACCTTCCTTATTCGCCAGTTTTCGCCCGTGAACTTCGTTGCTACATAGCCAACAACCCTGGGAAGCCCATTCGGTTGCTTGTCCGGCGCGATTTTTACGAGTTTCCCGTCATTGTTGTGCCGAACCGAAAGGAAGGCTTCCGCATAGTTCACACGCCTCATCCTGAGGCTCGAGGGATTCAAAGATGGCTTCAAAGGGTTTTCGGGCGGTTGGAGAAAGAGGAATTTGGACTTATCGGTATCGCTTTCAAAACCGAGCCTATCCCCGCGATGCCTTGGCATGCTCGCTTGAAAGAAGCACTTCCGCTGACATGGGACAACCTCGTCGAGATGTGGAAGCAAGTAACATTGCCTTTCACTCAACCTATCCTACTGCGCGAAGTCTCAGGACCAATCCGCATCGTTTACGAAGTTGTAGCGCACCGGTGGCTGGGCATAATGGAGCAAATCAGGGTTTTCGCCCTCATCAGTTTCGCTCTCGCCTTTATCAACCTCTTCCCGTTCCCGGTTTTGGATGGCGGGAGGATTTTGTTCCTGCTCATCGAATTCGTGAGTCGGCGTCGGATCTACAACTTGGAAGTCAAAGCGAACTATGTTGGGTTGGCTCTCTTAGTGGCTTTGCTGCTTTTCGTGACCCTCAAGGACTTGCATTTCGTTCTGCTCCGCGGGCAACAATGAGGTTAAGGAGAAGAACCTGTCAAAGGCGGGAGCGGATGGGAATTGAACCCACCCACCGCCTTTTGGGCGATGCACAGGATTTGAAGTTTACCCGCCACCTGATTTCCCGAGAGTGGCAGTAAACCCGCCATAGAGACATTCCACCCTCGCTTCCTTCCCCCGTGCTGATGGCAACTTTGGCGTGGAGAAGAGGCGAAGAAAGATGGTCTTGACACAAGGGACGAATGAACTAACCTATCCAATACCCACAACGATTTGGTTTTGAGGCGGTGAAAGGACATGCTACTGCTCGCATTGCTGCTCTTTCAAAGCCCGCAGGAAGTCTATTACGCTTGGGGCTGGCATGGTGGCTATTACTTGACCGACGAAGTTGCCACTCGTGAAGCCTTTGACCGACTTTTTGATTTGCTTGATGCCTTGCCGCACCTCAAAGCCGTCCTTGAAATTGAGCCTTACACCCTTGAGCGGATGCTTCACGGCGAAAAGTTTGAGGTTGAGCGAATTGGCAGGAATCAACCTCAACTCGTCGGCTGGCAGAAAGGCGGGGTCGGTAGGTGGGAGTTTGCCGTTGGCGCTGAGTTTGCGAGGAAAGGCAACGGCGTCAGGCTCGTTTTCTACGAGGGCGAATACGCTCATATCTGCCAGCCAATGAATGCAACGAAGTTGCGTGGCAAAACCCTTATCTTCAGCGGTTACATCCGTTCGCACAAAGGCACTGGCGCTCACCTTTACATTGACGCTTGGGACGAACGAGGCTTCATTGCGGGCTCATCTCGGATGTCGGAACGAGTTGCTCCCGATGGCAAATGGCATTTTGTGAGTTTTGAGTGGGTTGTGCCTCAAAACGCCGTTACCATCTTCCCGCAGGCGAAAATCGCTTTTGAACTGACCGTCGCTGACTTTGATGACCTTTCGCTCAGGATTAAGGAGACGGGCGAGGAACTTTTGGCAAACGGTGACTTTGAGCGGTATGAAGTGCCCACGCTCAAGGACATGAAAAGGCTTGAGAGGCTGCGAAAATTTGTCAAGGAGGGGCGGGTTGAAATCGTCGGAGGCGCCTACACTCAGCCCATCATGTTCACCATCGGTGACGAGTCCGTCGTTCGGCAATTTGTTCTCGGCTGCGAAGCGGTAGAGGAAGCGGTTGGCGTGCCAGTGAAAATTTACGCCGCTCAAGAGCCAGACATGGTTGGTCAGTTGCCGCAAATTCTCAGCAAGTTAGGTTTTCGGGGCGTGCTCTACCGAACCCACTGGGGACCGTTTGGGTTCACGCCGTCACACGATGCGGAAGTCGTCAAGTGGCTCGGTCCAGATGGCACAGCCGTTGATTGCATCCCTTTGCCTGAACCGATGCGAAGCGGATGGGGTCTTCATTCGCCGTCCCTGCGAATCGTCCAAGAGTGCCAAAAGCGAGGCATCACCAGACCGCTCTTTACTTTCTTCGGCGATTTCATCGCCTCTTGGTTCACCACACCTGATGACCCGAGGATGAGCGGGATTTTTGCTGAAGGTTGGGCTAACTTGTGCAAGCGAATTGATGCTGTCCCACTTCGCGGGAAGCGGCTTGAGTTGAGCGCTTGGGTTCGCACCAAATTCCACGGCGCTCACATCTACATTGATGCCCACAACGAATTCGGTGTAGCAACTTCTGGCGTTCAATCAAGCAATGCCTTGCCAGACGGAAAGTGGCAGAGGCTCAAAGTCACCTTCCAAGTGCCGAACGATGCCGTTTACATCTTTCCGCAATGCCGCATCATCTCCGACTACTGTGAAGCCGATTTTGATGGCGTCAGTTTGCGCGTGGTTGACACTGGCGAGGAACTTTTGCCTGATGGCTCTTTCGAGGGCGAGACGCTTCCAACAGGTTGGAGCGTTGCCAGCAGTGAAGGCGTTGAGTGCGAGCATTCGTTGGTGATTGGAGACGCTCCCGACGGAAAACGATTTGTTAGGCTGAAGGCGAGAATGCCTTCCGTCAAGGTGACCTTCGTGACGCTCAATGAATACTTTGACATTGCGGGCAAGCCAACCAAAGTTTGGCGCGATGCTTTTGCGGATTTTGAACACCGATTCCCTTACGGCTTGCTCGCTGGACGACCGCAGCGGGCTGACAGGCTCGCTGAAGACGAAGCATTGAAGGTTGAGCGAATTTGCGCCATCGCAACTTGGGAAAGCAAATCAGCAGTGCAGGAGAGGCAAAAATTTTCGGAAATGCTTGATGACATCTGGAGGCTCATCCTTATCGGTCAGCACCACGACGCTTGGGTTTGTGCGCCTGTCATTTTCGGGATTTGGGCTCACGGGTTCAAAACTTATGCCGAACTCACATCGGCTGCATCGGAAGAAGCAAGGAAACTCTGTAAGGCTGTGTTGAAGAGATTCGGGCTTGGACTTGACAGCGAACAGAAATCGTCGGAGTTCATCCTGCTGAATGTTTGCGGGTTCAGGCGAAGCGATGTCTTGCCTTTTGAGTTTGAGTTGCCCAAAGGTTTGGTTCGTAACCCGATGCTGGTGAGGAAAGTCGGAAACAAAGTTGAACCGATCCCGTCAACTTGCGAAGTCGTTGAGAAGCACGATGACGGGAGCGTAAAACGAGTCAAGGGTTGGCTATTCGCTCAAGTCCCGCCGATGGGCTACATCAGGCTTGCAGCCGTTGAGCGAGGCAAAAGGGCGAAAGCGCAAAAATTGCCTGAGGTGAAGGTCACGAAAGTTGGCGAAAGCGTCGACCTTGAAAATCAGTTCGTCCGCATTCTCGTCGGCAAAGACGGTCTCCTTGAAGTTTTCTTCCCTGATGGCAGGAAGTTGACTTCCAAGCCGATGGAAATTGTCGGGCGGTTTGAGGTTGGAGATGCTGTCGCGAAAGTTGAGAGCGTTGAAAGTTTTCGGGATGGACCAATTGCAGTTGCGAGGGCGAAATGCCGAATTGCCGATGTTCCCTTTGAAATGCGGGTTTCCCTTTCGCCCACTTCGCCCATCGTCCGCATCTCCCTTGACTTTGATTTCAGCGGTAGGACGGTCGTCGGCATTGGTGAACCAATTTCCAAAGGACCGAACCCGAAAATCCCTGTCTGGGCTCGCGATGACTTGAAGTTGAGGCTGATTTTGCCACTGAACATGAAAGCGCCCAAGTTTTTGGGTCACGGCGCTTTTGAGTTGAGACGACCGACGGAAATGCGCTTGCCGATCCTGAGGTGCGCGATAGCCCATGATGGCGATTGGGGCGTTGCGATTTACCCTGACAGGGCGACCGTTGGGCTGTTTGACCTTGCGAAAAGCGAAATGGGCATCGTTTTGGCTTACGGCGGGAGTTTCATTTACGCTCCCAACGAATTTGCGCCGCTGACGGGCAAGGGGCGATTTGAAGTTGGGTTGAACTTTTTCGAGGGCAGCGTTGAGGAGGCGATGGTTGTCCAGCACGCAGAGGGATTTGCCCAACCGTTGGCGTTTCTGCCTGCGACTTCGAAAACTTCG
>Ga0080004_1115981_pt1 | contig 34366 bp, 31 predicted proteins | sample WasSprMetagenome_FD_69207 | JGI IMG/M metagenome (GOLD analysis project Ga0080004, IMG submission 69207) | Sulfidic aquatic microbial communities from Washburn Spring, Yellowstone National Park, USA - WS (SPADES assembly) (version 2) | ecosystem: Environmental > Aquatic > Thermal springs > Hot...
TCGAGTAGTGGTTTGGAAAGGAGCCGCTCGCCCCCCGAGAATACGATCCAGTAAAGGCCTAACTCCTTGGCCTCGGTGCACAAACGGTCAAGGATGGCAAATTCCAGGGAATCCCTCTGGGGATACTTGCCCGCCCAGCAACCCTCGCAGGCCAGGTTACATCTGCTGGTAGGATCTACCAGGATAACGTGGGGCACGTTCACGCCGAGTTTGCCCGTCAGGGCCTGCTGCCGCGGCACACCGAAGAGAATGCTGTGGACGAACCAGTTGTAAATGAGGCGGTCACGTACGTTGGGGTGGCTGCGTTGCAGGAGATTGGTGGCGTAACCGTAGATTACGGGATTGTCTTTCAGGATACGCTGCAGCTCGTCGATCTGCCGCCTGTGGTCCTCCTTCAGGGCCGCCACCCTGGCCAACCTGAGAAGCCTGGGCAAATTGGCCGTCGGGTTGCTCGCCGCATACGAGAGGGCCAACCTCAGTATGCTCCGTGCGGCCGAATTTTTCGGGCTGGGGATGCGTCGCGTCACGGCCGAGACCTCCCTGGTATAGTCAGTACTGTATTTAGACTTACCAGTACAAAATTATAACCTACAAGTCCGGATGCGTCAAGGGTCGTTGTTGAGCTAAGCGCCCTTGGTCTGCGAATGCGCCTGGCGGTGGCGGGCCACGGTGGCATACGGCCGCATGCGGGCAAATAGTTATTCTTTTGGTAGAGACTCTCCCCGGGGGCGTGTGCTGGTGGCCGGAATTGTGCTGGCGGCTTTGTCGGCGGTGGCCCACGGGTGGCTGGCGATTTTCGTATCCTACGCCTACGCCGCCGGGGTGAACACCGTCACCGCCCTGGCGCTGCGCTTCGGCCTGGCCGCACTGCTCTTTGTCTGCCTCGTCCTGTGGAACGGTACCTGGGCCGTGCGCCTGCGGTACGTGGCGGCCCTCCTGCTGCTCGGAGCGGTGGGTTATGCCGGTGTGGCCGGCCTTTACTTTTACGCCCTCAAACTCCTACCGGTGTCCCTGGCCGTACTGTCGTTTTATGCTTATCCTGCCATGGTATGTTTGCTGGCGGCGGCAGTGGGCCAGGAAAACCTCACCTATGCCAAGCTCAAAGCTCTAACGGCCGCCATCGCAGGGCTGGTTCTGGTGGTCGGGCCCGGGCTGAAACACCAAGGAGAGTGGCGTGGTGTCGTCGCGGCCCTTGTGGCGGCACTGCTCTACTCCGTTTACCTCCTAATGGGCACCCGGCTGGTTGGTTCCGTGCCCCCCGAGGTGGCGGCGGCGGGGGTCTGTACGGGTGCCGCCCTTTCCTCGCTCTTCGCAGGGCTGGGAACCGGCAGTCTCGATCTGAGCTTTTCCCCCACCGGTTGGCTGGCCATCCTCGGCGTGGCCGTGGTGGGTACTTTTTTGGCGGTGGCATGCCTGTTCGCCGCTTTGCGACGTATCGGCGCATCCCATACGGCCATTATAGGCAGCCTGGAGCCGACGGTCGCCGTGGTGCTGTCCGGCCTCTTGCTTGGTGACCACCTGACCTGGTGGCAAGTGGTGGGTTTTTGGGGCATCCTCTGGGGTGCCGGGGTACTGACCCTTCACAGTAGTGGCAATTAATACCACACGAGTAATCGCCTTTCCGACTTCGTGCATAGATTATCACGGGGGGATGGTGGTGGCGTGGCGGGACTTGCGGCACCGTGTCAGGCAGCGCATGGCCGACTTCCTCGAGCTGCCGCGGGAGGTCGTGCTGGACCTTCCCAAGATTGTAGTCGTGGGCGATGTCCAGGTGCTCATAGAGAACCACCGCGGGATCGTGGCCTACGGACCGGACCAAGTACGGGTCAGCGTGGGCGAGCGTGAGGTGACCGTGCACGGTCGGGAACTTGTTCTGCGCCACGTCCGCAGCGAGGAGCTGCTGGTGGAGGGGCGTATCACGGGTCTCTCTTTTCGCTAGGCCGTGGACGAGGGGGGTCGGCATGTTCCGCCTCACGAGTTACCTGCGCGGCTTTGTAAGCCTCGTACTCGAGGGCGAGGCCCTGGAGAAGTTTTTTAACATGGCGGCCAGCAGAGGCATCCCCCTCTGGAACCTCCGCCGCCTCAACCGACGGCGGGCCGCGGTGCACGTCCCGTTGCAGGCGGTCTGGCCCCTGCGGCATATTGCGCGCCGTACGCGTACCCGTTTTCGCATCCAGAAGAGGGCCGGCCTGCCCTTCCTGTTACTCCGCCTTCGCCGGCGCAGGATGCTGGCCGGGGGGGCGTTCCTTTTCGTAACACTGGTGTACTTGCTCTCTTCCTTTGTCTGGTCCGTGGAAGTGGTCGGTCATCAGGCCCTAGACCCGCAGGAAATTCTGGCGGCGGCCCGGGAGGCCGGCCTGAGACCCGGGGCCTGCCGGTGGCGGCTCGGCGCTGCGGAGATCGAGGGTCGGATTGCGGACCGTGTCCCGGCGGTGGCCTGGGTGGGTGTGCATTTTAAGGGGACCCGGGCTATAATTGAAGTGGCGGAGAGAAAGTTACCGGCCCCCGCGGACGTGCGGCCCTGCCACATTGTGTCCACCAAGTCCGGACTCATAAAGGAAGTCCTCGTTCTACGGGGCACACCCCGGGTGGCCGAGGGGGACGTGGTGGAACCCGGTCAGGTGCTCATTTCGGGCGAAGTGCCGGTTGCGGTACCGGCACCCGATGCCGGAACCGAGCGGCCGCCTCCCCCCGGAGAGTTGCGCCGGGTACACGCCGCGGGTCTGGTGCGGGCCAGGGTCTGGTACAAAGGATACGCCGAGGTACCCCTGGTGGAGGAGGGGGAGCGGCCCTCGGGACGTTCGGCCCTCGTGATGGGCCTCCGTATCGGAAACAGGGAGTTTGCACTGGCAGGTAAAAGAAACCCTGGTTACTTACGGTATTACGAGGAAAAACTAGTTAAGCGGCTGCCGGCCTGGAGGAATCTCGGCGTGCCCGTCGAATTGCACATTATACGCCGGCACGAGTTGGTCCCTTGGCGTATAGAGAGAAGCCCGGCCGAAGCGCGTGAAATGGCCATCCAGAAGGCCCTGGAGGCGGCCCTCTCCGGGGTGCCGGCGCAGGCCAGGATTCTGGAGCAACAGGTCAACGAAATTCCCGCAGGTCACCCACCCGGCCTGGTGCGGGTGGGGGCCCAGGTGGAAACACTGGAGGATATCGGAACGGAGCAATACTTCTAGAAGGAAGGGGACGTTGCTTGGCACAACACGAAGAAGAGCGCCTTATCTTCGACGATCTGGACGTGATGGCCCGTATCTTCGGCCGGCACGACGAAAACGCGGTGCTGCTGGAGAAGCACCTCGGTGTGCGCCTGGTGGCGCGGGGCGACGGCTTACTGATTCTGGGGCCGGCGCACCAGGTGGAGCGGGCCCGGGAGGTATTAAGACAGATGGAGGCCCTGTACCGGACCGGCCGGGAGCTAACGCCCCAGGAGATCGGCTACCTGCTCCAGGCCGTGCGGGAGGGCAACGGCCGCCCGGTGGCGGAACTGCTTGAGGATGCCTTTGTGCTCGTAACGGTGAGGGGCAAGCAGGTCCGGCCCAAGACCCTGGGACAGCGGGAATACGTGGAGGCCATGAAGCGCCACGACATCGTGTTCGCCATCGGGCCGGCGGGGACCGGCAAGACCTACCTGGCCGTGGCCATGGCCGTGCGGGCCCTGCGGAAAAGGGAAGTGGCCCGCCTCATCCTTACCCGGCCCGCGGTGGAGGCGGGCGAGAAACTCGGCTTCCTGCCGGGCGACCTGCAGGAAAAGGTCAATCCCTACCTGCGCCCGCTATACGACAGCCTCTACGACATACTGGGTTTTGACCAGACCCAGAAGTATATGGATAAGCACATCATCGAGATCGCGCCCCTGGCCTACATGCGCGGCCGTACCCTGGAAGACGCCTTCGTTATCCTGGACGAGGCCCAGAATACCACGCCTGAGCAGATGAAGATGTTCCTGACCCGGCTTGGTTTCAGCTCCAGGGCGGTGATTACCGGCGACGTGACCCAGATCGATTTGCCCCGGGGTCAGACCTCGGGCTTGGTGGACGCCCGTCAGGTGCTATCCCGCATTGAGGGGATTGCGTTCGTGGACCTGACGGAGTCCGACATCGTACGGCACCCCCTGGTACAGGAAATCGTGCGCGCCTACGAAGAGAGGGCGAGGCAGGAGTGAGCCCCGTGGCCCCGTGGCGCGAACTGTTTCAGCAGGTGAGAGCCGGATTATTTCGTTTTCAACGGCAGGGTGCCAACGGACCGGGGCAGGCCTGCCGGCGCCTCCGGGCGCGGTCCGGGGTTCCTCCGTTCCGGACCGGGTTGCGTACCGTGGCCACAGGGATTGCTTTTTTTATCTCCTTGATCCTGTTGCTGGTGGTCGAATTTGCGCCCGAGAAGGTCAACCTGCAGGTTAATCAGGTGTCGCCGGTGACCATCAAAGCGCCGCGCACCGTGGTGTACGAGGATAAGGCCCGTACCGCGGAGGCCAGACGCAAGGCGGCCGAAAAGGTACCCAGGCAATACGACCGTGACGAGCAGGTGGTCATCGGGGTCACCAAGGACATAAGCGAAGCGGTGGCCAGAATGCGGGCCGTCCAGGAGGACCCGACGGCGGACCCGACCTCGCGGGTGGCGCGCCTGCGTACTTTATTCCCCTATTCCTTACCGGACGCTGTGTGGCAGGAGCTGGCGGTGCCCAACGCGGCAGCATTGCAGGCCCTGGAAACCAGGGTGGTCCGTCTGGTGAGCACCGCGATGGCCGCCGAGCCCGGTGTCACCCAGGAGAACCTGGAGGCCGTTAGGAATCAACTGGTGGCGGAAATGGCCACCCTCGGCCTGCCGCGGGCCTACGAACGGGTGGGCCAGGAGATGGTGCGGCAGTTCCTGCGACCCAACGCCTTTTTCAACGCCGAAGAAACCAGGCGCCGCCAGCAGGAGGCCATGGACGCCGTGGCGCCGGTAATGGTGACCATCCGGCAGGGGGACATAATAGTCGGGGAAGGCGAAGTAGTCACCGAAGAGCATATGGCCAAATTGCAGGCCCTGGGCCTGGCCCGCTCCCGGCCGCCCCTGGCCGGTGTGGCGGGGACCGCCCTGCTGGTGGCCTTGCTGGGGGCCGCGGTCCTGTTTTACCTGTACCAGCAAAAAAAGGACTTCTCGCACCACGTTAACATCCTGGGTATCGTCACCGTGGCCGTGCTGGTGATCGGGAAAGGGATTGCGGCCATCAACATCCCCGCCTGGCCCGAGTTTAGCGCCCTGTTCGGCTACATGGTACCCGTGGCGGCCGCTTCCATGCTGGTGGCCATCTTGCTGGACGCGCGCCTGGCCATCCTGGTCACGGCCGTAATGAGCCTCCTGCTGGGGCTGATGACCGGCAACCAGCTCCGCTTCGGGTTGGTGGGCTTTATAGGCGGTCTCACCGGAATCTACAGCGTCTCGAAGTTGAGCCAGCGCGGGGATCTGACCCGGGCCGGTATCTACGTGGGCGCCGCTTGTACGGCCACCATTTTTACCCTGGGGCTGATCGGGGAGCTGCCCTGGAGTCTGGTTATGTCCTCCAGTCTCATTCTGGGCTTCACTAACGGGCTGCTTTCGGCCGTGCTTACCATCGGCACCCTGCCCTACCTCGAGAACGCCTTCCGCATTACCTCGGCCGTCAAATTGCTGGAACTAGCAAATCCGACCAATCCCCTGCTGCGGCGGCTCCTCACCGAGGCGCCGGGCACCTATCACCACAGCATTCTGGTGGGTAACCTCGCGGAGGCCGCGGCGGAGGCCGTAGGCGGGGACCCGTTGCTGGTACGGGTGGGCGCGTACTATCACGACGTGGGCAAAATTAAGCGGCCCTATTTCTTCGTGGAAAACCAGTTCACCCGCACCAACCCCCACGACAAGATTGCCCCCAGCCTGAGCACACTGATCCTTACGTCCCACGTCAAAGACGGCGTGGAACTGGCCCGGGAATACGACCTGCCCCGGGTGGTGCGGGACATCATCGAGCAGCATCACGGCACCAGCCTGGTGAGCTATTTTTACCACAAGGCCCTGGAGAACGAGCGCAAAGAGGCGGTCAGCGAGGAAGAGTTCCGCTACGAGGGACCCAAACCTCAGAGCAAGGAGGCCGCCATAGTGATGCTGGCGGACGCCGTGGAGGCGGCGGTACGCTCCCTTCAAAACCCTACGCCGGGGCGGGTCGAGGGGCTGATCCGGCGGATAATTAAAGAAAAACTACTGGACGGTCAACTGGACGAGAGCGACCTCACGTTGCGGGATCTGGAGTTGATTGCCTGCGCCTTCGGCCGGGTGCTTTCGGGGATCTTCCATACGCGGCCCGAGTATCCGGAGGTGGCGGCCGAGATGGAAAGGAGAAAGGCGAGGTATGCCGGTGGTCGTAAGTAACCTCCAGGAAGCCGTACCTGTGGACGAGGCCCTCACCCGGGTGGTGGCCCGTGTGACAGCTCAAACCCTACAGAGCGAGGGCTACGGCGACGAGGCCGAGGTAAGCGTGGTCTTCATGGACGACGGCGGCATAAGGCGCCTCAACCGCGAGTACCGTGGCGTAGACGAACCCACGGACGTGCTGTCCTTTCCCATGCACGAACGGGACCCCGGGGCGGTGGACGGCGAGGCCCAGTTGCTGCTGGGGGACGTGGTCATTTCCCTGGAGCGGGCCTACCGGCAAGCTAAAGCATTTGGGCACAGTCTGCACCGGGAAGTGGCCTACCTCACGGTGCACGGTATCCTGCACCTGCTGGGATACGACCACGATTCGCCGGGCAACGAGCGGACCATGCGCGCCAAGGAAGAGGACGTCCTGGCGAAACTGAATCTGGGTCGATAGGCCATGCCCGAGCGCAAAGCCCTGTGGGTGAGCGTTGGGTACGCGGTGCGGGGCCTGTTCCTCGCTCTGTGCCGGGAGCGGTCCGTACGTCTTCACGCGGTGGCGGCTTTCGGCGCGGTGGCGCTTGCCGCCTGGTGCGGACTGGCGCCGCGGGACTGGCTTTTCGTCTTGCTGGCCATAGCGCTGGTCCTGGCCGCTGAAATGGTGAACACGGCCATCGAAAAAACGATAGACCTCCACGGCACGGCGCGGTCCCCTCTGGCGGGGGCCGCCAAGGACGTGGCGGCCGGGGCCGTGCTGGTTTGCGCCTTGTACGCCCTGGCGGTGGCCTACGTAATCCTGTGGCCGGCCCTCCTGGCCAAGCTCTGCCGGTCCTAGCGGAGGGTGTCGATGTCTTATTCCCCGGAGGAACTGCTGGCCGTGGCCCGCGCCATGCGGGAGCGGGCCTACGCGCCCTACTCGGGTTTCCGGGTGGGCGCGGCCCTGATGTGCGCCGACGGCGCGGTCTACGGCGGGTGCAACGTGGAAAACGCCTCCTTGGGGCTCAGTATCTGCGCGGAGCGGGTGGCCGTCTTCCGGGCCGTGGCCGAGGGCCGGCGGAGTTTCGTGGCCCTGGCGGTGACGGGTTCCGGCCCGGACCCGGTCTACCCCTGCGGCGCGTGCCGCCAGGTGCTCCACGAATTTGCCCCGGACCTGACGGTGGTTGTGGCCGACGGTCGGGGGGAATACTGGGAGTGTAAACTGGAAGACCTCTTGCCCCGGGCTTTCAACCGGGAATTTTGCCCCCGGGAATCTACCTGATATCGCTACCTGTATCCTGGCAAAATTCCCGGTTGTTCGATCGAAGGCGATACAGGAAGGATGAGGAGCTTTGCGGTCCGGTTTCGCCGGCCTGGTGGGGCGCCCGAACGTGGGTAAGTCCACGTTGCTCAACCGTCTGATCGGGCGCAAGGTGGCCATCATGTCCGAAAAACCCCAGACCACGCGGCACTGCATCCAGGGGGTGCTGCACCTGGAAGATGCCCAGGTGGTTTTCCTGGATACGCCGGGCATCCACCGTCCCCGCCACCGTCTTGGAGAGCACATGGTGGACCTGGCCCTGCGCACCCTGCGCCAGGCGGATGTAATCCTGTTCCTGGTGGAGGCCGACCGGTTCGGGGCACCTGGCGACCGTTACGTGCTGGACTACCTGCGCGAGGTAAAGGCCCCCGTCCTGCTCCTGATCAACAAGATCGACCTGATACCCAAGAAGGAATTGCTGCCTCAGATCGACGCCTACCGGCAGCAATTTGACTTCGCGGAAATCGTTCCCGTTTCGGCCTTCAAGGGCGACAATCTGGATTTGCTGCCTGGCTTAATCGTCAAGTACCTGCCCGAGGGGCCAGCGTACTACCCGGCCGACATGATTACGGACCAGCCCGAGCGGCTGCTGGCGGCCGAACTTATCCGGGAGAAGGTGTTGGCCCTGACCAGCGAGGAGGTCCCCCACGCCGTGGCCGTGGTGGTCGAAGAGATGGTACCGCGTTCGCAGGAGCTCACCTTCATCCGGGCCACCATCTACGTGGAAAAGGAATCCCAGAAGGGCATCCTCATCGGCCGCGGCGGTCAGATGCTCAAGAACATCGGCCGCCTGGCGCGGGAGGAAATCGAAGTATTGCTGGGCAAGAAGGTTTTCCTGGAACTGTGGGTCAAGGTCAAGGAAGACTGGCGCAACAGGGAAGCGGTTTTACGTAGCTTCGGCTACGGGCCGGAGTGAGTTTTCGCCGTCCGCACCGCCGATTGAGCCCCCTCTATACCGGCCCGCCCCGCCGGCAAGTCCCCTTCGACACCGGTCGGAATACCCCCCTAATTTTGGATTCCATCCGTATTGATTAATTGGAAAACACAAGAAGGGGGGCAATGCCTGACGATAGGGTTACGTGAACGGTTGTTACTTAGACCTCGGAGAGAACGCGGAGAAGGGGGTTTTGGTGATTCGCAGGGGTACCGTGGCGTTGTTGGTGATGGTGCTGGCTCTTGCAACGGCTACCGGGGTAGCCTCTGCGGCTCCGTGGCAGGGGCACGGGAGTGGCGGGGCGAAGGTCGGCCGGGAGGCGAAGGTCAAGTTGCGCGACCTCCGGGGGCATTGGGCCGAAGAAAGCATGGTGACCCTGAACATGGCCGGCGTGATTCGGGGTTACGAAGACGCAACCTTCCGGCCCGAGGCGGTGATCAAGAAAGAGGAAGCCATTACCTTGCTGGTTAGGGCCCTGGGATGGCAGGTGGAGGAGGCATCCATACCGCCGGAGGTGCGGCAAGCAAGCCAGGTGGATGCCTGGGCCTGGCCCTATCTGGCTTGCGCCTTGCGGAACGGGTTGATTACGGAGAGCGAACTGGCCGGCTTCCTGGGCAACCAGCCGGCGAAACGATACGAGGTGGCCATGTGGTTGGCCAGGGCCCTGGGGTTGCAGGGTGAGGCCGACACCGTGGCGGACTTTACGGATGCTTCGGACATCCCCGCCGAGGCCGCCGGTCTGGTGGGCGCGGTGGCCCGGGAGGGGATAATCGCGGGCTACCCGGACCGCACCTTCCAGCCGTACAAACCCATCCAGCGGGCGGAAATGGCCGCATTGCTGATGCGGGTCGTTCCCTGGCTGCCTTTGCAGGACTTCAGCGTGCACTGGGGTACGGTGGTCGAAGTGGCCTACGACGCCACGCCGCCCACCATCACGTTGGAGGAGCGTTGGTGGCCCCGTTTCCCTCATATCATGAAACAGGCGGCCGGGGCGGAGGTGCAGATCTGGCCCCCGCCGCAGCGGAAGACGACCCTGTCGGTGGCGGAAGATGCCCTAATCTACGTAAACGGCCAACAGGCCGAACTCCGGGACGTGCCCCTTGAGTCTTGGGCCGTGGTACTGGTGGACCGCACGGGAGAAGCGGTACTAATCGCGGCCCGGAGCAAGCCGGTTTCCGGGCCGGTAGAGGTTATCCGGGGGCAGCTGGAGGCGGTGGCCACCGTGGACGGGTCGACGAGTTTAAGGGTGCGTCTCTGGGGCGGGCAGGCGGTCGACGTTGAACTGGCCTCCGACGTCAGGGTTCTCGTGAACGGCCGGGCCGCCGCGGTGGATGACCTGGCCCCGGGCATGCGGGTCCGGCTGCAACTCATGGATAAGGTGGCCACCGAGGTGCGGGCCTGGGATGTGAGGGAGGAAGTGCAAGGGGTCATCGCGGCGGTCTACGGCAACGAATTGAGGATTAGGACCACTGCCAACGTGGAGCTGTGCTGCCAGATTAGGGAGGGTGCCCTTGTTTACATTGACGGCAAGGTGGCCACTCGGGAGCAGTTACAGGCGGGAGACCGTGTGCGGGTGGAGTTGGTGAACGGTCTGGCGGTAGGCATCCGGGCCTTCCGGGAGCGCGAGCCCGAAGCCGGATGGCGGTGGAAAGAACGGGAGAGGAACCGGCTGGAGCTGGAAGGCATCTTGCAAGGATACACTGACGGACGGCTGCAGGTGCGCACGCGGGACGGGACCGTCCACACCCTGCGCCTGGGACCGGGCGCGGAAGCACACTTTAAGGGCTCCGGCAAGGGCAAGGGTAAGTTGCGCGTGGGACAGCAGGTGAGGCTCGAAGTTGAGGGTGACACCGCAATCCGGATCGAGGCCGAGGACTAGGACCGGCGCCGGAACGGCTGGGTACGTTAGGGGAATTTTGCCAGTCCATCGGTGCCGATAACCGGATAGTCCTCCGAAGGCAAAATTCCCCGTCGTCCGACGGGGAATTTTGCCAGCACACCGGAACCGACAACCGGATAGCTTTCCGAGGGCAAAATTCCCCGTGGGAAAGGTGGCCTGGCGGAACCGCATCGCGGTTTCCCCCGGCTACCCCTTGGCTTTCTGGCACGCTACCGGTAGTGTGTGTGTGCGATTTAATAGGCGTAGATCTTCCCGTAGGGTCTTTTCGAAACCGGGAGCAGTTTTTGGAATTTCCCGGCAAGGATGCGGTCCGCGTCCGCCCCGAAGTGGGCCGCGTACTCATCGACGTACCGCCTTACTATTTGCCAGTCGTTCTCGTCCAGGTCAAGCACCCCGACTTCCCTGCCGAGCTGGTAGGGCTCCACGCGGCCCCGCAGGTAGATGACGCCGCCGTGCATGCCGGTGCCGATGTAGTGGGCCCGGTGGCGCTCGTTTTCCCCGAGGCCCAGGCCGAGGAGGATCACGATGCCCCCGGCCATGTACTCGCCGAAGAAGTCCTGGGCCGTGCCTCCGATTACCAGCACGGGGACCTTGCCGGTGTACTCCTTCATGTGGATGGCGGTGCGGTAGCCCACGTTGTCCCGGATGAAGATCTTGCCGCCCCGCATGGACATGGCCACGATGTCGCCGGCCCGGCCGTGGACCACGATTTCGCCGCCGTCCATGGTGTTGCCCACGCCGTCCTGGGCGTTACCGTAGACCGTTATTTTGTGCCCGTTCAAGAAGGCTCCCAGGTCGTTGCCCGGATTGGAGTGGACCTCTATTTCCACTCTGGCCGGCAGGTAAAGCCGCGTGCCGATGTACCTCTGTCCGTATATGTTCCTGAGGACGATTTTGCGGGCGCCCTTCAGGGCCGCCTCCCGCACGAGGTCGTTTACCTCCTTGTGCTTCAGGCCCGCGCCGTCTATTTCGGCGGTCTGGCCGTTGAGGTAGAGTCGGGGCAGTAGCTCTCGCACGGGCCTGACGCCATCCATGAACATATCACGCAATCCCAGCCTGGCACTCACCGTTGCCATGCCCTCACTCTCCCGCTCCTTTAACTCCCAGCACTTCCAGTTCCCAGTCTTCAAGTCCCACGCCGCGGAGGTGTTCGCGGTTGCCGCGCACGCTCTCGATGGCGTTGATCCCCATGCCGCCCAGCATCTCCTTGATCTCGTGGCTCCAGCCCCGCAGGAGGTTCACAAGCCTCTGGCTCGCAATTTCGGGGTTGATCCTCTTGGACAGGTAGGGGTCCTGGGTGCAGATGCCCCAGGCGCACCTGCCGGTGTAGCACTTCTGGCAGAGGGTGCAGCCCATGGCCACCAGGGCCGCGGAGCCGATGTAAACGGCGTCGGCCCCCAGGGCGATCGCTTTGAGCACGTCCGCGCTGCAACGGAATCCGCCGGCCACCAGGATGGAGCACTTGTGGCGGATGCCTTCCTCGCGCAGCCGGCGGTCCACGGCGGCCAGGGCCAGTTCGATGGGGATGCCCACGTTGTCCCGGATGATCTTGGGCGCGGCCCCGGTGCCGCCCCTCAGGCCGTCGATGGCCACGATGTCGGCCCCGGCCCGCACGATCCCGGAGGCGATGGCGGCCACGTTGTGCACCGCGGCGATCTTTACGGACACCGGCTTCTCGTAGTTGGTGGCCTCCTTCAGGGCGTAGATGAGCATGGACAGGTCTTCGATGGAATAGATGTCGTGCTGGGGCGCCGGGGAAAGGGCGTCCGTGCCCTCCGGGATCATCCTGGTGCGGGCTATAGAATTCGAAACCTTTTCTCCCGGCAGGTGACCCCCTATGCCCGGCTTGGCCCCTTGGCCGATCTTGATTTCTATCGCGGCCGCGCAGTTCAGGTACTCCGGGTCCACGCCGAAACGGCCGCTGGCGCACTGGACGATGGCGTGCGGCCCGTACTCGGCCCTCATGTCCCTGGGCAGGCCGCCCTCGCCCGTGTTGAAGAGGGTGCCGAACTCCTTGGCCGCCATGGCCAGGGACTTGAAGGCCTGATAACTGATGGCGCCGTAGGACATGGCCGAAAAGACGATGGGCGTTTCGATCACCACGTTGGGGTGGAGTTCGGATTTAATGCTTACCCTGTCGCCTTGGACCTCCAGTTCCAGGGTGTCGGGTTTGCGGCCCAGGAAGGTCCTGAGTTCCATCGGTTCCCGCAGGGGGTCGATGGAGGGGTTGGTGACCTGGGACGCGTTGAGCACCAGGTGGTCCCAGTAGACCCGGAAGGGCTTGTCGTTGCCGCTGCCCGTCAGGATCACGCCGCCGGTTTCGGCCTGTTTCTTGAGATCCTGGAATCTTTCCCGGGTCCAGTTGTAATTGGGGCGGTACTCCGACGGGTGGGGCCGCACGTAAAGGGCGCCCGTGGGGCAGAAGACCACGCACCGCTGGCAACCTACGCACTTTTCTTCCGCGGAAAACATGCGGTCCAGGTTCTGGTCCAGGTGGTGCACCCCTTCGGCGCACTGCCTTTCGCAAACCCGGCACCTGATGCACCGGTCTTCGCGGCGCACGACCGTGAATTCGGGCAGGAGGTACGAGTACACGCTATCACCTTGCCTTCGCGACTAGATGGACCTGGCCACGCTCTTGAGGTGGTCCCGGGTGTGTAACCTCACCACCACCGGTTCGCCGCCCGAGGGCGTCCAGGCCAGGTCCACTTCGGGGGAGACGGCCCTGATGGCGGCCTCTTCCGAGGAAAGGAACACGAAATCTCCCCGGGCGGCCGCGGTAATGGGTCTGAGCCTGATGCGGTCGGTGAGACCGAACATCTCGTTGTGGTGGGCCACGATCACGGTGAAAGGCCCGTTAATCAGCAGGGGAGCGTACACCATGCGCAGGACGGTATACAGCCGTCGCTCCTCCCCGTCCATATGGGCGATCAGGTCCCACATGGGCGGGGCAAAGATCTTGGCCACCACCTCGATGGGCAGGCCCTGACGTCTCATCAGGAGGTCCACGGCGTAGGCCATGACCTCGGTGTCGGTGTAAAGCGTGCAGTAGTAACCGAACATTTCCAGAAACCTCTTGTTGGTGCCGTAGGACGAAATCTCTCCGTTGTGCACCACGGTCCAGTCCAGGATGTTGAAGGGGTGGGCGCCGCCCCACCATCCCGGCGTGTTGGTGGGGAACCTGCTGTGCACGGTCCAGATGTAGCCCCGGTAGAGCTTATCCAGCATGAAATACTCGGCTATCTCTTCCGGGAATCCCACGCCCTTGAACACGCCCATGTCCTTGCCCGAGGAAAACACGTAGGCGTCCTCTATGTGGCAGTTGATGTGCATGACCCTGGCCACCACGAATTCGTCGTCCGGGACGCCCTCCTCTTCGGGCCGCTTCCTGGGCGCCACGAAGTAGCGCCAGCACAGGGGAGGGCTGAACAGCGGCACCCGTTCGTCGGTCGGGATTTCTTCGTCGTGAACGATCCGGAAATGCCCGTTCAGGAACTCGTCGACCTTCCGTTTGGCCTCCTGATTGCGGTTCTGAAACATGACGTGGAGGGCGTAGTAATCCCGGTACTCGGGATAAAGGCCGTAGACGGCAAAGCCGCCGCCCAGGCCGTTGCCCCGCACCTTTATGTTCTTGATGGCGGTGATGGCCATTTCGCCGCCGAACCTCTCGCCGCTTGTATTCATGACCCCGAAGAGCCCGCAGGCCTGGGATTCTTTGTTCGGCTGGCGCCGCTCGCTGTCGATTTTTCGGAAGATCACGGCTCAGACCACTCCCAACCTCACGTCTTGGGCCAGCAGCTCCCACCGCAGGCGTTCGGGCATGCTGGCGTAGCCGAAATGCTCGTCCAGGAGTTCGTGCTTAAAAGAGGAAACGTCGACTTTTTCCCTCATGAGGCGCAAGAGAATTCCAGCGCGGGCCACCCGTCCGACCAGGACGAAGCCCACCAGACGCCCGTCCCGGAGGGCAAACTTGCGGTAGGCCCGGGCCTCGCGGTCGTAACGGGAGACTATTTCAAAGCGGTCCGCCGTGTCGCGGGTGACGTTCAGGCCGGCGTTGATAATGTAGAGGTCGAAGAAGTGCATGGCGTTCATGCTGGTGGCCCACCTGTACTCCCGCGGCACGCCGGCCATGTTGAACCCGGCCACTCTTCCCCCCACGTAGGCGTTGGGCCACAGGGGTAGCGGTCTATTGCCGTCGATTACGAAATCGTAGCCTTCGGCGCAGTCCCCGCAGGCGTAGACGTCCGGCGCGGAGGTTTCCATTTTTTCGTTGACCAGGATGCCCCTGTTGACGGCGATGTTGGCGGCCTTAGCCAGCTCTACCCGGGGCACCACTCCTACGGCCACCACTACGAGGTCGCACGAAACGGTCTCCCCGCTTGTGAGTACCACGGCTTCGGCGCGCTCGTCGCCCAGAACCTGCGCGATGGTCGTTCCGGTGTGTACCGGCACGCCCTCTGCGCGGAACAGTTCTTCAACCATCGCCGAGGCGGTTTCGTCCACCACCGGTGCCAGCACCCTCGGCGCCAGCTCCACCACCGTGACGGCGAGGCCGCGGTTTTTGAGGGTCTCGGCGGCCATGAGCCCTATGACCCCGCCCCCCAGCACCACCGCGGCCCGGGCCGTTGGCAACGTTTCGGCCAGCGCCAGGGCGTCGGCCATACTCACGAAGGTGAACACGTTCTTCTTGTCCAGCCCCGGGACCGGCGGCACTATGGACCGGCCGCCGGTGGCCAGCAGGAGCTTCCCGTATTGGAGCTCTTCCCCACCGTCGAGCACCACGGTCTTGCGGACCGGGTCCAGGCCCACGGCCCGGCGTCCGGGCCAAGGGGTGACCCCCATTTGCTTGCAGAAGTCGGGCGGCCGGTACAGCATTTTGTCCCCGTGTATCCTACCGCCAAGGTAGTAGGGAATGAGGGCCCGGGAATAGATGCGGTCCCCCTCTTCGCCGATCAGGGCGATGGTTTTCTTCCGGTCCACGGCACGGAGGGCCTCGATGCAGCCCACGGCGCCCGCGGAACCGCCGACAATCACGTAATCGAACCGACGTACCATCTGCCTGCTCTCCTCTTAAGAGTCGTTTTCGGCCAGGTAGGCGAGGGCCTGGTTGGGACACCGGGCCACGCACATCGGGAGGTCCAGCCCCTCGCACAGGTCGCACTTGACGACTTTTCGGTTTTCTGAATCTATAACGATGGCACCGTAGGGACAGGCCATCACGCAGCTGTAGCAGCCGACGCACCTGGACTCATCGTGTAGCACGTGTCCGCTTTGCGGGTCCTTGTAGAGCGCGCCGCTGATGCAGGCGAACACGCAGTCGGGCTCCGCGCAGTGCCGGCACGGAAAGGCAAAGGTCAGCGGCAACCTTTCCTCGACCACGATCCTGGGCGGCGGCGGGTCTTCGTAGAAGAAGGCCTTGAGCACGTCCCTGGACCTGGAATGGGCCACCGCGCACCAGATCTGACAAAGGTGGCATCCGATGCAAACCTCCGGTTTGGCCACGATCTTTCCCAATGGACGTCCCTCCGCAACAGAATAAAAAGCCCACATGTGGCTCGGGGCCAAACAACCCCGAAGGCACCGCCATGCGGGCCTCATTGCCCTCGTTGTCCGGCACACCCTCGTGCCTGACCGTATGTGCCGTAAGCCTTTCGTATCGTTAAAGAGGATTATCCATCAAGAGCGGCGAAATGTCAAGTCTTTTCGGTTGACAACAGAAGGTAAATCTGATAGATTACAACCGCGCCTGATGCGACCATCTCGCCCCGGGGGCCCGGGGCCGTGGAGTGGGGTGATCCCGTGGACACCGGACCATGTTCACCGCCATTATCTGCGACCGGACGGGATTGCTCCCCGTTTTTCCGCCCGGTCCCACAAGGGGGTAGATGTGTGTGGCGCTGGAGCAAGAGCTGCGGCGGGCCATCGAAGAGGGCGCCGACGGCAGGCTCAAAGAGCTGATTCAGGAGCCGCACCCCGCGGACCTGGCACGGGTTTTTCCCTCCCTCAAGCTCGCCCAGCAGGTTAAGATCCTCCGGTTGATGGACCCCGAGCGGGCGGCCCAGGTACTGGTGGAACTGGGGCGGGAGCAGGTGCCCCCGCTGGTGGAGGGCCTGGGTCCCCTCAGGATCGCCGACATCCTGGCCACCCTGCCCACCGACGACGCCGTGGACCTGCTGGGGGACCTGCCCAGAGAGCAGAAGGACCGCCTGCTGGGTTTGATGGCGGCCGCTGATGCCAAAGAAGTGCGGGAACTCCTGGAATACCCCCAGGATACCGCAGGCGGCATCATGACCACGGAGTTCGTGGCCATCTCGGAAAGGCTCACCGCCGAAGAGGCCATCCGGGTACTGCGCGAAACCGCGCCCGACGCCGAGACCGTATACTACGTTTACGTGGTCAACGAGCGGGGACAGCTGGTGGGCGTACTCTCCTTAAGGGAGCTCATCCTGGCCGCGCCGGGCATGCTGGTCGGCGACATCATGCGCCGCCGGGTAATCAGCGTCAACGTCATGGCCGATCAGGAGGAAGTGGCCCGCGTGGTGGCCAAGTACGACTTGCTGGCCGTGCCCGTGGTGGACGACAACCAGGAACTGCTCGGCATCGTCACCGTCGACGACGTCCTGGACGTGATCAAAGAGGAGGCCGCCGAGGATTTCTTACGCATTTCGGCCATCGACGTTAGGGGCGACGATGTCACGGCCCCGCCCTGGCGGCGGGCGATGCACCGCCTGCCCTGGCTCGTGGCCTTTCTCCTTGGAGAGATGATGGCCGCCACGGTGATCAAGGGCTTTGCCGGAACCCTGGAGGCCGCCACGGTGCTGGCCTTTTTCATCACGGCCATCGCGGGCGGTGCCGGCAACGCGGGGACCCAGTCCCTGGCCGTGGTGGTGCGGGGCTTGGCCACGGGAGAGCTCAACGCCCGCGAGATACTGCGGGTGGTATGGCGCGAGACCAGGGTGGGACTGCTGGTGGGTCTGGGCAGCGGCCTGACCCTGGCCTTCGTGGCCCTGGTCTGGCAGGGATGGCCCCTGCTGGGGCTGGTGGTGGGCGGGGCCCTGGCCGCCAGCATCCTGGTCGCCACCATGCTAGGCAGCATGATCCCGGTGGTCATGGCCCGGCTGGGCTTCGACCCGGCCCTGGCCTCGGGCCCCTTCATCACTACCCTGACCGATGTGGCCAGCATGCTGGTGTACTTTAGTCTGGCCACCCTAACGATTCTCCACCTGCGTTGAGCCGCTCCGGCCACCGGGGAGCGATGCGGTGGGGCAGGCCCAGCAGGTCCAGTATACGGGCTACCGTGTGGCGTACCATTTCGGTTATGGAGCGGGGATGCAGGTAAAAGGCCGGCACTGGGGGAAAGATAATCACCCCCAGCCGGGCCAGACGGAGCATGTTCTCCAGGTGCAGGGCGCTCAGGGGGGCTTCGCGCGGCAGCAGGATCAGGCGCCGCTGCTCTTTGATGGCCACGTCCGCGGCCCGGGTGATCAGGTTGTCGGCCAGGCCGTGGGCGATGGCCGCACAGGTTCTCATGCTGCAGGGGGCCACCACCATGCCGTCGTGGGGGAAGGAACCGCTGGCCACCGGCGCCCTGAGGTCGTCGACGTCGTAGGTGTAGCTGGCCAGGGCCCGCAGGTCATCGAAGGAGAGGTCCGCCTCCTCGGCGACGATAAACCGTGCCGCCCGGCTGACGAGGAGGTGGGTCTCCACGCCCAGGGCGCGGAGCTCCTCAAGGAGGGTGAGGCCGTAAACGGCCCCCGAAGCACCGGTCATGGCCACCACAATGCGCATGGTAAGACCTCCATTGATATAATTATACCGACATTTTTCGCCACGGGAAGGGAAACCTTGCGCCTCTACCGCGCCGAGGGTATCGTGCTCAGGAACAGGGAACTCACCGGAGCCGACCGCCTGCTCTCCCTCTATACCAGGGAGTACGGTCGGCTGCGGGTGGCGGCCTACGGGGCCGGCAAGCCGTCCAGCCGTAAGCGGGGCGCGGTGCAGCCCTTCACGCGCTCGGAATTCCTGCTGGGCAGCGGCCGCGACCTGGATTACGTCCGCCAGTGTGCGGAGCGGGAAATCTTCCCGCACCTGCGGGACGATCTGGAAAACCTGCTCTACGCCCATCACCTGGCGGAGCTGGTGGAGACCTTCACCCCGGAAGGTGAACCCAACGGGGGCCTCTTCGCCCTCCTCCTGGAGGCCCTGCGCGGCCTGGGGGATGGCGATCCCGATTTGCTGGTCCGGGCCTTCGAGATAAAGCTCCTGGGTCTGCTTGGTTACCGGCCCGAACTCGGGGCTTGCGTTCGGTGCGGCCGGGTATCCGCACCCGGTGAGTACCACTTCGCAGCCGGGGCCGGCGGGGTGGTTTGCGCCCGGTGCGCCCCCGAGGTCCGCGGGGCGCGCGTCTGCCGGGCGGGTACGGTGGCGCTTCTCCGGTACCTGTCGGTGGCCGAACTGAGGGTACTGCGCCGTATCCGGGTGGAGGATGCCGTACGGGAGGAAATGCGGCGCCTTCTTGAGGATTACCTGGCCTTCCATCTGGAGGGGCGGGCCCGGTCCCTGGCGCTCCTGGCATGTATAAAAGGGAAACCCGGGGGGTAAAACAAGACCGGGGTGGTGGCGACCATGCTCGAAAAGATCGACGTTTTGCGGGCCCGGTTGGGCGTAAGTTACAGGGAGGCCCGGGAGGCCCTGGAGGCCGCCGGGGGAGACGTGGTGGAGGCCCTGGTGCTCCTGGAAGAGCGAAGGCGGCGTACCCGGGCCGTGGAACTGGCCGAGGGCTTACGGGAATTGCTCCGCCGTGCCTGCCGGACCAGGCTGCGTATCAAAAAGGGGGAACAGACGGTGCTGGAAGTGCCTGGCCTGTGGGGGGCCCTGGCAGGCCTGGGTATGCTGGCCAGCAGCGAATTGGCCCTTCTGGGGGCCGCGGCCACCGTCGTGGGGATGGCCAACCGCTATACCTTGGAACTCGCGCGGGAACCCGAGACCTGATTGACTTTTGCCCTGCGATTTGGTAAATTGTTATTCAAAAAATACGGGGCGATGAGGAAAAGAGTAGGCAGGCGGGCCCACCCAGCGAACCGGGGAGGGTGCGAGCCCGGTTGAGGTCTCCTGTCCGAAGGGCGTTTCCGAGCCGCGGGAGGAACGCCGTTTGTAATCCAAACGGTCAGTAAAGCCCGCACGAAACAAGGGGGTCGTCTCCGTCCGGGGGACGGCCAAGCAGGGTGGAACCGCGGGAAGGACCTCCCGTCCCTGGCAGTATGGCCGGGGCGGGAGGTTCGGATTTTGTGAGGGAGGTCTTGGGGTGCGCGCGGGTCCGCCTGCAACTCGGGAAATCACCGAGGAGGACACGGGAGGAAGCGGAGATGAACTTTCAGGAGCTCATCCTGACGCTGGACCGGTTCTGGTCGGACCAGAACTGCATCATCCAGCAGCCCTACGATCTGGAAAAGGGGGCCGGCACCATGAATCCGGCCACCTTCCTGAGGGCCTTAGGCCCCGAGCCCTGGCGGGTGGCCTACGTGGAGCCCTCGCGCCGGCCTACCGACGGCCGCTACGGGGAAAACCCCAACCGCCTTCAGCATTACTACCAGTATCAGGTAATCTTGAAGCCCTCGCCTGACGACGTCCTGGAGGTCTACCTGGACAGTCTCCGGGCCATCGGCATCATTCCCGAGGAGCACGACGTGCGCTTCGTAGAGGACAACTGGGAATCGCCCACGTTGGGCGCCTGGGGCCTGGGTTGGGAAGTCTGGCTGGACGGCATGGAGATCACCCAGTTCACGTACTTCCAGCAGTGCGGTGGCATCGACTGCCGGCCGGTGTGCGCCGAGATCACCTACGGCCTGGAACGCCTGGCCATGTTCATCCAGGGCAAGGACAACGTCTTCGACATCATATGGGTGGACGGCATCACCTACGGCGACGTGCACCATCGGGGCGAGGTCGAGCATTCCCACTACAATTTCGAGCTGGCCGACACGGACATGCTCTTCGAGCTGTTCGACATGTACGAGCGCGAGGCCCAGCGTATCATCGAAAAAGGATTGGTGCTGCCGGCCTACGATTACGTGCTGAAATGTTCCCACACTTTCAACCTCCTGGACGCGCGGGGGGCCATCAGCGTGGCGGAGCGCACGGGCTTCATCAACCGGGTGCGCCAGCTGGCGCGGACCTGTGCCCAGGCCTACATCCGGCAGCGGGAGGCCATGGGATTCCCATTAATACAGAAGGTGGGGAAGTGAAGTGGCGCGGGACTTTTTGCTGGAGATCGGTACCGAGGAAATACCGGCCCGTTTCCTGACCCCGGCCCTGGAGCAGCTCCGGGAGCTGGCGGCCAGGGGCCTGGAGGAAAAGCGGCTTGCCTACCGGGAATTGAGGACCCTGGGCACGCCGCGGAGGCTGGTGCTATACGTGGGGGGCCTGGCCGAGGAGCAAACGCCCTTGCGCACCAGGGTCAAGGGCCCGGCCAAAAGGGTGGCCTTCGACGAGGAGGGCCGGCCCACGGCGGCCGCCGAGGGCTTTGCCCGCAACCAGGGGGTGCGGGTGGAGGACCTGGTGGTGGAGACCGTGGGCCAGGTGGAGTACGTTTTCGCGGTCAAGGAAGAGAGCGGGCGTCCGGCCGCCGAGGTGCTGGCCGAGCTCGCGCCCGAGCTGATCGCCGGGCTGCATTTCCCCAAGCCCATGCGCTGGGGAGACCTGGACTTCAGCTTCATCCGCCCCATCCGCTGGCTGCTGGCCCTGCTGGGGCCAGACGTGGTCACCTTCAGGGCCGCCGGTTTGACCAGCGGCCGTATCACCTTCGGGCACAGGCTGCTTTCGAAAGGGCCCATCACGGTGGCGGACCCGGACGACTACTTCCGCCAGATGCGGGCCGCCTTCGTGCTGGTGGACCCGGAGGAGCGGCGCCGGGTCATCTGGGAACAGGTCCGGGCGGCAGCGGCCTCGGTGCAGGGCCGGGTCCCGGAAGACGAGGCCCTGCTCGAAGAGGTCACCAATCTGGTGGAGTGGCCCACGGCCTTCGTGGGCAGCTTTGCCGAGGAATTCCTGGAGCTGCCGGCTGAAGCCCTCATGACGCCCATGAAGGAACAGCAGCGTTACTTCCCGGTTGTCGACGCGGCCGGGAAGCTCCTACCGCGCTTCATCGGGGTCAGTAACGGGAACCCCAGGTATCTGGACACCATCCGCGCCGGTAACGAGTCCGTGCTGCGGGCCCGCCTGGCCGACGCCCGCTTCTTCTGGCGGGAGGACCTGCAGGTACCCCTGGCGGACCGCGTGGACCAGTTGCGCTCCATCGTTTTCCTGGAGGGCCTTGGCACCATGCGGGACAAGGTTCAGCGCCTGGTGGGGCTCACCGAGTACCTGGTCGGCATGGCCGGCGTGGACCGCGAAGCCCGGGAACACGCCCTGCGGGCGGCCCTGCTCAGCAAGGCGGACCTCGTGACCAATATGGTTTACGAATTTCCGGAGCTGCAGGGCGTGATGGGCCGCGAGTACGCCCTGAGGTCCGGCGAGGGCGAGGCGGTGGCGCGGGCCGTTTTCGAGCACTACCTGCCGCGGTTTGCCGGGGACCGGTTGCCGGAGAGCACGCCAGGCCGCCTGGTGGCCCTGGCCGACAAGCTGGACAACCTGGTGGGTTGCTTTGCCGCCGGCATCCAGCCCACCGGCTCCCAGGATCCTTACGCCCTGCGGCGCCAGGCCACGGGCCTGCTGGCCATCATCCTGGAGGCCGGCTGGCGTCTTTCCCTGCGGGATCTGATCGCCCGGGCCTACGAACTGTACGGCGGGGCCCCGGGTTTGCGGGCCGATCTGCCCACCACCACGGCCGAGATCATGGAGTTCCTGCGCCCGCGCCTCAAGGGCCTCTTCGAGGAGCGGGGTTTGAGCTGGGACACGGTGGAGGCGGTGCTGGCGGCAGGCTATGACGACGCTTACGACGCCTGGCGGCGCGGAGAGGCCCTCCAGAGCTTCCGCGCCACAGAGGAATTCCCGCGCGTTTACACCGTGCTGGAGCGGGCCCGGAATCTCGCCCGGCACGCCACCCATTCCGAGGTCCGGCCGGCCCACTTCGTGGATCCAGCGGAAGAAGAGCTCTACCGGAAGTTTCGAGACGTGAGGGAAGAAGTGCACGCCCGCCTGGCGGCCGGCGACATTGTGGCCGCCCTGCGGGCTACCGCGGCCCTTTACGACCCGCTGGACCGGTTTTTCAACGCCGTGCTCGTCATGACCGACGACGTGCGGCAGCGGGAGAACCGGCTGGCCCTGCTCCAGAACGTGGCCGGAGTAGTGGCGCGGGTGGCCGACTTTGCCAGGATCGTGGCCTAAAAAATCTGTCTTTGACGGTGGAATTTTTCCTGCTTTTCATGTATAATATATGTGCTGTCGGGGCCGAAATAATATGGCATTTTTCGCGTGGGGGCGGTCTCTGTGGAACTTACCCCGCGTCAGGAAATCATTCTGGGTATCGTCAAGCGCGAAGGGCCCATTACGGGCGACAGAATAGCCGAGCGTCTTTCCCTCAACAAGGCCACCCTGCGCCCCGATCTCACCCTGCTGACCATGATGGGACTGCTGGAGGCGCGTCCCCGCGTGGGTTACATTTACAGTGGGAAATCCCTTGACCAGTTGATCAACAGACGGCTGCACCAGGTACGCGTGGGGGAGGTGCAGTCGGTTCCGGTGGTGGTCGCCGAGAATACCGTGGTCTACGACGCCGTGGTGACCATGTTCCTGGAGGACGTCGGAACCCTGTTCGTAGTGGGCCAAGGGGGTCTGCTCGAAGGGGTGGTCTCGCGGAAGGACCTGCTTAAGGCGGCCCTGGGGGGCCACGATCTGCACCGCCTTCCGGTGGGGGTGATTATGACCCGCATGCCCAACGTCTTCACCACCACCCCCGAGGAATCGGTGTGGGCCGCGGCCAAAAGGATCGTGACCCACGAGGTGGACGCTCTGCCGGTGGTCCAGCCGGCGACCGGACCCGACGGCGCGGGCGGCTTGAAGGTCACCGGGAGGTTCAGCAAGACCAACATCGCCAGGCTGTTTGTGGAACTGGGGGAGAGGGCTTGAACGAGGAGCAGAAACCGGTGGTCTACATTCTGTCGGATTCGACCGGGGAAACGGCCGAGTTGCTGGCGCGCGCGGCCGTGAGCCAGTTCAACTCCGGCAATATAGAGATCCGCCGCGTGCCCTACGTCAGCGCGCCCGAAGAAATCTTCGACATCATCGACGACGCCCGCAAAACGCCCAGCGTCATAGCCTATACGCTGGTGCGGCCCGAATTGCAGTCCATTATTGTGCGCGAGGCCCGGGCCTACGGCATCCCGGTGGTGGACATCCTGGGGCCCATGATCGAGGCCCTCAGTCAGATCACCCCGGTTCCGCCCCGGCTGGAGCCGGGCCTCATTCACCGCACGGACCAGGCCTACTTCCGCCGGGTGGAGGCCATCGAATTCGCGGTGCGCTACGACGATGGGAGGGACCCGCGGGGGATTTTGAAGGCCGACGTGGTGGTGCTGGGGGTCTCCCGCACCGGCAAGACGCCTTTGTGCATGTACCTGGCCCACAAGGGTATCAAGGCCGCCAACGTGCCCCTGGTGCCCGAGGTGCCGCCGCCCCAGGAGATCTACCAGGTGCCCCCGCACCGGCTCATCGGTCTTACCATCAGGCCCGACCTCCTGAACGAAATCCGGCGGGAGAGGTTGAAGAGCCTGGGCCTGGTGGCCAATGCCGAGTACGCCAGCCGGGAGCGCATCATGAAGGAGCTGGCCTACGCCGAACAGATTATGAATAAAACGAAGTGCTCCGTCATCGATGTCACCAACAAGGCGGTTGAAGAGACGGCCAGCAGGGTGATGGAGATTTACTACCGGGGGGAACGCCAGGCCAAAGGAGGGAAAATCATCTGAGCTTGCTCCCCAGATAGCTAACCAGGTGAGGGAGAGGAGAAGCTCAGATATCTCGCAAGGAGGGCGACCGTATTGGGTTACCGGTTCGTTAAGTGGTTCCACGAATTAAACAAGGAAGACGTGGCCCTGGTGGGCGGCAAGGGCGCCAATCTGGGCGAGCTGACCCGGGCCGGCATTCTGGTGCCGCCGGGCTTCTGCGTCACGGCCGAGGCCTACCGGAACTTCGTCCACAGCAACGGGCTGCAGGAAGAGGTCGAGAGGATCATCCGGGCCACGGATGTTAACGACCTGGTCCAGCTGGACGAAAATACCCGCCGGGTGAGGGATCTTTTTCAGGTCGCACCCATACCGGACGACATCAAAGGGGAAATCCTGGCGGCCTACCGTGAGCTGGGTGGTGATGGCGCACCGGTACTGGTGGCCGTGCGCAGTTCGGCCACGGCCGAGGACCTGCCCGAGGCCTCCTTTGCCGGCCAGCAGGAGACCTTCCTGAACGTCCTGGGCGAGGAAGAGGTTCTCGACGCGGTGCGACGGTGCTGGGCCTCCCTCTGGACGGCCCGGGCCACGGCCTACCGGGAGAGCAAGGGCTTCGACCACTTTAAGGTATACCTCTCTGCGGTGGTGCAGAAAATGGTACCGGCGGCCAAGTCGGGGGTGGCCTTCACGGCCAATCCCGTGACCGGCGACCGCGGAGAGATCATGATTAACGCCAGCTGGGGGCTGGGCGAGGCCATCGTAGCCGGCATCGTAACGCCCGACGAATACATCGTGGAGAAGGGCACGGGGAAGATCCGGTCCAAGGTGGTGGCCTCCAAGCAGGTCATGATCGTCCGCGCACCGGGCGCCGCCGGCGGTACGGTCAAAGTTCCGGTGGCCGAATATCTCGGGCCGGACTACGTGGAGCGCCAGTGCCTGACGGACCAGGAAATTCAGGTATTAACCCGCCAGCTGGAGCGCATCGAGCAGCATTACGACTTTCCGCAGGACATCGAATGGGCCTACGACGAGAGGGAGCGTACCTTCTACCTCCTGCAGTCCCGGCCCATTACCACCCTGGGCCGCAAGGAGGCGGCAGAGGAGGTAGCAGCGAAGGAAGAACCGGTGGTGCTGGTGCGGGGCATGGCCGCCTCCCCGGGCGTGGCTGCAGGCAAAGTGGTCCTGGTGCGGGACCTCCCCGACGCGGCCCGGGTGCAGGAGGGTGACATTCTGGTCACGGTCATGACCAACCCCGACATGGTGCCCGCCATGCGTAAAGCGGGCGCCATCGTGACCGACGAAGGGGGGCGCACCTGCCACGCGGCCATCGTCTCGCGGGAACTGGGGGTGCCCTGTATCGTGGGCACCAAAACGGCAACCCAGGTGCTGGAAGAAGGTATGGAGGTGACCGTGGACGCCACCCGCGGCGTGGTCTACAAAGGCCGGTTGCGGCAGGAAGAGGCGGCCCGCGCTACGGCTGCGGCGGCCGAGACGGCGGTCGGCGTGGCCATCCCCAAGGAGATCCTGCGGGAGATCTATCCTGTTACGGCCACCAAGATTTACATGAATTTGGGTGAACCCGAACTGATCTACCGCTATCAGGACCTGCCCTTTGACGGCATCGGACTGATGCGCATCGAGTTCATTTTCACGGACCATATCGGGGCCCACCCCATGTACCTGCTCCGGTCCGGGCAGGAAAAATTCTTCATCGACCGCCTGGCCGATGGTATCGCCACCGTGGCCCAGGCCATCTTCCCCCGGCCGGTGGTGGTGCGCTTCAGCGACTTCCGGACCAACGAGTTCCGGGGCCTCAAAGGGGGCGAGGAGGTCGAGCCGATCGAGAATAACCCCATGATCGGCTGGCGGGGCGTGGCGCGGTACATCTCACCGGAGTACGAGGCTGGCTTTCGACTGGAGTGCCGCAGCCTGCGCAAGGTCCGCGAGGAGTACCATCTGACTAACGTGTGGGCCATGCTGCCCTTCGTGCGCACCACCTGGGAGGTCCGGCGCGTACGCGAGATCATGGCCGCGGAAGGCCTGACAAGTGGCTCCGACTTCCGGGTCTGGATCATGGCCGAGGTGCCCTCGGTGATATTGCTGGCCGACGAGTTCAGCCCGCTGGTGGACGGCTTCAGCATCGGCAGCAACGACCTGACGCAGTTGATTTTAGGGGCGGACCGGGACTCGGGTATCCTGGACCGGATGGGGTACTTTGACGAGCGTGACCCGGCGGTCAAGCGGGCGATCGCCCGCCTCATTGAGGTGGCCCACAGGTACGGCAAGACGGTTTCCATCTGCGGCCAGGCGCCCACCCTCTACCCGGAATTCACCGAATTCCTGGTGGAACTGGGGATCGACAGCGTGAGCGTGAACCCCGACACGGTGGCCGCCACCCGGCGGCTGGTAGCCAGCGTGGAGCAGAAGATCATCCTGGCCGGGTTGCGCAGGGATCGGGGCAGGGCTGGCCGGTCCCGGAAGAGCCGGTGAGTACGGCCGCGGAGAAGAGATAGGACGACGCGATGGGGGACCTTATCCGGCCGGGTGATAAGGTCCTCCTTTTTCGGGGGGATGGGAACGATGCGCCTTTTTGTGGCCGTCAACCTGCCGGTGCCCCTCAAGGCCCGGATCGCCGGCCTGCAACGGGAGCTGGCCCTGAGCGGCGCAGATGTAAAATGGGTGGAAGAGGAAAACCTTCACCTCACCGTGAAATTTCTGGGTGAGGTAGTGCCAGAAAGACTGGCAGAGCTACAGGAAGCCCTGGCGCAGGCCGTGCCGGACTGCCGGGCCTTCAGGCTGGAACTCTCCGGCTTGGGTACGTTTCCAGCGCGGGGGGCGCCCCGGGTCCTGTGGGTGGGGGTGGGGGGCGAGGTAGAGGCCTTCCGGGAACTCCACGGGGCCGTGGAGCGGGCCCTTGCGGCCCTGGGATATCCCGGGGAGGAGCGGGAATTCCGGCCCCATCTTACCCTGGGGCGGGTGCGGTCCCCCCGCGGGGTGGATGCTTTGCGCCGTCGGATAGCGGCCCTCGACGGTCCCTACGGGGACCTGGCCGTGGCTGAGGTGGCCCTGATGGAGAGCCGGCTGACACCACGGGGACCGGTATACCGGGTTTCCGGGGTTTGGGGATTAAGGGCATGAGGCTTCCGTATAATGTAGTGATTATTATACGAAAGAGGGAGATTCATGCTCATTATAGCCCTCAACGGTAGCCCGAGGGCCAACGGCAACACCGCCCATCTCCTGCGGGTGGTCCTCGACGAGGTGCATGCCCTGGGCGCCACGGGAGTTTTCATCCAGGTGGCCGAATTGCTGGCCGGACTGGGCCATCCCTTTTGCCGGCATTGCTCTTCGCCGTGCTCCGGCGTGTGCTACCGCGACACCCGACTGGAAACCGTATTGCGGCTGTTCCGGGAGGCCGACGGACTGATCCTGGGCACTCCGGTGTACTTCGGCACGGTTTCGGCCCAGTTGAAGGCCCTGTGGGACAAGACCCGCGCCTTGAGGAAGGAAAAGGCCCTGCTCAACGTGGTGGGGGCGGGTGTGGTGTGCGGCACCTCCCGCTTCGGGGGTCAGGAGACGGCCCTCAGGACCCTGCACGCCATGATGCTCAGCCAGGGCATGACCGTGGTGGGCGACGGCCACTGGTCCGACGATCCCGGACACTACGGGTGCTGCGCCCAGCAGCCGGCCGGCGAGGATCCGGAGGCGGCCACCCGGGCCCGGGTTCTGGCCCGGCGGGTGGTGGAGGTGGCCGGGGCCACCCGGCCGCTGCGCCGCCGGGTGCCATCCTGAGGATTACGCGGCGGCCGAGAGGAAAGTGCCCCCGGGTGCCGAAACAATTCCGGGGGGACCGGCATTGTCCATTCGCGAGCGGACCGCAGAACTGGAACGCCTCTACCTTTCCCCCTGGGCCGTTCCGAGCAGCAAATCGCGCGGGCGGGAGCGGCCGGAGGAAGAGTGCAGCGTGCGTACCTGCTTTCAGCGCGACCGCGACCGCATCATCCACTCCAAGAGCTTCAGGCGCCTGAAGCACAAGACCCAGGTATTCCTCATTCCGGAAGGGGACCACTACCGGACCCGCCTCACCCATACCCTGGAGGTGGCCCAGATCGCCCGCACCATAGCGCGGGCCCTGCGGCTCAACGAGGACCTTACCGAGGCCATCGCACTGGGGCACGACCTGGGACACACGCCCTTCGGACACGCCGGGGAAGAGGCCCTGGCCGAGATACATCCCGGAGGCTTCCGGCACAACGAGCAGAGCCTGCGCGTGGTGGACCTGCTCGAGGGACCGGGGGGCCTGAACCTGACCTGGGAGGTGCGGGACGGCATTCTGAGGCACACCGGGCCTGAGATGCCGGCCACCCTGGAGGGGCAGGTGGTACGCCTGGCGGACCGCATTGCGTACATTAATCATGATATCGACGATGCCCTCCGGAGCGGCCTGATCCGGCCCGGGGATCTGCCGGAAGACTGCCTGGCCGTGCTGGGATGCTCCCACCGGAAGCGCATCGATACCATGGTGCGCGATCTGATCGCCTCCAGTCTTAATCGCCCCTGTATAACCATGAGCCCGCCCGTGGAGGCGGCCATGAACGGCCTGCGCGAGTTCTTGTTTGCCCGGGTATACGCGGGGTGTCCGGCCAAACAGGAGGAGGAGGCCAAGGCCCGGCACGTGGTGCAGACCCTTTACCGGTACTTCCTGGCTCACCCCGAGGCCCTGCCCTTTGAGTACCGTGAGTACCTGAACCGTACGGATCCCGAACGGGTGGTGGTGGATTACATCGCAGGCATGACGGACCGCTACGCCGTAGCGGTATTCGAAAGGATTTTCGTCCCGCAGGGTTTTCCCGTTCACTGGCCCCCGGAAGGAAAAATGTAAGGTGGGGGCGAATACTTGTACCGTGATATGATCCCGCAGGAAATCGTCCACGACCTGGTGCAGAGGGCCGACATCGTGGCCCTGATCGGCGAGCGGGTACCCCTCAAGCAAAGGGGCCGCCACCACGTGGGCCGCTGTCCCTTTCATCAGGACCATACGCCCTCGTTCACGGTAACAAGAGAAAAAGGCCTCTTTTACTGTTTCGGCTGCGGGGCCGGCGGCAACGTCCTGAAGTTTCTCATGCTCTTTGAAAACCTGGGCTTTACGGAAGCCGTAGAAAGGCTGGCCGAACGCCTCGGGGTGGTCCTGCCGCGCGACGTCGGGCGCGAGGCCGCCTCCCCACACCGGGAAAGGCATCTGGCAATACTGAGGCTGGCCCGGGATTTCTACCGCGCCTGCCTGGGGGACCCCAGAACGGGTGCGGCGGCACGGGAATACCTGGCCCGGCGGGGCGTGAGCGCCGAGACACAGGCCCGGTTTCAGCTGGGATACGCCCCGGTCGGGCCCGACGGCCTGTTGAAGTTCCTGCAGGAGCGGGGCTTTGGCCCGGAGGAGATGGAATGCCTGGGGCTTGTTTCCCGGACCGCCGGGGGGAGATACCAGGACTATTTTCGGGACCGTGTGATATTTCCCATCTGGGACCACCGGGGCAACGTGGTGGGTTTCGGGGCCCGGGTACTGGAGGGTCGCGAGGGACCGAAATACCTCAATTCCAGGGAGAGCGAGGTCTTCCGCAAGGGGCACACGGTCTACGGGTTGCACCTGGCGGTGGACGGCATCCGGCGCGCGGGGCACGCCGTGGTGGTGGAGGGCTACATGGACGCCATCGCGGCCCACCAGTGCGGGGCGTGCAACGTGGTGGCCTCCATGGGGACCAGTCTAACCCGGGAACAGGGGCGCTTGCTGGCCCGGTACACCCGGGAGGTGGTAATCGCCTACGACGGCGATGCCGCGGGGACGGCGGGGGTTTTGCGCGGACTCGACCTGCTGCAGGAACTGGGCCTCGAGGTGCGGGTCATCGGCCTGCCGCCCGGGGAGGACCCCGACGGGGTTTTGCGCACCCGAGGATTGGAAGGCTGGCAGCAGCTGGCCCAAGAGGCAAAGTCCCTGCTGGAGTTCAAGCTGGAGGTGGCCATGGCCGGCGGGCGGCCCCGCACCATACCCGGGAAACTGGCGGTGCTGCGTCAGGTCCTGCCCAACGTGGCCCGTGCCGGGAGCGCCGTGGCCAGGGAAGAGCACGTTAAGTTACTGGCACGTGAACTGGATCTAAGCTGGGAAACAATCGCAGACGAACTTAAGCAGTTACGCCGGAACGACTGGTTATTTCCGGATAAGGACAGTAAAACTGATTATAATATGATAACGGAATACGACGGGCGTGGTAAGGCCGAGGCCGGGTTGCTGCGGTTGTTGCTGGATCACCCGGGATATCTCGACACCGTGAGGGAAAGTCTGGGAGAGGACTTCTTCGCCTATCCCGTACACCGGCGGATATTCGACGAAATGGTGGTATGTTACGGCCAGCCGGGAGAACTCGCCCACCTGGTGCTCGAACGGCTCGCGGAGCCCGCGGAGCAAGATGCCTTCCTGCGCCTGCTAATGTGTGATGTGCCGGGAGACCCCGAGGCCTTACTACTGGATTACATGAGGACCATTCGCCGCGGCCTTGAGCGCGAGGCGCGCCTCAAGATACTGGACCGCCTGAGGAGGGCCGAGGAGCAGGGCGACCTCCAGGCGGTGCGAAGCACCCTTACGGATCTGCAGCGCTTGCTCGCCACTAAAGGGGGTGTAAGGGATGGACGAACTGCTGAAAGAGTTGATCGAGAAGGGCAAGAAGCGCGGTACCCTCACCTACGGCGAAATCATGGACTGCCTGCAAAATGTTGAGCTGACGCCGGAGCAGATCGACGACATTTACGAAAAGCTGGCCGGTATGGGCATTGAGGTCGTGCCGGAGGGTACGGAAATCGGGCCCATAGACGGTCCGGGCCACCTTGACGGTCCGACCGAAGATCCGGACCTGAGCGTGCCCGAAGGCGTGGGCATAGACGACCCCGTACGCATGTACCTGAAGGAAATCGGCCGTATTCCCCTGCTGACGCCCGAGGAAGAGATCGAACTGGCCAAGCGCATGGAGCAGGGCGACGAGGAGGCCAAAAGGCGCCTGGCGGAGGCCAACCTGCGCCTGGTGGTCAGCATTGCCAAGCGCTACGTGGGCCGGGGCATGCTCTTCCTGGACCTCATTCAGGAGGGGAACCTGGGCCTGATCAAGGCCGTGGAGAAGTTCGACTGGCGCAAGGGGTACAAGTTCAGCACCTACGCCACCTGGTGGATCCGGCAGGCCATCACCCGGGCCATCGCGGACCAGGCCCGTACCATCCGCATTCCGGTCCACATGGTGGAGACCATCAACAAGCTGATCCGGGTTTCGCGGCAGTTGCTGCAGGAACTGGGCCGCGAACCCACGCCGGAGGAAATAGCCAGGGAAATGGAGATCCCCGAGGAGAAGGTACGGGAAATCCTGAAGATCGCCCAGGAACCCGTATCCCTGGAGACGCCCATCGGGGAGGAAGAGGACTCCCACCTGGGGGACTTCATCGAGGACCAGGAGGCCCGTGCCCCCGCGGAGGAGGCTTCCTTCACCCTGCTGCGGGAGCAGCTGGACGAGGTGCTGAAAACCCTTACGGACCGCGAGCAAAAGGTCCTGCGCCTGCGCTTCGGGCTCGACGACGGGAGGGCCCGCACCCTGGAGGAAGTGGGCCAGAAATTCGGCGTCACGCGCGAGCGCATCCGGCAAATCGAGGCCAAGACACTGCGCAAACTCCGACACCCCAGCCGCAGTAAGAAGCTGAAGGATTATCTCGATTAGCGGTGTCCCGGGCCGATGCCGGCACGGGAAAAATATTTTTGGGCCACAACGGGGTGGCACCTGATGCACAGGAATCGTGTCGTGGTGGCCGCACCGGATCCCCAAGGCCGCAGGAACCTGCGGGAGCGTCTGACGCAACTGGGGTATCTGGTGGTGGGGGAAGCTTCCGACGGGAAGGAGGCCTTGCACGGTACCTTTCAAACGCAACCGGACCTGGTGGTATTTCACACCGAGTTACCGGCTTACCAGGGGCTGGACGTGGCGGCCATTATCGAGGAGCACCGGGTGGCGTCCCTTCTTTTCGTCGCCCGCAGGGCGGCAGACGTACTACACCTGGCCAAAAACCTCTGGGTTTACGCCTACCTGGTGGAACCCTTCGGAGACGAGGAACTGGCAACTGCGGTAGAAGTGGCGCTGGCCAATTTCCATAAGGTGACGGCCTTAGAGCAGGAAAACAAGAAATTGAAGAAGGACCTGGCCGCGCGAAAAGTTGTGGAAAGGGCCAAGGGCCTGTTAATGCAGCGGCGGGGATGGTCCGAAAAGGAATCATATCGCTACCTGCAAAAGCTGAGTATGGACCGGTCGGTGCCCCTATCCCAGGTGGCCCACGAAGTGATTCGCATGTTTGAAGAGGAAAAATTAGCCGTTGATTTCTGATTCCGGGGCGCTATAATATATCGGTAATACCGAGTCGTGAGGGCAAGGGCGTCCTCCGTCCGACCTGCCGTGCGGCGGGTCGGCGGAGGCTTTTTTATCGTGGGGGTGGGCTCGGATAATGACGGTAGAAGAGGTCCTGCAGGCGGCGCACGAGCAGCACGTCAAGTTCGTGCGCCTTCAGATTACCGATATCTTCGGCACCCTCAAGAACGTGGCGGTAACGGTCGAAGAACTACGACAGGCCCTGGCCGGGTATCTGGCGTGTGACAGTTCGGTCCTGGAAGGCTTCGTCGACCACCGCGAACAGGACATTTTCTTCCGGCCGGACCCCGCCACCTTCGCCATCCTGCCGTGGCGGCCGCGGGACGGGGCCGTGGCCCGGCTGATCTGCGAGGCCGTCACGGCCGAGGGAGTCCCTTACGCGGGATGTCCCAGGGGCATCCTGCGGCGGTTGCTGGAGGCCCGGCAGGGCTGGCAGTTGCTGGTGGGCGTAGAGTTGCAGTTCTTCCTTTTCCACACGGACGGCCAGGGTAATCCTACCACCATCACCCACGACCGGGCCGGTTACTGCGATCTGACGCCTATGGACCTGGGGGAGAACGCACGCCGCGACATGGTGCTGACTTTGGAGCAGATGGGCATCGAGGTGGCCTCCTCCCACCACGAGGCCGCCCCGGGCCAGCACGCCATCGTCCTCAAGGACGACCACCCGCTGGCGATGGCCGACAAGATCGTGACCTCCAAGTTCGTGGTCCGCACCATTGCACAGCGGCACGGACTGCACGCTTCCTTCATGCCCCACCCGCTGTCGGGTACAGGAGGATCGGCCATGACGCTGGCCCTTTCTCTGTGGCGCGACGGGCAGAATCTCCTGTGTGACCCGACGGACCCTACCGGGCTGAGCAGAACGGCCCACCACTTCATAGGGGGCATCCTGAGGCATGCGCGGGCCCTCACGGCCTTGACCAATCCTTTGGTCAATTCCTATAAACGCTTCGCCCTGGGCCCCGCCGCGCCGGCGCTCGTGGCCTGGTCCGAGCACAACCGCAATACTGTATTGCGTTTGTCCTCCCGCCGGGGGGTGGCTACGCGGCTGGTCCTGCGTACGCCCGACCCGACGTGCAACCCCTACCTGGTGCTGGCGGCGTTGTTGTCGGCCGGCATGGACGGGATCGACAACGCCGTGGAGCCGCCGCCGCCCCTGGAGGGCTACGAGACCGGAAGATCCTTGCGCCACCTGGTGAAGGAAATGGGGGTGCCGCGCCACCTGCTGGCCGCACTGGAGGCCCTGGCGGGCGATGGCGTAATTGCGGGCGCCCTGGGCGAGCACGTTATGCGGCGCTTTATCGAGGCCAAGGAAGAGGAGTGGGAGCGGTTCCACTCCCGGGTTCACGCCTGGGAACTGGAACAGTACCTGACCACCTTTTAGGGGAGCCGGCGTGCGATGGCGGACGCCGGCGGACCTCGGATTCCTCGAGGAAAGATCCCTCTATGTCAAGAGGGTCGTGCGACGGACTTTAGGGGTTGACGGATGCGTGTCTGGCCTTGGCCGCCAGGAAGACGGCCTCGTTGTAG